>Ga0247727_10019200_pt1 | contig 10623 bp, 11 predicted proteins | sample WisWelCaveWW1625_FD_202498 | JGI IMG/M metagenome (GOLD analysis project Ga0247727, IMG submission 202498) | Biofilm microbial communities from Wishing Well Cave, Virginia, United States - WW16-25 | ecosystem: Environmental > Aquatic > Deep subsurface > Groundwater > Cave microbial mat | place...
TTTCCCGCCTCAATGCGGAAAATCCGGCAAACCTGCAACGCCCCAAACCGGCCTTATGCCAACGCCGTCAACGCCTTGCGATTACTTCACGGACGACGAGGCAGCGCGTCTGCTCCGGCGGCGATCAAGATGGTTACGGCGAATACATAAGCCCGCCCACAAATTCTCATCTCCCCAGCATGCGCGCGAGCCGGCCTGACAGCTCGTGATAATCGACCGGACCCTCACGCATCTGCTTCCGGAACAGGGGTGGAGTGACGATTTCGCTTGCGCCAGGCACCTGCAGCCGAACTGTGAGCGGGAGCTCTCCCAATGTTGGCGGCGCTGGCACATCCATTCGCGGCTGATCCTCTGTCAGGAAGGACTCAAAGCTGCGCGACGCACGGATTCGGTCGTTTAGGAATGGCTTGTTCCCGCCGCAGAAGCGCGCGAGCACCGTCTTGAGGATCGAGCAATGGTCGAGCGTGATGTTCGGGCCCTTGCCCCGCATGGTCCAGGGCGACACGACGAAGGTCGGGACACGCACGCCGTAAGGAATTTGGATCGTCGGATCCTGGGGTTGCGGTTCGGGCGCCTCGGGATCGGCAATAACGACGTCGGTCACCGCGGGATTGACCGCGATATGGTCTGAACCGAACCCATGACCGCCGCCGGTCGGCTGTTCGTCGAAGCCGTCCGAGACGACGGGTCCCAGCGGCGCGTTGAGGACGTCCGCGATCGGCGGAACGACATGGTCGTAAAGACCGCCATGCTCATCATAGGTGATGATCAATAGCGTTTTCCGCCACACCTCTGATTTCGACCGGAGCGCCTGATAGACGCGCCTGATGAAGATCTGCCCGCGATACATGTCCGCGTCGGGATGATCATCGTCCTGCGGGTGATGGTGCATCGCCGGCTCGACGAAGGTGAATTTTGGCAGGTCGCCGTTGGCAATATCCGTCTCCAGCCGTTCCAGCTTACGGATGTTCACGTCGTCGGTCGCATACCGCGCGAACATGCGCAGCATGGTCACCGAGGGGTTCGATTCATAGACCCGCCAGCTAATGCCCTGCTTCGTGAGGAGGTCGTAGATCGTCTCCGCGCGCGACAGCAGGAAATTGTCGCCATGATTATTGTCGAGGATGGGGACTCCCAGCCGGTCGTACTGGACGTCGCCGGTCAGCGAGTACATCCGGTTGGGAAGCGTCGGTCCGGGGTGTGAGCAGAAGTAGCGATCGCAATAGGCGTAATGCTCAGCGAGATAGGCAAAGATCGGAAGATCATTCACGCCTTCGGCATCGACCTTTTCATAATATCCGAGCACATCGTCCGGAACGCAGTCGGCCCAGTTATCCGGATTGGTCCCGAGCTTCTCCTTGAAGTTATCGACGAAACCTTTGGGGTCATTGATCCGTCGCCCGTCGGGTCCGTCAATCGTGCCGCCAAGTTGCTGGCGCACATCCTCAAGCTCATGCCCGACCCCCTTGGGGATGCGGGTCCGGAGCCCGAGCACGTTGGGCTCGAACCCGGCGTTTCGCAGCGGTCGCACCAAATGATGTTCGTCCGTCGCCTGAATGGACGCGACGACCGCGTCGGTCAGCCCGTCCGCTCCATCGTTGATCGGCGCGCGCGCGCGGTAGCCGAGCACATGGTCGTAGGACCGGTTTTCCATCATCACCGCGACGATGTGGTCAATCTTGTGGGCGAGATTGTCCGCCTTCCATGTGTCGCCGAGCACCATCGGACGGAACGTGACCCCTCCCAGCAAAGCGCCCTCGTGACGCACGCTCCGACCGATCGCCCCCTGATAATTGGGGCGCGGTTTGGGATCGGGCTCGAGCGGTGCGATATGCCCGAAGACGATGTCATCGCCCTCGAAGCGGACCGGCAGATAGGTCAGGTGCGCGCCGAAGATTGTCATCAGGATTCTGGGAGCCAGCGAGGGATCGTCGAACAGATCGGCCGCGCCCTCGGCAAAGCGGTCGTTGACGACCTCTTCGACATATTCCGCAATACCGACTGCGGTTACGCCGCCCAGGACTCCCAGGGCCACGACAAGTGCCGCGACAACGCCATTATTCATGTCGATGTCGAAGGGATCGTCGCGCACCCAGGTCACGACCCGCGGCGTCCCGCCCGCATCGAGTCTGATCCCGACCTCCATCTTGAGATGCCCATCGCGCAGCTTGGCGTCGGCGAGCGTGGCCGGACCCCATTTCACCTTCACCTCACCGTGGGCCTTGACCAAAAGCTTGATCGCGGGTGTGTCCGCGCCAAGCCCTTCTCCCGGGCCGATCGCGATTCCGATCGATCTGAGCTTCACCGAGCTGACGTCCAGCCGCAGCCCGTGGTCGAGGTTTTCGGAATCGCTGAAGAGGATGATCGGCTTGTTTGCCTCGATACTGGTCGGCTGGTCCTGCTTCTTCAGCTGGCTGTCGAGAAGCCCGTGCATGTCGATGGCTTCGGCGGCGATGATGTCCTTGATCGTCAGGACCGCCCTCGCCTGACCGTCGCGGTTTTCGCCGATCAGTTCAATGTAGGAGCGGTCCTCCGGGCCGATGAGGTCCTCGATGCGGTCATGGAGAATGTCGGTGCTGATCCGACCCGCGCCGATGACGGTCGCCGAAACATGCTCGTCGCCGATTCCGACCTGCGGCGACACTTCGAGGGTCCAGGGACGCGGTCTGCCGGCAGCATCGCGCGATTTACCCAAGGCCGCGAGCGGGATTTCGCGGCGCAGCTGCCGCGAGCTCGTCCCGCCGACGTTGATTCCGTCCGGGTCGAACAGCTGCATCGATCCGTGCCACGAATGGAAGGGGGAGGACGGCACGATCCGTGCAACGAAGGTCCCGACGCGGTTGAGGTCGAATTGGAACTTCTGACGCGATCCGTCGAGCCGCACGCCGCCGACGAGCGGGGCAGCGCTTTCGGGCGCGACCGTCTCGAGCAGATTGAGCTCTATCACGCCTTTCGGATCCGAGACGGTTTCGTGCAGCGCCTCGACCAAAGTGTAGGTCCGACTACGACCCTGCAGCGTGTAGAGCCAATGGCCCCTGGGGGTTCCGCGCAGGTCGCGGAATTTGCGCAGATCCTCGATCGTGACCTCGTCCCGGGTAAACTCATTGCCATCGGGATCGAAGATCCGCAGCTTCAGCGGAATGCCCTCCGTTGTCACCTGTACGCCACTATGAAGCGGCTGCGGCACCGGCTGCGGTTGAGGCTGGGGGTGGCCCCCTTCGATCGGGAACGGAGGCTCGCCTGTTGGCATTTCAGGCGTGTCGATCCGCATGCTGTGGCGGACCGTCGCTACGACATTCTTCCGCATCCGCCCGGGGTAGGGAACAGTGAATTTTCCCTGGGCGGCGACCGTGAAATAGGTTCCTTCGGTCGTCTCATGCGTGAACGGCTCCAGTCGTTCGGAGACAAGGATGTGCTGCAGCGTAAACGGCATAGCTACCCCCTTGTATTTCGCACGCGCACTATCGATTAACGGGCACCGTGCTCTTGTAAAACGCCTTTCCGAAATGTAATTCCAAGGACCCGATGCATAGACGCATCACATGGAGCAGATCAGGACATGCCTGGTAGGCCCTCTTCCACCCTCTAAATGGGCGACTGGGGCGTAGCTCTGGACAATAATATAAAATCTTGTGGATCACTAGTCTAGCATGGCGAGCGATCCCGGAGAGGGAAACACCGGAGACATCATGCAAATCGGCGTGATCGGCCTCGGCCGCATGGGCGCCAGCATCGCGCGCCGGCTCATGCGCGGCGGCCACGCCTGCGCCGTCTATGACCGAATCCCGGAGGCGGCGCGGCAGCTCCAGGCCGAGGGCGCCGTTGCGGCTTCGAGCCTGTCCGGCCTCGTAGCTGCTCTCGCGGCGCCGCGCGCGGTCTGGATCATGCTGCCGGCGGGCGATGCTACCGAAACGGCGATAGCCGAGTTGGGCAAGCTGCTGGCGCCGGGCGACGCCGTCATCGATGGCGGCAACACATGCTGGAAGGACGATGTCCGCCGCGCCCGCGAACTCGAGGCGAGAGGTTTGCACTATGTCGACGTCGGCACGTCGGGCGGCGTGTGGGGGCTGGAGCGCGGCTACTGCCTGATGATCGGCGGCGACAAGGCCGTCGTCGACCGGCTGGACCCCATCTTTGCGGCATTGGCGCCGGGCAGGGGCGCTATTCCTGAAACTGCGGGCCGGGAAGGCCGCGATCCCCGCGCCGAGCGGGGCTACCTGCACGTGGGGCCGAGCGGCGCCGGGCATTTCGTCAAGATGATCCACAACGGCATCGAGTACGGCATGATGCAGGCCATCGCCGAGGGCCTCGACATCCTGAAGCACGCCGGCTCGGCGAGACTGCCCGAGGACATGCGGCTCGCCATCGATGTGGCCGACGTGGCCGAGGTATGGCGGCGCGGCAGCGTGATCACGTCCTGGCTCCTCGATCTCACGGCGGCGGCGCTGGCCGGCGACCCTGAGTTGGCGGGCTACACGGGCCATGTCGAGGACTCCGGCGAGGGGCGCTGGACCGTGCAGGCCGCGATCGAGGAGGCCGTGCCGGCCGAGGTGCTGACGGCGGCGCTGTTTGCCCGCTTCCGCTCGCGCCAGGATCACACCTTTGCCGAGAAGGTGCTGTCAGCCATGCGCAAGGGCTTCGGTGGCCACCTCGAGCCTGGCAACAGCGGTTAGGCGCGCCCGACCTATTTGGGCGCCAGCGCGCGGCGGAAGAAGTCGACCATCTCGGCGTTGAGGCGCGCGTGGATCGCGGCCCGATCGATGCCCGGCGGATCGGTGCAGATCACCGGGATGCGCGCCGCGAATGCGCTTGGGCAAGGTGCGAGGAACACGAAATGGCCCGCACCCTCGAGCACCTGGTACTCGGGCGGTCTCGGAAGCATCTGGGCGATGCGCTCGGCGTTCCAGGGGTGGGCGAGAAGCTCGTCAGCGCTCGGCCGGTAGAGACGCACCGGCACCTCCACTTTCGCCAGGCCGGCGCGATCGAAGACGTAGCCCAGTGCCGGTGCCATCAGGAAGATTGCCCGCACGCGCCGATCCGAGACATAGGCAAGGTCTGGCTTGCGCCGCTCGCGCCCCGCGGCGTCGGCGCGTGCCCGCAAGGGATCGTAGGGGACGGCGCGCCTGTAGCCTTCCTGCAACGTGAAATTGGGTACGGCGCCTGCGATCAGCAGGGCCGTATAGCCGCCGGCCGAGTGGCCGCTCATGCCGATGCGGGCAGGGTCCACAAGCGGCCCTGCGGCGGCATGCGCCAGGACGCCCTCGATGAGGGCGACAATGTGATGCGGCCGCCCGACCAGCTGCAGATCGGTGGCAAAGCCGCTGTCGTCGCGGAAGTTGTCGCGCGGGTGCTCGACCGCCGCCGCCACGAACCCGGCGCGGGCGAGCGCGATGAGGCTGCCGTGGTGGCCCATCAGCGAGCCGCCGGTCCCGTGCGAGAAGACGATCAGAGGAAAGGGGCCAGCGGCCGGCGCAGCATTCGCCACGGCATCGACGACGAAGGGGCCGCGCTGGGTCGGGGGGCCGTGCGCGTGCGCAGGATAGACGACGATGGCCGGCATCGGGCCGCCTTCGACCGGGTCGGTGAGGACCAGATCCAGGATCCCCGCGCCATAGGTGTTGGCGCGAGCGAGTCCAAGAGGCATCCCGCCAACAAGGGCGCATCCCAAGAGACATGTTAGGAGCAGGCGTCGCATCTGGCTTGACCCATCGACCCGTGAAGCCTGTAGGCTGTTTCACGCTAGTATGGCGAGGGGGTGACAGATGGCTTCGGGGACGGGAGGATCGCAGCCATGAGCCCGCTCGTCATCGTCCTGATGGGCGTCTCGGGTTGCGGCAAGAGCACCGTCGGCGGCGAGCTGGCGCGGCTGCTCGGCTGGCCGTTTCGCGACGCCGACAGCTTCCATCCGCCCGCCAACATCGAGAAGATGAGCCGTTCGGTCCCACTCACCGATGAGGATCGCCGGCCCTGGCTCGACGCCATTGCGCAGTGGATCGACGAGCGCCGCGCCAACCGCGCGCCCGGCATCGTGTCCTGCTCGGCGCTGAAGCGAATCTATCGCGAGCGCATCGTTGGCGCTCGCAGCGGCGTCCGCCTCGTCTACTTGAGAGGCGGCATCGAGCTGATCGCAGCGCGCTTGGCCGAGCGGGCGGACCATTTCATGCCGGCCGCGTTGTTGGCGAGCCAGTTCGAGGCGCTGCAGGAGCCGCAAGCGGACGAGCGGCCCGTCATCGTCTCCATCGAGCTGCCCCCGGCTGAGATCGCCGCAAATATTGTGGACGAGCTCGCATGCGTCCCGGTCTCGAAGGGAGCCTGATATGGCCGTCAACGAGAGCCTGAAGGCGTTGCTGCAGGAACAGCTGGCTCCCCTGGGTAACGTGACAGTGCGGCGGATGTTCGGTGGCGCGGGGGTCTATTGCGATGGCCTGATGTTCGGGCTGATCGCTCGCGACACGCTCTACTTCAAGGCCGACGACGGCAATCGCGCCGCCTACGAAGCCGACGGCATGGAGCCCTTCACCTACGAGGGCAGGAATAAGCCGATCCAGATGTCCTACTGGCGCGTGCCGGAGCGGCTGTTCGACGAGCCCGATGAGATGGTCGAGTGGGCGCGTGCCGCACTGGCCGCAGCGCGGCGGTCAGGAGCGAGCAAGAAGCCAGGAAAGCGCCGCTGACTGCGGGAGCCGTCATAGGCCCGGCTCAGGCAGGGTTAACCTGATCTAGGTTAAGGACGCGTAGCCCCCCGGGGGGGCTTGCGTCGGGCCGCGCGGGGCGACGGATCGCCAGCGGGATGGCCTTTCCCGTAACGCGGGGCGGGCTCATTTTTGGTCTCGCCTCCCGCGCCGGTACCGGGGTAGCCAAAGGCAGAGACAGCAAAAAAAAGCTGCGCCCCGCGTTACAAATCAGCGGAAGCATCTGCAACCCGACCCATCCGCCTCCAAGGTCAGGATCGACGTGCAACCTAGTTGATGAACTGACGTCCGCGTCACACCGGCCACACGGGCGCATGCGTGCCGAGCGGCACCGGCGGGCGAGTCCAGAAGGCCGGCGTCTCGGACAGGCGGGCCGCGTGTTTGATGAAGGTGAGCCGGCCGAAGGGCGTATCCGTCTCGTCCACGAGGGCCTTGATTTCCTCCCCCGCCGGTTCTGGGCAGTCGAAGCCCCCGTCGAGGCGCCCGAGCTGCGTGAGCCAATGCCCGGTCTGGGCAAGCGACACGCGCACGTGCCACGAGCCGCCCTCCTGCGCCTTGCGCGCCAACGCCATCATGGCTCCGAGCGCCATCAGGTAGCCCGAGGCGTGATCGAGCGCCTGCGCGGGCAGCTCCCTGGGGGGCGGGACGCCCAGGGCTTCGGCTTCCGCATGGTTGATGCCGCTCGCATTCTGCACCTGCGAGTCGAAGCCGCGGCGGCCGGCCCAGGGCCCCTCATGGCCGTAGGCCGAGAGCGAGACCGCGACGATGCCGGGCCGCATCTCGGCCAGTGCGTCCGGCGAGAACCCGAACGCCGCGAGCCCGCCGGGCCGATAGCCCTGGACGAAGATGTGCGACTCGCGCACCAGCGCGGCAAGGCGCTCGCGCTCCTCGGCAGCACGCAGGTCGAGGGCCGCTGAGAGCTTACCCCGGCCCATGTCGATGTCGAGCTCCGGAAGCCCCGGCAGATGCGGGGCCGTGATGCGCATGACGTCGGCGCCGTGCGCCGCCAGCGTGCGGCCGCACACCGGCCCGGCGATGACGCGCGTGAGGTCGAGCACGCGGATGCCCGAAAGCGGCCGCTCGGCGCCGGCGGGAAGTGGCCGGGGCGGCGCCTCGCCGATCCTGCTGATCTCGAGCAACGGCAAGGCGGCAACCGCCCTGCCTTGCGGGTGCGCAGCCCACTCGGCCGCCGACCGCAGCATGGTGGCGATGAGCTTGGCCTCGGCGGCGGCGGCTTCGAACGGCTCGGCCTCCCGCTTCAGCAGGGCGGCCTGCACGGCTTCGCGCTCGTAGGCGCAGCCGAGCAGCTTCAGCACACCGTCGCGGTGATGCGGAAAATTGGTATGCAGGCGCACCTTGCGGCCGTCGCCGGTCGCGTAGACGCCGGCGATCTTGTCCCAGGCCGGCCCCGGCGGCTTGCCGCCGACGCGCATGTACCGCTCGCTGCGGAATTCGATCGCCGCATGCCGCATGTCGACGGCAACGCGCTGGCTGCGGCCCGTGCGTTGCCGCCAGATCTCGGCTGCGGCTAGGCCGGCGGCGGCAATGGCCGCCTGCGCCGCGGTGCCGACCCGGAAGGAGGAGGGCAGGGCCGGGTCGGCACCGGTGATATCCACGTTGGCCAGCGCAGCCGGGCCGCCGCCGGCGGCAAGCCAGAGATCGCCAAGAACGGTTTTTGGGGGTGCGCTCTCTGCGCCGGTTTTCTGCATCGGTGCAGCATATCACTGCGGGGCGCGAAAGAGAGGGGCGACTCCCGCGATGGAGGGACCGCGCAGCGCGCTGTGCGATGCGCGGTGGCCTTGGGCTATGTCAGCGGGCCGCCCTTGTCTCGGCACCGGTCCGGGTTAATCTCGCAAGGGTGCCTAACCGTGCAGTCGGGGCAGGGTGGAGGCAGCTGTACCTGCGCAGTGGCTGCGCCCAGCGGCACCGCGACACTCGTAAGCGCTGCCGCGATTGCCAAGGCAGCAAGAGTCGCATTCCCGCGTGTGTAGATGGACATGGTTCGTTTCCTTTCGATGAACGATGGTCGCGACTGCTCTGAGAGGCAACGCCGGGCTAACGTCGCCTCTCCTTCAGCTCCCGAATTCGCTCCCTGATCTCCCGCATGGTGTCGCGATCCTGCTGGGTCGGCCCGCCCGTTTGCTTGTCGGAACCGATCTCCACCGGCGCATTCTGAGCGAATGCCCGGCTGCCGGGCGCAGGGGCGAGCACGGCTGCGAGGGCGGCGGCGAGCAGTGCGAAGGCTGTGTGGGGCATGCTGAAACCTCGTCGTTGGGTGTTGTCGTGGAGTGGAGAGGGCAGGGCTACTTGCACTTCTGGATCTTGCAAGGATCGATCGTGCAGTTTGGGGCGCAGGGTAGATAGACCGCCGCCTTGGCGGTGTTGCGCGGCAGGGCGACGCCGGCGACGAGGGCCGCTGTGGCAACTGCCGCGGCAGTCAACATGGTGATGGGCTTAGTCAGCGTCGTCAGGCGGTTGAGCATGACATTGACTCCATTTGGTGCAGGCCGGCTCGGCCGTCGGTTGGCCGACCCGTTCGGGGCCGGCATCGCAGCCGCGCTGCGAAGACTGCAGGTTTTGCTCAATTCAGCGCGCCAGGGTAGGAACCCGGCGGCCGGAGTACCGCTTGCGGGGAGTGCACTGCGGGGAGGGGGGTGTTGTGACCCCTCCCTGCACGCCGCAATGTCTCCGCAAATGTCGGCCTAGCTGGACGCGCACACGAAGCGCGAGGGAGCCCGAGCCGTGTACTTCGATTGGGACAGCATTCTGCCGCTGCGGCGCCAGTCCGGCTCGGCCTACGCGGAACTCAAGGCGCTGGTGGATTCGCTGCAGCTCGACCGCACCGAAAACCTGATCGAGCCCGTGTCGGACGACCTGTCCGTCGCCATGCTGGAATTGGAGAGCCGCGCGGTCGTTCTGCGGGGCGAGGTCCTGAAGAAATTCCTGGTCGCCTATCTCGAGCGTTTTCCGCTCAGCGACATGCCGCTCGAAGAGAAGGAGCTGGAGGAGCGCTTCAAGGTGGCGTTCGACGAGCGTACCCAGCCCCTCACCCGCTACCTGCTCCAGGTCAGCCTAAGATACGGAAAGGGCGCGTCTCTGGCCAAGGTCGCCGAGCGACGCTACAAGAAGGACACGCCGAGCTTCCGCAAACTGCAGCGTCACCTGCTGCGCGCGATCGCTTATCCCATGCGCGATCTGCAACTGTGGCGGGTCGATGTCGAGGAGCGCACCTTGCGCACCGGGAAATCGGCCATTGCGGGCTACGCCATTAGTGCGGGGCCGGCGCTGCTGGCGTTCCACCAATTCGCCTATCTGCCGCTGCGCCAGCGGCAGATACGTGCGTTTGCGGCCAAACACCTCAGAATGGAGTGAATCATGAGCTACGCCATGCGCCTCGCCATCATCACCCTGGCCTTGCTGTTGCCGGTGCTGGCTGCCACCTATGTCGCGGCCGACATCAGGGAGGAGCAGATCATCCCGCCGCCGCCAAAGCTTGCCGACCTCGTCTGAAACGCTGACTTACTATGCCGCGCGTTTTGGTTCGGCAATCTTTAGGTAACGCGTAGCGGGACCGTAGCCTCTCCGCTCGACACGACCCCTTTGGACCATCTGCTGCACGAACCCTCCGATTGTGATCGATTCGACATGCAATCTCTCTGCAATTTCCCTCATCAGGAGTCCGTCTGGATGACGGGTCAGAATCTCGTCTATCCTCTCAGTCCAGAACTCTGCTGCGCGCCCGAGATTGGGCCCATCGATTAGGCCCCTGACAAGTTCATCGAGCTTAACGCGCAAAATTCCGGTGCTAGCCCAGCTTGGCCTATTCGCGGGGTGCGAAGGGCCTAAGTGATTGATTTCCCACGATCGGGCTCCTGAAGGTCTTCACTACATGGGTGCGGGTGTAGGGGGCGCGGCCAGGGTGATCCTGGGC
>Ga0247727_10019201_pt1 | contig 10623 bp, 9 predicted proteins | sample WisWelCaveWW1625_FD_202498 | JGI IMG/M metagenome (GOLD analysis project Ga0247727, IMG submission 202498) | Biofilm microbial communities from Wishing Well Cave, Virginia, United States - WW16-25 | ecosystem: Environmental > Aquatic > Deep subsurface > Groundwater > Cave microbial mat | place...
AGATGATGATCCTGCAGGCGGTCGCCAACGCGATCACCACCAACCACCCCGAGGTGGTGCTGATCGTGCTGCTGATCGACGAGCGGCCCGAGGAAGTCACCGACATGCAGCGCTCGGTGCACGGCGAGGTGATCTCCTCGACCTTCGACGAGCCCGCCGACCGCCACGTCCAGGTGGCCGAGATGGTGCTCGAGAAGGCCAAGCGTTTGGTCGAGCACAAGAAGGACGTGGTGATCCTGCTGGACTCGATCACGCGCCTCGCGCGCGCCTACAACACGATCGTGCCACCCTCGGGCAAGGTGCTCTCGGGCGGCGTCGACTCGAATGCGCTGCAGCGGCCGAAGCGCTTCTTCGGCGCGGCGCGCAACGTCGAGGAGGGCGGCAGCCTGACGATCATCGCGACGGCGCTCGTCGAGACCGGCTCGCGCATGGACGAGGTGATCTTCGAGGAGTTCAAGGGCACCGGCAACGCCGAGATCGTGCTCGATCGCAAGCTCACCGACAAGCGCATCTTCCCCTCGCTCGACATCAACCGCTCGGGCACGCGCAAGGAAGAGCTGCTGATCCCGAAGGAAGAGCTGAACCGCGCGTGGATCCTGCGCAAGGTGCTCTCGGCGCTCTCGTCCGTCGAGGCGATGGAGCTCCTGATCGAGCGCCTGTCCAAGTCGAAAGGCAACAAGGAGTTCCTCGACAGCATGTCGGGGGGCGGGTAAGTCACCGTTCACGCGGGGCCTGGGGGTGCTTCGCACCCCCCAGTTCAAACAAAGCGAGAAAAAGACTGCAAGCCTCGTTGCGTCCCTCGTCCCAGGGATGCTGGATTACGGAGCCCGGACAACGGGCCAGACGAACGGACGCCAGGTTTCTCGGGACGGGCTTTCGGGGGCGCTGAACGCCCCCCGAGCCCCCCGTTAGCGTTAGCCGGGATCCGGGCTCTGGTCTCCCAGCCCGGCGCGGATCGTCACCGCCAGGCTCTGTGACAGGATGCTCCTGCCGGTCTTGCGCAGGGTGACCTTGATGCGGTAGATCCCGGCGAACTGGAACGTGTGGTTCGCCGTGAAACGGCGCTCGATCGCGGCGCCCTCGGTCCACGGATCGCAGTCCGCTTCCTTGACGCTCTTGCCGCCGTCACCCCACTCCCACTCGACCTCGGGGCAGTAGAGCTCCTCGACGTCGTCGCCGCCCTTGAGCTCGGCAGTGAAGAGCACGTTGGCGGGCGAGAACGCGAAGCGCGGCGACGAGCGCAGCTCGAGCCCGGGCCGCTTTCCTTTCTTCTTGTCCTCTTCGTCCTCCGTGCCGGCGAGCGCTGCGCCTCCGAGGCAAAGGCTGGCGAGAACGGCTGCGGTTTTGTACGCCACGCAACACCTCTTTTCGGCGGGGTCAGCCTCCCGCAATTAGATCAGAGTTGCTCCCCGGCGGACAATGCGCGGAGCATGAGCCTGCGCCTCGAGCCGAGCGCCGCGCTGCGGGAGAAGCGCCTCGCGCGCCTGCTGTTCGAGCGGGGCCTCGACCGCGACGACAACCGGCTGGGTCGGATCGTCGAAGACGCCCTGCTGGTGGGAAGCCTCGAGCTCGCGGGCCTCCGCGTTTCGTGGGACGAGGCGCGCGCCAGCGATGGCGCGCCGCCGGAGCTCGTCGCGATCCGGCAGGCCCGCGCGGCCGTCGCCCCGCACCAATTGCTAACCGTTGACGCGGTTCGCGCATGGCACGAGGCACTCGCCGGACGGGTCGGCTTTCGCCGCCGCGACCTCAAAGGGACCCGCACGCCGTCCGGAGTGCCCGATACCCGACCCGCGGCGCCGCCCGAGTTTGTCCAGGACCGTCTCGTGAGCCTCGTCGAGTGGCTCGATGCCGAAGGCAGCGCAGAGCTGGCGCCTGAGCAGAAGGCTGCAGTGGCGCTCGCCCGGATCGTCGAGATCCGACCCTTCGACGAGGCCAACGGGCGCGTCTCGCGCCTGGCGGCCTCGCACGTGATGACGCGCGCCGGCCTCCGACCGCCGATCCTCGTGTTCGGCGATGCCGCCCGACTGCAGGCGACGCTCGAGGCGGCGTTCCGCCTCGACACGGCCCCGCTCGTCGACCTGATCCGCGAGGCCTCGGGCCGCGCGCTCGACGTCATGATCCAGTCGCTCGAGAGGAAGCTGGTCTAGGGCACTCGCCAGCGATTCGGGCGCGCGTTTACTGCCCTGCCTGAGCGGGCGCCTTCAGGACGATGTGCCGTTCGCCGGTGGCCGCGTCCAGACGCACGAGCTCGTCGGCAGCCGAGATCAGCAGCGACGCCGCCGCGGCCGTGGAAGACGAGACCTGGAGCCTTCGGCGTCCGGGCGCCAGGCTGGGCTCGCGACGGATGAGGGCCCCCGTATCGAGCGCGACCAGCAGGGTGTAACCCTCTGCCCGCTCGATGCTCCTCCCGTGCGGCCGGGGCGGCTGCACCCCGACCGCCAGGACACGCTCACCGAGCTCGCCGCCCAGGACGACCAAGCCACTGGGCAAGTCGACCAAGAGGTCCGGTCGGCTGCTGGACGCGATGCGCAGGCGGTTCGTCTCGCGGCCGCTCTCGACGACTGCGACACCGCCGTCCTCGAGAAGCAGCGCCTCCAGGACGGTGAAGCCGCCTTCACCCTCGAACACGCGAAGCCGCTCACCCGTGGCGACGTCGTGGAGCGAGATGCGGCGCGGCGCCTGTGGCTCGAGGATGAGGACGCGGGCAGCGGCGGGGTCGGAGATCACGAGTGCGGAATCGGCCGCCTCGAAACGCATGCGTCCCGCTGCGACTTCGCTCAGGCGCTCGCCCGCGACTGCCGCGAAGATCTCCTCGAGCGAGGTGCCACGCTCCGCCTTGAGCGCCTCGAGATCGCCCTCGAGCGAGATGCGGCCGCCGTGCAGGATCCCGACGCGGTCGGCGATGCCCTCGACGCCGGCGAGGTCGTGCGTAGTGACGAACACCGTCGTCCCGCGCTCGGCCAACTCGCCGATCACCTCGCCGAAGACGGCGCGGCGCGCGACGACGTCGAGGCCGAGCGTGGGTTCGTCGAGCAGCAGCAGCTCCGGGCCGTGGCCGAGCGCGAGCGCCAGCATCACCGCCCCCTTTTCCCCCTTCGACAGGCGATGGAACGGCGTCCGTAGCGGCACCTGGAAGCGCTCCAGGCGCCCGAAGACGCTGGACGCGTCCCAGACCACGTTGAGCTGACCGCAAAAGAAGACGAGCTCGCGAGCCGTGAGCTCGGGCGGCGCGTCCGGCTCCTCCGGGACGACGCCTACTCGCTGCATGAGAAGCTGTCGGCAGCGCCACGTGTCGAGCCCGAAGAGCCTCGCCTCGCCCGCGTCCGCCCGCTGCTGGCCCAGCAGGCAGCGCACCAGCGAGGACTTGCCGGCGCCGTTTCGCCCGAGCAGGGCGTAGACGGCCCCGCGCGGGACCGAGAGCGAGACCCCGTCGAGAACGACGCGCCGGCCGTAGCGCACGCTCAGGCCACGTACCTCGAAGACCGCGGTCGCAATCGCGTCCGCTGCGCTCGCCGCGCCCGCCACAAGCTCTGCGCTCACCTTCGACCTCCACGTTCGTCTCCGTCGGGCCAGGCGGCCGCGAGCACCGCCGCCGCCTCCGCGCGGTTCGCGCCAAGGTTCAGGGCGAGCGAGGCGTAACGCAGCGCCGCCTCGCGCATCGTGCGCGTCCGCTCCGCCGCCGGCATGGCCGGCGGGCGCTCGGCCACGAAGGTGCCCTCGCCGCGCCGGCTCTCGAGCACCCCCGTCTCGACCAGGCGTTGGTACGCCTTCGCCACCGTGTTGGGGTTGACGCGCTCCGCGCGCGCCAGGTCCCGCACCGACGGCAGCGCATGCCCCGGAGAGAGCGCCCCCGACGCCACCAGGTGCCGCACGCCCTCCTCGATCTGGCTCCAGATCGGGGTCGGGAGCGCCGGGTTCACGCGGATCCGGGGCGCGGGCGCCATGCTGTATCAATGTACTAGTACACTGATACATTGTCAAGGGACAGGAGAACACGCCGATCCCGCGGGGCTTTCGCGGGTGAATGCTCCCGGGGCGCGAGACGGGTGCTAGGCTGGCCTGCGATGCAGGTCGATCTACCCCCCAGCCTCGCGCGGCTGCTCGCGGCGCTTCGCGAGGCGGGCGGCCGGCCGTTCCTCGTGGGGGGCGCCGTGCGCGACGCGCTGCTGGCGCTGCCGTTCGAGGATTGGGACGTCGAGGTCTTCGGTCTGGCGGCCGAGCGCCTGGAGCCTTTGCTGGCCGAGCACGGCCGGGTCGACGCGGTGGGCCAGGCGTTCCGCGTGTACAAGCTCTCCGGTGTCGAGGGAGTGAAGGGCGCCCTCGACGTGTCGCTCCCGCGCCGTGACTCGAAATTCGGGCCCGGGCATCGGGGGATCGCCGTGAGTGGCGACCCCTTCCTGCCGGTAGAGGAAGCCGCGCGGCGCCGGGACTTCACGATCAATGCCCTGATGCTCGACCCGGCCACGTGCGAGATCGCCGATCCCTGGGGCGGCCGCCGCGACCTGGAGGCGCGCGTGCTTCGCGCCGTGGACGCGAGCACGTTCGGCGACGACCCGCTGCGCGCGCTGCGGGCCGTACAATTCGCCGCCCGCTTCGAGCTCACGGTGGACGAGGCGACGGCGAGGCTGTGCGCCTCGATGCCGCTCGCCGAGCTGCCGGCCGAGCGCGTCTTCGGCGAGATCGAGAAGCTGCTGCTGAAGGCCCGGCGGCCCTCGCTCGGCCTCGCGCTGCTCGGCGAGTGGCAGATGCTGCCGGTGGTGGCGCCCGAGCTCGTGCCGCTCGCGGCGACGCCGCAGGATCCCGAGTGGCACCCGGAAGGCGACGTGTGGACGCACACGCTGCAGGTCGTCGACGAAGCGGCGGGGCTCGTCGGGGGACTCGAGTCCGACCGGCCGCGGCGGCTCGCGGTGATGCTGGGCGCGCTGTGCCACGACCTGGGCAAGCCGTCGACCACGGTCTTCGAGGAGGGACGCGTGCGCTCGCGGGGCCACGAAGAAGCCGGTCTGCCGCCGACCGAGTCGCTGCTCGACCGCTGGAACGTGCACACGCTCGTCGGCTACGACGTGCGCGGCCAGGTGCTCGCGCTCGTCGCGCAGCACCTCAAGCCGGGACAGCTCTACGACGACCGCGAGCGCGTCACCGACGGGGCGATCCGGAGGCTGGCGCGGAAGTGCGAAGCCGATCTGCTCTACCGCGTCGCCAGGGCCGACTGCCTCGGCCGGCGGCCGGGGCAGTTCGAGCCGGTGGCGATGGAATGGTTCCGGGAGCGCGTTCACGCGCTCGACGTCGTGGTGCGTCCGCCCGAGCCGCTGCTCAAGGGCCGCGACCTGCTGGCGCTCGGCATGACGCCCGGGCCGCAGGTCGGGCGCGTGCTCCAGGCGGTCTACGAGCTGCAGCTCGACGGCGCGGTCTGCAGCTTCGAGGACGCGCGGGAGCACGCCCGGCGTATGCTCGACATCCAGGGCTAGCTCAGGGGAGGGCGGGCCGGAGCAGGACACGGGGGGAACGGCGATGGCGATCAGTCTCGTGCGCACGGCCGTAACGATGGCGCTCGGCTTGAGCGTGGCGGCGCTCGGCGAGGCCGGGGTCAAGACCGAGGAGAACACCAGGATCCGGCTGGGCGGGCCGCTCGGCGGGATCCTGAAGCTCTTCGGCGGCAAGGCCGCAAAGGAAGGCATCGTGACGAAGACCGCCGTGGTCGGCGACCGGCGGCTCGTGATCGGCGAGGACGCCGGACAGATCGTGGACCTCGCCGAGGAACAGGTCTACGACCTCGACTTCAAGAAGAAGACCTACAGCGTGACGACCTTCGCCGAGCTCAAGAAGCGCTTCGACGACGAGCGCGCCAAGGCGGAGCGGGAAGCGAGCAACGCGAAGGCCGAAGCGGACAAGAAGCAGCCGGCGCAGGCAGAGGCGGAGGGGGCGAAGGAGTTCGAGGTCGAGTTCCAGGCCTCGCCGACCGCCGAGAGGAAGACGATCGCCGGCCACGAAGCGCGCCTCGTGATCCTGAGAGTGAGTGACGCTCCACGAGAAGGGCCGCTCGCTGCAGCAGGCGGGCGGACTGCTCTTCCGGAACGACCTGTGGCTCGCGCCGAAGCTCGTGGAGCTCGACGAGCTCCATGCCTGGAACCGGCGCTACGCGCTGAAGATGGCCGAGGTCTACGGCGTCGCCGCGGGCACCGACGCCGTGGAGCAGATGGCGAAGCTCCAGGCCCTCTACCCGGGCGCGCAGAAGGCGATCGAGAGGATGCGCGCCGAGACGGAGAAGATGGACATGTCGGGGACGCCCGTCGCCACGGTCCTCACCGTCACCGCGATCAAGAGCCAGGAGCAGGTGGCCGCGGCCGAGAAGGACGCGCAGAAGGCGGACACCGGAGTGGGCGGCTTCCTGGCCAAGCAGCTCTTCAAGAAGGCCGCGGGCGACCCGGCCGAGCCGCGCACCATGCTGCTCACCTCGGCGCACGAGCTCTTGCGCGTGTCGCGGGACGCGGGCGCCGCCGACGTCGCGCTGCCCTCGGGCCTCAAGGCAAAGTAGCCGAGCCGGCTTCGGCGCGTGCCTTGATCGCACGCAACCACATCCTCCGCATGAGCGCGCTGCCGGGATAGATGATGCGCCAGTAGCGGGCAAAGGCCCGCTCGGCCTCCGGGTCGGTGGCGGCGACCCGGGTCTGCGTCACGAGCCGCGAGACGCCGCCGCCCGCGTCCTCGACGTGGAAGTTCATCACCGCGCGTGCCAGCGATCCCTGGAGCGCTTGGAACTCCTCGGCCGAACGCGGCGGCTGGCGAGGACTGCAGCAGACCACGGCGCCGAAGGCAATCTCGCGTCCCGGCTCCTCGCGCAGCAGCACGAAGCCGGATCGCAGCGCCACTTCGAGGATGGGCTGGTCCGCGCTCGGGTTCAGAATGCTCTCCCGGGCGCGACCCGGCCAGCGTGGCGAGCGCAGCCAGGTGAGCAGCCGGAACAGCCGGATCTCCTGCGCAGTGACGGCCTTGGCCGCGTCAATGACCCGCTCAGGCGGGGCGGCGACGCGAATCTCGTGGTGCTCGCCGAATTGGTAGGTCGGAACGATCTCGTCGATCGCCATCCGCGGGCCCGGCAGGCGCCGGGGGAACACGGGCAGCGCGAGGCCGATCACGAGCAGCGCGACCCCGACGCCCACCACGGCCAGCGCAGCGCGGCGGCTCCGGATTCGGAGGAAGCGAAGCGGGCGCATCAAGGAGACGAGGCCCACCGCCACCAGGGCCAGGGCGAAATCGACGAGCAGAACGTCCATAGTGGACGGATCAGGGGCGGAACGGAAACAGCAGACGAGACCGGCGGGATGAACCGAACCGAGAACGAAACGGCCGACCTAACAAACCAGAAAGCGGCCCGTCTCCGACGCCGACGGACCGAGGAGACGGGCCGCTGGCGTTAGTGCCCATAGGCGGTCTCCTTGTCGAGCACCTCGAGCGTGTGCGCGTACAGCTCGTCCACCTGCGCCGGGCTGTTCGCGATCGCCGTGAGCCCCAGCTTGCCAAACTCCGACAGCGCGCCGATCAGGTGGAAGAGGACGCCCGACTCGCTGCCGTGGCTGTAGTGCAGCTTGTTCACGGTCAGTAGATCCACCAGGTCCTCGGGGAGCAGCCCGCGGTAGCGCGGGGAGTAGAGGTTGTCGGTGGCCTTGTAGTGCTTGGCCTGGCCGCTCGGCGAGAGGAAGAGCCCGCTCACCGGGTCGAGGCTGCCGCCGGTGAGGAACTGGAGCGCGAGGTACGGGTGCGTGGTGCCGCCCATGCGCAGGTTGATCTCGAGCGCGGTCGTCTGCCAGGGGTCTGCAGCCGTCTCGCGGTGGACGAGGAAGTCGACGCCGAATCGGCTCACGACGCCGTGCGCCGCGAGCACCTGCGCGACCCGCAGGCCGGCCTCCTGGATCCCCATGCGGTAGTCGTCCCTGGCCGGGAAGCGACAGCCGAGGAAGACCTGGCCGCTCGGGCCGCCGAGGATCTGGTCGTGGGTCGAGATCACCATCACGTCGCCCCGCGGCCCGATCCGCAGCTGCGCGCTCGGCGACTGCTTTTCCTCGGCCTCGATGAACTCTTCGACGATCCCGCCCATCTTCGCCATCTTGTCGAAGTAGGACTCCGGCGTCTCCGTGGCTACCGCGAACTCCACCTGCCGCAGCGTCTCGGCCAGCGCTGCGCGCGAGTCCGAAGCGGGATAGCGGAAGAGCGCGTTGCCCTCACCGGAGAAGCTCTCGTCGAGCTTGACGACCGCGCGCCTGATCCCCGGCCGGCGCGCGCGCAGCTCCGAGAGCGCCTCGGCGATCTCGTGCTGCGTGTGGAGATCCTCGAATCCCTCGGGCAGCGGGATGTCCGCCTCGCGGAACACCTTGCGGCTGCCGGACTTCGTGCCCAAACTGGCGAGCTGGGGGTCGCAGCCGTTCAGCGGGATCCCGAGCAGCACGGCCAGCTTTCGCTCGTGCGGCGTCGAGTTGAAGACGGTGAGATAGGCCCGCTGCGGGTCCGCGATGCCGGCGCGGATCCGCTCGATCAAGCGCGGGCGCTCCAGGACCTTCTCGGTGAGCGAGCGCGGCGAGGCGTCGTCCGCGCTCAAGAGCGTGAGGCGCGAGCGCGCGTGGCTGGCGGGGATGCCCGCGAGGAACTGCAGGTAGTACTCGAGGATGATCGGGTGGATCGGCAGCGAGGTCACGTAGACCATCCGCGCCCGCGGGTTGCGGAGCCGGATCAGCAGGAACAGCAGCCGCTCCTCGTAGAAGCTCGCCCCGGAGATCTTGCGAAGCTCGCTCTGGTCGAGGGTCAGTGAGGGCACCACGACCGCCGTGTGCGGCTCCTCCTCGCGCATCGTGAGCGCGTCCCACACCTCGGCGAGGCGGGGCTTGAGGCGCTGGAACTCGGAGATCTCCTGCTCGGGTGTCAGGTCTTTGAGGAAGGGCGGCTTCGGGATCATCGCCCTCGCTTAGAGCACCTCGCCCGAAAGGCCCGCGCCCACCGGCTCGCCCAGTCCCGACTGGATCACGCGGTCCTCGTGGAGCGCGAGCGGCACAAGGAGCGTCCCGGCCCGACGCCGTAGCGCGCGGAAAAGATGGAAGCGCAGCGGACCGAGCAGCGTGAAATCGGAAGTCAGCTGCAGGCGCCAGTCGACGTCCTCCTCGGGAAACTGTCGCGTCAGGATATCGAGCCGCTCGCGGTACCACGCCTCGCTCACTTCGCCGCGCTCGCGTTTCTGGTCGAGGATCATCATCTGGCGGAAGCGGTCGACGATCTCGGGGTGGTGGTTCACCGCGAAGAAGCGCGGCATCACCCCGCCCTTGTCGCGCACGAACTCGATCATCGTGACCGCCTCACCCGGCTCGCCGCCCACGCCGCGCGTCTCGAAGCCGAGCGGGACCACGCCTTTCGCGAAGCCCGTGCGCGAGGGGACGAGGTCGAACAGGCGGTTCTCGACCACGCGCAGCCGGGCGCTCGGTCCCAAGAGCTCGGCGAAGCGGCGGAACCAGGGGTGCTCGGCCGCCGGCCAGGCGAGGATGTTCTCGAGCACACCGCTGCACTTGCCCTTCTCGGGCCCGCGCAGGACCGGCACGGCCGCGCCCGACCAGCGGCACAGCACCCCGAACGTGTGGCAGACGGCGATGAGCGCGGCCTCGTCGTGGCGCAGGATCGCGTCGAACAGCTCGAAGGCCGGCTCTTCCCAGGCGGGGTTCTCGCGGATGCCCTGCGACTCCGGCCGGACACCGTCGTTCGCGCGCGGGTCGAGGTGGCCCGGGCCTCCGGTGCCCACGTAGAGCGAGAAACGCCCTCCCGGCGCCTCCGGCAGCAGGCCCGCGCGGCGCACGTCGAACGACAGCGCCCGCACCCGCAGGCCCGCCGTCTCGAGCTCAGGCGTCACCTCGCAGGCCGCATCCATCACCGCGTGCACGAGCGAGTCGTGGCCGAGGTTGGGCCAGCCGTGGTTCATGTCCAGGATCGCCACGTCGACCACGTGTGGGTCGTTGGCCGGGACGTCCTGGGGGCTCTCGACCCGCGCGTACTCGAAGATGCTGCCGGGTTCGCTGGCCGGACAGTCGGTCACGCAGAACTGCCGGCCATGCCGTTGTTTGAGGCCACACTCCAGGGGCATGAGACGGACAGTCTACCGGGCGGACCGAAGCGCGTCGAGTCCGCGGGGTGGAGGAAGCCCCTGCGGTGATCGCCGCGACCACGCAATGGCGGCGCCACTCTCGGCAGGCGAGCGGGCGCCAGCGAGAGCAGCCGAGAGGCCAAGATCGTCGGTGGACCCTTCTGAGATCGTGTCATGCCGACGATCAGTCGGGCAGCCCCTCGCCAGCGATGCGCCGCAGTCGAGAACGCTTCCGGCGTGTGCATCCACGCCGGCTGTTGAGGTGTCGGGGGTCGGGTCGAAGGAAACTCGCGGACGTGACTCACGTTGCATGCTTTTCCGCCATGCTTACTGAGCTTGACGACGGCGGACTGGATGCAAGAACGAGAATAAAACGAGAATAAAATGGCCCCGTCAAGCCATCTAAGAATGTAACTTTGGGCTGCATCGTCGAGCCATCTAAGAAGTAACCCTGGGGTGGGGCCTGTGGGAGCTTGTGGACGCGGGGCCCCAGACTGGACTTCGAA
>Ga0247727_10019202_pt1 | contig 10623 bp, 4 predicted proteins | sample WisWelCaveWW1625_FD_202498 | JGI IMG/M metagenome (GOLD analysis project Ga0247727, IMG submission 202498) | Biofilm microbial communities from Wishing Well Cave, Virginia, United States - WW16-25 | ecosystem: Environmental > Aquatic > Deep subsurface > Groundwater > Cave microbial mat | place...
TACTGCGCGCGCCGTGACGATCCCGAGCGCCCTCGACCCTTTTGCGCCGAGCGGACTGCCCCTGCACACGCGCACGCTCGTGATCGAGGCGTTTCGACACGAGCGCGGCCGCGTACGGCTGGACGGCGTGATCCTCGACCTGCGCAAGGTCGGCTTCGTGCCGACCGGGGGCGACCTCCAGACCGCAGGCTTCATCCATCACATGAAGCTCCGCGTGGAGCTCGACCCGGCAACTGCGCGCATCGAACGCCTCGAAACCGCGCAGCCGACCGTTGCCTTCGAACCTGGACCCGCTTCGGCGGGAGACTGCTGCCGCGATCCAGCGCCGCGCCTCCAGGCGCTGGTCGGCCAGACGCTCGACGGCGACTTCGCGCGGCGGCTCGCGCGGGAATTCGGCGGGCCGCTCGGCTGCTCCCACCTGCTCACGCTCGCGCAGCTGCTCGGCGCGAGCGCGCCGCACTTCCTCGCGAACGCGAGGCTCGAGGCGCGCTCGCCCGGCGAGCGCATCGCGAAGCGGAGCCTCTTCCTCGACGGCTTCGAGCGCCCGGATGGCGCGCTCGAGGTCGCGATCCAGCTCTCGGAGTTCCAGCTGCGACCGAGCGCCGAGGTCGCGCTGCCGCTCGACCGCCTCACGCGCCAGCACGAGCTGCGCGTGCTCGCCCGGCTCGACCGCGAGCTGAGCACGCTGGTCCACCTCGACGCCGCGGAGCGCGAGCGTGGGGGCGACACCTTCGAGGCTACGCGGTGGCGCAGCCGGCGCGAGCAGGTGGTGTCGCTCGAAGGCGGCCCGGCCCTGCGTGGCCTCGCCGCGCGTGTGCTCGCGGCGCTCGGCGACGACCCGGCGGACGCGCCGCTGCGCGACGCACTGCTCAACCTCGCGCCGGGCGTGATCCAGTGCCTCGCGGCGTTCTCGCATCGCCTCGTCGCCCGGTTCACAGGCCGCGCAGCGACGCCCGGCGCCCTGCCGCGCGAGCTCAGCGTCGGGGGCTATCCCGACTCCTGCTACATGTGGCGCAGCGACGGACCGCTGGCGAAGGCGCGCGAGCAGGCGGTTCAGCGGGACTCTCGATAGGTTCTCTTGGATGTCCGGCGAACGCGTAGATCTCCGCGTCTGCGTCCCGCTCGTTGGCATACACGTGCTGTGCGCCGCAACGCTGTGGACCGGAGCCAGCCCTCTGGCCGTCGCCGTCTGCGTGGCTCTTGTCTTCGTGCGCGCGTTCGGTTTGACGGCAGGCTATCACCGCCTGCTCGCCCACCGTTCCTTCCGCTGCGGCCGTGGAACCCGCTTCGCGCTCGCCTGGCTCGGCGCGTCGGCAGCGCAGCTCGGCCCGCTCTGGTGGGTGGGCCACCATCGCTTGCATCACCGACACGCCGACGCCGATGGCGACCCCCATTCTCCCGCCCTCCAGGGCCTCGGCTGGGCGCACACCGGTTGGCTGCTGTGCCGCAGGCACGTCCGCACACCGCTCGAGGTCGTTCCCGACCTCTCGAGCGAGCCGGAGCTTCGCTGGCTGGATCACTTCCACTGGCTGCCGCCGCTCTCGCTCGCTGCGGCACTTTATATGGTGGGGCGTGCACAGCTCCTCGTCTGGGGCTTCGTGGTCAGCACGGTGCTGCTCTACCACCTCACCTTCGCCGTCAACTCCCTCGGCCATCGCTTCGGGAGCCAGCGTTTCCCGGGTCGAGACCGGAGTCGCAACCTGCCCTGGCTCGCCTGGCTCACGCTGGGCGACGGCTGGCACAACAACCACCATGCGCGGCCCGGCTGGGCCCGCCACGGCATCGCGCCGGGCGAGCTCGACCTCACCTGGCTCGCGTTGCGCGGTCTCGAAGGGCTCGGGCTGGCCTGGGACCTACGCGGGCCGGGAAGCCGCTAGCCGCGCCACCGCGACGTGAGTATGCCGACGCCGGTACACGCGGCACATAGCAGCGCGAAGGCATCGCCCATCCGCGCGTAGAGTGTGCGGTCGCTGCGCGCCCGGATCTTGCCGGCGATCACGGCGCGCGAAACCGGCTGGCTCTGGATCTGGATGTGTCCCCAGGGATCGATGATCGCCGACGGTCCCGAGGTGGAAGCCCGCACCAGGTAGCGGCGCTGTTCGATCGCTCGTACGACCGTCATGTGGAGAACGAGGCGCGACCAGCTGCGTTCGGAGATCCAGGTGTCGTTGGACGGATTGACCAGGATCTCGGCCCCGTCGAGAACGCGCTGCCGCACCAGCTCGGGCAGCATGACCTCGTTGCACACTGCGATGCCGGCGAGGCCGGCCAGCGTCGGAAGCGGCGCGCTCTGTGTTCCCGGCGAGTACTCCCGAAAGCGACCGAAGCTCCGGCGCACGAGGTCGATGCCGCCGGTCGGCGTGTACTCCGCGAACGGCATGAGCACCTGCTTGTCGTAGCGCCCCCGCAGCTCGCCCTGCGAGTCGAGCACGAAGACGCTGTTGGTGTAGAACGGCGCGTCGCCCGGGACGCCCCAGGGCCCCCCCGCCACGAGCTCCGCCGGACCTTCCGCGAGCACGCGCGCGATCGTCCGTCGGTAGAGCGGCTCCTCCTCCAGATGAAAGGTGAAGGCGATCTCCGGCCAGAACACGAGGGCGGGGCGCACCTGGTCGAGCGCCTGAAGCGTGAGGCTCAGGTATTGGTCCAGGTTCTGGCCATAGAGTTCGGGCCGAAAGCGCGCGCCGATGTCGACATCGGCCTGGACCACAGCGACCGCTACGCCCGGGGTCGTGCGCTCGTCGGCGTTGCGGAGAGTGAGCGCACCGAAGACCAGGCTTGCGAGCGTGGGCAAGGCTCCCACCGCGGCCGGCGCCCAGCCCGGGCCCACCGCGTCGCCGCGCCGCAACCAGAGCTCGGCCAGCGCTGCGTTCGCGGCGAGCAACACGAAGCTCACGCCGTAGATCCCGGTGATCGAAGCGATCTGGAGCAGGGCCGGCGCGCCGGCCTGCGAGTAGCCCGCGAGCGCCCAGGGGTTGGCCACGAACCAGCCGACCTCGTTCAGCAGGCGTCCGCGCGCCAGCTCGAAGGCTACCCATGCGGCGGCACACAGCAGCGGCTGGAGCGAAGCCCGCAGCGGCGCCAGCGCGCGATACGCGGCGGCGAAGCCGACGTAGTAGATCGAGCCCGTCCCCGCCCAGACCCCGATCGCAAACAGCCAGGAGAGCCAGCGCGGCTGGAGGAAGTACGTCTCCACCGCTTCGGGCAACGCCCGCGCCACGAACAGCGAGGCGAACTCGGCCCAAAGAAACGCACACAGCAGCGCATCGCGAAGCCGGAGCCGGCGCAATGCGACCAGGAACGGCACGAGCGCGACGAAGGCGACGGGCCCCCACTCGAGCGGTGGGAAGGCGAGCCCGTAGAGCAGCGCCGAGAATGCGGTGGCGGCGAGGCCGAGCGGGAGGCGCATGGCGGCGGGAGAGTCGGCCGAGCGCCGGCTGGAGGCGCTCAGGTCCGAGCGGAGCGCGCGCGCTGGCCCAGCAGAACGAGCGCGGCGAGCAGCAGCGCCGCCACTCCCGGCTCGGGCACGATCATCACGCTGAGCGGGCTCGGCGCGAGCTCGTTGCCGAGCGCCTGGCCGCCCACGCCGCCGAGTGAGCTACCGCTCAGATTGATCAGCTCGAGCAGCGCCGCCCCCGGATTGTCCAGCGCCGTGAACTCGATGCTGGCCAGCGTGAAGGGAGCGTTCTGGAGGGCAAGGAGCTGGGCCGCGCTGAGGAAGGAGAACTCTCCCATCTCCACCACGCTGTCGACGTTCGGATTGCCCGGGCCGATCAGGAAGGTTTCGCCGCCGTCGTTCGGGTCGCCGAGGCTGCTGCCGAAGGCGAGCGCGTCGAATTGTAGACGCGTGTTGTCGAACGCGAGGTCGAGGTCGAAGCTTTCGAGCGCGATCTCGCCTGCGTCGAACAGGCCATCGACGACGACGTCTACGCTCAGGCCCTGACCCGGCATCAGGCTCGCGCTCGAGGGAACGAGGGTGAGTGTGATGGGCAGCGCGTCCGCCCGAGCGGCGACACCCATCCCCACCAGGACGAGAAGAGCGTAGGTCCAGTGTCGCATCACGAACGGAAGCCTCGTCCCTCTCTCCCGACCCTGCGGTTCACGAAGCAATCCACATGCCGGTCCGAACACGGGGGGATAGGCAAGCGATCTGCACGTCGAGCCGGAATCTTTTTCTCCTTTCTGGGCAACTGCGTTCCCAACGCCTCAGCTCGCCCGGCGCCTCGCGCGGCGAGCCGCCGTCAACAACGGTACGAGCGCTGCCAGCTCGATGCCGATGCCGCAGGCCGGGCCGCTCGCGGGCGGCTCCGAGAAAGGCATGACCGGGGGCGGCGAGCAGTCGGGACGATCGCATACGGCCTTGCAACGCGAGGCGTCGAGGAAGGTGATGCGGCGGTCAGCGTCCCGATCGCGTCGATCGCCACACTCCTCGCTCAGCACGCCGCCCTGCGCCGCACCGCCAGCGACGACCGCCGCGAGGATTGCGTCGACGTCACGCTGGTCGATGCTGTTGTCCTCGTTCAGGTCGCAGCTCTGCTCACAGGGTGGCACGCTCACCACCGCGTCGACCGCGTCTCCGACGCCGTCGCCGTCGCCGTCGCCCTGACCGGGATTGGCCGTATCGACGGCGTTGTCGAAGACGTCGATCACGCCATCGCCGTCGCTGTCTTCCCCGATGAACCTACGGACCACGGCGCAATCGAGAAGACCGTCGTCGTCGACGTCGTAGCGCGTCTCGCAGTCCGTGAGCGGCGGGCCGATCGGATTCGAGACCTTGCTGCGGGTCTCGGGACACACGAGCTTCGCGGCCTCGCACTCCGTCAGCTGGATGGAGGTGGTGGTGCCTTCGGGCCCGGGCATCGGGAAGGGCAGAATGTCCTGCTCCTCCGTGCTGGACAGCGCGAGCGAGCCGATCGACGTGACGCCCACCTGCGAGCCGTTCGTAACCGTCTTCACGTAGTGGACCACCGTGTCGAGGCCATCCGCATCGCCGTTGAAGTCGCAGACGTCCTGGCGTGTGGCGAGGCAGTCGAAGCCGTCGATGGACTCGCCCGGCTCGGTGCCGAGGAAGGAGACGACGCCGCCGGGCAGCACCGCGCCGAAGGGGAAGGCCTCGCAGCCCGGCAGCGTGCAGTCGATGGCCTGGAGGCCCAGGTTCGTGACGTCGCCCGTGATCACCGCAAGGTTCGCCGCCGCGAGCACGGCGCTCCGCGCGACGACGTGCATCACCTCGTCGTTCCCGTCGCCGTCGCCGTTCAGGTCCTGTCCGTCCTCGGGCACACGGAACGCGATCAGCTCACCGTCCGGACCGACCTGGATGGCCGTCGCGGCAAGGCCGCTGCTCACGAGGTTCCCGGTCGCAACGTCATAGAAGGTCAGGATGTTCCCCGCGGCCGCGGTGAACACGCAGACCGTGCCGGCGACATACACCTGCGTCGCCGCGATCCCCACGTTCGTGAGCGACTTGGTGCTTGGCGCGCTCAGCAGCGCAGCGAGGTCTCCCGCCACGAGCACGTGGTCGACGGCTCCGTTCTGGCCGTCGAGGTCCGCCTCGTTCTGCTGGGCCTCGTCGACGAGCGCGCAAAGGGTCGTGTCCGAGAGCGCGCCCCGCGTCCCGGCGATGCCGAGGTTCACGAGGCCACCCGTGGCGCCATCCCAGAGGTGGAGCACTCCGTCCGCCGTGTCGGCATCGCCATCCGCGCCGGCGCCCAGGATCAGGCTCGCCGCGTTGCGGTTCGTGTCGCCCTGATCCACTTCGGGGACGCTCACCAGCGCGCGACCGGAGCCGGTCGAGGCCGCCGAGGCCGCCAGGCGCGCCCCCGGCTGAAGCCCGGGCAGCGGGGCCGTGGCGAAGCTCTGGAACACCGCGTCGAGATCATCTTCATCGCCGTTCAGATCGGTCCCGAACCCCGTGCTGCGAACGAAGACATCGACGGGCAACGAGTCGTTCATCACGAGCGAAGCGTCCGACGCGAACGCCACCGCGCGGCCGTCTCGGTTCGCGTCGGCCGACGCGCTGGAGTCGCCCGCGCTGGCGCCCGCGCTCAGCAGCTCCAGCGTGCCGGTGACGCGGCTGCGCCGGTAGACGTTCGTGCCGGGCGGCGCGCCGGGCATCAGGCTCGCCAACGACGTGAACACGATGAAGGTCCCGTCGCCGCTGATGGACGCGTCGAAGGAGCCGTCGAGAACCTGCTCGCCGCCGCTCTTGACGCTCACGCGCTGGGTGGTCTGCTCCATGCGATCGCGCAGATAGATGTCCGTCACCCCGTTGCTGTCTTCGGGGACGAGCGCAGCGGCCGACTCGAAGACCGCGTAGCGCGCGTCGTCGCTCAGGTCCGGCGCGGCGGAGGCTCCACTCGTGCTGCCGCCCGGAGCAGCCACGCTCAAGCGCTCGGTGGTGCCGGCGGCGCGATCGCGCAGGAAGACGTCGCTCGCGTTGTTGGCGTCGGCGCCCACCAGGTTCGTGGCCAGTGATGCGAACGCAACGGAGTTCCCGTCGGGCGAGATCGCCGGCTCGCTCGAGGCGCCGTTGCCCTGCGCTTCGGCGTTCGTGACGCTGACGCGCTCGTTGGCGTCGAGCCCGAGATCGCGCACGAAGACGTCCGACGCACCGTTGGAGTCCGCAGCGACCAGGTCGGAGGCTAGCGACGTGAAGGCCACGAGCTGCCCATCGCCGCTCACGGCCGGCTGGCCGGAGGCGGCTTCGCCCCCGCTGCCGCCGAGGGCTGCGCTCACCAGCTCCACGGACGCGGCGCCGCCGAGGGTGCGCGCGTAGACCTGCGACACCGTATTCGGGATACCCGTCGAGGCGCTCAGCTCGAACGTGCCCTCGAACCCGAACGACGTGCCATCCACCTCGGTCACGGTGTTCGTCGCGGAGAGACGCAAATCGCTGAGGCTCGGGTCGAGCGGCGGGACGCCGCTGAACGAAGTGAGTGCCGCGTCCACGGTGATGACGCTTCCGACCTGTACCGGGCCCGGGGGCGAGATCGAGTACGTGCCCGCGAAATCGGCTTCGAACTGGCAGGCCGGCCCGTCCGGCGCAAAAAGCGAACCCACCAATGTCATGTCAGCGGCGAAGGAGAGAGCGATGCCCGGCCCCGTGGCGGTGCAGGGCGAGTAGTCGACCCCTGCCACGTCCTCCTCTCCCGGCTCGAGCTCGAAAAGGGCGAGCGCGAAGCTACCCGCCGCGGAGCCCCTCACGTTCGTCCCGCGCTCCCAGACCACCTGCGTCGTGCCCGACCCGCCCCCGAGCGGGGCCAGGTTGGTGGCATACGATGTGAAGGCGACGTGGTCGCCGTCCTGGCTGAGGGCCGGCTCCGAGGAATCCTGGTTGCCCGCGCCGCCCGGGCCCGCGCTTGCGAGCGTGTGCCCGCCCGAGAGCAGATCGGTGACGAGAATCTGGCGATCCGCGCCGCTCGCCCCGGGGGCGAGGTTCCCTGCGCGGCTCGCGTAGGCCACGTGCTCGGCCATCCCGTCGATGCTGGGCTGGTCCGAGGTGTCGTCACCGCCCGTGCCGCTGACGTCGCTCACGCGCGCCGTCGTGTGGGGCGCGGTGGCGTCTTCGGGCGTGCGGAAGAACACGAAGCCCTGCGAGATCGCGAGCTGACTGCCGTCGATCGCTCGCAGCGGATGAGCGCTCGTGTCGACCGGAGCGCCCGGGTTCAGGGCCACCGCCCCCTTTAGCACGCGCATCACCAGGTCGTCCGGCTGAAGGTCGCCGTTCAGATCCAGGTTGCCCGAGAGCGCCTCAGACTCCAGGAAGGCCACGATGTCGTCGACGACAGCGACCACCGGACGGGCCGGCGAGGCCGCCACCTGCGCGATGGCCTGCCCGGTGTCGATGCTGTTGCCGGAGGGCAGATCTCTCGCTGAGAGCAGCAGGTCCGAGGCGTCGGCGTCCGTGTTCAGGTCGCCGAGCAGCTCCTCGCTGAGGCCGAGCGCGACCGTCTCCTCGGACGCTCGGAGCGCCACCACCGGTGAGGCGCCTTCGAAGCGCACGATCACGGGATTCGGGAAGACCACGGGGCCCGCTGCGCCAGCCCGCAAGAGGTGGAAGTTTTCGGGATACACGTCGGGACCCGACGGATCGCTCGGGAGCACCTGCAGCGTCGAGCGCAACACGTCAGTCGTCGAGAACAGAGCCTGGCCCGCTCCGAAGGGCACGAGGCGATGGATCGCCGGCAGGGGACGGAACAGCTGCGAGAGCACACGCAGGAAGCGAGGGTTCGGGATCTTGTCGATCTCGGGGCCGGTCGAGCGCGTGGCCGTGGCGTCCACCGCGGGCTCACCGACCAGGTCGTGCTCGAGCGGCAACAGCAGACTCCCGTTTCCCGCGAGCCCGCCCTGGAGAACGTTCGGCTCTCCGCTCACCGACACGCTGAGATGATTGAAGGGGGGGAGCAGCGTGAAAGTTCCGACCAGCGTGTCGACCGCGTCGACGTCACAGGATGCGGTGCGCGCTCCGATCTCGAAGATGCTTGCCACGACGTTCCCGCCGCGCGTCACGGTGACGCGGGCGGGTCCCGCGAAACCGCTGTTCGGCATCAAGAAGCGCAGACCGTTGCACGACGAGCCGACGCAGCCAGAGACCGTCACGCTCCCGCCCGGCACGACGAAGCTCTCGAACGAGGTGGCAAGACTCCGATCCGCGAAGGTGCCCCCGTCCGACTTCAGCACCTCGACCGTGACTTGGTTGTTCGACGCCGTCGGGTCGAAGCCCTGGCCCACCACGCAGCCGAAATCCGACTCGAGCACGACGAAGTCGCCGGGCGCCACGGCGGGCGAGGCCACCAGCGTGGACACGGTCGCTCCACCGATCGTGCCGATGCTGCGCTGCTTCACTGCGCTGAAGTCGATCACCTCGCAGCCCGCCGCCCAGGCGGGGTGGTGAGCGAGGAGGCCCGTACACAGCGCGAGGGACGCTGAGATCGATGCGCGGATGGTACGCGCATGGGAGTGGTGCGGCGGGAAGAGCACGGGGATCTCCGTTCCTGGGGTACCCAGCCACGCGCGACGCGACAAGGCCCCAGTCTCAGTCATCCGCGCTGTCTGCTCAACCCCCAAATGGGGGGCAACCACTCGCGAACGCCTTTCCTCGATCACCCAGACGCGGTCAGGGAGGTGCCCCGTCGCGCAGTCGCCCCAAGTCGCCCTCGAGGTGCAGCTCCTCGTACAACCCGCTGGCCGCATCGAGACATTCCGCCCCGCTTCGCCCGCCCGGAACACGCCCGTCCGCGCCGAGGCGCAGACCCAGCTCGTGGAGCGTGCGCGCCTTCTCCGAACGGGCGCCGAGACGCTCCGCCTCGGCCGCGGAACGACGCCACCAGCGCAGCGCCGCGCGCTGCGAGCCCCGCAGCCACGCCTCGCGCCCGACCAGGCGATAGACCTCGGGGCGCGCCCCCGCCACCCGGGCGGCGTTGCCGAGCGCCGCCCGGCGACTCTTCCGAAGGCGAGCAGCCGGGGGACGGCCCCCTGCGTCTGCCTCCAGGGCGGCCAGCTCGAAGCGAAGGCGCGCCGTGCGAAGGAAGCTCACGTGGTAGGGGATCGCCTGCCCCAACCCCATCGGCGCGAGGATCGCATCGCCGCGCGCGAGAGACGCCGCGGCGTCCTCGAGGGCACCCGCCCGCACCTGCGCCTTGGCCCGCACGCCCAGCGCGAGCACGTGGAGCATGGCTTGCGGGCTCTCCTCGTAGTAGTCGTCCGCCGTGGCCACCGCCTCCTCGAAGCGACCTTGCTCGAGCAGCAGATAGGCCTGCTCGCCCATCGCAGCGAGGCGCGCATCCTGGTAGCCGAGCGCGTCGGCGATCTCGAACAGGCGCTGCAACGTCGAGCGAGCGCTCTCGAACTCGCCTCGGCGCGTCCGCTTCTCTGCGAGCAGGCTCAGGTACGCGACCGCCTCCCACAGCCGCCCCGCCCGGAGGTTCGCCTCGATCACTTCGTCGGGCACCTCGTGCTCGGGCGACCAGTCGCCCGCGAGGAAGTGATGGATGAAGCGCATGCAGCGGTAGTAGAGGTAGTCGGGCGCGTCCGGTTGGCCCTCGAGCAGCGGCTCGGCCAGAGCGAGGAAGCGCCGGCCGATGCCGAACGAGACGCCCCCGTAGGAGAAGATCCCCACGCTGCCCGCGTAGTTGCGACCCGCGTTCGGAATCGTGCGCGCGTCGAGGCCGAGAATGCGCCGCAGCGTCGCCGTGGTGTCGAAGAGGAAGCGCGTGGGGTCGGAGGTGGTCTGCGCGAGCGCGCGCTGGAACAAGATGTGGATGATCTCGCGTTCGCGCTCGCTCGCGGCCCGCGGCGAGCGGCCCGACGGCAGATAGAGCTGCCAGAGCACGGCGACCAGATCGCGCGCGAAGCGCAGCTGAGTGCGGAGCGCGCTCTTCGGGACGGGAACGCCCAGCTGCTGGAGTGCGCGATCGAAGTGCTCCACCGCCTCGGGCTCGCGACCCCGGTTGAACAGTGCGAAGCCGACGTTCTTCTCGAGCCGCGCCTTCTTGGCCGGATCGCCGCCCTGTCCGTGGAGCTGGAGAAAGAGCTTGGAAGCCTCCTGGAAGAAATGGAGCGCCTCGCTGGAGGCCGCGGAACGCGCCGCCTCGTCCCCCGCCCGGAACAGGTATTCCTCGGCCCGCT
>Ga0247727_10019203_pt1 | contig 10622 bp, 4 predicted proteins | sample WisWelCaveWW1625_FD_202498 | JGI IMG/M metagenome (GOLD analysis project Ga0247727, IMG submission 202498) | Biofilm microbial communities from Wishing Well Cave, Virginia, United States - WW16-25 | ecosystem: Environmental > Aquatic > Deep subsurface > Groundwater > Cave microbial mat | place...
CTCGCCGCCCGATGAAGATCGCATATATGATGTCGCGGTTTCCGAAAATTTCCGAGACGTTTATTCTGTTTGAAATTCTGGAGCAGGAACGGCTCGGCAATAAAGTGGAAGTGTTTCCGCTGTTGCGCGAGCATCAGCCGGTGACGCATCCGGAGGCGGAGCGCCTCACGGCGCGCGCGCACTTTCATCCGTTCATTTCATTGCCGATTATTCTCGCGAATTTGTCTTTCCTGTTGAAGAAGCCGATAACTTATTTCAGAACGCTATTCGAGGTTCTCGGCGGCACGTTCGGCAGCATGAACTTTTTTTTCGGCGCGCTGATGTATTTTCCGAAGGCGGTGCGCTTTGCTCATGAAATGCGGCAGTTGGGCGTCGAGCATATTCACGCGCATTTTTGCAATCATCCGGCGGTAGTGGCGTTGATCATTTACCGATTGACGGGCATTCCGTACAGTTTCACGGCGCATGGCTCGGATTTGCACAAAGATAAACGCATGCTGGATAAAAAGGTGGCGGCCGCGGCGTTTGCGGTGACGGTTTCGAATTTCAACAAAGGCGAAATGATCAAAGTCTGCGGCGAGCCGAGGCGGGATAAGATTCACGTCATTCGCTGCGGTATCGATTCGGAAGTTTTTTTGCCGGCGGAACAAAAGAACGGAAAAAGCACGCTGCGAATCATTTGCGTCGGGTCGTTTGAAGAAGTGAAAGGCCACAAATATCTCGTCGAGGCGTGCCGCCTGTTGCGCGAGCGGGGGATTGATTTCGTGTGCGATTTGATCGGCGACGGGCCGGTTCGTGAACAAGTGCAGAAGCAGATTGCCGGCTTGAATTTGCAAGGCCAGGTGATTATTCACGGCAGCCGCAAGCGGCAGGAGGTGGCGGAGATGATGCGCGCCGCGGATGTAAAAGTGCTCGCGAGCGTGCCGACGGCGGAAGGCAAGCGCGAGGGCGTGCCGGTGGTGATTATGGAAGCGATGGCAACCGGCCTGCCGGTGATTTCAAGTCAGCTTTCCGGCATTCCGGAGCTGGTGGATGACGGTCGCACCGGCATTCTCACGCAGCCGGGCGATGTGAATGCGCTGGCCAACGCGCTGCAGAAGCTCCATGAAAATCCTACTCTGCGTTTCAACATGGGACGCGCGGGCCGCGAGAAAGTGTTGCGCGAATTTAACATGAAGATCAATGTCGCGGAGCTGGCGGACCTTTTTGCGGCGGAGAAGAAACAGGAAAATGTTTTTACTCGCTCTGCGAACGGAGTGGCAAAAAAATAAAATAAATAGACGCACGACCACAATACTCACGCGCGACGACGCTCTTTTCACAAAACAAAAAGCCCGCGCCGACTCTGATGACGAGCCGAGGCGAGCTTTCCGCGCAAACCCTTTTATCGTTTTGGTTTTTTCTCTTTTAATCTTTTTTGCTTCTATCGCACCAGCATGACCTTGCTCAATTTCACTTCGTGTCCCGCCTCGAAACGAATGAAATAAACGCCACTTGCCGCAGCCAGGCCACGATGATCCTGTCCATCCCACGGCACGGTATGTTCACCAGCCGTGCGAGGCTCATTCAGCAATTCGCGAACGAGTTGGCCGTTGAGATTGTAAACGCGCACGGCGACACGCCCAGTTTCTTTCATGGCAAAATGAATTTGCGTGAAAGAATTGCCGAAGGTTCCGTTCGCGGAAAATGGGTTAGGATAAGCCGCCAAAGCGTAATCCTGCGGTGCAGCGTTCCCGGCGATGGAGCTCAAAACTTTTCCCACCGGCGTTTTGACCACTTCATAAATGTGGCCGAGGCTGGCAATGAGCGCCGGTTTATTGTCGAGGCCGGAAACTTGGGTGCGCAGGCTGATTTCCTTTCCGGCCAAGTTGGCCGCGGCGAGCGCAATCGTGTGTTTGGTTTGCGGCAGGCCTTCGGCAGACGTGTTGATTACCGATCGCCTGGAGGTTGCGCCATTTTTTATCGACCACGCCATTTCAATGTTGATATCATTGTCTCGTTTTTTAATCGCAGACAAACCCTCGCCGTTGACTTGGTAATGCACGAACAAGCTTTCGGCATCGGCAGGCAGTCTGATTGAGGACGAAGCCAAATTGGCAAACGCATTGGTCGGCGTCAGCGTGTTGTCGTCTACTTTTGCCTCGGCAAATGGAATCGTGATTTCTTCCCCGGATTTCGTTTTAACGGCAAGCTTATCGAGCCGGACTTCGAGCCATTTCCCTGCCGCCGTGTCGATGATAGCAATGGAACGATGATAATTGATTGCCAGTTTCTTATCGCTAGCTTTGCTCAATGTTTCGGCGCTGATTTGAATTTGGTATGGCGCGGCGCTGTTGGAAGTCCAAACATATTTGGCGGTGGTATTGCCGATTGATGCCGATGGATTGAAACCGGTTGCTAAAGAAAACACGGAGTTCCAATAGGCATTGTCATAATGCATTCTAAAGATGGAACTCTGGGAAGTATTTTGAAATAACAATTCGGCAGTCTCGGAAGGGGCCGAGGCCAACCCGGTTATCGAGGGTAACTTCAACCCTTGATAATAGATTATTATCGTGTACGTGTTAGTTGGCCAAGATACCCAGTTGGTGGCTTGTCGATGAACGACCACTTCCGCGCCACTATTATGGGTAGCTTCCCAGGCGACGTGAAGGACTTTGCTACTCGCGTCGCCGCTGGGTGCAAGTGAAGGATTTTTGTGGCCGGTGTAAGAGCCGGGAACAATCTGCGAAAGACTTTTTAATAACGACGTCCAACCGGTGGAATCTGGCTCGTGAATGAAATAACGATAAAAGATGGCGCCGTTGCCACCGGTCGCCGCGTTGACAAGAGCGGTGCGTGGATAGCCCCCATTTGAGGTGGTAGCGGCAAGTGAGGGCGAATTGCCGGCTGCGCCCGAAGAGGGCACAGCGGCCGCGACGAGCCAGGTCACGCCATTATCGGCTGAGGTGCGGTAGCTCAAATTCGTCGCGGTTCGATACACCACCATGAGCAAGCCGTCTCCCGGGCTGGAGATAACCGGCAACGGTGGATTGCTGCCGACAGAACTGGCAAGAACTTTACGGTTGCTCCCCGGCCAGGTGGCTCCGGCATCCGTGCTTTTATGAAACGTGATGTCGTGGGAACTGCCGGTGTTCTTTTGCCAGGCCACAAAAAGGTGAGTACCGCGCGCGTATATGGAAGGATTCGTCTTTGCGCCGTCTGGCTGACCATTGCTGAGGCGTACCGGCGCACTCCAATTCGTGCCGTCGGTGGAATTGCGATAAAAGATCTCTGGTTTGCCCGAGCTGGTGCCAGATTCAAAGACGAGGTGATATTTGCCGCTACCATCTTTGGCGAGACGACGGCCGTTGTTGCCAGCGGTGGCGTTGGCGGACATGGATTTGTTAGAGTAGGCATATGTCAATAACAAAGCCTGATAAGCGTTAGCACGTCCATAGCCATGTTGCTCCGTAAAATTTTGACCGTTCATACCGGGCAGTTTATCGGCTGAATTGCGCAAAATATCTCGAGATTGTTGCCAAGTAAGATTTGGGTTTATCGAACGGATAAGCGCGGCAAGCCCGGCGACATGAGGAGAAGCGGCGGATGTTCCTCCAAAAATGGAATAGTAACCGCCGTTGACACGCGTTGTTGGAACATCATGTGGCGCTAATAAATCCATCTCCGGACCCGAGGTGTTACCAGAATAAAGATTATCATTTTGATCCGTTGCGGCCACAGCGATAACATCCGGATATTTTGCCGGATATGTCATTGGATCTTCAGGATCAAAACGATTTCCGGCAGCCGCAACCACAACAACGCCGTAGTTATTTATGGCTAAATCAATGGCACTTTTCATAACTGGGTAGTCAATTTCAAACCCTTCACTAATATTTATAACTCGAGCGCCGTTTATAGCTGCATATTCGATCGCTTGCGCAGTAAGAGAGTAAAGAGCAAAGCTCTGACCATCTTTAAGCACCATTAAAGCCGCGCCTTTCTGCAGTCCCCAACCTCCCGCCACTCCGGCCACGCCAACATACGCGCCATTCTCAAAGTTATTGGTTTGTGCCGATTGAATTCCAGCCACGGCAGTTCCGTGTCCGTTAACATCATCCGGGTTGTTATCATTATCCCCAAAATCCCAGCCGATTAAGTCGTCAATATAACCATTGCCATCATTATCGAGGCCATCCAAATCTCCGCCTTGTGAATGCGGAGTAAAATCGGCATTGCCATTTCCATTTCTATCCTCAAGTGGATCCACCCAGATATTGCCATCTAAATCTTCATGGGTATGTTTTACACCGCTATCAACAATGCCCAGGATAATTGAAGCGTTTCCTATCGTAATATCCCATGCATTTGGCATTTGAATTTTCGGCATGTTCCATTGCGTTGCGTATTGTTGATCGTTCGGCGTCCCGAGGCGCTTGCCATATGCATCGAATTCAAGCACCTCAAACAATCCACTGGCTTCGAGTGCGGAAGCGGTGATAAATGGATTGACGTCGCTGTTGAGTGTCAGCACATAGAAGCCGTCAAGAAATCGACGGCTCGCCAATGATACGCCGCTGATGTTTAAATGCCGGAAGTCAAGATTCTCTAACCGACCTTTATTTTTCAGGCGTACAACTAATCTTTGGGGGGCGATTTCATCCCCTTTTTTGCCTACAGAAAAGGTAAACCACTTTTCCTCGACTTCAATGTATTCCTTCCCTTGCAGCATGAACCTTCCTTGTTGCGCCGGAGAATTTGTTATCCCCACGACGCCAATACCAAACAGCATTAAAATGGCTGTAGCGGTTATCGTTTTGCAATGCTTGAGTTCCATCCAATTTCCTCCTTGAAAATTGTACAGTGGGTTAGAATGATAATTTATAAATGCCATTGCCAGGACTGGAAGCGCTCGTATATAGAATTCTTTTTTCCCAGTCTACGGCAAGTGCATACAGTAAATTGCGGTTATCCGGCGGCAATACTTTTTCCCAATTACTGCCGCTGTCTCTTGTTCGATACAAACGTGCGCCAGTTGCCAAGACTTCAGTGGTATTCTTCGGGTTTATGGCCAATTTCCAAAATGCATAGATCCCATCCTCCCATCCTAAAATTTTCTTCCAAGTTTGCCCATAATCATGGGTTTTTATGATTAAGCCGCCCATCCCAACATAGATGGTGCCTTCATTAAGATGATCAATGGCAACATCAAATACCGCATTATCGCCATGCCCATAAGGTCCCAGCGGCGGAAGAGGAAATATCATTTGCCAGGTTTCACCGAGATCAACAGAGTATAAGAGATAAGGCTGAAAACGCGAAGTTTCTCCACCGGCCCAAATACTATTGGGTTTCGTGGCATGAAAAGTGATCGTTTTGACTCCTAACCCAGTTCCCTGATTGCCCCAAACGCGTTTCCAGTTTTGCCCTCCGGATGTGCTCTTATAAATTGAACCCGATAGACCAAGTAATACATTTTTTGCCGACAGTGGCGAGCCTTTAATTGACGCCACTTCACTGCTTTTGGGGTATTGCACCGTTCGAATTCCAGAGTCGGATGGAACCCAGGTATGCCCAAAGTCACGGGATTTATAGACGCCGATCTCTGAGATAAAGCGATGCGTGCTTATTCCCATGATAATCTCACAATCAATCGGGTTGAAAAATAGAGCGACAACGCCATAACGTGTCCCGCGGACAAGTGTCGAATCTGCGAAGCCGAGATATTCCCATTGCGCATTTTCAACGTCTAGGCGTAACCTAAATAATCCATCGCGCGTGGCGCAAGCAAAAAGATAATTTCGCACTATGACAAGATTCGGTACGAGCTTGCCTTGTAAGCCGAGCGTTTCCCAGGTGTGATTAACAGGCGTTTTCTGCCCTTCAGTTTGATTTGAATTTTGATCAACCGGCGAATATTGATTACAACCGTAGATCGTGCTGAAAAGAATAAACCAAAAAACTTTAAATGTGACACTTCGCATGGCTGTAGTCTCCAAAGTTGTTGTGCAGGAAGTGATTATTTTTGAAAATGAAATAGCAATCCCTTGCCTCCAGGACTCAAAATAAAATTACCCACCAAAAGCCACACTTGCGGCTTATAAGCTTGCCGTCGAGTCGAACTAGGATACTTCTTTAAACAGCGTGGCACTACGAAAATGCTACAACCGCAATCAAAGGTGCAATTCCAATGGATGAGTGATGAGATGAGAGGTTTCCCCAACCTCCCGTCACAACTCTGCGCTTTTTTAAATCCAATCGACCGGGATGCAGTCCTTAAGTTGTGTCGCAACAATATAGCAATTTTTTTTTTTTCAATGGGCAAGAGAAAAATTTTCATTTTAAAAAATTTTTAATCGTCAAAGTGAAGTGTTAGGCCGAAAATTTGCACGGAAATGTGGGCGCTAATCAATGCTTGAACGCCATATAAAAAATTTCCCGCGATTGAATCCCCCGAAGGCACCGAGGAAACTTTATCCGCAAGGAAAAACTTAAAATTGTCTTAGAAGGCCGGCCGAAAAGCCTTTGTAAGACAGGCTGCCAAGCCTGTCCGCGCAGGACAGCCAGCCTGGCTGTCCTGCTTTTTAAATCCCCTCTTTTAATTTTATGTCCTTTCCTTCCCGCAACCGCCGCCTTTGCCGGTATAATTGAAGTTGTATTATTTTACCTACCGCCAAGGATCGGGCAAAGCAATTTTGGGTGATTGGCTAACACCTGCAAAATGCGCGCGGCCCGTTCCACCCGTCCAGCCTATCGCATTTCCTCGAATCACCTCTTACAGTCATAGCCTGATTTGCGTCTTTCATGGATTGATTAAAAATTTCAACACCTCGTTTACCTGAGCGAAGTCATTTGGCCGCGAGCTGCCCCGGCGTTTGCCGCTGGAGACTTTATAACCTTGAGGGTATTGATGAGAAACAGGCGACGATGCTTCTCATTGGCTGTGATGTCGGTGTTTGCACAAATCATTTCGGGCCTGAGCGCGGCGGCATGGGCGCAGGGGCAGCCGATTACTTTTTCCGCATTGACTGATATTCCTTATGGGAGCAGTGAATATGCTTTAATGCGGCAATATGTTGCGGAGCACAATCGCTACAGTCCGTCGGCTTTTATTATTCATCTCGGCGACCTGCTCAACGGCACCTGCGATGAGAGCAAATATGCGAACGTGGCGGAGATCATGAAGGGCTTTGCGGTTCCGGCTTATATCGTGGTGGGCGACAACGAGTACAACGATTGCGCGAACTCCGTGCTGGCGCTCAGTGAGTGGCGAAAATATTTTGCCAACTTCGAACAGAATTTTTGCGGCGCGCCTTTAACCGAGCATCAAAGCGCGCGACCGGAGAATCTCGCGTTTACGCAGAACGGCGTTTTGTTCGTCGGCCTCAATCTCGTTGGCGGCGCGGTGCATGATCAGAACGAGTGGAATGCGCGCCTGCAGGAAGATGCGAATTGGGTGAGCCAACAGTTGCAAGCGAAAGTCTCGCAGGTGCGCGCCGCAGTGATTTTTGCGCATGCCGGGCCGGAAGGCAGCACGAATAATCGCGTTTTGTTTTTTAGCCAATTCCGTTCCGCGGCCGCGACATTTGCCAAACCGGTTCTCTTCATGCAGGGAAACGCGCTGGTTTATAAACTGGATCAGCCGTGGCCGGAGAGCAACCTCTCGCGTCTCGTGGCGCCGCGCGGCAACACGGAACCGCCGCTCGAAATCACAGTGACGATGGCCTCCAATCCACAGCAGGCATTTACGGTGAAGCGCCGGCCATGGGGCGCCACGCCATTTAATATGCCGCCCTGTGTTAATGCCGGCGTCGATCAAACCGTTGCTGCCAACATACCGATCACGCTGCCGGGCGCGGCGACGGATGACGGCGATCCCGCCGGCGGCGCCTTAACCACGACCTGGAATCAGGTCAGCGGGCCGGGCACGACGATTTTTGACAATGCGAATGCGCCCACGACCACGGCGAGTTTCAGCGCCACGGGCACGTATGTTCTCAGTTTGCTGGCGAACGATGGCCAACTTTTCAAAAGTGATGAAGTGACGATTGTGGTGCAAGGCCAGGTGATCGCGCCCACGATTTCGATCAGCGATCTCAGTGTTAACGAAGGTAATTCCGGCAGCGGCGATGTTTTGTTTGTCGCCACTCTGACCAATCCGAACGGGCTGTCGTCAACCGTTGTTTGTCAAGTTGTTGACGGCACGGCTTCGCGCAACTCCGATTACACTGTAATTTCAGGTATCGGCACGATGACGTTTAAAAACGGCGTAACCACGCAACGAGTCAGAGTGACGATTAATGGCGATGTGATTGATGAACAGCAGGACGAAACGTTTTTTGTCAATCTCTCGAATGCGACCAACGCCGTTATTGCCGATCATCAAGCCGTGGGCACGATCATCAACGACGACGGCCCTCCGCCGCCGATCGCGCCGGGCAATTTGACGGCGAACGTTACCGGCACTTCGATTATTTCTCTGGTTTGGAATGACAATTCCGCCGATGAAGACGGGTTTAAAATTGAGCGCAAAATAAGCGGCGGAAATTTCAGCGAGCTCGCCACGGTTGGCAGCGGCGTTACTGCTTTCAACGATACCGGCGTGATTGTCGGCGTCTCGTATGTTTATCGCATTCGTGCTTTCAGAGCGACGATTAATTCGGATTACAGCAATGAAGCAACGGCGATCATTCCGAAACCGGGCACGCCGGGAAATTTGACGGCGAGCGCGACCGGCGCTGCGAGTATTGCGTTGAGTTGGAATGATAATTCCACTGATGAAGACGGGTTTAAAATTGAGCGCAAAATAAGCGGCGGCAGTTTCAGCGAGATCGCCACGGTTGGCAGTGGTGTTACTTCCTTCAACGATGGCGATGTGAGTATCGGCGTCTCGTATGTTTATCGCATTCGCGCTTACCGGGCGACGATTAATTCGGACTATAGCAATGAAGCAACGGCGATCATTCCGAAACCGGGCACGCCGGGAAATTTGACGGCGAGCGGTGCTGCGAGTATTGCGTTGAGTTGGAATGATAATTCCACTGATGAAGACGGATTTAAAATTGAGCGCAAAATAAGCGGCGGCAGTTTCAGCGAGATCGCTACGGTTGGCGGCGGCATTGCTTCTTTCAACGATGCCGGTGTGAGTGTCGGCGTCTCGTATGTTTATCGCGTTCGCGCTTTCAGAGCGACGATTAATTCGGATTATAGCAATGAAGCAACCGCAGTGATTCCGCCACCGAACGCGCCGGGTAATTTGACGGCGAACGCGACCGGCACCTCGACGATTTCGCTGAGTTGGAATGACAATGCCGCCGACGAAAACGGATTTAAAATTGAGCGCAAGACGGGCGTTGGCGCTTTCAGCGAAATCGCGACGGCCGGCGTCAATATCGTTTCTTACAACGACAATGGTTTGAGTGCCGGAACGACGTATGTTTATCGCGTTCGCGCTTACACGGGGGCAGTCTTCTCGAGCTATAGCAATGAAACGACGGCGACGACAATCGCCGGCAACGTGAATCTCGCGCGCAATCGGCCCGTCACCGCTTCCAGCACGGACAGCGACCCGACGAAACTCGCGGCCAGTGCGGTGGATGGCGACGTGACGACGTACTGGCGCAGCGGCGTCGTCAGCACCGGCGCGCCGATTGGCTGGTTAAGCGTCGATCTCGGCGCCACGATGACGGTCGGCAAAGTGGTGGTGAACTGGAAAGAAAATTATTTTGCGGAAACGTTGTCGATTCAGGTGTCGAGCAATAATTCAACGTGGACGGCGATTCACGGCGCCACCGGCAGCCCCGGCGTGCAAACGTTTAATTTCGCGCCAACCTCGGCGCGGTACGTCCGCTTGTATTTCACCAAAAATAATAAAAGCAACTATCGGATCAACGAGTTTGAAGTTTACGCCGGCTCGGGCGCGACGGCGAAATCCAGTGAGACCAGATTGACTGAGGCAGAAACTGCCGTTCCCGAAGAATTTATATTAGAGCAAAATTATCCCAATCCGGTTTCGGCGAGCGGGAGCGCCGGCTACTCGCGCACTCAAATCAGCTTCAGCCTGCTGTCCCGCCTTGCGGAATCGCGCGTCACGATCAAAGTTTTTACAACCAACGGGGCCGAGGTTGCAACGCTGGCCGACGGACGATATTCGGCAGGCCGGCACACGGTCGCTTTCACCGCCAGAAATCTGCCAAGCGGAAATTATTTTTATGTGCTGCAGGCCGGCAGCGCGCGGCGAGTTCGCTGGTTGACGTTGCTGAAGCAAAAGTCCGAAGTCCGAGGTTTATCATGGCAAAAAACGGAGTGTCAAGCTTCAGCTTGACAACGAATGTTAAACGCAAAGCCCAAGAAGCGGGGCGCGAAGCCCTATGGGCGTAGCCTGCGGCCGTAGGCTTTAGCCTCGCCTCGCTTTTATAATTGTTCGATAACGTGCGACCAACTGAAGCTTGCCGCTTCGGCGCGTTGCAAATTTTTTTAAAGTGAACTGCTTAAACTTTGGCGCGAGATTTCAATCGGTCAGGAAATGTATAAATATGCTGAAACGTGGTTTGGCTGTGGTGGTGTCGATCGTTGTGACGTTGGCGAGTTCGGGCCCATTTTCACCGGTTCAAGCGCAGGGTCAACCGGTGACTTTTTCG
>Ga0247727_10019204_pt1 | contig 10622 bp, 11 predicted proteins | sample WisWelCaveWW1625_FD_202498 | JGI IMG/M metagenome (GOLD analysis project Ga0247727, IMG submission 202498) | Biofilm microbial communities from Wishing Well Cave, Virginia, United States - WW16-25 | ecosystem: Environmental > Aquatic > Deep subsurface > Groundwater > Cave microbial mat | place...
GCACTGAAAGCGCAAGGCCTCGAGTGGTGTCCTCTGAAAAGTTCTGGTCAAAGACGAAATTCCCCAAACTGTACGCAATCCACCCTTCCTTGTACTGCTCCACTTCCTGTACCACGTGGGGATGGTGGCCGATTATTAAATCTGCTCCCGCATCCACGAGCGCATGCGCGATTTCTTTCTGTGAATCGCTTGCCTTCGTGCTATATTCCTCGCCCCAATGAAGCGAAATAACGACCACGTCGGCGTTACCGGATTTTTTGATGCTGCCAATTTCTTTTTTGATACGCGCAAGATCGAATACGCTCACCCCGAAAGTTGCCGATTTCGCCTCGAGGCTTTTCGGATAGAGATTCGTGTACGCAAAAAATGCGATACGCGCATCGCCCGCTACGACGATCGCGGGCGCATTCGCTTCACCAACATTTTTTCCCACACCTACTGCATGTATGCCGTTCCCTTGTAAAACTTCGATGGTGTCTGCAAGTGCGTCACCCCCATAATCCCAAATGTGGTTGTTCGCAAGCGAGAGCACATCAAAACCGGCATATGCGAGACCTTCCACTACGCGCGAATCCGCGCGGAAGGAATACTCACTCCCTTGGCTTTTTCCACGCAAGGAAATTGGTCCCTCAAGATTCGCGAATGCGAGGTCTGCTTTTTGCACCACATCCGCTATGCGCAAAAACGGATAACGAAAATCATTTTGCTTTTCCATGATTTTTCCGATTTCTCGCGAGAGCATCACGTCACCCACAAAAAGAAGAGTGAGTGTTTTTTCGTTCGCACGAGGCAACGGACGGGACGCGAGTTCTATCTCCACCATTTTTGAACGCATGTTTGCGTCTACCGCGCTTTCGAACGAATCGTGGAAAAGTTTTACGGAATAAAAAAGTCCGCCGCCAAACGCGAGGAGTACAATAAGTGAAATAAGAAAATATGGATTCCGCACGCTAAACAAGCGCCGCTACTGCAGATACATGCCGCAGAAGCATGGAGGCGTACCCACCTACTGGCCAGCCCCTCCCGACCCCACGGCTCAAGACACCCTCGGTTTCTTGCGGTCGCTCCGTTCCCATCTTCCGACACGGGAGGGTCTTCACGAATGGGGATATGCTACTCCTCATACAAGTTGAGCAACGGCAGCAACGTGTCTTAATAACATAGACGCATATCCCCATTCGTTATCGTACCAACTCAAAACTTTTACGAGATCGCCGTCCACGACTTTCGTAAAATTCAGATCCACGATCGCGCCATAGGGCTGGCCTACGATGTCCGAGGAAATCACCTGGTCGCTCGTCACTTTCAAAATCCCCTGCCAGCGCGGACTTGCGGCGGCGTCGCTCAAGATCTTATTTATTTCCTCCACGCTTGTTTTGCGCTTTGCGACGAAGGTGACATCTGCAATAGAGCCCGCCGAAACCGGTACACGCATCGCAATGCCGTCAAATTTTCCTTCCAAATCTTTTATCGCGCGTGTCACGGCAATTGCCGCGCCGGTCGAGGACGGCACGATATTTTGCGCCGCCGCGCGCCCGCGCCGGAAATCTTTTCCCTTAGTAGGGCCGTCCACGATATTTTGAGTTGCCGTATAGGCATGAACGGTGTTTAAAATCGCCTTCGCAATGCCGGGGTTTTCGCTCATGACCTGGATCACCGGAGAAGCGGCATTCGTCGTGCACGATGCGTTCGAAGTCATCGTAACGGTTTTCAAATCTCCTTCGTTTATGCCCATCAAAACCGTCTTCCCCTCCGTGCCGTCCACATCCTTCGCGGGCGCCGTAATAATCACCCTCTTTGCCCCCTGCGCGAGATGCACTTTCGCTTTCGCGTATTCCTCGAACGCTCCCGTTGCTTCTATTACTATGTCTATATTCAAATCTTTCCATGGGAGCTGTGCGGGGTCTTTGATCTGCAATACCTTAATCTCTTTCCCGTTCACCACAATCACCCCCTGCTTCGTAAAAACCTCTTTTTGATACCGCCCATAGACCGTGTCGTATTGCAATAAATATGCGAGGTTTTCGGGATCTCCCAGATCGTTTATCGCCACAATTTCAAAACCCGGCATCCCGAATGCCTGGCGGAAAAACAACCGTCCGATCCGCCCGAAGCCGTTCAATGCAATGCGTGTCATACAATATGTCTTATTATATCACTTAGAAAAATAAACTGCGCTTTCCTGTTGAATACCCCATTGAGACACCATCCCCGCCTTCACCTCCAATACCCTATCCACCGGCTCGGGAGGGTAATACGTCTTGAAATCGAGCACGTTCTTCGGCACAGGCACGTTTTCGGTAACACCGACCACCTTGTTCCCGCGAATCCACACGAAATCCAACGGGAACGTCATTCCCTTCATCCAAAATCCGTAATTGCCCGGCGTATCAAAGATAAAAAACATTCCTTCGTTTTCCGCGAGCGGCGCATGGCCCGAAAGACCCCAGATCCGCGTAGAGGTTGAATTCGCAACTTCAACTTGAAATGTTGTTCCCCCGACCGTTATCGTGGCGCGCACCGGAACGGTGGGGCGGCGAAAATAAGTCCATCCGAGAACAAATAAAAGCAAGAGAACAAGAAGGGCGAAGATCATGAATCGAACCGTCATCCTGAATACTATTCATTATTGCAAAAATCTTGCGCAGCGTATAGGATAATGAACGGTCAGGCCTCGATGACGCAACTGGGGGGAACTAGCTCCGGAAGCGCGGAACTTGGATGATCGGGGTCTGGCCCACTACGGTGTGGGGTTCGGCGAGAGACGACGGTCAAGGGGAGCCGTGGGGACTCCTCGAAGACCTGGAAGGGCGTCAATCGTCGGACTCCACACCTCCCTTCTTAAGATTCATATCGCATCCGAAAAAGCACGATTCCTGCGGTGACTGCAACATTCAACGACTCTTTATCCCCCAGCATCGGAATTTCCAAAATCGCATCTGCATGTTTCAAAATAGAGCGAGGGAGCCCCGCCACTTCATTGCCCAACACTAAAACGATGGGTGTAAGGTGATGGGTTTGAGGTTTCAGAGAATGATACGGAATTGATTTCTTCGATTGCTCCACGGCAAAAATTTTATAACGATCCGCTTTGAGGCGCTCAAATAATTTTTTAACCTCGCGCGTCGAACGCGCACTCGCATCCCACGCGACTGTGTTCTCCGCACCAAGCGAAACTTTTCCAAACTGCGTACGAATTTTTCCAAATCGATCAAGTGGAGTCGGTGTCACTCCCGTCAAGTAAATTTTCTTCACCCCCGCGGCATCCGCGGTGCGAAAAATAGAACCGACATTGTGCATGCTCCGCACGTTGTGGAGCATAAGCGCAATCTCTTTCTCCATTGTTGTATTGTACGCTACAATCCTGAATTCGTAGGCGTTGGACTCGCCTGCACATGAAATTGTGCGCTTGTCCACGCATCCCGCTCAAGGCTTTCCCCTTCTGCGACAGACACATTATACGATACTGAATCAATAATAGTCCTACTCGAATCAACGAGCGTCACGAGCGCCGCAGTATTCGGAAGCGACGCGGAACGCACCACATCCGCCACAGGAACACCCGCGTATCCATTAAGCCCCACAAGGAAATATGCGCCCGGCTTGATAACTGTTTTGTCTTCCGTTTTTGAGCCGATCTTTCCTAACGAACTGCCGTTCGACTGCAACGCCCAATCTTTAAGAGTTACGTCCGCGCTCCCGTCGTTATAAAGCTCAACAAATTCTTTTCCGGTGTCGCTCCCCACGGCATCATAGAGAATCTCGCTCACAAGAACGCGAACCAAAACGGTGGTACTTGATGGCACAGAGGAAGTGGGGTTCTGGGATACAGGAGGCATGGGGGTTGGCGGCGGAAGAACGATAGCGGGCGGAGAAGGGGCCAAATTGGAATTTTGCACACGCGGTGTGCCTCCCGTTGCGCCGCTCGTATGCCAGTCAAAACTTGTCACGTTCCGTTCAAGCGTTTTCTTTGATGCATTATCACCTCCCAAGCTTTTCCACCCCGATGCGGCATTCACTTCGTCTGCAAGCGCACAGGAGGGATCGAGGAGTCGGAGCCATTCTCCGTCATTCGCAAGCGAACCGGAATAAATCTTTTCTGTGGGAACTGCCGGCACCGCATCATCATTCGCGCGCTCCATAAGAAACAGCGCGCCTGCTGCAATTTTTTCTCCGTTTTCAAAAGTAATCGCAAGATCACCATCCTCATTTAAGAGGCGCCATCCCGCAAGCGCAACATCCACACCCGCGTTGTTGCGCAACTCTATCCACTCGTGCGAGGCGCTTTGCGCACTTCCCATCCACGCGATCTCATTCAAGAGCACGCGATGATGGGGGCTTCCGGTCGCCGTAAAATCACATTGCTGTGGAGGAGCACTTGCTACAGAGGCAACGCGCTCTTCTATGACCGATTGGGACGATGAAACAACGCTTGTTGTCTTTTTTGCCTCGACATTTTTGCGCGGAACGGATATTCCCGAGACAGTGGCGGTTTTCTTTTTTTGTGCCGCAGTTTGTGCACGCACGGGCATGTATGGCGGGGTCGTAGTGCTCAATGTGATCTCGAGGTTTGGCGTACGAACATCAATACCGAATGTGCGCTGAACCGCTTGCAGTGTTGCGCCACTAATGCGCATCATCGCGTCTCTTCCTGTGCCGCTTATTGCAACAAGGCTCACAATGACCGCGACCGTTCCAAGACCAATCCACACAAATCGCATCATGGGCATGAAAGAATAAAAAGAGTATACTGTCGTCATACATTGACGTCAATATCTGACTTCCTGTGGATAAATGGCAGGTTTGACACTTGGGGAAAGATTCTTGAAAATAAGAGAACGCAGTTACGAAGTACCTTCAATCATTTTTTGTCCGAAGCAGGCAGTGAACGCCAGGTGAACCTCGGGAACCCCTGTTCCCACGTCCCCCTACCAGGAAGGTAGGAGAGAGGAGTTCGCGCATGAAGAAGAAGTGGCCCGTGCTCGTGATGGCCATGGCGCTCGTCATCGTCGCCATGATGACCACGACCCAGGTCCTCTCGATGCCGACCAGCTCCGACGACGGGAAGTGCACCCTCAACACGGTGAAGGTCCTGGACACCAGCCCGGTCAGTGCGACCCCCAGTCCTCCGGTCGCGGTCATCAACGAGAAGCCGAAGATGATGGCCACGGCGGAAACGACTGCGAACGTCCCCCTCGACATGGCGGGATTCGCGGTCAACGAGAAGACGGAGATCGAGAACGGGGCGACCAACATCAACGCGGCGACACCGGCTACGAGTCCGACGCCGAATATGGTCTCCCACATCGCCAACGTGAACTGGCCCGATCTCAAGCGAACGCAGGCCGAGAAGATGGAGGTGCCGGCCGACGCCGTCAACAGGGAACCGACGGTCGCCCGCGTCATCCTCGAGAAGAACTGGCCTCTCCGCGTCTGACCTGACCCCCACCTGACCGAGGACAAGCATCACCAGTCCCCACACGGACTGAAGGACCCCCATCTGCCACTCGGCGGATGGGGGTTTTCACTTTTTTGATACCCAAAAACTCAATTTTTGAGAGCAAAAACCCCTGTCGGAAAATAGGGATCTTACAACGGGGAATTTCCGTCGTAAGAATCTAGCGAATCTTTTGCAACAGAAGATGCTGTCGCAAAAGATCCTATGAAAATCCAAGAAAATCCGTGCGAAACCCCACGCATCCGCACAACATCAAATTTTAAGCTGTAGGGCAATCCTTTATGCACTTTTGGAAAATAGACGGCGTGCTAGACTATATTGCACCCAAGGTTCGAAGGGGCATTCATAAAAATTTTTCACATATTCTCATGGCCGCGAAAGCACGCACGTCCTTCACGCACGAAAAGTCGGAACAAGCAAAAATTAACGCTCGTTTTTCGGAAAATGCCTTGAAAATGATGCGCAAGCGTTATCTTTTGAAGCGTGCAGATGGTTCGCAGGAGACCCCGACCGAGATGTTCGAGCGAATCGCGTATGCGATCGCGGAAGTGGAGAAAAAATACGGCCGTGAAGACAAATTTGTGAAGAAAACCGCCGAAGAATTCTTCGGCATCATGTCCCGCAAGGAATATACGCCCGCAGGACGCACGATCACGAACGCCGGAGCGCCCACACCGATCGTCGCGAACTGCATCGTGCTCCCGGTGCTCGACAGTATGGATTCGATTTTTCAAACGTTGAAAGATGCATCGCTCTTACAGCAAGCAGGTTCAGGATTAGGATTTGATTTTTCCCATTTGCGCCCCGCGATGACGCCCACCAAAAAATCCATGGGGGTCGCATCGGGTCCGGTCTCGTTTCTCAAGGTGTACAACGAATCATTCGGCGTTATCAAACAACAAGGACGACACGGTGCGAACATGGCGATGATGCAAGTAGACCATCCAGATGTGCTTGATTTTATTCGCGCGAAAGAAGTGGAGGGCGAGATTCGCAATTTCAATATTTCGATCAAAGTGACCGATGAATTTATGCGTGCACTTCTTGAGCGACCGAACGCTCAGTGGTACTGCGAATGGAATGGCGTGAAAACAAAACCTCACCGTGTGCTCCGCGCAAAAAGCGGCGCGGTGATAGGTATGGAGGAAATCGATATTACCGCGAAGGAAATGTTTGACGAGCTCGTGCACTACGCATGGCTGAATGGCGAACCGGGTATCGTCTTTATTGACGAAGTGAATCGCACGAATCCCCTTCCGGGATTGGGCCCGATAGATTGTTCCAATCCCTGCGGCGAGCAGTTCCTCCATCACTATGACAACTGCAATCTCGGCTCCATAAACCTTGCTATGTTCGTGCGCGACGGGAAAGTGGATTGGGCCCACTTGAAGCGGACCACACGCACGGCCGTGCGCATGATGGATAACGTGATCGACCTCTTTAACTTCCCCGTGGCACAGGTCACTGATCTTGCGAAGAAAAACCGCCGCATCGGATTGGGTATCATGGGATTCGCAGACATGCTCTACCAGATCGGCATTGCGTATAACTCCGATGCAGGATTTAAAATGGGTGAGCGTGTCATGAAAACGATCACCGACACCGCGCACGAAATGTCCCAGGAGCTCGCGAAAGAGAAAGGTGAATTCCCGAACATTGCCTTAAGCATCTACGACAAACAGGGAGCACGGATGAGGAACGCGGCCTTGACGACCGTTGCGCCCACGGGCTCCATTTCCATGATGTTCGACTGCTCCTCGGGTATTGAGCCGAATTTCGCCCTCTCCTACGTCAAGCAGGATAAAGACGGCCAGCAATATCACTATATTAATCGTTATTTTGAACAGGCTCTCAAAGAGCACGGCATTGATGAGGCAAAAACAAAAGAGATCAGGGAAGTGCTCCTCAAAACGGGAAGTATTCAATCCGTAGAAGGGATAGCGGAAGAGCTCAAGAAGACATTTATCGTTGCTATGGATATTTCATCCGACGACCATATGCACATGCAAGCGGCGTTCCAGCGATACGTGGATAATTCCATTTCGAAGACCATCAATTTCTCGAACAGCGCGACCAAAGAAGACGTGACGAACGGATTTATTATGGCGTGGAAATCAAAATGCAAATCAGCGACCGTCTATCGTGACGGAAGTCGCACGGTGCAAATCTTGAATCTCGGTACCGGAGAGGGACTCGTGGCGCCTTCGGAGATCGGCAAAGACGGTTCAATTGATGCGAGGCGTATTCCCGAAACGCCGCTTGAGATACCAAGTGACAAAGGCAAACTCGAGCCACGCGTGCGGCCCGAGGTGATGAACGGCAAAACGTATCGCGTGAAAACCGGCTACGGAACTCTGTATGTCACTGTAAACCACGACGAAGCAGGCGCACCATTCGAAATCTTCGCAACGATTGGAAAGACCGGTGGCTTTTTCCAGGAACAAAGCGAAGCTATCTGCCGCATGATCTCTCTCGCACTCCGCTCGGGCGTCAAAGTTGAAGAGGTCATCTCGAACATGCGTGGTATTCGCGGCCCGATGCCGATGATGACGAATAAAGGCACCATCCTCTCTCTCCCTGATGCGATCGGACAAGTGCTCGAAGAACACGTGCGGAACATGGGAGAAAAAAATACTCCGCTCCTCGAATCAAAAGAAGAAGCGACGGTCGTCGCAAAACTTGCAACAAACGAAACGATTGCTCCTGTCTATAAACGCGCCATCGCAGATTTTGGGATGATGCCCGAGTGTCCTGACTGCGGCGCTGCGCTCCATATGGCCGAGGGATGCATGAGTTGCAAGAACTGTGGGTTCTCACGGTGTATGTAAAAACTATGCAGTAGCAAGTAGTGAGTAGAGCGAGTCACACCAAAAAACGCCCTCGAGGGCGTTTTTTGGTTGTACACATTTGTTATGCCGGTGCGTCTTCGTCTGAAAATTCCAGAGAGATAACCTGCAGTCCTTTTTTCTCTATATCCTCATCAAGATAGAACGGGACGGCATAGGGCTTGAACTTCATCACATCCCCCACGCGGCGCCTTAAGACGCGACCCGTATATTTTTTTCTCACCGGGTCATATTCACGCAAGATATATACGTCGCCCTCACGCACGTCAAAATCATCAAGCCGCATGTCAAAATTCCTTCTCTTGCGGCGCACCTTCTCAAAGTATTCCGGCCAACTTTTCTTCTCTATCGTGGCCATAATCTCCTCATAATAGGAAACGAAAGCAAAAATGCAAGGATACGGACCTGGCCCCGAGGGGGACCCCAAAAGACATTTTTGCCTTCGTTTTCTGGTCTCAAGTCAAGAGCAGGGGGACACTATTGGGAGCCCTTTTTGTTGAGCTCCAAACACACCGAATTGATGCAGTAACGCTTCCCACCTTTGTCACTAGGTCCATCGTCGAATACATGTCCCAGATGAGACCCACACCGCTTGCAACGTACTTCGGTGCGGACCATTCCCAATGTCGGATCGGGTACTAATTCCACGTGTTCTAGGTTTTTTGGCTCGACAAAACTTGGCCATCCCGTTCCCGAGTCAAATTTTGCATCCGAAGAAAAAAGCTCCGCGCCACAGGCGGCACACATATACATCCCCTTCGTATGATCGTTCCAATATTTCCCGGAAAAAGCTGTTTCAGTTCCCCCCTCGCGCAGTACGCGATATTGCTCGGGAGTAAGTCGTTCTTTCCAGTCTTTATGAGTGTTGTCTGCCATATGTTCGTGATGATGTATACGCTGTTACCACACGCAAGCGGGTCTACGGCGTGCCGATTGTGCTCAGTTTAATTTTCTCCTGCCTGAAGTGCGATCAGGATTCCTGCAAGCATACATATCACTACGACCGCCCATAATGCCATACGCAAAGCATGAGTATGCACATGGCGCCGTCTCCACCAAGGAGGATATGCTCCGGTAAGGCGAGTGAGGATATCAATGATGATCAATATCCCAACCGCACGCGGCGCAAAATTCAGGAGTGTGTCACTGAGAGAATGCGACGAGGCGTCGGCCGCAAGAAACTGCCAGATGATCGCCGCAATGCCCATGAGCATCACCGCCCATCCTTCCCCCGAGGCGGGGTAGTATGCCGCAAACCAATTCCAGAACCTCTTCGGTACGAACCAGTAATGCGTGGTGATCTTCATTGTAAATTATGCGTAATATGTCACGTGTTCATACATTATCCCCCGCACATCATTCTTGCACAATGCCCCCTGCGTGCGCAGCGGCTGCATCAATGCCGCCAATGCTTTCCACGTTCGTAAATCCATTGGCTAACAATATGTTCTTGGCGCGCCCCGCGCGCCCTCCTGCATTGCAGTATGTTTTTATCTCTGTGTCTTTAGGGATGTCTGGCATCTCCCCGCGCGCAAGTCGTACAATCTCAAAATGGAGCGCATCCTTCGCGTGCCCCTCGCGCCACTCATCCTTAGTACGGACGTCAATCAATACCATGCCCTTGAATAATGCCGCGCGGTGCGCGCACTACTGCAACATAGGATAGCGCCTGACAATGGGTTGTTGCGTCCACCATCCCCCAAGGCCGAATTCCTGCGCAGAACCGCGTACGGCAAAAAGAAGAAAGACAGCAAGATAGATCAGATGCTCGTCAAGAAATGGATTGTTCTCGGGGAAAAGAAGCGCAGTCCACATAAGAACCATCATAAGCGCTCCTGCGATTCCGCCTAATCGCACCATAATCCCCAAAAGAAACGAAATACCGACAAACGCAAGGCCAAGCATAAAAAGCCAATCAACGAGAGGGCTTCCCGCAAGGCTGTGATAGAACTCCGCAAACGGACCTTTCGCCGCGAACTTCAAAAATCCAAAAGTGGGAGATGCACCTGCAAGCCACGACTTTTCGGGAGTAGTCGCAAATCCCAGTCCGAAAAGTTTATCAATGAACGCCCAGAAAAAGAGCCAACCCAATCCGATGCGGAGCGCACTGCTTAATATATATTCCTTATTCATAATGATGATCAATAATCCACCTGACTAAAGTATGAATACGGCATATGCCATCACGACGAAATTGATCACAGAGACCACGCACCACGTGCAAAATGCCCGCAGAACGAATGCCTGCACATAGAGGAAATAGAGCGAGAAGAGAAATCCAACGCCCACGACGACCTGAATGGGCCAGAAAGACATTA
>Ga0247727_10019205_pt1 | contig 10621 bp, 11 predicted proteins | sample WisWelCaveWW1625_FD_202498 | JGI IMG/M metagenome (GOLD analysis project Ga0247727, IMG submission 202498) | Biofilm microbial communities from Wishing Well Cave, Virginia, United States - WW16-25 | ecosystem: Environmental > Aquatic > Deep subsurface > Groundwater > Cave microbial mat | place...
AGAGTCGAAAAGAGACGGCGCCGTTCGTCGTAGAGCAGGCGAGATCGGAGGAGGTAATCATGCGTCTACCCCACGGAACCTTTGGCTGGGTAGATGGTCAATCGACCGACCAGCCAAAGTCCAAAGCCTTCTACAGCGAACTTTTCGGGTGGGAGCCGAAGGATCAGGAACTGCCGGACGGCGGTCACTACACCCTCTTCCACAAAGACGGAAAGATGGTGGCCGGTCTTGGGCAGGCTCAACCCGGCATGCCCAGCCTTTGGCTGTCCTATGTGATGGTCGAGGACGTTGATGCCGCCTTGGGACTTGTCGAGTCGAACGGAGGCATGGTCGCCATGCCGGCCATGGACGTAATGACGGCGGGCCGGATGGCCTTCGCCGCCGACAACACCGGGGCGACGATCGGGCTCTGGCAGCCACGCGACCATCAAGGTTGGGAGCTTCATGGAGAAAGCGGTTCGGTCGTGTGGAACGAGCTCGCCACAAAAGGTGTCAAGGATGCCCTGCCTTTCTACGAGAAGGTGCTCGGTTGGACCTGGCGCGCGTTCGAAGGCGGAGCTGTCGACTACCACTACAGCCAGGTAGACGGCATAGACAACGCCGGTGCGCTGGAACTCCCGGAGGGCTGGGACGTGCCGCCCCACTGGGATGTCTACTTCGGAGTCGACGACGCCGATGGCGCCGTGGAGCGAGCCAAACAGATGGGTGGCAGTGCGATGGCAGGGCCGATCGACGTCCCCGGAATCGGTCGCATGTACATGCTGATCGACCCGGCCGGAGCCGGCTTCTATGTACTGCAGGCAGCACCGGCGGAAGGCGCCTGACATTTGAATCGTGGGGTCTGGTTCTCCGGCCCCACGGCTAATTAGTCGAAGACCCCTTCTTCGGACTTGGCCAGCAGATACCCCTCGGCTCGCTCGGCGAGTTGGTACCTCGCCACCATTGTTTTGAACCGTTCGGTGTGGCCGTGGCTCGCCAGATGGGCCAGCTCGTGGATCAACACGTAATCGATGACCCAGTCGGGCATGGCGGCCAGCCGGTTCGAGATTCTCACGGTCCCGTCGACCGGAGTGCACGACGCCCAGCGTTGACCCTGGCGGCTCGACCATTCGATCGATCTGGCGACAGGCAGGCCGTAGCGGCGGGCTAACAGGCGTCCTCGATCCTCCAAGTCGATGACTCCCGCCCGTCGTTTCCGGCTCAGCTTCTCCACCATCGAGGCCACCATCCGACGCTCTTCATCGGCCGGGAGCCCCGCCGGCACCAGCACCCGGACTCTTCCGTCCACCACCGAACCTTGAATCGTTCGTTTTCGGCGGGCACTCCGGACCACATCGACGGGAATCTCCTTCATCTCACCATCGTACGGCGGGGTAGTGACGCGAACCGTCGATCCAAAACTGAAGCCAGGCTGAATCACCCGTTCCGCTCCTTCAGGTGCGGTTCAGGCCACGAGCCATACGTTGCTTGAAGGCCCAGTGAAAGGAGCAGACATGAAACGGGCTATTTGGATCACGGCCGCGCTGTTGGTCGTATCGCTGCCACTGGTGGCGGCGTCAAAGTCGAAGACCGTTCCTCTGAAGGCGGCAAGCATGATCGTCGAGATCAACGCAACCGACGGGGATGCCGGTCTTCAACCCTTCCTCGACGGCGAACCGTGGAAGAGGGTGGTGGTGTACCGGCCGGACGGCGAGAAGCTGTTTGACGTTCGCACCAGGGGGGTGCTGCGTAGCTACGGGCTGACCGAGCTCTTCTCCGAATCGAGCGAGCCGCCGTTCACCGAGTTCTCTTTGGATGAGTTCAAGAAGCTCTTCCCGGCCGGCGACTACCGGTTCGTGGCGACGAGCATCCAAGGAGAAAGAATGGTGGGAACGGCCACTCTGACCCACAACTTCCCCGAAGGTCCTGAGATCCTCTCACCTGAGGAGGAGGAAACGGTGACGGGAGATGTCGTCGTGGAATGGGCGCCGGTCGAGGGGCCCGCCGGGATCGTCATCGCCGGTTACCAGGTGTTGGTCATCGACGAAACCAGCCACCGGGTGCTCTCCCTCGATCTGCCGGCCGATGCAGAATCGGTGTTGGTCCCGAGTGAGTTCTTGGACCCAGGCACCGTCTACAAGGTCGAAGTCCTGGCGGTCGAGGTCGGAGGCAACAAGACCCTCTCCGAGGTCACCTTCACAACTGCCTAGTGCTCTGTCTCGGGGATCGCTCGAGACCCCCTGATCATGGTCGGGGACGGCGCGCCAGAAACTGACACGAGGGAGGGCGTTCTACGCCCTCCCTCCGCTGTCAATTTCTTTGAGTCTGGTTTCTCGGGGAAGCGCACATTCGGAGAACCACCGGCCGGTCCCAAACGAGAGGCGGACTTTGCTTCAGGCGGCCGGCACCAGCACCGAGTCGATCACGTGGATGACCCCGTTGGACGCCGTGAGGTCGTAGCGCTCGACGGTGGCGGCCCCAACCATCACCGATTCTCCTTCGACCGTGACCGCAAGAGCAAGCCCAGCGGCGGTGGTGAAAGACTGCCCGGCCATGCCCATCACCATTTCAGCGGACTCCTTCATCTCGATGATGTGGTTGTCGAGCACCTTCTTCAAGCCGGCAGGGTCGGCAAAAAGCTGATCCTGGCTCATACCGGCACCGTCCAGATACGCGGTAAACGCTGCATCAGTCGGAATAAAGACGGTGAACGGCCCGGTGCCATGAAGACCATCCATGATCCCGGCGGCCTCTGTGGCAGCCAGGAAGGTGTTGAGATCTCCTTCCGCCATCGCCACTGCGAGTATGTCTTGGGCGGCAGCGACCGTTGTGGTTGGAGCGGCGGTAGTCGTTGGGGCGGCGGTGGTTGTTGGGGGTGTGCCACTGCAGGCGATTAGCAAGAGACTGGTAGCAGCTGTCCCGATCCAGATACGTGTGAGCATCGATTCCTCCCGTGTTGTGGGTTTGGAGGCAACCTACGACGGGGTATGGCGTTAGACACCAGACTTACGTGGAAGTTCTCGGGAGGTTTCGCGATCGTTTTCGAATGGGGTGACGTGCCCGCTCAGCGGCCCTTCCACACGGGGGCGCGCTTCTCGACGAAGGCCCGGGCCCCTTCGACGGCATCCTCGGAGTCGACCAACTTCTGATATGACTCGACTGAAGGCATAAGCGCAAACGACTGCTCAACGTCGAGCGCCTGGGTCCGCCGTATCAAGTCGAGGACCGTTGCCACTGCCAGCGGCGCCGCCTCGATGATCTTTTCGGCCATTTCGTGAGCGGCGTCCATCAGCCGGTCACCAGGCACCACCAGATTGACCAGACCAAGCTCAAGTGCTTCGGCGGCCGAAAGACGGCGACCGGTCAACAAAAGCTCTTTGGCGATGGCCGGAGGAATCATCCGAGGGAGCCGAACAGACCCCGTGTCGGGGATCATCCCGACGAACACCTCGGGCATAAATAGCTCGCTGTGGTCGGCGGCCACGATCAGGTCGGCGGCCAGCAGCATCTCGCAGCCGCCCCCGACAGCCATGCCATTGACGGCGCATATCACCGGTTTGTTCAGGTCGGGAAGCGATTGAAACCCGCCGAACCCACCGGCCCCGAAGTCCTCGTCAAACCGTTCTCCCTCGGCGGCCGCCTTTAGATCCCACCCGGCACAGAAGAATCGATCTCCCGCTCCGGTGAGAATTGCCACTCGATAGGCGGTGTCGTCTCTGAACTCGGTGAAGACCTCACCTAGGCCCCGGCTGGCTTCGGCGTCGAGGGCGTTGGCCTTCGGCCGGTCGATCGTGATGAGAAGCTTGGGGGGCGCTTTCTCGACCAGGATTCCCGTCATCTATTCCCTTTCGTTCTGCGGCCAGATGTTCGCAGTTCGCGGCAGACTCAAGGCTTCGGACGACATCCGGCGCGATCGAAGCCTACGATCCGATCTAGGAGGTGGCTTATGCCCAAATACATGATGTCTGTGTCGTTGAGCCTCGATGGGCTCAGGGGCACTGTTAAGGAAGGGGGGACTGCCCGCCGGGCGGTAGCCGAGAAAGCCGTCAAGAGCGCGGGGGGAACACTGGAGGGCTTTTACTACGCCTTCGGTGAGACCGACGTCTTCGCCATCGCCGACCTGGCGGACAATGTGGCAGCCGCCATGGTCGCCACCACTATCGGGGCAAGTGGTGTGGGTAGCGTCAAGACGACGGTGCTCCTCACCCCTGAAGAGGTCGACGCCGCCAGCAAAGGCTCCGTCGAGTACCGGCCCCCGAGCAGCTAGCCCTTTCCGCGCGGACCGACCCGGTTGAGAGACGGACAGGTCCGGAAACACAAGCCGCCCGTTTCCGTACGGATTACTTCGGTTGAGAGACCGAAAGATCCGCGCGGAAGGCTAAGGGTCGACCAGCGACCGCCCGTGGGGGGTTTCTCCGAAAAGCTCGTCGTGGGTTCGGAGGGCAAACCGGTCGGTCATGCCGGCCACGTAGTCAACCGCCTGTCTCACCGCCGGTGCACGGTCATGACGGAACGAGTCGGGAATCTGCTCGGTGTGCTCGGCAAAATGATCTGTCAACTCCCGAATGATGGTGACGGCATCGCGTCGCTGGCCTTCAGTTTCCGGACGCAGGTAGACCCGTTCGAACATGAACTCGCGCAGTTCGTTCATGACCGACAAATGGACTGCCGACATCGCCACCGAACCGACTTCGTGCGTCTCCGAGATCACCGACTGGACCATGGTTCCAATCCAATCGGAGGAGGTATCACCGAATACTCTCCATGCAGGTGCCGGCACGTCCGTCGGAGAGATCACCCCTGCTCGAATGGCGTCGGCTACGTCGTGGGTTAGATAGGCGATCCGGTCGGCGAAACGGCAGAGCATTCCCTCCGGAGTGGCTGGTGGCGGGTGGATTCGCCACGAATGAGCCCCAATGCCGTCCAACACCTCCGCCGTCAGATTCAGAGGCTCCAAGACACTGAGCACCCGCACGCTCTGGGGTGCGTGCAACCAGCCTTCCACATACGGCGACAGGGCTTCCTCACCGATGTGGCCGAACGGCGAGTGGCCGACGTCGTGGCCGAGACAGATCGCCTCGGTGAGAGCCTCGTTGAGTCCCAAGGCCACCGCCATTGAACGACCGATCTGAGTGACCTGGACCGTGTGGGTGAGGCGCGTTACGAAGTGGTCGCCCTCGGGGTTGATGAACACCTGAGTCTTGTGCTTCAACCGTCGGAAAGCCTTGCTGTGGAGGATCCGGTCGCGATCCCGCTCGAAAGCGGTCCGAAACGGGTCCGGTTCCTCGGGAACCGCCCTGCCTTGCGACTGAGCGGACCTCGTTGCCGGTGGCGCCAGCCGGGTCAGTTCTTCGGCGTCTCGAATCTCCCTCGTCCTCTTGAGGAAGTCAGACATCCGCGACTGTCAGCCGCAGGTCGGAAACCATCTGTCTCAGGGCTGCCAGCTCTTCGGGTGTCCCCGGCGCCAAACCACGCCAGTCGAAACCGTCGAAGACCCCGTCGGCCGCCGCGTCGCTGAGAGCCTCGGCGATGGCGGTTGCGACCTCGGGCGGGAGTTGGGCACCGAAGGCGGCTCCATCGTGGTGGACCGCAGGACTCACTGCCACGATCTTCAACTTCTCAATGACGTCGGGGTGCTCTTGTGCCACCAAGGTGCGGGCGTCCTTAGGAAAGAGATTTCCACCGCAGCGAAGCACCTTCTCATCCTTCAGAATTTTGCACTCCTTGACCAGGGACGGGGGCACGTCGGCGTCGGCCGGGTCCCCCGCCCAGGTCACGACGCCATCACCGTCCACCGAAGGAAAGAAGCGGGCCGTCCCGAAGACGGCTGCGTCGTCGTAGACCGCCTCCATCACCGCCGTCTGTGTTGCGACCGGTCCGGCCGCACCGGGAACCACCCCGGCAGCCACCAGCATCCCCGACGGAATTAGATAGCCGGGTAGCGAGTTGGGCGAGGAGTACGCCCAGGTCTGACCCGCCAAGCCAGCCAGACCACTGATCGTTGACGATCGTTTGACGACGAATTCTGTTCGACTGGAGGTCGAACCCGACTTGACGGCCGCCAACGACAACAAAGCCCCACATTGCTGCTCTGCGAAGGGAAGCCCAATTGCAGGAAGCAGGGCGACGGTGGCCGTCGGGTTCGTGCAGAGTTGCTGGATTGCTTCGGTGGCGTCCACGATTTCGATTCTGACGGCCGGTCCCGCGCCGGACAGCGCCTCGGCGACAGACTCGGCGGCGACGTCGCCCCGTACTGCCAGCAGCACCACCACCGGCCTGCGCTCGTCACCGACCGCCAGCGTGGTGGTAACCACCGGACCCCGAATGATGGTGGCGGGTGTTGTGGTGGAGAAACCCGTCACGCCGGTGGCGGCCGGCACCAATCCGCAGGCGGCCACCAGCAACAGAAACGGCGAGGCGCGAAGCATGGATCTCAGTGGAGCGTACCGAGCGCTACCAGGCGCCCCCGCCGCCACCACCGCCGCCGCCTCCCCCACCACCCGAGAACCCACCACCACTGCCTGAACCCGGGGGTTGAAAAGCACCCGAAAGGGCGCTCTGCAACCCGCTGAAGGCATTCTCGGTAGAACCGCCGCTGAATCCCTGATTGCCGTACCAGTACAAATTGGAGGTTGTTTGCAGTTCCTGGGGGGCCCGGAGTCGTGCTGCCTCCAGAACCTCGGTGGCTACCCCGAAGGCGATGGCATATACCAGGAAGCGCTCCCAGAGAGCGATGGCGATGGGGGGGGCCTCCTCCAGGCGCGAGAAGTCTCCCAAATAGCGACGGAAGGCGCTCCAGCGAGCCGCTGCCAGCGCCCCGGCGGGACTGCGTCTGACCACCGCCCGGCGCGCCCCCACGAAAACCGCCAGCAGGGCCACCGACAGGGCAAATACGACCCCGGCGACCACCACCACAACCTGTCCGCTCGGGTCCGACCGGAAGACACGGGAGAGAATGAACACCACCAAAACGGCGACAGCGACGAAGCCGGCGATGACCCAGGCGGCCACCCGTCTCCCGCCCCGGTCGATCAGCCTTGCTCGTTCGATGGCACCGATCGACTCCTTTCGAAACTCCTGATACGTCGAGGCGTTTGCCTGGGCATCTTCTCTGATGGCATTGCGCAGCTCATACAGAGGGAGGGCGCCTTCGTCGAGTGCCCGTCGCATCACCGACACCACCCGCTGTTCGAAGTCGCGCAACCCGGTCGGATCTCCGGTGATGCTCAGTTCGAGGTCGGTGATCTGCTCGGTCTTCAAACCCATCCAAGTCTTGCGTTCCACCTGCACCGGACGTGCACCTATCACCTTGCGTCTGATCAGGTCGAACAGGGTGGCCGTGAACTCCTTCTCTGAAACCGCACCTTGGTTCAACAACGCTCCGACCTCGGTCGGGGTCAGATCGGAGGGAGGTTCTTGTTCGTACTGACGGTCGTAGTCGACCCTCGGTTCCATGCCGAAGCGGAGGTAGATGATGAAGGCGGCCAGCACTGCCAACCCGAGGGTGCCAAGAGCGACAACGGGGAGGAGCCACCTGATCAACGCCTGCCGGCGGCGGGTCTGCTCGATGAGCAGGTTCTCATCGTCCTTGATCAGTCGTTCGCCCAAACCTGGCACTGCAACGGCGCCCCCGGTCGAAGAGAGAAGACTGGTAGGAAACACAACACGCAACTCGACGAACGTTCCCGACGGGATGTTGAACGCCTGCAAAGACGCCGACCGACCATCCGCTCCGAGTTCGGTGGAGCCGGCGACGCTGGCCGGGTGGCCGTACACCAGGATCTCTCCACTCCCAGGAAGAGTCACCTTGGCCGTCAGGTAGTCGAGGGAAACCTCCCACTCGTCTCCCCAGACCTGAAGGAAGACATCGGCGACGTCGTCGTAGGCCTTGGTAACACCGATCATTCGGTAGCGAACGTCGAAGGTGCGGTCTTCGTCGAACGCCGAGTAGTGCCACACCACCCGGATCCGCCCTCCCAGATCGCGTACTCCATATGTTCCGGCAGGAGAGTTGCAACCAAGGTCGGTGCAGCCGTCTCTCGAGTAACTCGAACCGCCTTCCGACACCGTGATGTCGGTGACGGTCTCGCCGGCTCGCAGCGGTATTTCGCGGTATCCACCGCTGAAGCTTCCGGAGAAGGAGTAGGTAAGAGACTCGACCACCGTAAGAGAGCCGTCTGGTTCGACCGTCACCGAAACCTGAGCCTGGGGGAGCCGATACTCGTCGGCGGCGGCCGGAAGAGCCGGAAGCAAGAGGATCGACGCCGCCAGCAGCGCCGAGACGAAGCGCCCGATTGGACGCAAACAACTAAAACTCAACGCGAGGTGCTTCGTCTGCTTGGGTGGGTGCGTCGAAGAACTGCCGCGTGGAGAAACCGCCGATCGAAGCGACCAAGTTGCTCGGCATCGTCTGCACCTTGTTGTTGTAGGCGAGGACGGAGTCGTTGTATATCTGACGTGCCACCGACACCTTGTTCTCGGTTTCGGAAAGGTCCTGTTGCAACCGAGCAAAATTCTCCGAGGCCCGCAGCTCGGGGTAGGCCTCGGCCAGGGCGAACAACGTTTTGAGGGCACCGGTCAGCATGTTCTCTGCCTGTGCTTGCTCCTGGGGTGTCGATGCAGCCTGGGCGGCGTTACGAGCCTGCACCACTTTCTCGAAAGTCTGCTGCTCGTGTGCGGCGTAACCCTTGACTGTCTCCACCAGGTTGGGTATCAGGTCGTAACGTCGTTTCAGTTGAACTTCCACCTGGCCCCACGAGTTGTCAACGCGGTTGCGCGAACGCACCAAACCGTTGTAAATCAAGACGAAAAGGACGACCAAGAAGACGATGAGGCCTAGCAACCATTCCATTGGGGGCGAGTGTAGGGAGCCAGACCCGGCGACAGGGAGAACAGATGGTGATCGGGCGTCGGACCTTGTGGCGAGCGACCCGAGTTTGCTCAGACGGTCTGCACCCAGGCGACCACCTCAGGAAGCCGCTTGCGCAGGATCCGGCCGCTCAGCCAGATTCCCACCGAGTACGCCAAGAGCCCCCAGACCACCGAAAAGGCTGCGGAGAACCAGAGTGGAATCGGCTGTCCGAACGCCACCGTCAGCGTGGTGACGGAACCAGGCAAGACCATGGCGGCGCCGATCGCCGCGAAGCTCACCAGTTGAGCGCCAATTGCCAGGCAACCCTGTTCGCTGGCCTGGGCGAATATGTCGGTGCCGGCGTTGGGCAGACGTAAGGGCACCAGCACCGATACCAGATTGCCGACCGCCAGCTGACATCCAATGGCCGCGATCGCCAGTGCCGGTACGTGGATGAGTATCTCCCAGCGGTCGCTGATCGCCGCCAGCAAGACGGTTACCGCCGCCGTCTCGATTCCCAGACCAAAGGCGGTTGCCAGGTTTTTTCCTATCAAGGCCCGGCGGGCCTTGAGCGGGAGGGCGAATAAGAACGAGGCGGCATTTCGCTCCCAACCAAACTGGTTCAGAGCTATCGGAAGGCCGATGAAAAGCACTGCTAACGGCGCCAGCAGCGGCAACCAGAAAGCATCCCTGATACGGTCGACCTGGTCGGTGCCTACCAGAATGGCTGCCAGTGAAACCCCCAGGAAGATGACGGCACCGGTCCAAACCATCCGCTGGCGGGGGTCGCGCAGGTAGAACCGGAGCTCCTTGCGGGCCATCGCCCAGACCGGAGACCACGGGCCTCGGTGGGCGAGACCAGTGGCTCGGCGGCGCCTTCCATCGCCGGGGTCACGGGACGCCTCGGGGGTCACCAGCACGTGATCGAGCAGGCGGGCCCAAGAACGGCCCAGCAACAGGATCCAACCCACCGCCACGAGTGGCCAGACCAGCCAGCCGGTGGGGTCACCGGCGTGGTTTACGGCCTGCTGAGCCGCTGCCGGTGGGAAAAGGAAGGCAAGCGGTGACAGGGGATGTGACAAGACCGCGTCGCTCAAACCCACTCGATTGATGACGCTCGAAATGGCCTGCTGAGCGCCGAAGAACGACAACCCGATGCCGGCCACGATCAGGAGCGCAACGTCGCTACCACGACGACTTCTCAACACGGCCGAAACCCCGGTAGAGACGAGATTGGCACCGAGAACCAACTGCACGAGGAAGACGGCCCCCATTAATACCGCCAGGACCTTGCCGGAGAAACCGTGGGCGACGCCGACATTGGAGATGACAAGGGTCAGAGGGAGCAGGACGCTTGGTGTTATCAACGCCGCCAGGACCAGCCCTTTCAACAGCTCACGACGTGTGATCGGGATGGTGGCGAAACGGGAGGGGTCGAGTGTCTCGTCGATCGGAAACAAGACGATGGGCAACACCGACCATGCCACCCAAACCGCCAGCGCCGCCCACAAAGAAAGCTCCATCCGAGCATCGGGTGCGAGCGAGGCCATCGCCGACTGGTATCGCCCGCCCAAGTTGACACCGGCCCAAATCATCAAGGCGACGATCAGGGGAAGCCCCAATCTTCTTTGGCGGTCGGCTTTCAACCCGTTGATGAGAAGGCGGAGCTTGAGTCTGGCGAGGATCAAGAGACGTCTCGTTGGGTGGCGAGCCAGCCGAGCCCGGTTTCGGCCTCGGTTGCTCCGACCACCTTCATGAAGGCATCTTCAATGGTTGCGACATTGAGCGACT
>Ga0247727_10019206_pt1 | contig 10620 bp, 11 predicted proteins | sample WisWelCaveWW1625_FD_202498 | JGI IMG/M metagenome (GOLD analysis project Ga0247727, IMG submission 202498) | Biofilm microbial communities from Wishing Well Cave, Virginia, United States - WW16-25 | ecosystem: Environmental > Aquatic > Deep subsurface > Groundwater > Cave microbial mat | place...
CAAGGTGCATGCGACATGAGAAGACCATCGGTAAGCCGTGTGCGGGAAATCCGCACGCACGGTTTGAAAGGAGGGATCAGGAACCCGGGCTCGCAAGAGCACCGCGCCTGATCCCTACCAATGCGCAGCACTCGGGGCTCGGCCATCGTGGCGCTGTCCCTGGCCCTGGCCGGGACCGGCTGCCGAAGCCACGACCCGGCCGCCGAGCTGCAACTGAGCCGTGTCGAGACCTACTGGATCGTCGACACGCCGCGGCAGGGCCAGAACTACATCTCCCCCGTCGTGCGCTTCCGTCTGAAGAACGTGTCGCGGGAGCCGCTCGGCTCGGTCCAGGCGCGGGCGCGCTTTCCCGCCCCCGACCAGGAGGAGGTCTGGGGCTCGATCCAGGAGCAGGTGAGCACTTGGCGCCAGCCGATCGAGCCCGGCCGGGACGCGCTCGTCACCGTGCGCTCGGCGGGCCGCTATCACTCCGCGGCGGACCCCGAGGACATCCTGCGCTCCCCCGCCTTCAAGGACCCGCGCGTCGAGGTGTTCGTGCGAATCGGCGCCTCGGAATGGGCGCTCGTCGCCCAGGCGAGCGTCGAGCGGCGGATCGGCGCGCCGGGCGTGCTGCCGCTCGACTCGCCGTGAGCGGAGCGCGATGAGCGTCCGCGTCCGCTTCCGACGTCTGGACGGCCCCGCGAAGGACACGCTCGACGAGGTCGAGCTCCCGGCGCTCATCGGCTCCGGGCCGGAGGCCCACGTCAAGGCGGAGGGCGCTTCGGCCCGCCACGCCCGCGTCTTCGAGCGCGACGGCGAGATCGTGCTGCAGGCGGCCGAGGCGGGGGTGCTGCTGCGGCTCTCGGGCGAGGACGTGCGCGAGGCGGCGCTGCGCGATGGGGACGTGATCGAGCTCGGCGACGGCGGGCCGCAGCTCCGGCTCGAGGCCGGGGACGACAAGGGCGAAGAGATGCTGGAAGCGGCGCCCTGGGAGCGCGAGGGCTCGCTCGCGTCGACACGCGCGCTCGCCGCGCGAGGCCTCGCCAGCCTCGCGCAGATCAGCCCGCCCGTGCGGCTGCTGCTCCTGGCCGGGGTCGTGCTCGCCACGGCCGCGCTCGGCTACAGCCAGCTCCAGGACCGCAAGCTGCGGCTCGAGGTCGAGCGGTTGCGCGAGGCGTTACGCGAGGGCGAGCTCGAGCGCGAACGCTTCGCCTCGCGGGTGTCCCAGGAGCGCACGCGGGCGGAGGCGGACCGCGCGGCGCTCGGCGCCCGCCTCGAGGAGCTGCGGCAGCGCGAGGAGACGCTCTACGCGCAGATCAAAGCGAGCGCCGCGATCGAGGCGGGCGCGTTGCGCGGCGAACTTCGGGCCACGCGCGAGCGGCTCGCGACGCTCGAGACCGAGCGTGCCGTGGGCGAGCGCATCGTGCGCGAGTACGGCCCCGGCGTGTGCCTGGTCCAGGGGTCCTACCAGTACCAGGACAAGAGCGGCAGGCCACTGCGGTACCGCCTCGACGACGACGGCAACGCGCAGAAGGACGCCGACGACAACCCGCTGCTCGACCCCGAGGGGAAGGGCCCGGTGCACGAGGTCGAGTACGTCGGCACCGGCTTCCTGGTCGACCGCCGCGGGCTGGTGCTGACGAACCGCCACATTGCCGAGCCGTGGTGGAACAACGACCACGCGCAATCGCTGGCCGAACAAGGCTACACCCCGAAGCAGACGGCGCTGCGGGCCTTCTTTCCGCGCGAGCGGCGGCCCTTCGATCTCACGCTCGAGGGCCACGCCGAGCGCGCCGACGTCTCGCTGTTGCGCTGCGACGTCGCCGGCGTGCGCCTGCCGCCGCTCCCGCTCGACCGCAGCGGCAAGGGGGCCGTGACCGGCCAGGCGGTGGTGCTGGTCGGCTTTCCGGCCGGGATCGAGGCGATGCTCGCGAAGATCGACGCGGGCGTCGCGCGTGAGATCGTGACCGGCGCGGGCATGAGCACCGCGCGCATCAGCGAAGCGCTCGCGGCGCGAGGCCTGGTGCGGCCCTCGACGACGCAGGGGCACATCGCCGACATCACGGACACCGACGTGGTCTTCGACGCACCGACGACGCAGGGCGGCAGTGGCGGGCCGCTCTTGAACCGCAACGGGCAGGTGATCGGCGTCGCCTACGCCGTGCTCTCGCGCTTCGGGGGCAACTCGTTCGCGGTGCCGGTGCGGCGCGCGCTGCCGCTCGTGGCCCAGGAGGCGAGCCCGGCGCCGGGAGCCACCCGGCGGAGCGCAACGCGGTGAGCCGCACCACGCGTGTGCTGCTGCTGGTGGCGCTCGCCGCCGCGCTCGTCCGGCTCCCCGGCCTGGGCTATCCGGGCGAGGAGTACTTCGACGAGGTCTACCACGCCAAGACGGCGCTCCAGTACCTGCGCGGCGAGTCGCCCACGGAGTGGGTGCATCCGCCGACGGCGAAGCTGCTGATCGCCACCGGTGTCGCGTTATTCGGCTACGAGCCCTGGACGTGGCGGCTCGCCCCGGCGTTCGCCGGCACGCTCATCGCACCCGTCTTCTTCCTGCTGGCGCGGAGTGTCCTCGCAACCGAGCGGGCAGCGCTCTTCGCGACGCTCATGCTGCTGCTCGACGGCGTCTACCTGGTGCAGAGCCGCATCGCGATGACCAACGTTTTCGCGGTGCTGTTCCAGCTGCTCTCGGCTCTTTTCGTGCTGCGGGCGGTGCTCGCGGAGCGCCTCGCGCCGAGGGCGATGGCGCTCGCCGGTATCGCACTCGGGCTCGCGCTCTCGACGCGCTGGACCAGCCTCTGGGCCTGGGGCTTCCTCGGCCTCGTGTTCCTCGCGGTGCGCGGCCGGCGCGCGCTCCGAGCCGACGAGCTCGCGCTCGCTGCGCTGGCGTTCCTGGTCCTCCCTGCCGGGGTCTACCTGCTGAGCTACGTGCCCTGGATGCGCCAGGGACACAGCGTGTGGGACGTGCTGCTCAAGCAGCGGGAGATCTGGAGCTACCACGCCAACCTGACCGCCACGCACACCTACTTCAGCCGCTGGTGGACATGGCCCTGGCTCTATCGGCCCACTTGGTATTTCTGGTTCTCGGGCGAGGGCTTCGTGCGGGGCATCGTGGCGCTCGGCAACCCGGCGCTCTGGTGGGCCGCGGTGCCGGTGTCACTCTGGGCGCTCTTCACCGGGATCCGCTGGCGCGACGCCCGGCGCGTCTTCTGCGGCGCCGGCTTTTTCCTGCTGTACGTGCCCTGGGGGCTCTCACCGCGCACGCTCAACTTCTCGCACTACCTCTTCGAAGCGATCCCCTACGCCTGCCTGTCGATCGGGATCTTGCTCGACCGCCGCTGGGACAAGGGCCAGGCGGTCCTCGCGCGCGGTTACATGGGGCTGGTGGCGGCGCTCTTCCTGCTGTTCCTTCCCTTCCTCACCGCGATGCCGGTGCCCATGAGACTTTGGGGCTTCCGCTTCCCGCTGCTCGGGGGTGGCATCTGGACCTGGTTCGAGAAATGGGTCTAGCGCGTCGCGTGGCATACTTCCTGGATGCCGCTGCTCACCGACGAGGTCACGGCCGAGCTGCGTGAGGCGTTCGCCGGGCTCGTGAACCCGGTCCGGCTGGTGGTCTTCTCGCAGGCCCTGGCGGACCCGCTTTCGGAAGAGGTGCGGCGCTTGGTCGAGGAGATCGCGGCGCTCGAGCCACGGCTCAGCGCCGAGTCGCGCAACTTCGTGCTCGACCAGCCGCGCGTGGCGGAGCTCGGGATCGACCGCATCCCCGCGATCGCGGTGCTGGGCGAAAACGAGGACTACGGAGTGCGCTTCTACGGGATGCCCTCGGGTTACGAGTTCTCTAGCCTGGTGAAGGCGATCCTCGACGTGTCGCGCGGCGAGAGCGGCCTTTCTGCCGAGACGCGCGCGGGCCTCGCGGCGCTCGACCAGGACGTGCGGCTGCGCGTCTTCTCGACGCCCACCTGACCCTATTGCCCCCGGGCGGTGCGCCTGGCCATCCAGTTCGCGATCGAGAGCGGCCGCGTCCGGACGGATGCGATCGAGGTCACCGGCTACCCGGACCTCGCGCGCGGTTACCGCGTCTCGTCGGTGCCGAAAACGGTCGTGGGCGACGACGGGATCGAGTTCGTGGGCGCGGGTCCCGAGTCGATGCTGCTCGAGCACGTGCGCGAGGCCGCGCGCCGGGGAGGCGGGCTCGTCGTCGCCTGAGCCCACACTGGGGTCAGATCTTGAAGCGTGCACGGGCCGGCTGTGGGAATGCGTTAAATTCAAGACCTGACCCCAGCTGAGCCAGTTCGTCAGGCCGCGACGGAAAGTGGCCCAGCGACGCCGCACCCCCCGCGTCAAAGAGAACTATACCTGGACGCCTTCCGCGGCCTGATGGCCCTGGCGATGGTCCAGGGGCACGTGATGGACACGCTGCTCACGCGGGCGGCCCTCGCCGAGCCCTGGTACGTGTGGCAGCAGACGCTCCACGGCTCGACCGCGCCCGGCTTTCTCTTCGCCTCGGGGTTCGTGGCCGGCCTGCCGCGGGCGCCTCTATCGCTGCGTGCGGGCCTGCGGCGCGCGCGGCGCCTGCTGTTCGTGCTCGGCGTCGGCTACTACTTGCAGCTGCCCTACTTCTCACTGTGGAAGACGCTCGGGGATTCGACGAGCGCCGAGCGCGCGCTGCTGTTCGCCTGTGACGCACTGCAGGTGATCGCGGCGACACAGCTGTTGGTGCTCGGCCTGCAGTGGGTCGCCGGGCGCAGCTGGACGAGGTGGGCCGGCGTCCTCGCGCTCGCGATCGTCGCGGCCACGCCCTTCGTCTGGGCCTCGGGCTTCGCCGCGCGCCTGCCCGAGGCGCTTGCCGCATGGGTCGACGAATCGACTGGATCGCGGTTCCCCGTTTTCCCGTTCTCGGCCTTCGTCCTCGCCGGCACGCTCGCGGGCGCGCGTCTCGGCCACGTCCCGGCGCCGCGGCGGCACCGGCTCGAGATCGCCGCGGGCACCGGCCTGCTCCTGCTGGGCGGCGTGCTTGGGCTCGCTCTGCGGGGGCGCGTGGATTTCTGGGGCCCCTCGCCGGCCTACGTGTTCGTGCGGCTCGGGGCGCTCCTGCTCCTGCTGCGAGTCGTCGAGGCGGCGGCGGCTTGGGGACTGCCCGGCATCCGCGCGCTCGCGCTGCTCGGCCACGAGACGCTGCTCGTCTACGTGCTGCACCTCACCCTGCTGTTCGGCGGGGTCTTCGGCCCGTCGCCGCTCACCGCGTGGCACGGCGCGCTCGGTTTCGCGGGAGCCACGGGTGTCCTCGCGCTGATGATCCCCGTGCTGCTCGCCGCGGCGTGGCTGTGGCGCACGGCCAAGCAGCGCGCGCCGCACGAGGCGCAGCTCCTGCTGCTGTTCGTAACGATCGCCTTCCTCTACGAGCTCGCCGTGCGGCCGTGGTAGCGCGTCACTCCAGCGTCATCAGCCAGATGTCGCCGTCGGTAGCCGTCTCCGTATACGTGATCCAGCGGTCGTCGCGCGTGATGCCGAGGCTGAATCCGGTGTAGTAACCGGAAACCTCGACGAGCTCCTTCGCCCGCCCCGTCACCGCATCAACCTGGAAGATGCCGTTTCGGTCCCGGACCAGCAGGCGCCGGCTGTCTGCGAGCCAGACCGGCATCAGCCAGCGCGGGAGGGATCGGGCGGCGGCATCAGGTCCACCCCCGTGGTGCCGGAGGACACGTCGAAAAGCGTCCATCGGTGCGGAATCACCGCCGCGGCGATGCGCGAGCCGTCCGGAGACCAGACCGGGAAGTTCAGACTGCCCCCCCGTCGCATTCCGGCTAGGCGCTCGAGACCGCTCCCGTCGGGGCGGATCGCCCAGAGCTCGTAGGCGCCGGACCGGTCGGAGTAGAACGCGATGCGCTTGCCGTCCGGCGACCAGCTCGGCCCGCGGTCGCGGAAGGCGTCGTCGGTGAGCCGCCCAGCGGAGCGCCAATCGTCTGCTCGCGGACCGGGTCATAGGCCACCCGATGCAGCGTCGAGCGCCAGTCGAGGCTCTCGAAGGCGATCCTTCGCCCGTCGCTCGCGAGGCTGTACTGCCCGCTCCAGAGAGCGGGTGTCGTGAGCGCTTCGGCCTCGGCGAGCGCGCGTCCTGACGTCTCCTCGATCGCGATCCGCCACAGGCTCATCGTGCCGCCGCGGTTGCTCGCGAAGTAGAGCTGGCGTCCGTCGGGCGCCCAGACCGGGCTCCAGTCGAGCGGCGCATCGTTCGTCACCGCGACACCGCCGCTCGCGAGCTCCGACTCGTCCGCGGCCACGGTCCAGAGGTCGCGCTGCCCGCTGTCCTTGCGCAGGCCCCAGTAGGCGATCCTCGTTCCGCGGGGCGACCAGCAGGGTTGTGCCGCGTCGTCCGGGCGGGCGACCTCGCGCTTCTTGCCGCTCTGGACGTCGATCGCCCACAGCTCTCCGCGGCCGGTGCGCTCCATCGGAAACTGGAACCCGACGCTTCCGACCACGATCTCGCGGCCGTCGGGCGAAAAGCTCGGGTCGAAGCCGAAGTCGGAGAGCCGGCGCACCGACTCCCCGGTCGCGTCCATCAGGAAGATCCCGCCGCCGTCCCGCTCCGAGCGGAAGGCGACCTTCTCACCGTCGGGGGAGAAGGCAGGTTGCCAGTCGTCCACGGGGGAGTCGGCGGTGAGCGGCACCGGGTTGCGTCCCCCGATCCGCAGCAGGAAGAGGTCGTTTGTCCGTTCAGCTCGGATGCGTAGATGACGCTCCGTCGGGAGCGAGCGCCGGGTCCGACTCGACCCCCGGTTGATCGGTGATCAGCGTGAAGCTGGCCTGCCAAGGCTTCGTACTGCGAGGCTCGGCCCGAGAAACGCCCGGCGAAGAACCCCGAGGCGGCCACGATGCCGACTAGCGCGCCGCCAAGCAGGCGGCTGCGAGCCCGGCGCGAGACACCGCGGGCGGGTCCCTGCGCCGCCGAGAAGTTCGAGAGGCTCTGCAGGTCGAACGCCAGGTCGCGCGCCGACTGGAAGCGCTCGTCCGGGCTCTTCTCGAGGCAATGGGTCACGATGCGCTCGAGCGCGAGCGGGACCTCGGGCAGCGTCGCGGGAAGCGGCTCCGGCTCCTCGCGAATGATCGCCGCCAGCGTCTCCGCCGCCGAGCCGCGCTCGAACGCGCGCCGTCCGGTCAGCATCTCGCGCAGCAGGCAGCCGAAGGCGAAGATGTCCGAGCGGGGGTCGGCCTCGCCGCCTCGCGCCTGCTCCGGCGACATGTAGCCGACCGTCCCGAGCAGCGCCCCGGGCTCGGTGCCCCGGTGGAGCGTGGGCGAGCTCGTCTGGCTGCCGCTCGTCAGCACCTCCGTCACGTGGCGCGCGAGGCCGAAGTCGAGAATCTTGACGCGACCGTCCCTGGTCACGAACACGTTGTCGGGCTTCAGGTCGCGGTGGACGATGCCTTGCGCGTGGGCCGTGGCCAGGCCGAGTGCGATCTGCGTCGCGTAGTCGGTCGCCTTGCGAAGCGGCAGCGGTCCTTCCCGAAGCCGCTCGCGCAGCGTCTCGCCCTCGAGCAGCTCCGTCACGACGTATGCGGTCTCGCCCTCGCGCCCGACGTCGTGGAGCGCCAGGATGTTGGGATGGCCTAACGGAACAGCTTCTTCAGGCTCGTCAGCGCCGAGTCCTTGGGCGAGAGCAGCTCCAGTTCGGCGCGGGCCGCCTTGTGCTTGGGGCTGAGGCGCACCGCGGTGCGCATCTCGGCGACCGCGCGGCTCTTGATCTTCATGACCTTGTAGTAGAGGCCCCACTGGTAGTGGATCTCGGCGTTGTCGGGGTCGAGGCGGGCGGCTTCGTAGAACTCGCGCTCGGCGAGCTTGGCGGTGCGCGGGTAGCAGGCCATCGCCACCGCGAGGCGCAGGTGGAAGGCGGCGATCTTCGGCGCCACCTTCACGAGCTTCTCGTAGACCTTGACCGCGTTCGCGTAGTCCGCCACGGTCATGCGGACCTCGCCCTCCATCAGCAGGTGCTCGACCTGGGCGCGGCCCTCGAAGCCGCTCGCGCCCGGGCCGGCGGCTCCGAGCGAATCGTCGGGCAGTCCCGGCGGGTGGGTTCGCTCCGGGGGAGGCGCCGCCCGCACGGACGGGTCGGTTTGCTCGGCCCGAAGGTCGGCCGGGGCAGCAATGGGCGGCGCGGGCGCGCGCGCGGGGGGCACAGGCGTCGCCGCAGGGAGTCTGAGCGGCGCCACCGGCACGGGCCGCAGCACGGCGACCGTCGGAGCCGCCTTCTGGACGGCGGCGGCCGCCTCGGCCGCGTGGCGCTTCAGCACCGCCTCGGCGATCGCGGTCTCCGGCGCCTGGCGGGCGAGGCGCAGCGTCGAGGAGGCGCGTCCGAGGATCACATCGATGTCCGTGCGCAGCGGGTCGTCCGGGGCGACGCCATCGCGCAGCGCGTGGTAGCGCTCCATCTTCTCCTCGAGCGCGCGCACCAGCTCGTCGCGCGGCGCCGTGCGCGCGAGCTTCAGCCACGCCTCGCGGTCGAGCCGCGCCGAGTGCTGCAGCTCCTGCTGGACTTCCTTGCGGATCGCCTCCCGCAGCGAGGGATCCGGCCGGCTCTGCAGCGCCGACAGCAGGAACATCCCGGTGTCGGTCTGCAGCACCGGCTGTGCGGCCGGTGTGGCGGCATCCGCGTCGCGCAGCAGGCCGGCCGCGAGCAGCGCGTACACGGCGCGCAGACGCGGGAAACTCAGGCCGCCTTCGGCCCAGCCGAGCCGCCTTATCGTGACCCGGCGCTGGGTGAGGTCGAGGATCTCCAACTCCTCGCTGGAGCGCCCGCGGCGCTCGAACGGGAAGGGCGGCACCTCGGCCAGCATCACGCCACGGTCGAGGTGGCCGAGCCCCTTCAGCACCAGCTCCTGGCTCTTCATCGAGCGGATGCCGTCGTAGAGCAGGCGGTGGATCGACAGGCTCACCATGTACTCGAGCGGGATCGGCGCCGCGCGTTCCTCGAACACGGCCGCCCCGTCCACGAGCTCGAAGAGCGAGAGCGCGACGCGGCGCACCTGGCGCGCCACCGAGGCGCCGACCTCGTAGCGGTCCATCACCCCGGCCTGGACGAGCGCCTCGCCGAAGCGCCGGCCGCGGTCGGTGCGCATCAGCGCGGAGACGCGGTTGAAGTCCTCCTCGGTGATGCGGCCGTCGGCCACCATCGCTTCGCCGAGCCGGTCGCGGCGCAGGTTGCTGGCCGCGAACACGAGCCGGCCGTGGTCGAAGAAGGCGATCTTGACCATGCGCCCCGAGCGCACCTGCAGATCGCCGCTCTTGCGCTCGGTCGAGAGCAGCCGGATCGTCTCGGAGATCGGACTCTGGGCGATGTCGGTCAGCATCGAACGGTCTATTGTCCACGGCGCGGCGGACCGGGCAAGGACCGGGCGCCTCGCAACGCCCGCGAGGGTATCATCCCGGGAAGCGGGGGTCGCGTGAGCGGGCGCACGCACGGAGGATGCTGATGAAGCGGGCCGTGATCGTGGGAAGCGGGAGCGAGATCGCATCCGTGCGCTTCAGCAACGACCAGATGGCCCGGATCCTCGACACGAGCGACGAGTGGATCCGCGAGCGAAGCGGCGTCGAGCAGCGCTATTTCGCGAGCCCCGAGATCGCGACCTCGGACCTCGGAACGGCCGCCGCCGCGAAGGCGCTCGACAACGCCGCGGTCGCGAAAGAGGCCGTCGACATGGTGGTATTCGCCACCATGACGCCCGACCACTACTTCCCGGGCTGCGGCACGATCCTGCAGCACAAGCTCGGCCTGCGGAGTGTCCCCTGCTACGACATCCGCCAGCAGTGCTCAGGCTTCCTTTACGGGCTGCAGCTCGCGGACGCGCAGATCCGCGCAGGCATGGCCGAGACGGTGCTACTGGTGGGCGCCGAGGTGCACGTCGGCTTCATGCCCTGGACGCGCGCGAATTTCGACTACGCGCGCGGCCTCGCCGACGTGCCGCCCACGAAGGAGGAGTTCGAGTGGAACTCCCGCTTCCGGCACCTGGTGGTCCTGTTCGGGGATGCGGGCTCGGCCGTGGTGCTCAAGGCCGCTCCGGGCGGCGAGCGTGGCGTGGTGGATCACGAGCTGCACGGCGCAGGCGCCGATTACGAGAAGCTCTACGTGCCCGGCACCGGCTTCAAACACCGGCCGTACACGGACCCCGAGCAGTTCAAGCGCGGCGACCACATCCCCGTGATGGACGGCCGCTACGTGTTCAAGATGGCCACCACCTGCATGATCGACGTGGCGAAGTCGCTGCTGCAGAAGCACGGGGTCGCTGCGGGCGAGCTCAAGCTCGTGCTGATGCACCAGGCCAACAAGCGCATCAACGAGTACTGCGCGAAGGCGCTCGGGCTGCGCGAGGAACAGGTGCCCCACAACATCCACAAGTACGGGAACACCACCGCCGCCACGATCCCGCTGCTGTGGGACGAGTGCGCGCGGGACGGACGCCTGAAGCCGGGCGATCTCGTGCTGCTGGTGGCCTTCGGCGCCGGGATGACGTGGGGCGCGTCGCTCGTCCGCGCCTGACGCCAGTGACACCGTTCGCGGAAGCGGCGTGTCGGCACGCGTGGCGACGAGCGTCGCGATGGAATCGAAAACGGGGCGTCGTGGAGCCCCGGGGAGTGATCGGATGAAACGGGTG
>Ga0247727_10019207_pt1 | contig 10619 bp, 5 predicted proteins | sample WisWelCaveWW1625_FD_202498 | JGI IMG/M metagenome (GOLD analysis project Ga0247727, IMG submission 202498) | Biofilm microbial communities from Wishing Well Cave, Virginia, United States - WW16-25 | ecosystem: Environmental > Aquatic > Deep subsurface > Groundwater > Cave microbial mat | place...
CTTCCTGTTTGAAACGATCTTCGGTGGCCTCTTTTTTGAAAAACGTATCGGCGGGCTGCATGATCAACGCCACCTCCCGCACGTCGCGATCCGACAGCGGCGCAAACAGCAGGCCCTTGCTCGTTTTGAGAAGAATGGCGGCGGCGCTGGAATCGGTGAAGCGGCCAAAATCCGGACTGCCAAAAGCCAACAAACGGCCCACGGCGCGCGGATCATTAATTTTATCAGACTTTTCAACGGCGGCAACGCCGGCTGCCGGCAAATAGGTGATGACATACTTCTCCACCAAATAGCGGCAATTCTCAAAGCGCGCAAAAGTTACTTTCGCATCATGCCGCGTTTTCTCGACGCCGGTCACCAAAGCTTCAAAGGGCAGATAGTGCAGGACGCCGTCCGGAACAATGACGAGTTGCGTGTTTTGGGCGAGATGTTTTTCAATCGGCTTGAAAAGGCGCTGATAAAGCTGCTGCGCCAACTTCACATTGAAGTCCACATCCGCGAGGTTTTTAATTTTGCCCGCCTTGACGTCGGTGAAAGGCTGGCGCAATTGCCGCACTTGCTCCTCCAACGTTTCGCGCTTGATGGCAAGCAACTCACAGTGAAACGTATCGGGCCGAATCACGTAAACCGCGGTGATCTCCGGACCGACAAAGTATTCGACCAAAGTCAGTTGCGAGCGCAAAATTTTCCGCTGAATTTCCCGCAAGCCGAGCGGCTGGGCGAGGCCGGTCAATTGCGCATAGCGCGGATGGTGCAGAAGAATTCCCTCGGAAATTTTCTGATGCTCCTGTTGAATCCTTTGCAAACTATCATTCAACGCGGCGATTAATTTCACCTGGCGTTGGGTTTCCTCTTTGCCGTACTCAATCGCCAAACGATCGTACATCTCGCGCAGTTTCTCTTCGCTGCGCCGATAGCGTTTGAAACGTTCGGGAGAAATCCCTTTGCCGAAGTCGTGGCGCTCCGGCGCAAGAATCTCGAGAAAGCCGCGGGCGCGAAAACGCTGCAAATAATCATATGCCTCCTTAAATCTGCCGAGGCGAACGAGCATGGTGATCACGGCTTCATAAATCTCCAGCTTGTCCGCGATGAATTTTGTTTTGTAAGCTTCGATCTTCAAACGCTCGCGCACCGATTCGATTTTGTCGAGGGCCTGATCATAATATTTGAGCGCGTCGTCGTAGCGTTTTTGCTTTTCGGCAACGGCAGCGAGGCCGGCGAGAGATTCATGAATCAGGCCGAAGACCTCCATCCTCTTGCCGAGGTTCGACGCTTGTTGAAAAAATGAAGCAGCGGTGGCGAGATCGCCTTTCTCCAAATGCACTTTGCCCATAGCAAGATACAAGCCGCCTTCCTGCTCTTTTTGCCCCATCTTTTTTATCAGCGCCAGACTCTGCTGATAATCATTCAAGGCTTTGGGGTAATTTTTTCGCTCGGCCTGGAGATCGCCAAGGGCAATGAGCGCCTCGCTTTCGTCTTCTTCATTTTTAATCGTGCGCGCAACTTGCAGAGCCACTGCAAAGCTATCCTGAGCGGCGGCGTATTCGCCTTTACTCTGGTGAACCTTTCCAATGCTGGTTAAAACGGCAACTTCTCCGTCCCGAAAGCCAGTTGCTCGCTTCAACCGCAAGGCCTGCTGATAATATTTCAGCGCCTCATCGACTTCGCCGATTTCGCCATATACGACTCCAATATTGCCGAGCACTCTGGAGGTTTGGTCTTGCGCATTGATTTTCTGCGAAACTTCCAGCGCGCGCTTGTAATAATCGAGGGCTTTGAGATAATCACCGCGCGTCTCGAAAATGTTGGCCATATTCGTATAGTGCAGAATCATGCCCTGCCGGTTGCCGATCTTTTGATGGATCGTCAAGGCCTCTTGCATTTTTTCCAAAGCCTTATTGAAATTGCCCCATTTCTTGTAGACCACCCCGATGTTTCCCAGAAAAGTTCCCCTGGCATCAAGATTACCGGTTTGCTCGGTCAGAGTCAAAGCCTGCTGGAAATAGTCATTGGCGGCGGCGTAGTCACCCAAGCCGCTGTAAGCATATCCCAAGCTGCCAATGGCATTTTGTTCGAGCGGTTTGTGCGCAAGTTTCCGCGCGATTTCCAACGCCTGTGTATAAGCCACAATCGCACTGTTAATCTCGCCCTTGGATTTGTGGATAGTTCCAATATTCAGCAGCAACGAGGCGACGCCTCGTTGATTGCCCAGTTTTCTATTGATGGCAAGGGCGCGTTCGTAGTATTTCGACGCTGTAAGAAAAATCGCTTGCTGGGCGTAGCTGACGCCAAGATTAAGACAATGAGAAGCCACCGCGTTAGAATCGCCTTTCGCCTCGGCTATCTTCAAAGCTTTGACAAGATATTCAATCGCGGTTTTGTAATCATCTTTACTCGCGTAGATACCGCCGAGGTTGCCGTTTATTGTTTCTTGCCAGTCCTTATCACCAATCTCCGTGGCGATCGCCAAAGCTTGCCGCAGGGCAGCCAGCGCCTTATCATACAATCCCAAATCTTTGTACGAAGGACTGAGATTGTTTAAGAAACGTAGCTGCAAACTTTTATCATCAATCAGGCGTGCTAACTTCAACGCTTCTTCTCGATACGTGATGGCTTTTTGCGACTCACCGAGGTCTTGGCAGCAATTGCCGGCATTGCCGGTCATGATGGCTTGTATTTGGATATCATTCAACCTGGCGGCAACGTCTTTGCCTTTGTCCCAAATTTCAAGCGCTTTCTGAAAATTCCTTTGGCTGACATACATGATTCCGTGCAAGTAATAAGCATGAATCAACTCCGGATCAAGCGCCAGGCTTCTGGCAAAGGCCCCGGCGCCCTTCGGCCATTCTCGCTTAAATTGGTAGACGCAACCCAACCCATAATGCGCCGCCGCATTGAGTGAATCGCTTTGCAAGAGCGCGCGGAAATAGCTTGCCGGTGTTTCAAAATCCTTCTGCTCATTATAGACGCTGGTGAGCTGCAAATACGCCTGTGCGTATTTCGGATCGAGCTTGATGCACATTTTGAGATTGCCGAGGGCTTGCTCAAAATTCTTGCGGCCCTTTTCTAACATGCCGATGGCGTAGTAAACATAAGGATTGTCCGGACTCTGCTGCCGCAGCGAGTCGAAATAGGTCAGGCCCGGCGCCACCTGTTCGGTCTTTTCAAAAGCAACCGCCAACTGGCCGTAGCCGTAAGGAAATTTTGGCTCTTGCGCAATGAGTATTTTGCCTTGCAGGATCGCCGTTTGATATTGGCGGGTATTGTTCAGCTTGACTAAATCCCAATAAGGTTGTTTGAGATGATCGGGGATTTGGGCGTGGAGGGAGCAGTGCAGGCTGAGACTCAGAAGAACTCCCAAACAAAGTCGCTTGAACGATTGCATATCGAGCCTCCGGTTTTTAATAAGCTCAATCTGCTATTTTAAATTGAAAAAATCAAGTGAATAATTTTAAAAAACCGTAAGGCCTCAAATTGCGGAGGGACAGACCGGTCACTGCGAGTGACCGGTCTGTGCACCTCTGCAATTCGGTCATTGATACTATTTGACCAAAGTCAATTTCCTGGTTTTCACAAATTCGCCGGCGCGAAGCTGATAAAAATAGACGCCACTCGGTAACGTGGTTGCGTCAAATTCAATCGTGTATTTTCCAGCCACTTTCTTTTCATTCACCAAGACACCTACCTCGTGGCCGTGCAGATCATACACTTTCAGTTCCACCTGTTCGGCTTGCGGCAATGCATACGCAATCGTCGTGGTTGGGTTGAACGGATTGGGATAGTTTTGGCTCAGGCTGAATTCGCGCGGAATATTTTCCTGCGCGTGAACGCTGGTGACCAGCACTTGCGCTTCATTCGAGGGAACGCTTTCACCGGCATCATATTGCGCGGTGACGATATAGTAGTAGCTTCCATTTGCAAGCGTCGAATTATCCGTAAAGCTGATCGCATGAGGATCGCGACTAAATTGGATGAACTTTTCGCTCACAGGCTGCACGCCGGGCATGTTGTCGCGATAAAGCTTGAACCCGACGAGCTTGGGCTTGGGCATTTCCGGAGTCGCATTCCAAATTCGGTTCACGACGACTGTGCCGCAATTGAAAATGAACGTGGAGAAGTTAAAATTCCCGCCGCACGCATCCGGAAGCGTAAAGCTGCCGGATGCATCAGACCCAAATGCAAAACGATTGTTGAGAATCGGCGCTTGCCCGCGAAACTCCGTGGTGGCGCTCACTGTGCACAATCCGGCCGGGGCGCGCCAAGAAATTTTGAACGAGTCAATGGCGGTGCGACTATTGTTGACGATAAAAGAGACATTTCTTCCATCCTCTATGCTGGTACCGGTCCATTTGCCGACGATAATTTGTGTGAAAGCGCCGGCCGCCCATTGCAGCGTAATCGCATTTTTTTGTAAATTCTTGATCGCGAGGCTTTTGGGCGCTGGGCGCTCGGCAAAGTCGGTTTTAAACACGCGCACGGATTTGGCGACGGGCAGAGTATCATTAGCCGAATAGCCGTCACCCGCGAGTGTGGTCCAAGCCGAGAAACGATACAGAGCTTCGGATGTTGGTGTCCAAGGTGTCGCAAAAATTTTTGTGGCGCTCCTCCCTGGTTCCAAAGTTTCCGTGAAATTCTCGGTAATGATCGGTCCATTGTTGATGCGGTAATTCACTGGGAAATTGCTTTGCGCCGCGGTTCCGGAATTGGTCACGAAAATATTTACGGCATTAGTACTGCCGGCGAAAACTGCATTGGGCAAGTCGATGCCGGCCACGCCAACATCGTTCGCGAACAACTGCCCGCGCACTTTGTAAATCAAACCTTCGAGTTCATCGGCAACCCAGAAATTCGTGCCATCCCATGCTAAACTGGAAGGAAATGAGCCGGGCGCAAGGTAATAATCCAAAACCTTGCCCGTAGTGTCCATTTGGTAAATCAGCAAAGTTTCACCATCCATCAGCCAGAGATTTTTTCCATCCCAAGCCAATCCCGCGTGTAATGTGCCGGGCGCGGCAAACGAGCTCAAAATGTTGCCGTTGGCATCAAGCTTCCAAATCGTATCAACGCCCAAATCACACAGCCAAAGTCCGGCGCCATGCCATACCAATCCTGAAGCACCACGACCGGGTGTGTTAAAAGAGGAAATCTCGGAGCCAGATGCGGAAAGTTTATAAATCCGATCGTTGCGAGAATCGGCGTTCCACAAATTGGCGCCATCCCACGCTAAGCCGCGAGGACCCGGGCCGGGTGAAGCAAACGATGACAGGACGCGTCCCGTTGTGCTCAATTTATAGAGCCGATCATTTTCATTATCTGCGCACCAAAGGCTCAAGCCATCAAAAGTCAGTCCGCTCGGTGCGCGCGGATCCGATCCGGGTGATGGGAAAGAAGAGAGCACCGAAGGAACGTTCACATTGCCTTTTTGCAGCACCACGTCATCGATAAAGACGCCATTGGGCGCACTATTTAAGCCGTCGCTGCGAAAGGCAAAGGCGATCCACACCGAAGATTTGCCGGCAAGATTTCCCAATCGCGGCACATTGGTGAGGGCAAAGGTGAAGGGAACCCACGTTGCGGAACTTCCGACTGCCACAATGCCATGAAAGTTGATACCGTCGTCGGAGGCGAGAAAGGAAAACTCGTCTCGAAAATCGCTGGTTAAACTTAGCGACACCCAAAAACTGAAAGCCGCATAGTTCGCGTCGCTCAAATCAAACGGCCCGTAGATCATAATCGTTGAGAGATTATCTGGATAATTCGTGCCACAAGCGAGAGTACCGCCCCGGGTACCGCCGCCAAAAGCCCAGGCGCTGAAACTGCCGCCATGTGCTTTGCAATCTCTTTTCGCCCAGGTATAATCACCCGTGCCAACTGTCCACGAACCTCTCGGGAAGTCCGCTTCGAAATCTTCAGACATGATCGTTACCAAACCGCTTGATGGCGTAACTACTTTCCGAATCGGAATAGCCCTCACCGTCTTTGCGATAGCGGCCGGAAGTTGGAGTTGCACCGGCGCTTTCGTGATTTGCGAGGCTTGGTGTTTATCGAGTTCTTCCGTCTGCGTCGTATAAGCCGGCGCCGGCTTAATCTGAGATTGTGCCGTGAGTGGGACCAGCCAAACTAAAACTCCCACAATGCACAATTCGATAGCGGCTGATATTTTAGTAAGCTGATTGGCGTATCTCATCAAACCCTCCTTGAATTCACGTACAATTCAAAATAGTTTTGCTTGGAAAAAGTTTTAAATTCGCGGAAAGGGAACTCTCATAAAGAAAAATTTAATTCCGTGAGAGTCCCTATTCTGTGAGCGCTCAACGATTCGATTTCTCCGAGGATGGCGCAGGCAGCCACTCAGACGCTACTGCTGATGGAATAGAATAATCTTTTGCCGGCGCCGAACGACGGTTGGCACGAGGAGCTTCTTTGGCCAGCGCGGCGCCACTCGTTGTCGCTTTGAGAATCGTGCCATTGTCGCCGACGACATAAGCCGTGTTCGCGTCAACGAAATGAACCCTGCGCAGCGAATGCGTTACATTGCTGTTTTGAGTTGCCCAGCTTGCGCCGCCATCGGTCGTATAAAGAATGGTTCCCGCTTCGCCAACGGCCAAGCCGTGTTTCGCATCGGCAAATGAAACCGCTCGCAGGTCAACCGTAACCGCGCTGGTCTGCGCCGTCCAGGTGGCGCCGCCATTCGTCGTCGTTAAAATTGTGCCTTTAGCGCCGGCCACCCAGCCGGTGTTCGGATCGAGCATGTGAATGCAGTTGAGATCTTCGTTGGTTCCGCTCGTTTGAATCGTCAAAACGGGTTGATCGGCGCTGGCGCTGGTGACGCGAATAATCCGGCCGAATGTTCCAACCGACCAACCGTTGTCCGCGTCGACGAAATACACATCGTTCACGATGTCGCTCGACGATTGGCCGATGCTGAACGTTGAGCGAGTACCAGTCGAGTTATACGTGTAACGCCAAAAGGCGCGGGCATTAAATGTGCCCAGCGTGGTTTTGCCCACAGCCCAAGCTTGTGAGGACGAAAGAGGAAAAACCTTGGTACGAAACTCTTCCGGCGATTGTTGATAAAGCAAGCCGCCCCAGTTGGCGCCGCCGTTCAACGTGCGACCCACGAAATAAGGGCCGGCGATCCAGCCGGAATTGGCATCGATGAATCGCACCGATTTAATATCGCGGCTATCGGGAAGACCGGCGCTGACAGCCGACCAATTGGCGCCGCTATTGGTGGTGCGCAGCAGTGTGGAATTGTCGCCCGCCGCCCAGCCTTCAGCGGCGTTGAGAAAATGCACGGCATGCAACGCGTTCATGGTGCCGCTGGTTTGCGCCACCCAACTTTTCAGGCCATTCATATCGTTATCCGCGCTCACCGGATTTTTTTTATCACTACATCCGGCCTGTGCGATGAAAACGGTTGCCCAAAATACCAAAGCGAATTTTTTCATATAATATCTCCTTGAGATTTTACGGGTAGTAACCAACTGTTTCACAGAAAGCACTTTCTACTTGTCATGTTGTGCCAGATCAACATTTCTTGCAGGCTGGATCAAAATTTTTTTCGCCGAGGCGGCGATGCTTTCCGTCGCCGCCTCGAGGAAATCATTTCATCAAGACGAGCTTTCTCTGCGCCGTAAAGCCTTGTCCTGAGCCTGACGAAGAATGAACGGCTTGCAAAAACAACTTCATGATAAGTTAAAATGCATACGACAGTCGAATTTGTGCGCGGCCCTGCGGATCTGCCGTCAATCCGAGCGAGAGGCCGTTCTGCTCTTGCAACTTCGCATTGTACTTTTGGGCCGTCTTCGAAGCGTCCACGGCTTCCCAGATTCCCAACGCCGCGGCCCCGAGCAGGCTCACATAATAAAGACCGTTGGGTTCCTTGGAAACTACTGTCACAGTAATGGGGCCGAACGAATTCGTGTCGGTGTTTTCCGAAACGCCAGCCGTAAACGCCAAGGCCACCAGCCCAATACGGCCGGCCGCGAATCCCACGCCCCGGCCCCAATTTCCCGCATAGGCGTGGCCAGTGCTGGGAATGAGTAGCGAAAGTAACACGGCTGTGCTTGGTTCTTTCGGTTTGGCTTTTGGCGAGGCGATTTCTTGCGCAAGGCTAGCGTGCGCCATGACGAGAGTAAGCATGATTCCAATGAGCATTCTCATGGTTGTTTTTCCTTGTTTTGAATTTTTGCAGGACAATGATTAGCCTGTCCCATCGGCCATCGCAGATATAGAACGCCGCGTTCTTATATCCGTAGTTGCACGAGAGGTGAAAACCTTGCAAAAAATTTTAATTTGGGGAGAAAACTTTCGGGGTAAGAATCACAGTGCAAAATTAAAGTTTTGCACTCCGACTTCACGCGGCTATTTAAGGAATACTTTTTACTCTTGGAGGGGCAGGTCAGTTAGACAATTTCTCGATCTTGCCGATTATGGCTTCCGCCTCCCACTGATAATCCCCTTCAATTTCCATCACTTTCCGAAATGCCGCGAGTGCTTGAGCACGATCGTTTTTGAGCAGCCAGGCATTGCCGAGATACCAGCAAGTTTTTTCAAGAACGGAATTGCCACCCAAAGCAACTGCTCTTTGCAAATGTGCAATGGCGGGATCAATATTTTGGGCGAGCAAATAGCATAGGCCCAAATAAAAGTGGAAACCGGCGTTGGTTGAGTCTTGGTTGACGGCCACGGCTAATTTTTCTATCGCGTCGGCATAATCTTTTTGCACATAAGCCGCCATGCCTTCTTCAAAAAGCCGCTCGGCATCGGTGACTTCGGCGCCGCTTTTGACTTGCAAGGAATGATATGGCACGGGTTCGATAAGTGCTAGGTCCGAAAGCTCGGCGTTGGGGCGAAGCAGCAAAAAGAGCAAGACCATGGCGATAGCCGCAACGGGAATCGCTATCCGTCCCGGAATTCGGCCGATGGCCTCTACCAATCCGATATAAAACTCGCGGCGCGGCTTTCTTGCTGGTATGCGTGCCGGTTTCTTTTTTGCCAATGCCGCCAGGAAGGGTTCGGGGTCTTTCCGCATTGTTTCAATGACTGGACCGAACGCATAAGTTTCTTGAAAGCAGTGATCACATTCCAACAGATGCGCTTCAAAACGTTTCCGCTCTTCGTCGGAAAGTTGGTCAAAATGATAAAGCAAGCTCAGCTTGCCAATTTTCGGCGTTGTGCATTTCATAAATCGAGATCGAATTTTTTGAGGGTTTTACGAAATTTTTTTCGAAATCGGGAAACACGCGAATCCCACGCGCTTTGGGAAAGCGAGGCTACTTCGTCCGGCAAATCATACCCCTGACTTTTCAAAATAAGCGCGTGAATGGTTTGCCGGTCTTTTTCTCGCATTTTGGAGACAGCCTGTTTAACGAGGCGCTTTAATTCATCATCCCAAGCAGCCCTGTACGGATCGTCTTCAGAAGGCAGCAGCTCTAAAACGGCTGCATCGAGATTCGTGTCAGGGTCCTTGCGTATTCTATCGCCAATTTTGTGGCGCACGATCGTGAAGAACCACTGCCAAAAGTGATCTGACGCAATCGTCTGGTATTTCGGCTTTCCTTGGCATTCATCCGGCGCGTACATCACTTTGAAAACCTCTTGCACGACATCATCCGGTTGCCAGGCCGGATCCCGCCCCTTTATTCTTCTTTGTGCAAGGTTCAAAATTCTTGCACGCAACTGTGAAAAAATTTTATCTTCGGCTACTTTGTCGCCATTTTTCGCAGCTTCCACAAGCTCTTGGATTCCGAAAAAATTGTCCATATTTCCACCCAACTATAAAGTTGCATCGGGCTATGAAATTGCTTCTTCGAAGGTCACCGGGAAGCAGACAAGCATTCAACTGAAAATTAATTTGGAGAAACGCATTCTTGCCGACTTGAAGGCGCGCGATCTTGTCAAACTCGCCTCGAAAAAGTCTTTAGAAAATGAGTGATTTAAGATGGAAAAACTTGGAGGGAATGTCAAGTATGAAAAACAATTTTACAGCAAATTTCACATCTTCCGCCCAACCAGCACCGCCAGCGGCGCGCGCCGCCATGTCACTTCAACTTCAAACCCGACCGCAGAGAGCATCGCTATTTCCTGGCGCAGAGGGAAATACGTGTCTTCTCCAGCCCACGCGGCGGAAAATTCTTTGACCTGGCGCGGCGGGTAGAATTGGAGCATATGTTTATCCCAATTTCTCATATACCGCTGCGACAGTTTGGGATTGTCCGCGATGCAACAATCGCCGCCGGCAAAGATGCCGCCGCGGCGCAACGCTGCATAGCATTTCGCATAAAATTGTTGTTTGGCATCGGCATCATGAATGTGGTGCAACGCCAGCGTCGCCACGATGGCGTCGCACCGCGGCAACGCGGTGGCGAGAAAATCGCCATGCCGCAAATCCAACTGCGTCGCGCGTTTTTTCGCGAGACGGCGTCGCGCGAGGGCCAATATTTCCGCGTCCGCATCAACGCCGATTAAACGCGCCTGTGGCACGACACGCAGACAGCGCGCCGCGAGGGCGCCAGTACCGATGCCGAAATCAATGATGGTCGGCAGCGGTTTTTCCACGAGCGACATCAGCGCCGCGACTTCGTCGAGCATTTCATCATAATCCGGGATGAACG
>Ga0247727_10019208_pt1 | contig 10619 bp, 8 predicted proteins | sample WisWelCaveWW1625_FD_202498 | JGI IMG/M metagenome (GOLD analysis project Ga0247727, IMG submission 202498) | Biofilm microbial communities from Wishing Well Cave, Virginia, United States - WW16-25 | ecosystem: Environmental > Aquatic > Deep subsurface > Groundwater > Cave microbial mat | place...
GGGCGCGGCCGCGATGTGGCCACGGCGGTGGGCGAGGGAGGCGTGATCCTCGGAGCCGTCACGGGCGGGGAGTGAGCGGAGTGCTCGATTGCGCCTGGCTGGCTGTCCCGCTCGGCTCGCCGGCGATCGACTGCCAGTGTTTCTCCTGGCCGCTGCCGCTCGATGCCGGCGGCCCAAACGACCTCGATTCCCAGCCGGACCGAGGGGGGCAACCTGCCCGGCACTGCCTGGATGCGTTTCCCAGGGCCGAACCCGCGTGGAAGCAACCGAAAACATCCGTGAGGCAATCGAAGGATACTTGAAAAGCCTCCGGAAGCACGGTGATCCGTTGCCTCCGAGCATCCTCGAAGAGGTGATTGAGGTTGGCAGCGGATGAAGCTGCCGGTGGTTTCCGGAAGCGAGGCAGTCAAGGCATTCCGAAAAGCCGGATACGAACTCGATGAGCAGCACGGGAGTCACAATGAACTTGCCAAAGGGACTCTTCGAGCGCTGATTCGAGAGGCCGGGCTTACGGTGGAAGGGTTCGCGAGGCTGCTTTAAGATCGCCGCCCGTAGTGGGCGCGGCCGGCCTCTCGCGCTGGGTAGAGTTCGAATCCCGCCTGGGGTTTTGAGAACTGGCTCCCCGGAACAGTCTCGACACCCGAGCGCCGCTCTCGAGGAACTCCCTGCGGCTCAGCCACCGGCATACTCAGCCCTTCGGGTCAGCGATGCCGTCTCGGTGTTCCGCTTCCAATCCTCGAGCAGCGGCCCTTTCACGCGGCCGGCCCGCTGCCGCAGCTCTGCCAGTTGGGTTTCATCGAGCTTGCGGAACTGCTGGGCCACGCGGACGTCGTCCTCGAGCTGGCCGATGGTGGTGCACCCGATGGCGGTGCAGTGAATCGGCAGGCTGAGCACGTAGCTGAGGCAGTCCTTCACGCTCATCGTCTGCAGGAGCTTGGCGTTGGCGAAGTTCTTCATTCCCTGGATGCCGAGGCCCCGCTCGACAGCCACCGGCAGCACCAGCTTCTCAAAGCTGAGGTAGCTCGGGTCGGCGGCGTGCAGCGGCATCAGGATGGTGTCGTACTTGTCGTAGGCCTTGAGCATCTCGAGGTGCACGTAGGGGTCGCGGTGGCCGGTGAACCCGATGAACCGGCACTTGCCGGCCTTCTTGGCCGCCTCGAATGCTTCGATGGCCCCACCCGGACCGAAGATCCGCCCGACCTCCTCCTTCTCGCCGACCGAGTGGATCTGCCACAGGTCCAGGTAGTCGGTCTTGAGCCGCCGCAGGGAGGCGTGCAGCTCCTCTTCGGCTTCCTTGCGCGTCCGTTTGGTGGACTTGGTGGTGAGGAACACGCTCTTGCGGAACGGCGGCAGGACGTCGCCGTAGACTTCCTCCGAGCGCCCGTCCCAGTAGCCGGCGGCGTTATCGAAGTAGGTGATTCCCAGCTCGACGGCTCGCCGGACGATCGCCCGGGCGTCTTCCTTGTCCGGCAGCAAGGGGAACCGGCCGCCGGCCTGGCCGATGACGGTGAGCTTCACCCCCGTCTTGCCGAAGGTACGCATCGGGATGTCGCCCGCCTTCGGCTTCGGCGCCTGAGCCTGCGCCACGCCTAGACCCGCGAATGCTCCGCCCACAAACACTCTCCGCTTCATGAGTCGCCTCCTCCGGGTATTGTAGAACGAAACCATGACCGGTTACCAACACGATCTCGCGTATGTCCACGACGCCGGCTTCGGCGGCTATGCCCGGAAGTCGGCTGCGGGACTGCTCGGCATCCTGCGTCGGAACGGTATCGCGGGCGGCCTGGTCGTCGACCTGGGGTGTGGGAGCGGCATCTGGGCGGCGGAACTGAGCCGATCGGGCTACGACGAGTTGGGAGTGGACGCTTCGGCGGCCATGATCCGGCTGGCGCGAAACAAGGCGCCGCGGGCGAGGTTCGTGAAGGGGTCGTCGTGGACTGTCGCGCTGCCACCGTGCGACGCGGTGACATCCGTCGTGTGCACCAGGCTCTGCGCCCCGGCGGCGTGCTCGTCTTCGACATCGCCGAACCCGGCCTCGGCCCGCAGTGGGTGGGAACGATGTGGGTCGAAGGGGCGACTGGGCGATGTTGCGGCAGGGCAGGGAAGACCGCAGGCGGCGGATGCTGACCCGGCGGATCACGTGTTTTCGCAGGGTCGGGCGACTCTTTCGAAGGAGCGAAGAGGTTCACCGCCTGCGGCTGCACCAGGGTTCGGAATTACTGGTCGAGCTGGGGCGGATCGGTTTCCGGGCGCGCCTCCTTCGCGCGTACGGCGCCTTCCGGCTGCCGCAGGCGCATGTTGCCATTGTGGCGCGGAAAGAGCCGATACCCCGCGGCCGCCCGTCAACTGGTTCGCGGGTTTGAGGTGCCGGTGGAACCGGTCCGGCCGGACGCTTCCAGAATCTTGTCCGCCCACCCCTGCGGATCCTCGACGTTCGAAATCTCGAGCGCGCTGGCATGGCCGGCCGTCTCGATGCGCAGGTTCCCCACCCCCCAGATTCGCTGGCCGAGACTCCGGCGCACGGTCACGTCCTGGATTCCCGCTACCGGAATGGTCTTGGTGGTGGTCGAGAGCAGCCCCTCTTCGTAGCGCAACTGCCCGCCGGCCACCCGGCAGCGGATGCGCTGCCGCTGAACGTGCCGGGCCATCGGCCATGCCAGCAACACTGCCGCCGCCGCCACCGCAGCCAGCGAGGCAGCGTCCTGGCGGTTGGCCCACCACACCAACGCCGCGCCCAGCAGCGCGGCGACCGTCGCATACCCCAGGCGAATGAACCGCATCGTCGGGCGGATTTCCAGCTCTGCCATGTCCTCTCCTGTCTGCGGTACACTGCCGTCATGTACCACTATGATCCGGAAACGGCGCTCGAGGAGCTGAAGGACGAGTCCCTGCTCCCGCACCCGGTCCACCTGCGGGACATGATCCTGCGCTCCCGGCTGAATCCCGAGCAGGCCCTGGATCTGAACCGCCAGTTCCAAGGCTACCTGCACGCCTTCGGGGAGCTGCAAGCCTTAGTCCGGCCGCTGCTCGAGCAGTTGGCCGGGGCCGAAAAGAAGTAGCCCCGCCTCCTTTGGTCGGGCGGCCCCAACCTGAGCCGCGCGCGTCCGCTGCAAAGCCAGGTTGGCCATCATTTTCGAGATCTCCACCGTCTCGGATCGCGGCTCCCGTGCATGCAGGCAACGACGACAATGGCATCACCGTGGATGCGATAGACGATTCCATAGGGGAACCGATGGAGAAGCGCACGTCTCGCATCTCGATGAATGACCGGGTACATGGCCGGATGGGCAGCAATACTCTCGCGGGCGGATTGCACCGCCACCAAGAACTCATGCCCCAAGCCAGGACGCTGGTCCTCGTACCACAAGAATGCTTCCTCGATATCCGCAGCCGCCGCAGGACGGACGATGATGGGCATCACAGGGTGCGGCTACGAATGCGCTGCAGCACCTCTTCCCAGGGAATGCCAATCGGTCCTTCTCGATCCAGTTCATCAAGCCGCCGATCCAATTCTTCGCGCTGGGCAGTCGTCAGCGGGATCGCCTCGGGCGCCGCAGAGAGACTCTCCCAGATCTCATCCAAGAGCCGCAAACGTTCCTCGGAACTGAGGCCGGCAATATCTATGGTTCCCACGGCACAAGTATAGCGCCGGCTCCCCTTTTGCGGGGCCACCGCTTGACCGCTGATGGCCCGGCCTGGGCATCACCCGCCCCGCCCGGTTTCCTAGGCGCGCTGCATCAGCCAAGGTATCACAAGGTTGGGATGCTCACTGATGGAGCTGGAACTGACCGCCGTTTTCTGGCGCGTGCCCGGAGGGGCACATCGCGTTTCCTCAAAGAACTACCCGGCGCCAACACCCAAGGCACAACACTCGAGGAGGCCAGGGTGAACTTGAGGGAAGCTGTCACGCTCGTCCTGGAAGCGAACCGCGCGCCCGCGTTGGAGCATCGGCGCGCACGCAGGCACGCACAGGCGGGTTCCTGGTGCGCCCCGAACAAGCTAGTCCGCCCACGGGTCTCGCCACCTGCGGACTTCCGCAAGCGGTTCAGCGGGCTCGACACTCCTCGGCCGCCACGTTCCATGAAAGCACTTGTCCGGCTCTACGCTACGGCTTCGGCTTGGCCTCTTCTCCCTTGCGGCGCAGGGTGGGGGCCTTGCGCGCCTTCTGCTCCTCCTTCTTTTGCTCGACCTCTTTCTTCTCCCGGTCGACGACCGTCATGTCAGCCTCGCGCTTCTTCTTCTCGCGGACGTCCTCGTCGAGCACGCGCTCGGTCCGCGCCCGCAGGTCGTGCTGGGACTCCTCCAGGCTGTCCTGGGTGGCCTCGACGGCGTCCTTCATCACGAATTCCCAAAGGTAGGCGTCCTTGGCCTTGCGGGCGGCGAACTCCCGCAACGTCGCCAGGAACTTCTTCTCCATCTCGGCCACCAGCGCGACGCCCTTCTGGATGTCGGTCTTGCGGGCCAGCGCGTCGTCGATCACCGCGTCCATCGCCTCGATGATCCGGGTGTAGTCTTCAAGGTTGTTGTGGACCAGCCGGGACCGGCCCGCCTTCTCGACCGCCAGGGTCTGCTTCACCAGCTCCAGGCGCAGGCGGGCGAATGTCAGGTACTGCGCCAGGCGCTCGTTGGGCTCCTGAGCCAGCCGGATCTGGTCGGCCTCGTCCTCGGTGAGAAAATCCCGCTGGCCCTGGGCCGGCGCCGTCCCGGCGGCAAGCAGCCCCAACAGCGCAACGGCAAGCACTTTCATGGCCGCCTCACCTCTTGTTCCTGCTCATGATACCCGAAAGGAGTTTTTCGTTGATCCGGGAAACGCCCTCCACCACCGCGTCGTACTGTTTCCGATCCTCGGGATGGATGTAGGAAGCCAGCGCGCGGAGCAGCTTCAGGATCTTGCGGGTGCGCACCTCGGCGTCCTTGAAGTGGCGGGGGCTGCGGCTGGGGTTGATCCCCGTTTTTTCGAGGCTGTGATGAGCGGCTTCCACCCCGCTCTGCACCTCGGTGAGGCGCGTGATGCAGCTCTCGTACTCGCCGGCCTGGCAGGGCTCCCCGGCCTTGTCCACCGCCTGCTCCGCCTCGGTGAGCGACCGGCGGGCCTGCTGGACCAGGTCGGGCTGAGCGGGCAGGGCCGCCGGCAGCAGAGCGAGAATCAACCAGGCTCGTCTCATCGGCGCTTGTTGAGCAGGGTCGTGATGATCCGAATCCGCTGGCGGGCTTTGAACTCATCGTCCGGGTAGCGTCCCGCGGCGGCGTTTAGAAACCGCTGGTAGTTTTCGAGCGCCGCCGGGTACTGATGAAACGTATCGAGGATGATGCCCCGCAGGTAATGATTGCCGGGCGGCTCGGGGCCAAGCTGCCGGGCCCGATCGAGGGCCTTCATCGCCGCCTCGTGGTTCTCCTTCTTGTAGAATGCGAAGCCCAGGCCGTTGAAGGCCGCCTGGTTGTCGGGCTGTTTCGCGACCACCATCAGGAACTCCCGAGCGGCGCCGTCGAAGTCGGAGGACTCAAGCAGCGCCGTGCCCAGGCGGAAGCGCAGGTCGGCGCTGGAGGGCTCGGCGGCGAGGGCGGCCCGCAGCACCGGCAGCGCCTTGGCCGGCTGCGCGGCCATGGTGTAGCCCTGGGCCAGCGCCGCCTGGTTGGCCGCGGTCGGATTCTGCTTCACCGCGGCTTCCAGGTGCTCGATCGCCTCCGGATACCGTTTTTGCTGGAGCAGCAGCACCCCGGCCCGCTCCCGCACGGCCAGCGCATCGGGCTTGGTTTGAAGAAACTCCAGGTAGAGGTCGAGCGCCTGCGCCGGCTGCTTGGCCTGTTCGAGCATGTCGGCCAGCTCGAGCAGGGCGCCGGCCTTGCGAAAATGCTCGCGGGCGGTCTCGATCTGGCCGGAACGGGCGAGCGAGCGGCCCAGTCCGAGGCTGGCCGCCTCCGAGCGCGCGTCGATCTCAGCCGCACGGCGATAGGCGGCCACTGCGTGCTCGCTGCGGCCGGCGCCGAGCAAGGCTTCGCCCAGGTAGAATTGCGCCCGGAAGTCCTGCGGCTTCTTCTCGGCCGCCGCTTCCAGGTGCGGCACTGCCAGCGCCGGCTGCTTCTGCCTGAGCAGCAGCATCCCCAGGTTCAGCCGCGCCGGAACCAGGTCCGGCTGCTCCTCGACGACCTTGGTGTAGTGTTCGATAGCCTCGCGGTCCCGCTGCAAATGGCTGTAGGCGAAGGCCAGGTTGAAGCGGACGCGGAAATCCTTGGGATCGGCCTCCAGCGCCTTCTCCAGCATTGGCGCGGCCTCGGCGTACTTCTCGGTCTCCAGCAGCCGGGCGGCATCGGCCACTTGCAACAGCAGCGCCAACGCCGGCAGCCAGATCATGCCTTCATTGTAACGCCGCCCGGAGAAACTTCCCGGTGTAGGAAGCTTCGCACTTCGCCACCCGCTCCGGAGTTCCCTCGACGACGATGTGCCCGCCGCGGTCGCCCCCTTCCGGACCCAGGTCGATCACCCAGTCGGCCGCCTGGATCACATCGAGGTTGTGCTCGATCACCAGCACCGAGCCTCCCCCTGCCACCAGCTTCCGAAAAGCCGCCAGCAGCTTGGCGATGTCGTCGAAGTGCAGCCCGGTGGTGGGCTCGTCGAAGATGTAGAGGGTGCGATCGCGCCGGGCCTGCGCCAGGTGGGCGGCGAGCTTTACCCGCTGCGCCTCGCCCCCTGAGAGCGTCGTCGCCGACTGCCCCAGCCGCAGGTAGCCGAGGCCGATGTCGGCCAGCAGCTTCAGCCGGTTGGTCACCCGGGCCGACGAGGCGAAGAACCCGATCGCCTCCCGCACGGTCAGTTCGAGCACTTCGTGGATGTTCCGCCCCTGGTATCGCACGTCGAGAACGCTCGACTTGTAGCGCTTGCCCTTGCAGTCCTCACAGATCAGCTCGACGTCGGCCAGAAACTGCATCTCGACGGTGACAGTGCCGTCGCCCTGGCAGGTCTCGCACCGGCCCCCCGGGACGTTGAAGGAGAAGTGGCCGCCGGTGTAGCTGCGGCGGCGCGCATCGGGCGTGGAGGCGAAGACATCCCGGATGGCGTCGAAGGCCTTGATATAGGTGATGGGGTTCGAGCGCGGGGTGCGGCCGATGGGCGACTGATCGACCAGGATGACTTCGTTGATCAGGTGTGCGCCCTCCATCCGGCGGCACCGCAGGCGCGGGGTATTCTCTTCCTGGTCCGGCTGGTCCTGCTGCTGCGGCGCAACGATCTTCCCTTGTGCTTTCCGCAACCCCTGGTAGATCACGTCGTGCACCAGCGTGGATTTGCCGGAGCCCGACACACCGGTCACCGCCACCAGCGCATGCAGCGGCACGGCCACGTCGATCCCCTTGAGGTTGTGCGCGAAGGCCCCGACGAACCGCAGCCGCTGCCTGGGATCGACCGGACGCCGCTCGCGCGGCGCCTGAATCTTCATTTCCCCGGCCAGGTAGCGCCCCGTGAGCGAGCCGCCGCCGTTACCCGCTAGCTCGGCGTACGTCCCGGCGAAGACCACCGTGCCGCCCTGCTCTCCGGCGCCCGGTCCGAGGTCCACGATGTGGTCGGCCGACCGCATCACTTCGCGATCGTGTTCCACGACGAGAATGGTGTTTCCGAGGGCGCGCAAGCCTTCCAGGATCCGGATCAGCCGGCCGGTGTCCCGGCAGTGGAGGCCGATCGACGGCTCGTCGAGCACGTAGCAAGCCCCCACCAGGTGCGAGCCGAGCGAGGTGGCGAGCTGGATCCGCTGCGCCTCGCCCCCGGAGAGGGTCGACGCCAGCCGGTCGAGCGTCAGGTACTCGAGCCCCACGTCGTTGAGGAACCGCAGCCGCTGCCGGATTTCCTCGGCCAGCCTGGCGGCGATGGCCTTCTCCTCCGGCGCAAGATCGAGGCCCTCGAAGAACACCTTGGCCTGCTCCAGGCTCATGGCCACGACTTCGCCGATGGTCTTGCCTCCCACCCGCACGTTCAGCGCTTCCCGCCGCAGCCGTCCGCCCTGGCAGTCCGGGCAGATCGCGTATCCGCGATACCGGCTCAGGAAGATCCTCACGTGCATCTTGTATTTCTTCCGCTCCAGTTGCTCGAAGAACTTCTGTACCGCGTCGAGGACCACCTGGCGCTCGGCCTCACCGAGGTCGCGGTAGGGAACGCTCCACCGAACGTTGCGCGCCCCCGGGGATCGTCCCAGCCTGGTCAGAAAGCGCCGGTAGGCCGGCTTGGTCCACGGCTCGACGGCGCCCTCGCTGAGCGAGAGCGTGGGATCCGGAATCACCCGGCCGATGTCGTAGTCCATCACGTTGCCGAAGCCCTGGCAGCGGGGGCAGGCGCCGAACGGGCTGTTGAAGCTGAACAAGCGCGGCTCCGGCTCCTCGTAGGCCAGGCGGCAGCGCTTGCACTCGAACTTATCGCTGAACCGGAGTTGCTCCGCCGGGCCGGCGGCCGGGTCGAAGATTGCCTCGCCCGCCTCGCGGAAGCAGGTCTCGACCGTATCCACCAGCCGCTGCCGCAGGTCGGCGGCGATCACCAGCCGGTCGGCCAGCGCATAGAGCGGCCGGGCGAAATCGATCTCGAGCAGCGATTCCGGCGCCGAAAACTCGAAGGTGCGGCCCTGCTGGTAGAGCCGGTTGAATCCCTTGCCGCGCAGGTCGAGCAGGTGGCTCTTCACCGTTTCGGTGGCGGCCGTTTCCCCGGTCCCCCGCACCGGAAACAGCACGTACCATCGCGAGCCCGGCTCGAGCTCCAGGACCCGCGCGGCGATCTCGTCCACGGTGTCCTTGCGCACCCGCTCCCGGCACCGGGTGCAGTGGGTCCGCCCCACCCGGGCGAACAGCAGCCGCAGAAAATCGTAGACCTCTGTGGCGGTCGCTACCGTGGACCTGGGGTTGCGCGAGCTGTTCTTTTGCCGGATGGCGATGGCCGGGGCGATGCCGTCGATCTGGTCGACCTCGGGCTTGGCAATGCGCTCCAGGAACTGCCGCGCATAGGCCGACATCGACTCCACGTACCGCCGCTGGCCCTCCGCGTAGATGGTGTCGAACGCCAGCGACGACTTGCCCGATCCGGAGACGCCGGTGATGACCGTGAGGCGGTTGTGGGGCAGCCGCAGGCTGATGTTCTTCAGGTTGTGGACCCGCGCGCCGCGGATGTCGAGGTACTCCTGGGGCAAAGCCAGCCTCTACAGTGGAAGATTTCCTCTGGAAGGAAACCCTTCATTATAGCAGCCGGCGGCGGCGCTCTACCAGTACAGTTTCAGCGCCAGTTGCATCTGCCGCGCGTCGTTGGCCTGGTTGGCTACCACGCCGAAGGTGGTGGCGTTGAGGTTGGTCCCGCCCGAGCCGAAGCGGACCCGATTGAACAGGTTGAAGGCCTCCCAGCGGAAGTCGAGGCGCGTGCCCTCATTGAATTGGAACGACTTGGCCATGCTGATACTTTCGTTGAAGATCGGGAACGCCCGCACCTTGGGGTTGTAGCGGGTGGCGTTGCCGAAGCGGTCGGCCGGCTGGGCGGGGAACGCCGCGATGTTGAGAAAGCGGTCGACCGCCGGGTCGAAGTCGCTGCCCTTCAGCGGCGCCCGCCAGTTATCGTAGCTGGTGATCACGGGGCGAGTGGTGCCGTTGAAGATGGCGAACGGGTTGTTCCGCGCCAGGGCAATGGGCAGGCCGCTGAAATAAGACTGAATCGCGCCGAGCCGCCAGCCGCCCAGGACGTGATTGGCCACCGGGTGCATCCCCGACAGGAACTTGCGGCCCTTGCCGACGGGCAGCTCGTACACGGTCGCCAGCTTCAGCAAATGGCTCTGGTCGAACTGGCCGATGGACTTTTCGAGGCCCCGGTTGTACTGGTCCTGGGCGCTGCCGGCCCCGCCGGCGGAGTTGTAGGAGTCGGCGTCGGTCAGGATCTTCGACAGCGTGTAGTTCCACTGCATGGTGAGGCCGGAAGCGTACCGCCGCTCGAGCTTGAGCACCATGGCGTGGTAGCTGGAGTGGCCGCTCTTGTCGCCGCCCTGGTCGCCGGTCGAGACGCTCAGGTACTGCGGGAAAGGCCGCAGTGCCTGGCTCACCGTGCGCTGCTGCTGCACCTGCGGATTGGTGAAGTTCGGATACGGAATCGGGATGTTGGCGGCGCGGGCCTGGGCCGAGTTGATGTCCGCCCGCAGCAGGTTGTTGGCCTGGGTGACGCCGTAGCGGCTGATGAACTCGTCGAGGAATCGAGTGGGTGTCTGGTTGATGTTCACCAGGCCCGCCTGCAGGTGCGAGCCGGCGTTGGCGTTGTAGGCCGCCTCCAGCACCGTGTTGCTCGAAAGCTGCCGCTGGATCGAGAAGGTCCAGTACAAGGATTCCGGCGCGCGGGCCGCGTCCTGCGGCTGCCAATGGTGCACATCCTGGTTGTTGGAGAACGCCGGGTTGATCTGGGGCGGCAGCAGGTAGGGCGGCAGCCCCTCGTCCAGCCGGAACGCCGGCGTAACGCCCTGGTTGGGCGAGCTGAAGCGGTAGTTGCCGATGAATCCGGCGAAATGACCGCTACCGCTGACCACCGTCACCTTGCTGAACGACCGGCCGAACGCGGTCCGGAGAGTGGTCTTGTTATCGAGGCTGTAGGCGATACCTATGCGCGGGCCATAGCC
>Ga0247727_10019209_pt1 | contig 10619 bp, 8 predicted proteins | sample WisWelCaveWW1625_FD_202498 | JGI IMG/M metagenome (GOLD analysis project Ga0247727, IMG submission 202498) | Biofilm microbial communities from Wishing Well Cave, Virginia, United States - WW16-25 | ecosystem: Environmental > Aquatic > Deep subsurface > Groundwater > Cave microbial mat | place...
CGGTGTCCCTTGAGGCCCACACTTTCGATCAGCCGCCCGGCCGCATCCCCAGGCGGATTCTTAAAGATGGATCCCACATTGGGATAAGCGAGCGGTTGACTCTGTCGGCGTGCGGCAAGCCTCCGCGCCATCTCGGCCTTAATCGATACGGAGGGCGCAGGCGTCAGATCAAATGCAGCCCGAATGACAACGCTGCCTTTAGGAAACCCAGAGCGACGATATTCGAAATGCATCTCTGATTTTTTGTAAGACGCGACATGCCCGCCCGGCCCCACGAGGGTCACCTCTTTGAGTCTGCTTGCCGTATCGCCATCGGGAACACCCGCGTTCATCATCACCGCCCCGCCCACGGTTCCCGGAATACCGGCGGCAAATTCGAGCCCGGAGAGTCCGTGTTTTTGGGCAAACACTGCCATACGCGGATAAGAAACCCCACCGCCTGCAACCAAAGTCGTTGCGTCGCATTGGGCGATTTCGTCCCAATGCCGCATCTGAATCACTAAGTCCCGAATGCCGCCATCACGCACTAGCATGTTGCTGCCGGCACCCAGAACCACATAGGGAATTTGATGACGCAACAGCACACGCACTTCCTCGAGGGTTTTTGGATAGGCTACGATTTCTGCAGCCCCCCCGATTTTCAGTGTCGTATAAGGTGCGAGTGACACGTTCCACTCGGCCTCACCCGAATAACCTGCGAGCCGATCCTGAAGTGTGCTTTTATTCATGTGACATGCTCTCTCGAAGTGGATAGGGGTCAATCCCTGCAAGTTCATGGCAGAGTTTTACAATGTTCCCTGCGGCGTTTGGCCGACCCAACTCAAAAGCAGCACGGGCCATGTCCAGTCTATGCTCAGGAATCTTGATGAGCCGCATAATCTGCTCTGCAAGTGCGGTACCTGTCACATCCCGATCTTGGATCATCACGGCGGCACCAGCTTTCACAAAGACCGCCGCATTTTTTTCCTGATGCATTTCTGCATGGGGATAGGGAATGAAAATCGCAGGCAATCCGACATGGGCCAGTTCCGCAAGCGTGCCCGCACCTGCGCGGCTGACCACAAGATCGGCCCGCGCATATGCAGAGGCCATATCTTCAATATAGGGCAGTACCGTTGCCGTGGGGGCTTCGCGCGCATAGGCGGCCGCCACCCGCTCGTAATCTGACTGGCCTGTTTGATGGATGATCCCAACACGCGCCTGATCTAACAACGGTAACGCCTCCATCATGGCCCGATTAATTTGATGTGCCCCCTGACTGCCTCCGAGCACAAGCAGGGTCAGGCGAGTCACGGGCCGGCGCAGCGTGCGCATCAGAGAGGCGCGCACAGGCACGCCAAGGCACTCGATATGACCGCGCAAGAATTGTCGTGTGGCCTCAAAGGCAATCACAACGCGATCCACAAAGGGGGCGAGCCTCCGATTGGTCAGGCCCGGCATCAGGTTGGGCTCGAGCACAATCCGCCGCCACCGCATAAGAATTGCGGCAAGCAAAACCGGGCCTGCCGCATACCCGCCGATCCCAACGACCACATGGGGGTGGAGTCGCCGCAACAACTTCAGAGACTGTACCAGCCCTTTGGCAATCGCACCGAGCGCCATCAGACGTTTTTTTAAACTCTTGCCGACCCAGGGCGCCGACTGAATCGCATAAAAAGTCTCGCCCCGTGCCGGCAGCAGGGTGGCTTCCATGCCGGAGGCCGTACCGATAAATATAATGCGCGAGGTCGGATCAAATACGCGAAACGCTTCAGCGAGACTGAGCCCCGGATACAAGTGCCCTCCTGTCCCCCCTGCCGCAATCACGACGGTCATGCCTGCCTCGAAATATTCCAAAGCAATCCGAGAGCCATCCAATTGACGACCAGCGATGACCCTCCGTAGCTCACAAAAGGGAGTGATAATCCTTTGGTCGGCAGCATGGCGGTCGTGACCCCGATGTGAATCAGGGTTTGCAGCATCATTAAAAGCGTGATGCCGATCCCCAGCATCTGAAGAAACGGCTCTGTTTGTGTTCTCGCGATACGCCATCCGCGCATGCCCAGACTCGCAAAGAGTGCGAGCACGCCCAGCGTGCCCAACAGGCCAAATTCTTCACCCAGAATCGCGAAGATAAAATCTGTGTGTGACTCCGGCAGAAACAACATCTTCTGCATGCCTTCGCCTGCCCCCACGCCGAAGGGACCGCCTTCTCCAAGCGCAATCAGGGACTGAATCAGCTGATAGCCGGATCCCTCCGCATAGGCCCAAGGGTCTAAAAAACTCAGCAGCCGATTGATGCGATAAGGTGCTGCCAACACGGCCGCAACCCCCAGACCCGCAAAAACCCCTCCCAACAAGAGAAGATGGCTCAACGACGCCCCTGCTAAAAACAGCATTAGCAAGAGCACAAAAAACAGCACGACTGAAGTGCCCATATCGGGTTCGGCCATTAACAAAAGAATTTCGAGACCCACAAAGGCCAACGGGAACAGCAAAACTTTCAACCCGGCGTCTCGAGAAACGTCCCGCTTCGTCACATAATGGGCGAGATAAAGCACCGTGAGCAGCTTGATCCCTTCGGAAGGCTGCAACTGAAGGGAGCCGACCCGTAGCCATCTTTGGGCACCGTTGATCGAAGGTCCAAACAGCAACACGAGGCCGAGCAGGATCACTCCCAGAACAGACAGCATGAAAACATGGTGACGCAAACGGCCGAGAGAGATGCGTGCGGCCATGAAAAATACGGCTATGCCCATGGCCGTCCATAGGAGTTGTCGTTTGAAAAAATAGGCTTCGTTTGCATAATGGGCCATCCCGCGCGCGCTGCTTGCGCTATAGACCAGGCCCAGCCCCACAATCGAGAGCACAACTCCATGAAGCAAAAGCAGGCTATCTCCTCGGTGTGTCTGCGATTCTACATGAAGGTCATAGGGGTTCATGTGTCGTCTCTGTGCCCATATGAGGATCGCAGGGCCGCCACTGCACCTTTAAAAACTTCCCCGCGGTGTTGATAGTCCCTGAATTGATCGAAGCTCGCGCATGCGGGCGATAACAACACGCAGTCGCCGGGTTGTGCGGTAGCCCCGGCGATCCGCACGGCCTCTTCCATAGAGGATGCCTGTGTCATCGCCGCATAACCCGCAAAACAATGCGCCAGTTTTTCCCGTGCCGTACCTAATAAAATCAAATGTTTGACTTTCTTGCCGATGACGGGCAAGAGCGGTGTGAAATCGCAGCCTTTGTCCTGCCCGCCCGCAATGAGAATGACGGGTGTCGTGATGCCTTCAAGGGACTTCATGACGGCACCGACGTTGGTGCCTTTTGAGTCGTTGATGTACCGCACACCCCCTACATCGCGCACCCATTCCATGCGATGCGGCAATCCCTCAAACGCGGTCAGCACTTTTTGAATGATCTCGGACGGCACACCACACTGCTGTGTAACGGCCACTGCGGCCAGGGCGTTCTCAATGTTATGCGCCCCCTGTAGACGAAGCGCTGAAACCTGCAGAAGCCGCTCCCCGGTACTTTTTAAATCAGAGACAATCCCGCCTTCCTGCACGCGAACTTCAGCCTCTGGGGTGAGACCAAAACAAACCCTGTGGGATCGCAACGTCTCCGGAAACGGTTCTGTCACGTTGAACACGGCGTGATCTGTGGGCATCTGATTTTCAAAAATACGCCATTTGGTTTTCCGGTAGGCTGTCGTATCTGGATAGCGATCCAGATGGTCCGGCGTAATGTTGAGCAGCACGGCGATGTGGGGATGAAAGTCGCCCGGCGCTTCCAGTTGATAGGAACTGACCTCGGCAACAATAAAATCCCACCGCCCCCCAATGGCCAGAGAGAGGGGGACGCCCAGATTCCCTCCGACAAACACCTTGTGGCCATTTGCCTTGAGGATCTCCCCCACCAGCGTTGTCGTGGTGCTCTTCCCGTTGGTGCCCGTAATCGCGATCAGCGGGGCAGAGAGATGCGATGCGGCCCAGCCCATCTCACTGATGACCGCAATGCCCGCATCCGCAAGCGCTCTGGATGGCAACCGACTGAGGGGAAATCCAGGACTCACAATAATCCGATCTGCCCAGAAGAGATCTTCTGTGTTCCAATGGCCCAGGTGATATTGTAAGGGTTGTCCCTGTAATGCCGCAGGCACGGCCTGATCCCGATCGTCAACGATCAAGACTTCTGCCCCTTCGCGCACGAGCTGTGCTGCCGCAGCCGTTCCACTGCGCCCCAGGCCAATCACCGTCACCTTTTCGCCCTTACGGGTCACCGATTTTTTTGACATTACCGCAGCTTCAATGTGCTTAAACTCAGCAAGGCCAGCACCACGGCGACAATCCAGAATCGCACGACCAGTTTTGTCTCCGTCCAGCCCGCGAGTTCGAAGTGGTGGTGAATCGGCGCCATCAGAAAGATCCGTTTTCCACGCGACTTAAATGACGCCACCTGCAAAATCACAGATACGGCCTCCACGACGAAAATGCCGCCAACAAGGGCAAGCAGCAGCTCCTGTTTTGCGATGACGGCAACCATACCCAGCGCTGCTCCGAGAGGGAGGGATCCGACATCCCCCATAAAGATCGAGGCTGGAGGGGCGTTAAACCACAGGAATCCGAGTCCGGCGCCGACCATTGCGCCACAAAATATGCAGAGTTCTCCCGAGCCTGGCACGTAGGGTATGAGCAGATAGTTCGCAACAGCGAGATGCCCAGTGACATAAACAAACAAGGTGTAGGTGAGGGCCGAGATAATAATCGGCACGGTCGCCAGACCATCAAGACCGTCGGTGAGATTGACGGCGTTGGATGCACCCACCACCACGAAGATTGCAAAGGGGAGATAGAGCCAACCGAGATCGGGGGTGAAATGTTTAAAAAACGGAACCGAGAGTGTTGTGGAGTAGGAGGGCATGGCATGCAAGATTAAAATGGCAATCAGCGCAACACCGAACTGCAAGCCGAATTTATAACGGGCGGATAATCCTTTGGCATTGCCCCGCAAATATTTCAGTCGATCATCCCAGAAGCCCACCAGGCCAAAACCCACCGTGATCAGGATGACCACCCAGATATACCGTTCCGTCAAATCCGCCCATAATAGGGTCGAGAGCAAGATCGTCGCGAGAATCATCACGCCCCCCATCGTCGGGGTGCCTGCTTTTTTTTGATGTGTGATGGGGCCATCGTCTCGAATCGGCTGTCCAATCTGGCGCTTTTTCAAAAATGCAATCAGCCGTTCTCCAAAGAGCAAAGACAACCCGAGTGCCGTCAGCGCCGCATAGATCGCGCGAAACGAGACATAGCGAAAGACATTCAAAAACGCATAATCTGTATGCAGCGGAAACAACAACGCATAGAGCATGGGCGACCTTTCTTTAGAGACCTAATACCGGAAGGACCGTTTCCATTTTCAGTCCGCGCGAGCCTTTAATCAGGAGCCAATCGTCCGGCTGAAGCATCCTTTGGAGTGCGTCTTGGGCTGCAGTCGGTTCCGGATAGGCCGCACTTTCGTGTAGCCCCCCCTCCTGCGCCCCTTCCACCATGGCCGAAGCCCACTGACCCACGGCAATGAGTCGGTTCACACCGCACGCTGCAACAAAGCGGCCAACCTCGCGATGCAGATCCAGCGCATGGATGCCCAATTCAAGCATGTCCCCGAGCAGGGCGAGTTTGCGTCCCGGTTGATTACAAAGTGCCGTAATGGCTGCCTTCATCGAATCAGGATTGGCATTGTAGGCGTCGAGCAAAACATGGAATCCTTTGGCATGAATGGTTTGCATGCGCATGGCCGACGGCTGATATTGCGCAAGCCCCTCTATAATGTCAGAAATAGTGGTGCCCACAGACAACGCTGCAGAGGTGGCCGCAAGGGCGTTGCTCACCTGATGCCGGCCAAACGTCGCCAGGACCACTTCTCCGCAATCTTGCCCTTGTATGGCTAGGCGAAACGATGTATGTCGGGTATGAGGCCGAATGTGTGTGGCGGCAACATCCGCAGGCCCCTGCTGGGAATAGGTCCATGCCCGTGCCTGATGTGTAGCCATGGGCGACATATAAGGATCATCGAGATTGACGATACGGGTCGAAACGCCGTCAAACAACTGCTTTTTTTCTCGCGCCACACCCTCTAAATCTCCGAGAAATTCGAGATGTGCCGGCCCGATATTGGTGACAAGGCCGATCGTAGGACGCGCAATTTCGCAAAGGGTTTTCATCTCGCCCGGCCGGCTGATGCCGATTTCTATCACTGCCACACGATGTGACGCGGTTAATCCGAGCAGAGAAAGAGGCAACCCGATATGATTATTGAGATTGCCTGCGGTTGCACACACTCCTCCGGATCGGCTGAGAATCGCTGCAATCATGTCCTTGGTCGTGGTTTTTCCGTTACTGCCCGTTACCCCGATCAGCGGGATGTCAAACCGGAGCCGATGCCATGCCGCCATACGTTGCAGGGCCGTCAACGTATCCTCCACTTCAATGACAAAGCACTGCGGAGCAAGCGCCTGCCACCCTAAACCCGTTTTTTGAAGCCACTGTGGGGACGTATGGCGGGAAACTACAACGGCCGCAGCGCCTCTTGTGATGGCCTCCTCTACAAAATCATGGCCGTCCACACGCGTGCCCTGGAGTGCCAGGAAAAGGGCGCCTGGGGAAATCGTGCGGCTATCGATGCACACGCCCACGAGGCGACGTTCCTTCCCATAGCCCTGCCCGCCTGCGGCGGCCGCTAATTCATCCGGTTCCCACATCGCGTCCTACAACCAAAGGAGCCCGACCCGCATTGCAGTCCCGCGCAGCAAGCACCTCGCGCGCCACCTGCCGATCGTCAAACGGCAACGGGGTCGCACCGACGACCTGGACCGTTTCATGTCCCTTTCCAGCAATGACCACAATGTCTCCGACCTCTGCCTTCTCGATCGCATGCGTAATCGCTTTCCGGCGGTCCGGGATCACCTCATAGCCCGACATCTTTGCAGAGGTCATCGCATCGATGCCGGCCCGAATATCCTCAATAATCGACAGAGGCGGCTCACTGCGTGGGTTGTCCGACGTCAGAATGACCCAGTCGCTTAAGCGTGCGGCCGCCTGACCCATCAGGGGGCGCTTTGCGCGATCGCGATCCCCCCCACAACCGAATACCACTAAAATACGATTTGGCGAGAACGAGGCCACCGTTTCGAGAAGACGCTCAAGTGCGGCCTCTGTATGGGCATAATCCACAATCACGAGAATATCCTCTGCACTGCCGATCTGTTCCATGCGCCCGGGTACCTGCACCACACGGCTCACACCCTCTACGATGGCCGATTGCGGAAGCCCCAGAGCAATACCCGCAGCGATGGCTGCAAGGATGTTGTATGCATTATGCTGCCCGGAGAGAAAAGAAGAAACGTTGAGCAAGCCTTCCGGGGTTGCAACCGTCATCGCAAGCCCCATCGCATCTTTGAGGAGATGAACAGGCCGAACGATTGCCTCAGGCCGCGTGATGCCAAACGTAAGATCGGGGGAGGGGATCCGCTGCCCCCACGGGTCGTCGATATTGACGATGGTCCGCTCGGATTGAGCGAACAACCTTTGCTTGGCGTTAAAATAGGCGGTCATCGTCGGATGGTAATCGAGATGATCCTGCGTCAAATTTGTAAAGATCGCCGTATGAAAACGCAGTCCCCGCACACGGCCCTGATCGAGGGCGTGCGAAGAGACCTCCATGACCGCATCTGTAGCGCCGCAACGCCTCATCTCTTTGAAATGAGCGGCAAGGCAAAGCGGACCGGGCGTGGTATGCGTAGGACGAAAACGCGAAGCGACAAGATCGTATTCAATCGTTCCGATGAGCCCAGAGATCCGTCCTGCGGCCTGCAACATCGCACGGATGATCCATGTCGTGGTGGTTTTCCCGTTTGTCCCCGTTACGGCAATGAGACGCAGATCGGGCGGTCCGTGCAAAAAATAGGCCAGATGCGATAAGGCGTCTTGCACATCGGTGACATGAATGCGCGTCGTCTCTACAGGGAGGGGCATTTCCGTATCCGTCACCACAGCGACAGCCCCCCGATGCAGGGCCTCGACGATGTGTTTCTCCTGTCGCGATCGCGCGACAAAAAGGGTGCCTGGTATCACCTCCCGAGAATCATCCGCGATTCTCGAGATCGCAATGTCCCTCGAACCCGATACGGAACGCACCGGATAGCGGTTCAACCAATCGGTAAGTTTCATCCGGACGATTCCTCTTGCCATGTGACTTCGAGCGCTTCTCTCATAGGAAGAGGCCGCTGCTCCGGTTGGGGTCGATCGGGTCTGATACGTAGCCTGTGCAGTGTTTGCGCACCAATACGCGAAAAGACGGGCGCGGCAACGGTTCCCCCCCATCCCTTCCCTTGGGGTTCATCAATGATCACCAAAATGACCACTGCGGGATTGTCGGCAGGAACAAAACCCACAAACGAACTCACATGGCGATCGGTGGCATAGCGGCCCAATTTTGCATCCCATTTTTGAGCGGTGCCCGTCTTACCCGCAACGGTAAACCCAAGGATTGCAGCGGATGTTCCCGTGCCCGTCTGCGATACAACGCCCTTGAGCATATGGGTCATCTCGTGAGCCGTCTCATAGGAAATGACAGCCTGGGTCGGCTGCGCACAACGCTCTTCCTCACAGGAATACAGACCGAGCCTCGGCACCACACGTTGACCGCCATTGGCAATCACCGACATGGCGGCAGCCATCTGGATGGGTGTGACCCCGATTTCCTGACCGATCGCCACAGAGGCCAAAGAGCGCTTGGACCATCTCTCGATCGGGCGGATTTTCCCCGCGGCCTCTCCGGCAAGATCGATGCCCAATGGCGCTCCAAAACCAAACGCCTGGATATAAGAGAGCAGCAATTCCGCGCCCAACCTGCGGGCGACTTTGACCATGCAGATATTGCTCGACCGTGCCACCGCCTCACGAAACGTGACCACCCCCACGGGATGATGATCGTGAATGACCGCACCTAAATCAGAGAATCGATAAGCTCCCTGTTCGCAGTTCACAAGCGTTTCGGGACGGATCATGCCGGCATCGAGGGCTGCGGCTGCCGTGACAATTTTGAAGGTGGAGCCGGGCTCGTAAAGATCGGCAATCGCACGATTACGCCATGCAGACGGCATCAGACGCGAAGGGTTCGGATTAAATTCTGGGGCCACAGCCAGCGCGAGAATCTCCCCGTTATGCGGATTCATGACAATAACCACCCCCCCCTTTGCCTCGTTGCGCCTGACCGCCCCCATCAGCTCTCTCTGTGAAATATGCTGAATGCTTTCGTCAATCGTAAGATAAAGATCGTCTCCATGGACACGCGCTTGTTCGGGTCGGACCTCCAGAATGGGACGACCGCGGGCATCTTGCCAGACTTGTCGTTGTAGGGTTTGTCCGCGCAACTTTTGATCGTATTGTTCCTCGATGCCTTCGAGGCCCTGCTGATCGATATCCGTAAATCCCAGGACCTGTCCCAATAATGTGCGGTTGGGATAAATGCGTGTATCTTCCATTTGTATTTTGATGCCTTCCACCTGTTGCAGGCGTATGGCGCTTTCCGGGTCCGTCTTGCGATACAGCCAGGCGAAGGATCGATGCTTGTTGCGTTGAAGTCGTTGGGCAAGGGCATCCGAACGCAGCCCCGGTGCGATATGTATGAGCGTGGTCTCTGGATCCCGTAGTGCTGGCAATGTGGCATAAACGGACGGTCTATGGGTACTCGTTGCCAACATATTTCCGTTGCGATCATAGATATTGCCTCTCTTTGCAGGGAGATTTCTCTGTCGTTCATGTTGCCGTTTTGCCTTGTCGTGCAAGGTCCGATGTTGTATGCCCTGAAGATCGACGAGCCTGATCGAGAGCATGAGAAACATCAGGAGGAATCCCCAGAAAACAATGCTTGCCCGATCAGGGGAGCATGGCGCGCGGGATTTTGTCATGGGAGAGCGCGCTCTTGCATGACTTTGGCATGGCTTTGAAGGGGCACAATGATCCGCTGGTGTGGCGCAGCAGGCCTCATCTGCAACTGCTGCATGGCAATGTCTTCGATGCGATCGAGCGCATCGAGGCGTTCGACATTGATTTGGAGCTGGCGGCGCTCCTGCAGCAATGCATCGCGCTCTGATGTCCGGGTCGCCAGTTGATGGCTCAAGTGCACAAAATGATTGCGCTGCCAAAACGCAAAGGCGACGAGCAACACACAGCTCAATAACAGTAGGATCAACACGAAAGGCAGTCGCGGGCTTGTGAGCCACGCGATCCATCGTGCGGTTCGGAGAGGCCCGTCCATCTCTAAATTCATGCGACACGCTCCAAAACACGCAACTTTGCGCTGCGTGCACGTCGGTTGCATGCGACCTCTTCTCTGGAAGGGTATAGCGGCTTAGAACCAAGCAGCGCGAATTTACGATCGGACTGAGACGCTTTGACATGCGACCGGAAGGTCTGCTTCACACACCGATCTTCGACCGAGTGAAACGAAATCGCGACGATCCGTCCCTTACAGGTCAATCCAGCAATCACCGTTTCGAGTCCTACGCGCAGTTGTTCGATCTCGTTGTTGACTGCCATGCGAATGGCCTGGAAGGTTCGTGTGGCCGGATGAATCCG
>Ga0247727_10019210_pt1 | contig 10618 bp, 12 predicted proteins | sample WisWelCaveWW1625_FD_202498 | JGI IMG/M metagenome (GOLD analysis project Ga0247727, IMG submission 202498) | Biofilm microbial communities from Wishing Well Cave, Virginia, United States - WW16-25 | ecosystem: Environmental > Aquatic > Deep subsurface > Groundwater > Cave microbial mat | place...
ACCTACAAGTGCACCAAGATCGGAATTACTGTCAAAGGCCTCAAATACAATACCAGAATAGTAATCAAGACCTCTTACAATTCCAAAGTTTATCTTAACATTATTAACTTGCCTATTTTTTAATGAAATAAATAATTCACATAGTTTGTCCCAATTTTTTAGTTGCTTTACATCAAATTTTCTTTCTATTTCTTCCGGAGTACCCTTAATTTGAGAAAACTCTAGAATTTTTTCTAGTTCTGAAGAAGGATATCCTTTTTCCTCATATTCTTTTATAATTTCTTGTTTTTTCTTTTTTTGAATCTTATCTACTGCTCGAAGTATATCGCTCACAAGTTCAGCTGAATCAGATTTGAAAACTTGACGTACGTATGATTCTATAAGCTCACGATCACAAATATCTATGACAATATTTTGTAATTGTAGATTAGAGAGAAATTTTGATGTGAATTCAATTATTTCAGCATCAGATTCTAGATTTGGTTGGCCATAAATTTCTACATCCCATTGATGAAAGAATCGGTATCTGCCTTTTTGTGGTTCGTCATATCTCCATACACCACCAAAAGCAGATAACTTTGCAGGCAATTTCATTGATTTTTGTGAAACTATGTATCTAGTTAGACCTATAGTAAAATCAAATCTAAGTGCAACATCACGATCTCCTTTATCCTTAAAATAATAAATTTCGTTTTTTATAGATGAACCGCTCTTTGTTTCAATTACAGAAAGTAATTCAATTGGTGAAGACTCCATGAATTGAAAACCAAAAAGATTTGAGGTTTCCATAAATTTCTGTCTGATGTATTCTATTTTTGAAGCCTCATCCGATTCGATATCTCTCATTCCACGTGGTAGTTCCAAATTCAAAAATCACTCTAGCTCCAATGCATTTAGACCTTTCTTCATAATTGTTGGTACTACCATATGGTATAGTTTACAATGAATTAATAAAAGATGGCCTTACAGCAATTCAATGGGGTACCGATATCTTGAACATACAACAGATGCCTTCGTTGAAGTTACTGCAAATACACTTGAAGAAGCTTTTGAAAATGCAGGCATTTCAGTTGTAGATACAATAGTAGATATCAAATTAGTTGGAGAAAAGATAGAAAAGAAAATTGAAGTAAGTGGGAAAGATCTGAATAATTTACTTTATAATTGGCTTGAAGAGATAATCATAATTACAATAACAGAAGGTTTTGTAACAAAGAGGTTTTTTGTTAAATTGGAAAAAAATAACGGTTACAAACTTGTAGCAATATTAAATGGTGAAGAAATTGATGTTGAAAAACATCATTTTAAGGTGGAGATTAAGGCACCAACGTTTCATCTTATGGAAATAAAACAGGACAAACAAGTGGTAATGAGATTCCTGCTTGATTTATAACTAAATTATTAAATATGAATTATATCTACACATTATCTCCTATGACAGATAAAGAAATTGATGAAATAATGAAAAAGAAATTGGCAGAAATGACAAGTCATAGGGAACCAGAAATACAGGAATTGACAGATGTGAATTTTGATGATGTAGTTTCTAGTGATGTGCCAATCCTAGTAGATTTCTGGGCAACTTGGTGTGGTCCATGTCAGTTTATGCTTCCAATATTTAGTAGACTTGCAAAGAAAAACAAAACTATCAAATTTGCTCGTGTAAACGTCGATGACGCGCAAAGTGTTGCTGCAAGATATGGAGTTTATGCAATACCTACATTTCTCATGTTCAAAAGTGGTCAAGTAGTAGATAAGGCAGTGGGGGCAGTTGGTGAACCGGGTCTCAATATGCTTGTCCAGAAATATTCCTAGTAACCGTACATCGGGTTTAGTTTTCTTTGTATCGTTGTTATTTCTTGTAATACTTGAAATTCTTCTGGACTTAATTTATGTGAAAATCTTTTGAGAAGAAGTTTTGCTTCAGGCGCAGGTGGAAAAGAATACAAGATTTCTTCTTCTGAAATTTGTCTGCCTATAGTTATGTTTTGAATTGAAACAGCTACTTCTTGATCTTTTTTTGCCATATTAACACTTTTTCCATTATCTTGAATTTGATGTAATGTTCCAATTTTTTTACCTTCTGCATTCATTATAGGGACTTTTTGTCTTAATGTACCAACATTAATTTTGACTCCAAAAACAGCAGGATTACTTTTTCGAAATACATAACCCTTTAGAAAGGTGAACTTACAAACAGGTGTTAACTCTTCAAGAATTGCGTTCTCTTCATTTGCAGTGTCTTCTTCTACCCAATGTATGTAATTATCAACTAAACTGTAAATGACTTGATCCTGGAAGATTCTGATATGATTTGCGTCAGCTTCTTCCTGTGCATCCTCAAGAATTTTAACATTGAAAGAGATTACAACACCAAGATGTCTGTCTTTTTCTTTTATAGATAGGGCTTCAACAACGTCACGTCGTGTAACAGGACCAATGTCGGCCATTGCAATAGGTAGGTTTTGACGTTTTAGCATGTCAGTTAATGCTTCTAGCGAGCCTATGGTATCACATTTAAGAATAACTCCTTTTGTGTCAGTTTTGATAAACACTGATTTCATCTCAGACTCAATCATCTTTTTGAGATCTTCAATCTCAGTTTCGTTAGTTGTTGCATACACTGGACTACCAGGTAAAACACCGTCTAGATCGGGGGAGACTATTTTGATACCGGCTGCAGCAATTACCTCATTAACAGGTCTGAATTTGTTTCGCGGATCTCGCATTTCATCAAGCGGTTTTGGTAAAAGCAATGCCTTGGCTTTAGTGGTAATTATCGAATCACGTTTGGCAACCACTATAGTATCTCCTTTTTTGAGCATACCGTCAATTAGTATGATATTTGCTGTTACTCCCAATCCAACTTCGTCTTTGACTTCAAGTACTATACCTCTAGTTGATTTTTCTTTCTGTTCAAGTTTTTTTTGCATGTATTGTTGAGTCAGACCAACTAATACAGCAAGTAATTCTGGAATCCCTTCTCCACTTCTAGCGCTCACTGGAACTATTGATATTTCTTTTGTAAAGTCCTTTACTCTGTAAAATGCTTCCGAGTTATAACCAAGAACGGAGAGAGTCCCTACAACGTTGTAGAGCAGTTCGTCAAGTGCAGTTTGTACGTATGGATCTTGCTCTTTTATTGATTGTGATGCAAACAATGTTTTTGGTTTTTTCCAACCTTTGATCATGTCTATCTTGTTTAGTGCTATTACAAATGGAACCTTTCTACTTTGTAATATTTTCAAACTTTCATTTGTCTGGGGTTGAAATCCTCGATTTACATCCACTACCAAAATTGCAATATCAGCTGCTGAACCACCACGTGCTCTAAGATTTGTAAATATCTCGTGACCTGGCGTATCAATTACTAGGAGACCTGGAATCTCACTTTGCCCTCCACTTAGTTTTGCAAAAAGTGATCCACAAACAGTTTTGATTGTATCAGACGGAAGAAAGCTTGCACCAATATGTTGTGTTATACCGCCAGCTTCTCTACCTTGAACTCCAGTTCCACGTATTTTGTCAAGTAGCGAAGTCTTACCAGAATCTACATGTCCTAGAACTGCTACAATTGGTTGTCGTATTTGCAACCTTTTTCACTTGAATACTACAGCTACTTCCTTTTCAAAACTTTCCTTAGAATCTGATGCATGGATTATGTTATCAGTAAACCCAAGAGCAAAATCTCCTCGTATAGAACCAGGAACTGCCTCAAAGGATTTGGTGGAACCTATCATTAGTCTTGTTGTTGTTATAGCATTACTGCCTTCGATAACAGCAGCCACAACTCTTCCAGACGTTATAAAAGATACAAGTTCTTTAAAAAATGGCTTTGAGTTATGTACAGAATAAAACTCTTCGGCCATTTCTTTATTGAATGTAAACATCTTTAATTTGACTATCTTGAATCCTTTATTCTCAAATCTGGTTAAAATCTGACCAACTATTTTTCTTTCTACTCCATCAGGCTTTACTATGAAAAGTGACTGCTCCGTCATTTTACTTTTTGACCTTTATACCGCCTTTAACGTATTTGTTTGTCCACTTGAGTCTTCTTGGGTCACGTTTGAGTACAAGCATGTTTTTTTTGCATTTTGAAGAACAAAACCAGAAAACAGTTCCATCATTTTTAACAAGCATGGTACCAGAACCTTTTGCTACTGGACGATTACAAAAGCTGCATGGTTTTACTAGTACACTCAATCTATAATCACTTTATTTTCCTTGCTTCTCGTTCTGTTTCTCTTAACATCAAAATGTCAGACATTCTTACAGAACCTTTTACATTTCTTGTTAGAATTCTTCCTTTATCTTTTCCGTCCATTATTTTTACTCTTACTTGAATTACTTCTCCCGCAATTCCAGTTCTACCTACAATTTGTATAACTTCTGCGGGAATTACTGTTTCATGAGTACTCATTTGCTAGCTTGACCGCCTTTAAGGTCTGAAAGTGATGCTATTATTTGATCAACTATATGTTGTGCATCGCCTGCATCCAATATTGCAGCTGCTGCTGACGTAACATCTATTCCAAGTGCCTTACCTAGTTCTTGTCTGCTGGGTACAAATGCATATGCTGCACCACGTTCCTCGCAAAGTATTGGAAGGTGTGCCACTACTTCTGGGGGTTCCACATCCTCAGCAATTATCACAAGTTTACTTATTCCACGTTCTATTGCCTTTGTGACTTCGTTGGTACCTTTCTTTACTTTACCACTCTGATGAGACACTCTAAGTGCCTCATAGATTGGACTGACCAAGTCAGCAGGTACTTGAAACTTTACATAATAGGCCTTAGCCACATGTATCACCCAAAGGGATCATTTCCATCCCTAGAGTGCTTTCAATTGGTTTTAAAAGTGTTATCTGACAAGAATTGATTTTATTTTTTCCATATATTTTGTAAACAAAACGTCAAGATTTTCCTGCGAGTCAGATTCTGCATAAATTCTGACTACTGGCTCGGTTCCACTTGGTCGTACCATCACCCAATTTGATTTATCAAATATAATTTTGATGCCATCGGTTGTATCTTTTTTGTGATCTTCCTTCTTGAGCATTTGAATTATCTTTGTAGCATCATCTTTAGTACATTCTACTTTATCTTTTGTTGTAAATGAAGAAGGTAAAAGTGCTAGTTCGTCAGATATGGATTTTTTAGAAGCGGCAAGTAAATCTAATACTATTGCCATAGTCATGGCACCATCACGAACTTGATTATGTTTTCCATACATGAACCCACCGTTTTCTTCAAATCCTATCAATGCTTTTGTAGATACCATTTCACGTGAAACTTCAACACTGCCTACTTTTGTTCTGATCACTTTTGAATTTGAGCCTGCAGCAATATCTTCAATTCGTGACGTTGAATTCATTGTTGTTACAACTTTGGATTTTGGATTTTTTTCTAAGAGGAATTGTGAAAGAAGTAATGCAGATCTATCACCAGTCAAAATTTCTCCTGTGTTATCACAGAAGATACTTCTATCGCCGTCACCGTCAAATGCAACGCCAAGATCTGCTTTAGATTCAATAACAGTCTTTGAAAGAACGTGTAGGTTTTGTGGAGTTGGCTCAGAACCTCTTCCTGGAAAAGAACCATCAATGTTTTCATTAATTGTTATCACTTCACACCCAAGTTCCCTACAAAGTTGAGGAGCTGCGACTGCTTGTGCACCATTACCTAGATCTAACACTATTCTGAATTTTCTTGATTTTATTTTCTGTGTATTAACTTGAGATTTTATACCTTTCAGATACGTTTCAACTGTGTTTTCTATCTTTTTTGTGATTCCCAATTTTTGTGTAGCTAATTTCCAATTTTTTTTAAAGTAAATTTCTTCGACTTTGAGTTCATCATCTCTTGAAATTTCTACTCCATCTTTTGCAGTTGGTTTTATTCCGTTGTATTGTGGGGGGTTGTGTGATGCGGTGATCATTATTCCACCTTGATAACCAAGATTTTTTGTAGAATATTGTAAACAGGGAGTAGGAATCAATCCTGCTATTGCACAATCAAACCCTGCTGAATTTAATGAAGAACAAACAATTTTTGAAACTATAATACTTGATTCTCGTCCATCATATCCTACAAGGATTGGTCCTTTTCTGAAATAGGTTGCAAGTGATAATGTAATTTCAGATGCAAAATCTAGCGTGAATGTTTCTCCAAAAATTCCCCTAATTCCGTTGGTTCCAAATAGTTTTGCCATTTTGCTAGTCTATCAACAATAGATAAATTTGTCTTAAAAGGCATGGTGCATGCGGGAGTTGCCAAGCCTGGTCAAAGGCGCAGGGCTTAGGACCCTGTCTTTTAGGAGTTCGTGGGTTCAAATCCCACCTCCCGCACTTATTTTATAATGCAGAGCTGTTGCTCTTTGTGATTAGCAAAGTGGACATTGCAAAAGTCCTTTGAACATTCATAACAGTGCCAACCTCCAATTGTAGAACACACAGAACAAATTCTCACAGGATTATTATGATCATAACTATTACCTCTACTACGAGTTTTGTTTGAACCCTTGGTTCTATCCATTATTTTCCCTCATCTGGTATAAAATTAAAAAATTCAGATTCTTCATTCACTCACGCATTATAGAATTTGATTGCATGTTGCATACACACATTATCTAAGTACGAGGTATTCTAAATGGTTATTTAAGCATTAATAAAGTACGATCTTCAAACAAATTCAGAATGAGTAGAACAACTATAGAGATTACTGTAGTAGGAAAGGATCATGAGGGAGTAGTTGCCGGTTTTACTAATTTCATATTTCAGAGAGGTGGCAACATTGAGAAAATAAATCAAAATGTGGTCAAGGGATTGTTTGGAATGTATCTTGAAGCATCATTTACACAAAAAATTGACATAAAAAAATTTGATCGTGAAGTGGAAGAGTTAGCAAAACGCTTGAAGATGGAAGTTAATACACATCATGAAGCTATTCTTAGAAAAAAAGTAGCTGTACTTGTAACAAAAGAATCTCATTGTCTTGAAGCCATTTTAGAAGCCAGATCAAAAAATCAACTAAAAGGAGAGGTTAGTGTAATAATAGGCACAGAAAACACACTTTCTCCATTTGCAAGAAAAGCAAAAATTCCAATTGTATTAGTAAATGATGCGGATCAATCAAAAGCGGAAGAAAAGATCCTTGCCATAGTAAAACGATACAATGCAGACTTAATAGTTCTAGCAAGATACATGCGTATTTTGTCTCCAAATTTTGTTTGGAGATATCCAAATAGAATTATTAACATACATCCATCATTGTTACCTGCATTTCCAGGTGCTTTTGCATATATGCAAGCGTATGAGCGCGGTGCCAAAATAGTTGGATGTACTGCACATTATGTTACTGAAGATTTGGATCAGGGACCAATAATCTTTCAAGATGCTTTTGCAATTGATACTAATGAAACAGTTGAATCATTGAAAAAGAAAGGTCAAAAAATAGAAGCGAAAACTTTGTTGGAAGCAGTACAGATGCATCTTGAGGGGCGACTTGAGGTTTACTGGGGCAAAGTTCACGTCAAATCTAAGCGATCTAGATGATAGATACAATTCATCTCCAGGATCCTTATCTTAGGAAACTGATAAAAACAAAAAAACAAACTGCTCTCATCCCAGTAGGTTCTATCGAACAGCATGGTCCACATTTACCAATCTCAACAGATTCAGATATAGTATCAGAGATTGCGCAGAGAATTTCAAAAAAGACAGATTTTTTGATGCTGCCTACGATAAACTATGGAGTTTCATTTGAACATTCTCCTTTTTTCAATGTGAGTGTTACAAAAGCAACACTACATAAAGTTCTAGTAGAATTATGTATCTCATTATGGAAAAATAAAATTAAAACTATCGTAATTCTTAACGGACACCACGGGAACCAATCTGCGCTGTATAACATTCCTAAAAAAGTACGTAGTCTTTCAAAAGGAAAAGTCCAGGTTTTTGTATTTTCTTACTGGCACTTTATGAAAAGAGATTTTGATCATGGGGGATTTGTGGAGACATCACTTATGCTTGCAATATCAAAAAAAGTTAAGATGAAAAAAGCCGTGAAGGGTTTTACTACTAATAGACTTTCTACAAAACAAAAATTACAAGTAAACAAACTTGCTGCAAAATCTTTCATTTCTGTAACAAGAAATGGAGTATGGGGTGATCCTAGAAATGCTACTGTAAAAGAAGGCGATAAAATTTTGTCAGAAATTGTACAAACTTTTCTAAAAGAGTCAAACTTGCCTTACTGACAAAACCCGAAAATTACACCAATGAAATTTTAATATATACCCTCGATAAGAGAGTAATAAGTGAAATAAATGTCAGTAGATATGGCAGTAAAAGTACTGGATGAGAGCCTCAACAAAGTTGTCCTTATCAAACTAAAGGGCGGCAAAGTGATTAGAGGTAACTTACATGGTTTTGACCAACACATGAATCTGCTACTCGACTCATCAGAAGAGATCCCTTCTGAGGGCGAAACAAAGAGTCTTGGAACCATAGTTGTTCGTGGAGACAATGTGGTAATCATATCTCCACCACCAAAGTGATAGTACATGACTAAAGGTACAACATCAATGGGTGGCTATACCAAAAAGCATCCTCACATTAGATGTAGGAGATGTGGAAAAAATTCTTTCCATGCACGACATAAACGCTGTGCTAGTTGTGGATATCCAGATTCTAGAATTAGAAAATATACTTGGATCAAATGGTATACATAAATGCAAGAATTAGTGCTCGTTCTTGGTTCGGTTGCAGGAGCTTGTACTGCGGTTGCAATAGATAAGATTCCAAAACGTAAAAATGATAAATTTGTTTTAAGAGCAAACCCAATAATAAAAAGTCAGATTCAGTCGTTGGAAATAGAGAAGGACATTCTTACAAAAACTATATCTAGATTATATCAAAACGAATCAGAACTTTCAAAAATTCAACGTGACAAGCTTTTACTCAGATACCAAAATCAGCTTGGACTTGTTATAGTAAAAATTGAAAAACTTGAAGCTGCAAGTAAGCATCCTGACATTGGACCATTAGGCGATGGTTTGGTTACATTAATGGATCAAAAGCTTTCTCAGTTAGATAAAAAATTACATGAAATCTCTTCCAAAATAACACTGGCTGCAATTACTCCACCTCAGATAAAGCAACCGGAGCCAATCAAAGAAGTCATTGTAGAAAAACCTGAGATAAAGAAAATAGAAACAAAGGTTGAACCCTCAAAGGAAAAGAACTATGCTCCAATGCCACCCACTGAAATTCCAGTTACTGAATATCACAAGTCAGTAGAGATTATTACACTTACAGAAATTCCAAACAAGATGCCAGAATTCTCTCTAGAGTTTGTAAAACCATCTCCTATTGTTCCGCCAAAACAAGTCAAGGAGGAAATAATAATAGAACACCACATAGATATAGAAAAACCAAAAATTAGAGAAGTTGAACAAATTATAGAAATACCAAAACCTGAACTAGTTCAACCTCCTGTTGAAAAGATCCAGATTCCATCAGCAGTAAAGATTCCAGAAGATGAAAAATTGGAAGACGATGACAAAGATATTGATAAGATAAAAAATGAGATAATGAAGGCCCTCTCCAAACTTGAGCAAGTAGAGGTAGAATAATTGACAGTGGATGATGCCATAAAGGCATTGTCAAGTGATATACTAAAACTTGTAAATGATAATTATGTTTTAGGACTTGGAAGTGGAAGAGCTGCAACTGCATTAGTCAAGTCACTTTCATCACATCTGAAAGAAAATAACATCAGAGTAAAAGCAGTGCCTACCTCATTACAAATTAAATTAGAAGCTGAAAAAGGTGGCATCTCCATAATCGAAGCAGATCAAATAGAACACATCGACATTGTTTTTGATGGGGCAGATCAGATAGATGAAGAAAGAAACATGATAAAAGGCGGGGGCGGGGCACTTTTACGAGAAAAGATTCTCATAAACGCAGCAAAAAAAGTGATTATTGTAGCAGATGAATCTAAATTTGTAAAAAAACTAAATCACAGCGTACCGATTGAGGTACATCCATTTGCTCGAAATATAGCTGCAAAACAGATACAAAAGTACGGTGGCAAACCTGTTCTTCGCACCATAGAACGTGGCTACCCATTTGTTACAGAAAATGGAAATATAATTTTAGATAGTGATTTTGGCGAGATACTAAATCCAGAAGAACTAGCTGAAAAGATCATTCAAATTCCAGGTGTCATAGAAGTTGGCATCTTTACAAGAAAACCAGACATCATTTACAAAGTAAAAGAGAATGGTAAATTCGATGTGTTAAGCTAAAACAGGTCTTGCAATAAATTTTCCGTATCCTTGTTTGCCTATCACTTTGAAATCTTCTGCCACGACTTCACCTCTTACAAGTGTTTTAACAGGCCAGCCTCTTAGATTCCATCCATCATATACAGTATAATCTGAAAACCCATCAAGAAGATGGCTTGATACCTTATTTTCTTTTTTTAGATCCACTAGAACAACATCGGCATCAGAATCTTTTTGTATAATTCCCTTTTTGGGAAACATTCCAAATATCTTAGATGCCTTCAGGCTAGTTAGTTCAACTAGTTGTGGTAGCGTAATTCTG
>Ga0247727_10019211_pt1 | contig 10618 bp, 7 predicted proteins | sample WisWelCaveWW1625_FD_202498 | JGI IMG/M metagenome (GOLD analysis project Ga0247727, IMG submission 202498) | Biofilm microbial communities from Wishing Well Cave, Virginia, United States - WW16-25 | ecosystem: Environmental > Aquatic > Deep subsurface > Groundwater > Cave microbial mat | place...
GCCGCAGCAGGACGCGAAGGCCCGCGGCGGGTTCCGTCGCAAATGGAGCTAACGCAGGAACGGTTGCAGTGCGGCGGCCACCTGGTCGGCGGCAAGCCGATTGCCGGCGGCGTTGAAGTGCGTGTTGCGCGCAAGGTACAGTTCGCGCGCTTGACCCTCGCGAAGGAAGGCCGGCAAGAGATCGATGCGTTGTGCCTTCGTGTCTTGCAACGCGTACCTAACAGCGCGTTGGGCCACGGTCAAATCGTAGCTGGTTTCGCGTTCGACGTGGTCGGCCAGCACGCTTTGGCGCAATGACGAATTGACTTGAAACTCATCCGGAAACACTGCCACGACCAGCGGCAGCTTTCGCTGTCGGCAGAAGCGGTCCATCGCCTGAAGAATGCGCGCCGCCGAGCGAAAGCGCGTGCGGGCTTCAGCGGAATCACGACGAAGTATTTGCGCGCGTTCATATTCAATTTGCAGAAAAGCTGTTGCCTCCATCGGCTGTTCCGAAGCTCCGATCAGAGTGGAGCTGCTCCAGCGCATTCGGCTCAACTGCCACAGGTTGCGGAGGTAACGGGCCAGCACCCATTCACGCATCGACACCCGCCACCACCAGCGAACGGGACGCGCCACATAGCGGTCCGCGACGGGATCGTCGTCCTCGGCGCGCCCGACGGATTCCAGAAAATCGTTGCCGACGAAGAAACCCACCAGGATCAGGTCCGGATCATAATCGAGTGCGACCTGCCGCAACATCCACCAATAACCGGCGGGTCCGATTCCGGGGATTCCGAGGTTGACGACCTCGACCGAACGCCGAGAGCGATCAATCAGAAGCCGCTCCAGTTGCGCAGTGTAGCCTTGGTCGCGGGGCACAGCGCCGAACGTAAACGAGTCGCCGAGTGCGACAATGCGGTAGACGCCCTTCGGCTTGGTGGGCGACCGTTCCACATCGCGGAATCCGAGGGAATTGGTCACCCCGGGGACCGGTTTCAGGCCGACACCGCTTTGCTGGAGTACCAAACCCTTCGGCGCGAGGGGGGGGCGAACCGAGAGCACCAACTCGATCGCTGCCAGCGTCCCCAGCACGCTCAGCAGCGCCAGCAATCCACTGCTAACAGGTCGAGACGTTTCCGAAGCGCGTCTTCGCGTGCGCACCGCAAGCAGGACCAGGAGCCAATACTCGACGAGCAGCGCGACCGGTGCCTGCGCGGGAACTTGCAGCATCAACGCGACGATCAGGAACCCCAGCGCGTGCCCGGAGCGACTGCGCACGCGCTACGCCGCCGGCGGAAGTTCGATCGGTACGGGGCGCATCGTCTTTGCCTCGGCGGTGGGGGGCGGCTCGACGACTAGCTGACGTTGGTATTCAGCCAGGCGGTCCTCCACCGACATGGCCGCGGTCGCGCGCTTGATCTTGGTGGCAGGGTCGAGGGGATGATCGCGCGCCACGCGCAATCGGGCTTCCGCGCGCGAAGCCTGCAAATCCACGACTTCGCGCAGACGGTCGAGCGACACCGACTGGTCGCCCACCTCAAAGGCCGCCAGCGAATGAGCCAGCTCCTCCTGCAACCGCGCCTGCTTGCTGCGCTCGATGAGCTGCATAGCCTCCCGGCATTTTTGCTCCATCTGGGAGCGGTAGTCTTCGCGCAACTGCTTTGCTTGCTGCACCGCCGCGGCCGCCGATTCGTGCTGCCCCCGCAGGTTGGCCAGTTGCTCCTTCGTCTGTTCCAGCGCGGCGACGAGTGCGCGTGCATCGTTCTCGTACGCCGGTCCCAGCCTCAAAGCGGCGATGATTTGCTGATCCAGCGAAACGAGTCGCACTTCACGCGCTTCGATCTCGCGTCGGAGCAGCGTCTCGGTCTTCATGACCTCGACGACCGCCTGATTCAGCTTGGGGATGCGCGCCCGCAATTCGTCCACATACTGCCGCAGCAAGAGTTCGGGATTCTCGAAGCGACTGACACCGAAACCGAACCATGAAGCGATGACCGCCCAGAGCCGAGCAAACATGGCGCACAGTTTTACTCGCCCACTCAGGCTGTGCGCTATTTCGGCAGCGAAAGGCTCTGCCTGGTATGGCCGGCCGGCATGGTCGTGGTGGTGGAGCCCAACTCGGCGAGTCGGGTAGCCACTTCTCGCAGGGCTACGGCCACCGGACTGTCCGTCGCCGATTGCAAAACCGTCTGCCCAGCCTTGACGGCAATCGCGCAGGCTTCCGCCGCTGCGGGTACCAGGCCGAGCACGCGACACCCTAGTTCCCGACGGATCTCGTCCACGTCCAGGTTCAGCGGCAGGTTCACGCGATTGACCAGCACCATGCTGAAACTGTTCTCGCTGATTGCCCACGACGACAGCAGGCCCAACCACCAGCGCGCGGCCTGGACGCAGATGGTTTCCCGGTCCAGCACCAGCACCAGTTGCTGACACAACGGGGCGATGGCTTCATTGGCCGCTGTCGACCCCGGCGCAAGGTCCAGGATGACGAAGTCGGCCAGCCGCTTCAAAGTTCGCACAATCGCTTCGGCCTGGTCCGGATCAATGGGGCCATAGGCGGCCGGTCGCTGGGGACTGGCCAGCAGCCGCAGCCGCTGATTCAACCTCGTCAGCCGCGAGGCAACTGCTTGTTCGTTGATGTCGATGCTGTCCAGTTCTAGCAATTCGCCCAATCCGGTGGTCGGGATTCGGCCAACCATGCTCGCCAGCGAGCCAGTATGCGAACGGAAATCAGCCAGTACCACGTCGTGTCGCTCCGCCAACGCCTGCGCGACGTTCAGCGCAACGGTGGAGGTTCCCACCCCGCCTTTGGCGCCCAGGAAGCCGAAGACGCGGCCCTGATGACGTGGATTCTCGCGCAGTGGTTGCTGGCGCCGTGATCGCCGGCGCGCGATGGCGTAGCGCAGGACGCGCACGATGGTTTCGGAAGTTACGGCGCCTTTGACCAGGTAGTCCTCGGCTCCCTCTCGCACGGCAGCCAGTGCCAGCGCAGCGTCGGGAAGTCCGGAGAGCACGACGATCGGCAGTTCCGGGTGTTGGCTCGTCGTGCGTACGAAGGTGGACAGTCCCTGGCTGTCGGTCAGATTCAGATCCATCAACACGGCGTCGAAATGGTACTTTCGCAATAACCGCAGGGCTTCGCCCAGAGTCTCGGCATGGACTGGGTTCAACTCGTCGTTCGAGGCGCGGCGAATGGTTTCGCTCATGGTCCGCGCAAACGGAAGGTCGCTATCGATGAGCAAAACCTGAAACTGATCGTATGAACTGGTCGGGGACATGAGCGATCGCTTTCCGGCACAAGCGTTAGGCTGCGGGCTTAGGGTATTGCAGGCCGTAGGAAAGGCAAGGCGTGGGACAAACTGCATGCAACCTTTGATTGGAGCCTGCATGGCTACATTTCGGATTGGCATTTCCCGTGACTTCCTCACGGCGGACGGCACGTTGGTTTTCAAAGATATCGGACTCGACTTGCTCGACGCAGCGCCCAACGTCGCGCACGAGTTTCTGGCAGAGTTGCATCGGCCGATGCGACCTGAACAGTTGGCCGATTGCGACGGCGTTATCACGCTGGGCCCCGCGTTTCCGCGTGAGAGCTTCGCTGAGTGCGCCGACCGACTCATCGCCATCGGACGTTTCGGCGTCGGCTACGAGATGATTGATCTCGAAGCGGCCACCACCGCCAACGTTGCCGCCTTCATCACTCCCGATGGGGTGCGGCGGCCGGTGGCCGAGAGCGTGCTGACATTGATGCTGGCCTTGTCCAAGAAAGTGCTCATCAAGGATCGACTCACGCGTGCCGGCCGGTGGCACGACCACGTGCACCATCAAGGCACGTTGCTCGGCGGCCGCACGCTCGGCATCATCGGCCTGGGCAACATCGGCGCGGAGGTCGTGCGCCTGATCGCGCCGTTTGCGATGCGCGTCCTTGCGTTCGACCCGTTCGCTCATCCCGAGTTCGCCGCCCAACTCGGCGTGGAACTGACCGACCTCGACACCTTGCTGCGCGCCAGTGACTTCGTCTCGGTCAACTGTCCACACACGCCGCAAACCTACCACCTGGTCGGCGCCAGCGAGTTCGGTCTGATGAAGCCGTCGGCGTATTTCATCAACACCGCGCGCGGCCCGATTGTCGATCAGGTTGCGTTGACCGCGGCCCTCACCGGTGGACAGCTAGCCGGCGCTGGTATCGACGTGTTCGAAGTCGAACCGGTGCCGCCGGACGAACCGCTGTTGCAACTGGAAAACGTCATCGTCGCGCCCCACGCCATCTGCTGGACGGAAGAGGCCTTGCGCGGCAATGGACGCGGCGCTTGTCTTGGCCTGCTGGCCTGCGCGCGCGGTGAAGCGCCGCCTAACGTCGTGAACAAGGCAGTCCTCGACAAGCCAGGATTCCAGTCGAAGTTGGCACGCTGGCGGTCGTAGCGTCAAGCTGCTCCCATGCGCGTCTTGCTCTGGCTGGTTCCGCTGGCGGTTGTGGTTGCCGGCGTTGGCCTGAAGCTCACCGCGCGGCCGACGGTGGCTGCGCCGCCGCGATCGGAGGCCAGCAAACAGGGCGCGCCGGTCACAATCGCCACCGTCACCCGCGGCGAAATCGTCCAGACCCTCGACGCGATCGGCGTGTTACGCGCGGAGCAGCAGGTCAACATCAACACCAAGCTGCCCGCGCGCGTTCTGACCGTGCTGGTGCGCGAGGGCGACCGCGTCGGCACCGGGACCGTGCTCATCCAACTCGACGATCGTGATTATGCCGGCCAGGTGCGGCAGGCTCAGGCCGGCCTGCGCGCCGCCCAGGCCACCGTTGCCAGGGCCACCCAGGGCGGACCGTTGAAGGCGGTCGAAGTAACGGCCCAAATCGGGCAGGCTGAAGAAAACGTTCGCGCCGCCGAAGCGCTGGTGCGCCAGGCCGAACTCGGCGAGAAGCTGGAGGCACGGCAGTCCGACTCCGACTTCGAGCAGGCGCAATCGGGCGTGCGCTCGGCCGAAGCGGGACTGGCAAAAGCGCGGAAAGGTGCGCGGCCGGAGGAGATCGCGCGCGCGGAGTCGGGCGTACGCCAAGCGGAGTTGGGCATGGAGAAAATGCAGCGGGATTCTACGGCTGCCAGGAAGTTGTACGAAAACGGTGGGCTCACGAAGCGCGACTTCGAGGACGCCCAAACCGGGCTGCGCATTGCCCAGGAGCAGGTGAATGACGCCCGTGCCGCCCTGCGGCTGGCGCGAAGTGGGGCGACGGTCGAGGACGTTGCGCTGGTGGAGGAGGAACTCAAGCGTGCGAAGTCGAGCCTCGACCTCGCGCGAGACACCGCCACCGACCGGAAGCTCCTGGCGCACGAACGCATCGTGGCCGCGCGCACGCAAGTGGCGCTGGCGAAGAAGCAGCTCGACCTCGCGCGGGCCGGCCAGGCGCAAGTGGCGCTCACCGAAGCCGACCTCCGCGCAGCGCAGGCCTTGGTCGAACAGGCGCAGGCCGGGCTCGGGCTCGCGCAGCAGCAAGTCGCCGAGGCGAAGATCCGTGCGCCGGTGGCCGGTGTCGTCACCGAACTGAATGCGCGAGTGGGCGAAATGCTGCTGCCCGGCTCGACCTTGATGAAGATCACCAACGCCGCTCAGGTGGTGCTGGAGGCCACTCTGCCGCTGCGCGAACTATCGACGGTCAAAGTTGGGCAGACGGCCAGGGTAGCCGTCGAGTCCGCGCCCGGGCGGAAGTTCAGCGGCACGGTCAGCGAAGTGTTGCCGGTGGCAACCAGCGACAACCGTTCCTTCATGGTGAAGCTCGCGCTGCTCCCGGATCGCGCATTGACGCCGGGAGCATTCGCCCGCGGCACGATCGAAGTGGCCCGACATCCGAAGGCGGTGCTGGTGCCCCGCGCGGCGCTCTGGTCGCTGGAAGGCAGGTCGGCGCGTGTCTTCGTGGTTCAAGGCGACAAGGCCGTGGCGCGTTCCGTTAGGTTGGGCCTGCTGGATGAGCAGCGCGCAGAAGTCGTCGCCGGTCTCAATGCCGACGATCGCGTGGTCCTCACCGGCGCCGGCCTGCTGCGAGACGGGGACGCCGTGCGCGTGCTGAAGCAGTAACTACCACGGCAATGCGCGCACCCGCTGCTGCGCTTGTTGCCACTCCCCGCTCAGCAGTGAGCGGCAGTTGGCGCACTCATGGACCACCGTTGGGTCCGACCCGTTAGTAGCCGCCCACCCCAGCGCAACCACGCCTGCGATTACCAATCCGATCCAGCCTACTGCACGTCGCATCGTCCCACCTCCGACCAGCAATGGAGGCGATGATACGTTGCGCATTCTCTTGCCTCCGAGTTCTTGCGGGAACTTTCCACCACTTGCGCGGCTCGATATTCTTGCAAGGATGCGACCCCAACCTCTCAAGCAACGGTCCGTGCCCGCCAAGCGCGCGCCCCGGCGTGCCGCTGCGCGGGTGGCGTTTCACTACACAGCAACCCTGCACGACGAATACCGCACACTCTTCCACGCGCTGCAGGAGGGACTGAATCGGGGTGGCTTCGAGTTCTCGCTGCATCGACGCGGCTACGACGAGTCCACGCTGCTCACCACCGTCGAGCAATTGCTGAATGAAGACACCGCGTTGTCGATCGTCGAGCTGCCGATCGCCACCACCGCGCGCTTGCTGATGGAGCCCGGTCGCAAGGGGCGCTATCAAGTGGTCGGCTCCAGCTTCACGTTCACATCCGAACGACCCAAGCTGGCGGTGTGCACGCTCTCCCGCGACCCGCAACGCCAGGTGCGGCGTCTGCTGTGCGCCGCGCGCGACAGTGTGGTGACGCAGCTGGCGCGCTACTACGCGGCCACGCGGAGGTGGGACCTGCCGGCCATCAGCGCCAACACGCAAGAACTCGGCTCCTATGCGCGCTTGCTGGATGTCGTGGAAACCATTTGCGGGGCGCCGCAAGCCGAGTTGGTGTTGGGCGACTGCGCCTTCGTGCTGTCGGGCCAACGGCACCTCGAGCGGATGGAGGCGCTGGCGGAGGCGACTCGCGATCGTCTGCACTTTCGCATCGGTTACGACCTGTATGCCGACGCCAAAGAGAATGTGCGGCGCGCGCTGTTCGGCTATGACGCCGCGCGCGAGATGCCCGATCTCCCCGGCTCGTTGCTGGTGGCCCGGGCCGACGCCGACCCGCTCGCGCTCGGGAGCTTTATGGGCATTGTGGATCGCTGGGGAGAAGTGAACGAGGTCGAGTTGCGCGGGTTGGGGATGGCGCGTCCCCACGTCGGCACGCCAGCGCCGGTGGTCGGCACCGTGGTCTTCATGGAGCAAATCGCGCAGGCGCTGGAGGGCGCCGGCGAGCCACTGGCGACGCTGGACTACGACGATTTCATCCTGGCGCCGACCCCGGCCAAGTGGCTGCTTCCCGCCGTGCGCCGCGAGGCGGTGGATGCCATCCGCGCCGCCGCCACCCACTTGCTGGCCTCGGTGATGGACGCGGAACGTTCCGCCGCCGAAGACTTCGAGCGTTACTTCCTTGCGGCCAACCGCCGCCAGCAACCGCCCGCCCTCCGCTTCCACGCCATGCGTGAAGCGCTGGCCGAGTTAGCGGTGTTCTTCAGCGGCGTGGTGCGCGCCCTGCCGCAGAGTTCCGGCACCGACATGAAGGACCGCATCGTCGCGCTGCGGGGTCGCGTGCATGCGCAGGCCTTGCGCTCTTTCGTCGACGCGATGGGGGATCGTTACGGTGCGGCCTTCGACGTCCGAGAGTTGGCGCCGCAAGTCATTCGCGCCGCGTTCGATGCCATCGTAGCGATCAAGCGCGACTTCCGCACGCTGGTGCAGGAGACCGGCCTTACCCCGACCCCCCGTGCAGCATTCATCTCCGGCCCTGATCGCCAATGGCTGACCGTGTCGCATCCCGACCGCCCCGGCCTCACGCTGCGGCTCGATCTGCGCGAGTACGCCTCCAAACAGCTCACCGCCCCCGGCAAAGCGCCGCTGTTGCGGATGCTCTTTTTCCTGCTGCAACACGGTGAAGCCACCACCAAGGCCCTCGTCCGCGAGGCACTGGGGTTCGAACCAGCGCACGACCTGTCCGGGCGAGTGCTGGGCCGACAAGGCAAGCGGCTGCTGAAGTCCAACACCTTCTACAGTTACTGTCAGAGGCTGCGCGAGTTCTTCCCGTTCGTCCAGAGTAACCACAAGGGCAGCTACACGGCCAACTCCGACGCGGCCCACGGACGCGTCCACGCCGAAGACCTGGTATCGCTCCGTAGGAAGTAGCCCGCAGTTCGCTCGCTGGCGTCCTACGACATGATGGATTCTGTCAAAATGGCATTATAGATCATCTGGCGCTTGACAAATATGACATTTATCGCGTCAATGATAACAGCTATTGTATAGAGGATGATTAGCTGTCGCATCGAGGACGACCGCTATCGCATCGAGGACGACCGCTATCGCATCGAGGACGACCGCTGACATGTCGAGGACGACCTTCAGCGTTTTGTGGACTCGTGGCAAGGCCTCCGAGGGAAGTTTTGACCGGATCGGCAGTTACGGCTTCGGGGCGAGGATGAACTTCAATTCGTCGGAGACGTGTTCTTTTCCCTGGTCATCCTTAATGGTAACGCGCACGGTGTGCGGGCCGAAGCCGACGCGAGCCGCTTCGATGAAGAATGCGTACGGGGCGTGGTTGGTGATGCGGGTGAACTGGCCGCCGTCAAGCTCGAACAGCAGAAAGCGGGCGCGCATGGACGGCGGGACCACGGCCACCAGTTGGGCGGACTCCACATAGCTCTTCCCGTACTCGATTCCGCGCATCAAGACGCCGCCGACGTTGACGACGACGGCACCGCGATTGGAGAGGGCGCGATCGACGTCACGCTCGCGCTCGATGGCCGTGACCGGGGGCTGCGGCCTGGGCTTCACGGCCGGCGGAGAGGCGGCCACAGTTAGCGGGAGCGCTTCAACGTGGCTCAGGAAGTAGTCGTCGCTGACCAGTAACTGATAGGTGGCAAGCTTGCGGGTGTCGTCGAGCAAACAGTAGTTGCTGTCGGCGAGCTTTTCGTCCACCGTGTCCATGCAGAACCAGTTGATGCTCTTGACGCGCGGGAAGTTGGTGCGGACGGTGCGGTAGAAGCGGATCATTTTCTCGATGGCGAAGTCGACCACCGGGCGGTTGAGCGCCTTGTGGAAGTGCGCGGCGGCAAATTCGCTGACGTGGATCGGCTTGCGGTCGGCGTACTTGCGATAGATGACCCGGAGGAAGTCGATGGGGTCTTCGTGGGTGGCGAGCTTGCTGGGGTTGCCATCGTGAATGTAGACCGAGTAGATGTTGACGCCCACCCAATCGACGGCGCCGTCGCCGGGGTAATAGGCGTCGAAGTTGTCGCGCAGCGAGGCGAACGGCGTCCAGACCAGGGCGACGTTGGGGGCCTCGGCGCTCATCACGCGGTGGACCAGGCGGAACTTCTCGACGTACAACTTCGCATCGTCGTGATAGGCGGTCCAGTTCCCGTTCATCTCGGAGGCGAAGCGGAGAAAGATGGGACAGTCGGCGGCACGCGCGGACCGGGCCCATTCGCGCAGGTAGTCGTCGTCCTGCACCGGCTTCAAGCCGTCGTTAGGCTCGAACGCCAGGTGAGGGGCCGCCCCCACCGCCTTGACCCGCGCCACCCACTCGGCGGGAAACGGCATCCCGTAGCCGACATAGGTGAAGTAGCTGGCGTGCTTCTTGCCGGTGAGCGTTTCGAACTTGCGATAGTCGCCGGGCGCGATCTTGTCCTTCTCGATGAACGCGCCCAGATAGCAGCCGCGCTCGGGCTCGAACTTGGCGCGCGACTGGGCGTGCGCGGCCACCGCGCAGAGGGCGACCAGCACCAGCCAGCGCGCGCGCAGAGCCACGCTAAGCTCGCAACAACTCGTCGAGGTGCGCGCGGAGCGGCGCGGCCAACTCGGGATCGCGCAATGCAATCTCGATGAAGGCTTTGCAGTAGGACTCGAAGTTGCCGATGTCGTAGCGCTTCTCACCGGCCGTGAGCGGAACCGCCACTACCTTGTGCCCGCGCGTGATCAGCCAGGCAATGGCGTCGGTGAGTTGGTATTCGCCGCCCTTGCCCGGGGAGATGGCCCGGATCGCCTCGAAGATGATCGGGTCGAACGCATAGCGCGAAGCAATCGCCAGCGTGCTTGGCGCCTCCGCTGGCTCGGGCTTTTCGATCAGGCCCGCGAGGACCATCGGGCCAGTGACCGGTTCGCCAACGCGCGGCTGCACGATGCCGTAGCGCCGCACGGTTTCGAGCGGCACTTCTTCCACGGCGATCGTCGCCGCCGCGCCGGTCGCGGCATGCGCTTCCATCAAGCGCGACACCAGCGACGGCCCGCCGTCGCTCCCGATGATGGTGTCGCCCAGCGCCACCACAAACGGCTCACCGCCGACAAACTGTTCGGCCAGCGCCACCGCATCGGCCAGCCCGCGCTGCACGTTCTGCCGCACATAGAAGAAGTGCGCGTCACCGCCGGCGAAACCGAAGCCGTCGTCGTCGTCGGCATCGTGGTCGCGATCGAAGTGGTCCTCGATCGCCCGCTTACGGGCCCCCGTGATGATGAGCACCGCGTTCAGCCCCGCCGCGACGCCCTCTTCCACCACGTATTGAATCGTCGGCTTGCGCGCGACCGGCA
>Ga0247727_10019212_pt1 | contig 10618 bp, 9 predicted proteins | sample WisWelCaveWW1625_FD_202498 | JGI IMG/M metagenome (GOLD analysis project Ga0247727, IMG submission 202498) | Biofilm microbial communities from Wishing Well Cave, Virginia, United States - WW16-25 | ecosystem: Environmental > Aquatic > Deep subsurface > Groundwater > Cave microbial mat | place...
ATCTCTTCAGGAGAAGGGTTGGTTATGATTGATGATGCAGACATTACTACGATAAATGGAATCTCTGGCTCATCCCAAGTGTATCTAGAAATAAATTTTAATCGCACTGGAACTATATCAAATGAAACCGATACTCAACCCATTGTTTTTGATATTCTTTCTTTTGGGGAAAAAGATGGTCAACGTGTTAACAATGCCATTTACAGAGCAGAGCTAGAAGAAACAACTGCAAACTCTAGTACGTTTACTGGAACGATGGAATATGTTGTGGTGAATCAATTAAATCAAAACGATCCAAATTTGATTAAAAGTCTGCGCACAAATAGTAATGATATAAAATTTCTGATAAATGATTCACTACGTGACGAAGACGCAATAAATTTAGCATATTCTGATCTTGCCAAAGTCGGTGTTACTATTGGAATATCAGCAAAAACTGGAATAACAACACAAGCTGGAAGTGTAACTCTTGAATCACAAACCTACAGATTTGGTCAACCAGTTGTTGTGGTGTTAACCGATCCTGATTTAAATACAAAACATGATATTATTGATACCTATAACGTAGTTAACGATCCTTCTTCGAGCGCAGATGATACTGTAGGAGATTCAAATGGAAACATTCTTCTTGAAATACGAATCAAAGGATTCAGATATCATCGTTGTACCATAAATTCAGTAGAATATGGTGGCCTTGGTTCTACAGGATTTTCATTGGTAGAGACAGGTACAGATACTGGAGTTTTCAAGGGCAGTTTTAGAATGCCATCACAAATATGTAATGAGGCAGGAACTAAATTAATCTCTCCTGCGGGTGGAAGCATTGAAGCAAGTTATTTTGACTTTAGAGATTCTTCAGGGCAACCTAGAGAAATAGGATTAACCTTCTCAAAATCGACAACATCGCAAGAGCAAATAAAAATTGAAGGAGAATCAGTACCAAACATTAGTGTAACAAAAACCCAAATGAAAGATTCTTTTGATAGACCCATATTACAAAAATCATTAGTTGGTCAAAAAATCAAATTTGTAACTGAAATATCAAACATAGATGATGAGAAATCTCAAACATATAGCTATATTATACAAGTCAAAGATGAAAACAACAAGATCATTGATCTACGTTGGGTTGATGGAGCAGTGGATCCAGCGAAGAAGAAAATCACAGAAATTTTCTGGCAACCAACGCTTTCTGGAAAGTACACTGTAGAAATTTTTGCTTGGGATGGAATTGATTCAGCAATACCACTTTCACCAAAAACAGAATACAATCTAAGTGTTAGTTCACATTAAGGTTAGTATCTAAAAGTTATATTTTTCTTTGTAAGGTGACACAGCCCGCAACTCATTAATTATTTTTTTTAATATTTCAACCGTATCGTCAATTTCTTTTTCAGTATTTGATATTCCTATTGTTAAACGTAATGAACCAGCAATTTGTTCATGAGAAAAACCCATTGCCTTCAGAACATGCGATGCTTTTTGTGTTTTAACAGAGCATGCTGATCCAGTAGATGCAGCAATATCATTCTCATCTAGTTTTATTATCAAATCTTCACCATTGGTACCAAGAAATGTAAAATGAGTATTGTTAGGTATTCTTTTTTCTGGATGTCCATTAAAGGTCACATGAGTAATTTCTTGTAATATTCTAGAACTAAGTTTTGTAGATAATGTCCTAAAATGGTTCTCGTTTTGTTTCATGTTGTCATTTGCCAATTGACATGCTTTTCCAAAACCTACGATGTTTGGGACATTTTCTGTGCCTGATCTGAGGCCATTTTCTTGTCCTCCACCAAGCATCAAAGGGTCTAATTCTGTACCAGTCTTAATGAATAATGCACCAACTCCCTTAGGCCCGTTAATCTTATGGGATGAAATAGAGAGTAAATCAACACCAAGATCCTTTACATCTATTGGTATCTTTCCTGCTGCTTGAATAGCATCTGTATGCATTGGAACATTCTTTTCATGTGCAATTCTGCAAATCTCTTTGATTGGTTGAATAGTTCCAACTTCATTATTTGCAAGCATTATACTAATTAGACATGTATCAGAAGAAATTGCTCTTTTGACATCCTCTGGATTTACTAGACCTTCCTTATCCACAGGAAGATAAGTTATTTGAAATCCATCTCTTTCAAGACGCTTGCATGGTTCTAGTATTGCATCATGTTCAATTGACGACGTGATTACATGTTTTCCCTTTTTCTTATGTGGAATGCCATGTAATGCAGTGTTATTTGATTCAGTACCTCCAGAAGTTAGAAGGATTTCTTTAGGCTCTGCATTTATCAATAATGCAATTCTTTTTCGCGCATTTTGAACTGCCATAAAAGCAAGGCGCCCATATTTGTGAATTGAAGATGGATTCCCAAATTGTTCTTTGAAATACGGTAGCATTTCATCTACTACTTTTTCATCGACTCGAGTTGAAGCCGCATTATCGAGATATATCAATCCATAATCACATTAAGTTTACCTGATCTATATCCCTCTTGGTCCACAACAACAGTTTTGAACCCCATTTTTTTCAGTTCTGACTCTAATTTCGTAAATTTGTTCTTATCTGATAATTGTTTGATTTCTTCGGGCAGCACCTCAATTTTGGCCGTTCCATCTAAATCTCGCAATCGAACCTGTCTTACACCAAACCACCGTTTTATCATTATTTCACCAGTTTCTATTCGTGCAAGACGTTCTGCAGTAATCTGTTGTCCCCAAGGTATACGCGAGGCAAGACAAGAATTTGAAGGTCTGTTATAAACAGACAATCCAACACTTTTTGCATAGTTTCTCACCATCTCTTTTGTAAATCCCATCTCTACAAGTGGACTTTTTACCCCATTTTCTTTTAGTGCTATTATCCCAGGCCTATAATCTCTAAGATCATCAAGATTTGTACCGTCCACTATGAGTTCTGCATTCTCTTTTCTTGCAACTTCTATAAGATATGAAGATAATTCAGTTCTACAATGAAAACATCTATTCTTATCATTTTTAACAAACTCGTCATTTTCAAGTTCATTGTATTCGATGATTATGTGACGTATTCCTATCTCGGAGCAAATCTTCTTTGCAGATTCTAATTCATCCTGTGATAGAGTCTTGTAATCAGCTGTTACCGCTATGGAAGACGACCTACGAGATTGATAAGCTGCATATGCAACTAGTGCACTGTCAACTCCACCTGAAAGTGCAACTAAAACATTATTCTTATCATCAAACCATTGTATCAATTTATCAAGATGTATCATTTTGCACCGATTTTCTGTTTTACCTGAGATCTAACAAGATCATTAACATCTTTAAATGGTAACGAGAGTGAATCTGCGATCAATTTGATATCTGAATATTCTACTTTGAAGTGTTTTACAACATCGTCCACTTTTACTATCTTACATTTTACGGCAAAGTTTTTTTCATGAATTACCACAGGTACTGTCACTGTGACTCTGGGTACTACATATCTTGAGGAGGTTCTAATTCTAACTCCCATAGTTCCTGTTTCTGATACGAGTGTTTCAAGTATGCTGTTTATAGTCTCGGAACCACAAATTACAGATACGATGTGAGTAGGTCTATTTTTTTTTGTTATAGCAGGAGATACCGTAATGTCCTTTGCACCAATTGACATAATCTTATCAATCAAATTCCCCAAAACCTCGCCTGAGACATCATCTATGTTTGTCTCAAGTATTTGTATTGAATCCTGTTGAAACTGTTCAGTTTTTTCGCCCCTTACAATTTTGAGTACATTGGAAAATCCTTCAAAATTCTTTATCCCGGCACCATATCCAATAGATCTTACTTTCATAGAAGGATAAAACTCGGAACAATTTTTTGTTAAATTTACAAGCAGGGATGCACCAGTAGGAGTAGTTAATTCTTCTTTTATTTGTCCGCCTGCTATTACAATGTTTGAATTTCTAAAAATTTCTAAAATTGCACTAGCCGGATTTGATACCGTTCCATGTGAAAAATTAAGTGTTCCACCTCCAACTGCTACCGGAGTAGAAATTATTTCCTCTGCAAAAAAATTCAGATCATCTAATGCTATGGCAGTTCCAACAATATCAACTACTGTGTCAATGCTTGATGCTTCATGAAAAAAAACTGATTCTACAGGCTCTCCATGTATTTTTGATTCTGCATAAATCAAAGATCTAATACTTTCTCTTGCAAAGACTTTTGCACTTTCAGATAAACCTATTTTATCTGATGCAAGCGTTATACATTCCAGAACTTCTATCCCCCGTCGTTCATGTTTGCCTTCTTTTATCTCTAACAAAAGTTGAGTTGCTTCAATTCCATGTTTTATAGTTTTCTGAAAATCAATTTTTTGAATTTTAGAATCAGAAAGATAATTTTCTGCAATATGTATACCTTCAATCACTTTTGATTTTTTTGCACCGATGTTTATCAGGGCAGACAGTAACATGTCGCCTGAAATTCCAGCTATCTGCGAATCAATTATTAGTACCATTGGAATGCAAACCTCTTAAAATGCATATAAATTGTAATTCCAATTCTGTGAATGTTCTAACCATTGATTCATTAAATCCGAACAAGTATTCATATATAAAATAACTCTATTAATCCTTATTATTATATAAATAATAACAATATATCTTTTTAAAATTAAAAATATTTTAATTTTTTAAAATTATATTTATATAATTGTGGAACTCGTTTATTCTGAATGTGCATAATTGGAGATTGCAGACAAATAATTGCACAAAGAGAGATGGGATAAACATATTCTGAAATCCAGTCCCACGAAAAATGATCAACAAGGAATTACAACATAATCCAGGACTACGCCCCATTTATGGATACATGGACACAAAAGTAGAGATGAGGAAAAGACTAAAACGCAAAGTGTTAGAGATCGTTTCCTAATATCCAAATTTTTATTCGTAAAAATCGTGAGGTTTAATTAGCTATTAAAATCACGCCTGTTATGATTACTATTGTAGGAGCTGGAAAAGTGGGCGGTGCTGCCGCGCTTTTTTCTGCACTTAGGAAACTTTCCAATGAAATTCTTTTATTAGATATTGTTCAGGGGCTTCCACAAGGTGAGGCTATGGATCTAAACCATATGTTATCCGAGCAAGGAATTGATGTTACTATACGAGGTTCCAACGATTATTCTGAAATGAAAGGATCCGACATAGTTGTTATAGTAGCAGGTTCTGGGAGAAAACCTGGAATGACAAGAATGGATCTTTTAAAAATAAACACATCAATAGTGAAAGGAGTTGTTGAGAATATAAAAAAATATGCAAACGATTCCATGATTATACCAGTAACAAATCCACTTGATCCCATGGCTTATCTCACATACAAAGTGTCAGGATTTGAAAAGAATAGAATATTTGGAATGGGTAACATGCTTGATTTGTCAAGGTTTAAACAATTCATTCATGAGGCTACTGGACTTTCACGTGATTCCATAAGATCTCTCGTGATTGGTGAACATGGAGAAAATATGTTACCACTTGCCAGATATTCATCCGTAGAAGGAATTCCTCTGCCCTCCTTATTACCAAAGCAAAAAATTGAAGAAATTGTACAAAACACCAGGCAGATTGCAGCCAAAGTAATTGAATTAAAGGGTGCAACGGTACATGCACCTGGAAACGCAATTTCAACAATTATTGAAGCTGTAGTTAGGGATACAAAGCAGGTTATTCCGGTTGCGACCTATCTTGACGGAGAATATGGTTATTCCAATGTCTCAATAGGTGTACCTGCAGTAATTGGTAAGAATGGTATAGAAAAAATTATCGAACTCGATCTTGATTCCAATGAAAAAGATTGGTTTAAAAAAGGAGTTGATAGCGTTAAAACCGCTATATCTAACATGGAGTTCTGATTAAATTTTTAACCAGATGCATATTAGAGACATTACTTGGATCTAATACAAATATTGGAATCACTGAAGCTAGGGAAGCTTACTGTATCACAAGCGAAGAAAATGCTTTCAATTTATTCAATAGAAAAAATAGAAGATTTTGCAAAACTTGATGTTGGAAGAAAACTTAGGCGTGGAATACCTGAGGTTGTTTTTGCTGAGAAAAAACAACTAAAAGAAATAAAAAAAATAATACTTGGAGCAATAAACAGGTCTGGTTTAGTTCTAGTATCACGCATCAATAAAGATGATTATGAAAAGATTCTTTCATTTTCAAAGAAAAGTAAGATAAAAACAAAACTTGGAAAAAATACTACATCTATTCTATTTTTCAAAAGCACTCTTCATTGTTCTGGAGGTAAAATAGGAATATTGACTGCAGGTACTTCAGACATTGGCGTTGCAGAAGAAGCAAGATTAATGTGTGAATCTATGGGGTGTACTTGTATTTCCAGCCATGATGTTGGTATAGCTGGATTGCATCGAGTATTTCCAATTATGAAAAAAATGATAAAGGAAGAAGTTGATGCAATCATAGTTGTGGCAGGAATGGAAGGAGCCCTTGCATCTGTTGTCTCAGCACTTGTTGATATTCCTGTAATAGGTGTGCCCTCTTCAGTAGGATATGGTTACGGAGAAAAAGGAATAGCTGCACTTGCCTCAATGTTACAAAGTTGTACTCTTGGGTTATCAGTAGTGAATATAGACAATGGTATAGGTGCTGGTGCTATTGCGTCTAATATTGCTAATAGATCTAGAAGAAAGAGAACTAGGGCTTGATTATTCCAAGATTTGATAATTCTGCACCTAATCCATAACCTAAAAGTGCAATTCCTGTTCCAAGCCCTGCCATCTCTAATCCACCTTTTATTATGTTAAGATTTGCCATCTTTGATTTGATTGCTCCAATTGCAAAGGATGCAGAAAGACTAGTTCCTATTGCAATAAAAAGTGGAATGTATCCATCTGCAAAGAAATATGGAATGATTGGTAAGATTCCTCCTACCAAAAAAGAACCAAACATCCTTAATGCACTTTTTAATGGGCTACCAACAATTTCTAAATTCAATTTTAATTCTTCAGTTAGCATAGTATCAAGCCAGACTTTTTTATCGGATGTTATCTTGTTTACTATGCTCTCTAATTCCAAACCAGAAAATCCCTTGGCTCTGTAAACATCTTCAATTTCTTTTTTCTCTTTATCTGGAACATTTTCCATTTCCCATTTTTCACGTTCTATCTCAAAATTGAGTATCTGTCTTTGAGATTTTACCGCAAGATAGTTTTGAACTGCCATAGCTTTTGCACCAGTGAACATGGCTATCAGTGCTGCAAGTATGATTATGCTTGAAGAAACTTCAGCACCTCCAATTCCTGCAACTAGTCCTAATGAAGTGTTGATTCCGTCTCCAAAACCAAAGACAAAATCCCTAATTGCACTTGTCTCAGTCTGATGTCTTTCTATATGTCGTGGTTCTATTACATCTCTCAATATCTTTCACTTTATACTTCAAATGACTAGCCATTTCAAAAGTCTTGTCGTAAACGATTTATATCTTAGCAAAAGGAGATACTACAAGAAATGGCAGGTAAAAGAATAGTTCTTACAGCTGATCGAAGCCTCATGACTAATTATCGTGGTAATTTTCTTTATGGATTTATTGCATGCGGACCATATGAAGTACTTCCCGAGTGGGTTTTTGACAAAGTCTTTTGCCCTAGCGTTGAAACTGACAAAGTTACAGGCGAAGCAAAAGTTGCACAAGTAGGATTAAGGAGAGTAGAAAGTGCTCTCTTACAAGGATACAAAAGAGATGAAGTCTTTATCGCACAACCAGATTATCTTGCAAATTGTATAGGTCCTGACACCAAAGTTGTAGGAATTAATGTAATGGATCCTCTTGGTATGGCACCAGTAACTACAACGATGTCACCTGAAAAACTTTCCTATGTAGCAATGAAGTTCAAAAGAATGTGTGCAAATATAATTCAGTTAAAGAAAAAATATAATTTCCATGTAGTTGTGGGAGGGAATGGTGCTTGGGAACTTGCAAAATCTGATAGAATGAAAATTCATGGTATTGACACTGTAGTAGTAGGTGAAGCGGATGAACTTGCTCTTGATCTATTTCATGATTTAGAAAAAGGTGATGCACCAGAGTTAATGCATTGTTTTGTTAAAAACATACAAAACATCCCAATTATTCAAGGTCCCACAGTAAATTCTCTTATCGAAGCAATGCGAGGATGTGGAAGAGGTTGTGATTTTTGTGATGTTAATAAAAGATCCAAAAAAGATCTACCATTAGAAAGACTACAACATGAAGCAAAAATAAATCTCAATTATGGTTTTGATTCAATTTGGTTACATTCTGATGAAATGCTTCTTTATGGATGTGAGAGTAGAGATTTTCAACCAAACTATGATGCAATAATTGAATTGTGGAAAGGGTTGAAATCTCTTGGCGCTAGATTCGTAGGTACAACTCATATGACATTCTCTGCTGTTTGTGCCGATCCGAAATTACTTCATGATATGTCCGAAGTCAACGGAATGAGTAACGAAAAATGGCTTGCGACAAACTTAGGAATAGAAACAATTTCCCCACGAATGGTTAAAAAACATCTTGGTGTAAAGACAAAACCATTTTCCACTGATGAATGGGGGTGGGCTGTTAGGGAAGGTGCAAAAATCCTAAATCAAAATCACTGGTTCCCTGCAGCAACTCTGATAATTGGATGGCCTGACGAAACTCCTGATGATACAAAGTACACAATAGATTTGATAGATGATTTCAAACACATGCACATGCGAGGCCTCGTTGCTCCTTTACTGTATCAAGATTTTAACGAAAAAAATTCAATGCACTTTGGCAATCTAAACGAAGCTCAATTTACTTTATTCTGGAGGTGTTGGGAACACAATCTACGTGTTATCAATGATATTATTCCTATTATAATTAGAAACAAGTCATTTGGACCTCCTATGAAATTAATAATGTACGGAATGATAAAAGCAGGTACTTGGGCAATCATGAGATATCTCAGAGGTTTATGCAAAGAATTGTTCAATGGGAGACTTCCAGATGAAATAATGGAACAGTATTCTAGGAGTCGATCTGTTACTGCTCCAGCCTACACTATATAGAGCTTTTTTCTAATTCTTTTATTGCTGCATCTGCAATGGTATTATTTTTAGGTGTTAAAACTACGAAATAATTCTTATCTGCTCGTTCTGCAGATTCTACAGATCTGAATTTTTTTGTGTTCATATCAAATTCTAGAAGTTTGCCATCAAGTTTACCTTTTGTATATATCATGAGGTAAATATTGCCAGTAGTAGGACTCAGGGGAATAATTGCAAAAACATAGCCTTTGTAAGAGTGTATTGGCATCATGTTTTTCATTGGAGGCGCAATTGTAGCCATATATACAAAAATGTCCTCAGGTGAACTAAACTCTTCGAATTCAAAATTCATAAGAGTAGATTTGTTGCAGGTATATAATAATCTAAGTACTTGCAAAATATTGTCTCATGTTGTGTTGATTAAATTGTTTTTCAAATGATAATTGGAAATGATTTCAACCCTGACAATCTGGTTCTGTTTTTTTGTTTCTGGTCGGTTTAGATCTCTTGATGATCAAAACTTTGGAAAATAATAAATGAATGAACTACTAAATGGAATTTGTTGAAAATGAAAAATAAATTAATATTTTGGCATCAGTCTTAGCCTTGTCTTTGCAGAAACAGCAATTATTGATATAATTGCAACTACAAGTACCAAAGCTGCTATTGCACCAAACTCTGGAATTGCGTACGTGCCAATTATTTTTATTTCTGAATCGTCAGCAACAAATCCTATACTGAGTGTCCTAGATGTTTTGGACTTTGTTTCTTTAAAATTAGTTTCTTCCCCACCAATTAGAACAAAGAATTCATCATCTTCAAGATCCTTCAGATCAACAGTTTTACCTACTAATTTGTCATCAGCAGTTAGGATAACGGGTTTTTTGGCATCTATCATATCTCTTGGTAAAGTAACAGTGATTGAACCATCTCTTATTGCGTCTATTGTTATCACAAGTGCCAGGCCATCAGGATCAATCTTCATATTCTTTACAGTTCCGCCTCTGATAACATACTCTACTTCATAATCTCCTAGGTCGCCCATATCAATGGTGAAAACTTTTTTCTCTACCGTGCCTATATCGGACGAACCGGTTCCACCACTAAACAAAAATGTTATGTCAAACTTCTGAGCAGCACCATATTGTGTTATTATAGTATAGTTTCCTGCAGCCTTCCATAACGGACCAGTCGCTACATATGTTTTTGAAAAACTTCCATCCGTTGCAGGAGTAAATTGATCAATCTGAATCAGCTTACTGTTGGCATCAAGAATTCTTAAAGTGACAGGTATGCCCTCTTGGGGGTTCTTTACAAGACCAGTTACAACTATGGTGTCCCCTTGTTCATAATAATCGCTATCTGTTTGTATGCTAAGCGGCGGAACATTATGTTGATCTCCGAATACTGGATTGAAGATCCCAATTGAAGATATTAAAACGACTGTTAGTGCATAAGCTGCATATCGTAAAGCCATGTTAACTAGGAAAATATGGAGGATAATGAGTATTTATGTATTAGAAAAAGAAAAGTTGACTCGAAGTTCTAGTATTTTGGCATCAGTCTTAGCCTTG
>Ga0247727_10019213_pt1 | contig 10618 bp, 8 predicted proteins | sample WisWelCaveWW1625_FD_202498 | JGI IMG/M metagenome (GOLD analysis project Ga0247727, IMG submission 202498) | Biofilm microbial communities from Wishing Well Cave, Virginia, United States - WW16-25 | ecosystem: Environmental > Aquatic > Deep subsurface > Groundwater > Cave microbial mat | place...
GGGTCGTGGAAGTGGTGAATGGAGCCAAGTTGTGAGTGACGTTCCGGCACGGCCGCGCATCAGCGTCATCCTCCCGGTCTACAATGGGGAAGCCATGCTGGAAAGGGCCCTCATGAGCGTGTTCGCTCAGACCTACCCGGCCCATGAGGTCATCGTCATCGACGACGGCTCGACGGACGGCACGCCCGGGGTGATGGAAAAATACGCCGGCCGCATCCTCGCCAAACGCATCCACAACTCCGGTCCCGCCGGCGGACGGAACGAAGGCATCCAATGGGTCACCGGCGACGTGGTCGCTTTTTTGGACCATGATGACATCTGGTTCAAGAACAAGCTGGCCCTGCAAGCCGAAGTGTTCCGCAAGTACCCGAACGTCGGCTTCGTCTGCTGTGACTTTGCGGTGCGGTATCCCCACATGGATTTTAAGCTCGTCAAACATTTCTCCGTGCTGTGGAACAGGAAAGAGATGAATTTCGACGAACCGCTCAAAAAGAACCCGTTCGGCCTGCTCTTGAAAGAGCATTTTGTGGGTACCGCGTCGAACGTGGCGGTCCGAAAAGAGGTCATCGACCGCGTGGGTCTCTTCAATCCAAAATACAAAAGCAGTCAGGACTATGATTACTGGCTCCGCTGTGCACTCGTGACAGATTTCGTCGTCCAGTCGGACGTTCTTTTGTACAAAAAAAACCATCCGTCGAACATCTCAGCCAATGTCAAACGCACGCAATTCTTCAGGCGCCAGCTTTTATCGGAGACCCTCGCTTCTCAGGGGGAGGCTATCCGCCGGCTGGGGCTGTCGCATGTGAGCCGCATGAGCCTGGCCGAGTGCGACTATTACCGCGGGAACCTTGAGTTTGAGACCGCCCAAGTACGGGAAGCGTTTGGGCTTTACTGGCGGGCGCTGGGCGGCTACCCGCACCCGGCCAATTGGGCCCGCTACGGGCAGGTCGTGTCCAAAAAGGTCGCACGGCTTTTGACGTTCGGTCTCTTGAGCCGGAGGAATCTGAAAAAGTTCCTCCATACCGGCTGAGACGGGGTCCCATGTCCATGGAACTGAAAAGACGCTTCTCCAAGGCGACGCATCGGCGGGGTCTGTTCTGGAACGGACTGCGCGCGGGCTATCTCCTGGTGACCGGCAAAGTTTTTATGATGATGGTCCATCGACGCGCCCTCCGCAAACGACGGGATGCCCTGCGGAACAAGGGAGCCGAGCAGTTCAAGGTCGTGATGGGTCTATGCCGGGAGGCAGGCGCCAAGCCCCACCTGACTTTTGGGACGCTGTTGGGCTGTTACCGGGACCGGGGTCTTATCAAAGATGATGAAGATTTCGATCTAGGTTTTTTTCCGGATGAAATACCTGATATGGACCTGCTTCATAAAAAGGTGCTTGAAGCGGGTTTTGAACCGCATTTTGAAGGAAAGCTCCAAGGGAAACTTGCAGAAATCGGTAAATACCATGTCCGTCAATACCTGCACCGGGATGACGGAGTCTCGGTGGATTTCAACATGTTCTATCGTGTCCGGAACTCCGTCGTTTTTTTTGAAGACAGGTCTTCGGATTATCTCTATCGGGAACAGCTCCGCCAGACCGGCGTGTTCGACGGAGGTCAGGACGTGATCGGGTACGCGATGGTCTATCCGGCCGACATCTATCAGTCGTTCAAGAAAGAGCGCTTTCTTGGTGAGGAGGTGCTGGTGCCCTCCGGCACTCAGCGTTTTCTGGAGTTGACCTATGGAGAATGGAAGACCCCCACGAAGAAGTTTAAATACGACAATCTGCGGGTCGTCGTCTATGACGCTTCCAATGACCGTTATGATTTTGTCACGCCCGTCTATCCAAAGGAGATCTGACACATGCAAGCCGTCATTTTAGCAGCGGGCCTTGGAAACAGGCTCAAGCCGCTGACGCTCCAAACGCCGAAATGCCTGATAGAAGTGAACGGAACGCCCATCCTGTTCAATTCGCTGGACCTGCTGCAGAGTTCCGGGGTAGAGCGCGTGGTGATCGTGACCGGGCATCTGGGGAGCCTCGTGAAAAGCCGGGTCGGCGATTCCTGGAAGGGCATGCCTATCGTCTATGTGGATAATCCTGACTACGCAAAAACAAACAATATCTATTCGCTGTGGCTGGCCCGCGACTATTTTGACAGAGACTCGGTCCTGATGGAGTGCGACCTGTATTTTGACAAGGCCCTGGTCGAGAGGCTGATGAGCGCGGACGCCGAGAACGTGGCGCTCGTCGACCAATTCAGGCCTTATATGGACGGGACGGTCGTTTCTGTCGACAAGCGGGGGATGATCGACCGCATGATCCTGGCCAAGGACCAGGACGAGACCTTCAACTATTCGGACAAATTCAAGACGGTCAACATCTACCGATTCTCGAAAAAATTCCTTTCGGAAGCGTTCCTGCCCAGCCTGGAATTGTATGTGCGGACCCTGAAGCGCGACCAATACTATGAGCTTATCCTCACTGTCCTGGTCTACATGGGGCACGACGCTCTCCGGGCGGTCTCGATGAGCGGTGTGCGCTGGATGGAGGTGGACGATTTCTCGGACCTGCAGCGCGCCGAGATCCTTTTCCTGGACAAAAAACAGCTGTATGCCCGTGTGAATCACATCCACGGAGGCTATTGGCGCTATTCGTTCCAGGACCACGCGTATCTCTACAACCTGCATTTTCCTCCCCATGAGCTGTTCAACGAGCTTTCCCTGAATCAGAAAACGCTGCTGGGCCAATATCCCTCGGCGCAGAAAGACCTCGTGGAGCTCCTGTCGCCGTGGGCGGAGATCCCCGCAGACCGGTTGGCTATCGGGAACGGCGCGTCCGAGCTGATCGCGCTCATCAAGAAGTATGTCGTACGAAAGATCGGGATCCCTTATCCGACGTTCAACGAATATGAGACCGGACTGGAGCCCGACCGGATACACCCGATCGATTGCATGAAAAAGGACCATTCGATAGACCCCGACCGCTATGTCCGTTCCGTGATAAAGGGCGGCTGCAATGTGGCGCTTTTGATCAACCCCAACAACCCGACGTCCGTTTTTACGCCGCCGGATCGGGTCCGGTCCATCCTCGAGGGCCTCAAGGACCTGGATATGTTCCTTCTGGATGAATCGTTCATCGATTTTGTTTCTCCGGATGCGGAGAACTCTTTGGCGGGCGAGCTGGGGCGATATCCGAACCTGGTCATTCTGAAAAGTCTGAGCAAGAATCTGGGCACCCCCGGTCTGCGCCTGGGATACATCGCTTCCGCGAACACGAAGATCATCACGGAGATCCGGCGTCATATCCCTATATGGAACATCAATTCCATGGCGGAATATTTCCTGGAGATCCTGACAAAATACAGGGCGGAGTTCCGAGAATCCTGCCGCCAGGTCATGAAAGACAGGGATCATTTTTACCAATGCCTGCTCTCCATCCCGGAGCTTGAGCCCGTCAAGCCCAGTGCGAATTTTGTCTTCGCCGGATTAAAAGAGGGGCTCTTGAGCTGGGACCTCAAAAAAAGACTGTTCATGGATGCCGGTATCCTGATAAAGGATTGCAGCAACAAGACCGGTCTGGGGAGCGGTTCCTCCGTGCGATTGGCGGTCCGTACCAAGCCGGAGTCTGACCGATTCACGAAGGCGTTGATGGAAACCATAGGAGGGATGCGGAATGGGAAGAAATGAGGTCTGGAAGGGGATCTGGCAGAAGAAATACGACCCCATCCTGGATGCGACCCCGCACGTGCGGGACGGCTATGACCTCCTGACGCCTGAGCAGCTGGGGCGGTTCTTCGGTTTTTTCCTGGATAAGCTGGGCATCGACGCATCGGACGACGTGCTGGATGTCGGGTGCGGGGCTGGGGCGCTGCTCCAGCATCTGCCGGAGTGCCGCCGGGTCTGCGGTGTGGATTACAGCGAGAACGCCATCCAACTGATCCGGCAGAAGTTCAAGGGCGACTACCGGGTCGCGGAGGCTTCGAAACTGCCGTTTCGTGACGGCGAGTTCAGCGTCGTGATCTGTTTTGGCGTATTTTTATATTTCAATTCTCTGGAATATGCGCGCTCGGCGATACGCGAGATCCTGCGGGTCACCAGACCGGACGGCCGCATCCTCATCGGCGAGGTGAACGATCTGGCGAAAAAGGAGGTGGCGGACAGGATCCGCCAAGACCAGGCTTCCAAGAGAAAGGCTGACTACGTCAGCCGTGACACGGTCGATCATCTTTATTATCCGAAGGACTTCTTTGAAAAGGCCGCCTCGGAGCAGGGTTGGAAGGTCACCCTATTCGACGAGGATGTTCCCGAGCTTGATTTTTATGTGACGGGTCGATACCGGTATTCATTGGTGATGAAAAAGCGATGAGGAACAGGGCTCATGCCTCCTAAGATAAGCGTCATCATCCCGGTCTACAACGGCGGCTCGATGGCGGCCGAAGGGATACGCAGCGTGCTGGAGCAGACCTACCCGGCTCATGAGGTGATCGTCGTCGACGACGGCTCGACGGATGACACCCCGCAGGCGCTTGCGACCTTCGGGGAGCGCATCAAAATGAAGCGCATCCCCAACAGCGGTCCTTCGGGAGCGCGGAACGAAGGCATGCGGCTGGCGACCGGGGATTGGATCGCTTTTCTGGACCATGATGATCTGTGGTTTACGAACCGGCTGGAGAAGACCGTCCAGGCCATCGAAAAATATCCCGAAGTGGGGTTCTTTTGCTGCAATTACGTCGTGCGGTATGCGCATTTGGACGGTAAAAGAGTGGGACATTATTCCATCCTTCGCAATGCGCGCGAGCTCAACTTTGACGCCCCCCTCAAAAAAGATGCCTTTGGGCTCTTGCTGAAGGAACATTTCGTAGGCACGCCGTCGGCCGTCCTCATCCGCCGCGACATCATCAGAAAAGCCGGCGATTTCAATCCCAAAAACCGCATGGCGCAGGATTACGAGTATTGGCTCCAGTGCGCTCTGCATACGAACATTTTCGCGATGAGTGAGGCCCTGTTTTACAAGCGCCTTCGCGAGAACAACGTCTCCGGGGACATCGTGGGCGTCCACGAGGCCCATTTGGAGACCATCGCGGTCATGGCGCGCCTGGGAGCGGAATACATCCGCACGCACGGGCTTGGAGACGTCGTCCAATGGGCCACTTCCGATAATCTGTTCTATCTGGGCAACGTCTATTTTGAAGCGGGACGCCGGAACGAGGCGTTCGCCAGCTACCGGAGGGCGCTTGCGACCTACCCGACGGCCGCCAACACGGCGCGCTATGCCTGGACGGTCGCGAAAAAGCGCGCGCGCCATGCGATAGGGGTCGGCGCCTCTCAAAAAACGGCTTTGATACGTGAGAGGGTAAGGGCCTTAGGGGCGACGGACCGGCTTTCATTCAGCGTGCTCATCGCGACGATGAACCGCCCGGTGGACCTGAAGGCCGCGTTGGACTCAGTCGCCAAACAGAGCTATCCTCCCCGCCAAGTGGTCGTCATCGACCAAAGCACGGACACGCTTTCCAAAGCGGTGACGGAGGAGTTCCGGAAAGCCGTTGACTCTCGTATCCGCGACGTGCGCTATGTCTATCAGGATGAGAAAAGCCTCGTCAAAGCGCGCAATCGCGGCATCCTCTACGCGGATGCGGATATCGTGTCCTTTCTGGATGACGATGTCGTCCTGCGCGAGGATTATTATGAACGCATCGAGCGCTGTTTTGCCGGCGATCCTTCCGTGGGCGGTGTGAGCGGCAATGCCAGTGTGGACAACCCATCCAAGGGGTGGCGCTGGACGGTCCGTAAATTTCTTTTGAGGCTGTTCCTTATCAACTACTCCGACGGGCACATGACCGCTTCCGGGTTCGGTTATCCGATATTCGAGCGCGAGATCGACCGCACGATACGAGTCGAAATGCTGCCCGGATGCAATATGAATTTCCGGATTGAGCTTTTGGCTGAGCGCCGTTTTGACGAATGGTTCTCGGGATACAGTTACCGCGAGGACGCGGATTTTTCGTACAGCCTGTCGCGTCTGTGCCCGATGATGATGATAGCCGATGCGAGGCTTCAGCACAATTACTCCAAGTCCAACCGCCTGACGCCGCTCGAACACAAGATCATGGAGATCAAGAACTGTCGCCATGTATTCCACAAATACAAGCCGAAGAACCTATGGACGGATACGCTGTTCGCGTATTCGCTCACCGGACTGGCGCTGATCGACCTTCTGGAATTCATCGGAGGGTTCAAAAAGGAAAAGTGGAAGAAATTCACTACCGGGGTCGCGGCCTCTTGGAGCGTACTGTGGCAGTGAGGCGGGTCCTGCACCTCATCAAGACGCTGGGTCTGGGCGGCGCCGAGACCAACCTCCTCAACCTGGTGCGGGCCTTCGACCCCGCCCGGGTGGAAAATCATATCGGGTATTCTCATGGAGGGGAGATCGAGGCGAGTTTCCTTCGTGCGGGCGTGAGGCTTTTCAAATACGCCGAACAGTCGCATAAGATAAAGAGCCCCGCTACGGCGCTTATCGTCGCGCGCCTGGCGAGTTACGTCCGGAAGAACCGCATCGACATCATCCACACGCACAGCTTCAACGCGCATGTCTGGGGGCTTTTGGCCGCGAAGCTGACGGGTGCGAGGGTCGTGGAGCATGTGCATGATTTCCGGTACATGGAGGCGGACGATTTCAAAAAACGACGCGGGGCGGTAAGCCAGTTCGCTTATAGCCGTTTTTTTAAAGGCTGGTCCGACCGTGTGGTGGTCCTGACGCGGGGCAATGTGGATTATCTTCTCAAGCACCGATTCTATCCGCCCGAAAAAGTGTCCGAGATCCAAAACGGCATCCCCATGGAGGCGCATCCGGCCCGGGACGAGACTCTCCGAAAAAAATTGGGCGTCCCGGAACAGGCCCGCATGATCCTGACGCCGGCCCGCTTCGCTCCCGAGAAGAACATCGACCTCATTCTGGATGTAGCGCCCCAGGTGCTGGCGTCCTTTCCGCAGGCTTGTTTCGTCATCGCCGGCGACGGGCCTCTTTTTGAGGACTGCAAACGTCGCGTTCGGGAGAACGGCCTTGAGAGGGGCATCCTTTTTCCGGGATTCTATGAGGACGTTCGCGGGCTTTTGTCTATTTCGGATGTGTTCCTGCTGCCTTCGATGCTAGAATTGCATTCCATCGCCATTTTGGAGGCGATCAGCATGGGCGTTCCGGCGGTGATCTCATCCGGAGTCGGCTGCAACAGCGAGGTCTTTACGGACAAAAAGAACGCGTTCCTGTTGGACCCGTTCTCGCATGACGGGTGGGCCCAGGCGCTTATCTCATTGCTGGGTGATGAAAATAAGAGGGCGGCCATCGCCGAGGCAGGCCATGTTTTGTGCCGGGAAAAATTCGAGATAGCGGTCGTCGCTCGTAAATTTGAGGAGCTTTATGCTGGGATCTCAGGCCGCTAGGCTGAAAAGGGACTCTCTCCTTGTCCTTGCGGCGGCAGGCCTGTTGGCCCTGGCCGTGCTGCTCCTGTCACCGCTTTTGACCAAGAATACGTTCTTTTTGCTCGGTCTTCCTTTTGCTGGTGCGCTGGTCATCGTGATGTTCCTCAGCATCCGCGCAACGTTCGTGCTCCTGCTCTTTTCGCGCGCCCTCATGGACCCTCTCCTCAACATGACCAAGCTGGGAGGGGGTGCGGGCATCGGGGGACTCCTGAATCTTTTTGTGATATTCATCCTGGTGCTTTATTTTTTCAGGTTCTACCAGAGTTTCAACGGCTATCGGTATCTCCTCCCCTGGGGGGTCTTTCTCGGGGTTTGCGTGCTGGCGACGGGGTATTCGCCTCTGCGGGTGCAAGGGGTCAAACTGGTGCTCAACCTGACCACCTACGTCTGTTTTTTTACGGCGCCGTTCTTTTTGATGAAGACGCAGGAGGACAAGAAGTTCTGGATGAAGGTCCTTTTATTTTCCACCTTCTTGTCCGTGGCTTATACGGACCTCTGTCTGGCTCTGCGCCATTTTGATTATGACGGGCGTCTCCTTGGAGCTTTTACCCACCCGAATATCCTGGCGTTCTATCTGGTCTTCGTCGTCACGCTGGTCTTCCATCTCCTGGAGACGCGCCTTCTGAAGATGAACCAGATGGTCTGGATCTTTTTATGGCTCTACATGCTGAATGTTCTGGTCCTGCTCGTGTTCACCCAGACGCGCAGCGCCTGGATCTCCTGCGCGGTGATGTTCTTCCTTTACGGTGTTTTTAAAGAAAGAAAATACCTCATCGTCTGTCTCCTGGGAGCGATGGCTTTGGCGGCCACGCCGGCCGTCCAGTCGCGGTTGAAGGACTTGGGGGAGGGGACCGGCGTGCGGAGCACGGAAAAACTGAACTCGATGGCCTGGCGCATGAAACTCTGGGAGAGCAGTGTTCCCATGATGCTCAAAAGGCCTGTGCTCGGCCACGGGCTGGTCGGATTCGAGTACCATTCACCCGAGTTCTTCAAACAGGGGAAAAAGGAGCTCGTCCACCCGCACAACGTGTACGTGGAATTGATGTTCAACACGGGCTTGGTCGGCCTGTTCAGCTACTTGTGGATCTACGCGCGGATATTGAAGGGCCTGTTCCGGAGACTGCGCGGTGCTGCCGCCGCGCAGGCCAAGGAATTGGTCATCGTCATCATCTACGTGCTCGGCTATCTGTTGGTCTGCGTGAGCGATAACACGCTCTACTACCTGGCTTTCAATTGGTATTTTTGGTTCTATATCGGCCTGGTACTCAAGTCCTTTCTGCCGGAACGAGTGAAAGAGGCTCCGGCCGTGTTGACGAGCGCATGAAGACGGTGTCCGTGGTGGTCCCTTCCTATAACTCCCAGACGACCATCGGCCTCACGATCCAGTCCCTCCTGGGACAGTCCGGAACTAGCCTGAAGGAGATCCTTGTGGTGGATTCTTCGGACGACGGAAAAACACCAGCCCTGCTGGAGGGCCTGCGTTCCGACAAAGTGCGCCTCATCCGGCTTTCCGAGAAGACGATGCCGGCCAAGGGCCGCAATGCCGGCGCCCGTGAAGCCTCCGGCGAACTCCTCGCCTTCATCGATTCCGACTCGTATGCGGACCCGGACTGGGCAAGGCGCATCCTGGAGGCCAATGAGCAGGGCTGTCGGGCGGGCGGGGGAGTCATCCTGCTGCCGGAGTCTCAGAAGCGCTCCTTGATCGCAGCCGCCACGTATTACCTGCATTGCAACGAGTTCATCCCCCAAGGTTCACGGCGGGAGGTCTTGTTCACGCCCGGGTGCAACACATTTTGCGAAAGGGAGTTGTTCCTCCAAGCCGGAGGTTTTCCGGAGATGCGGGCTTCGGAAGACGTGCTGTTCGGCATCGAAGTGCGAAAACACGCGAAATACTGGCTCGATCCCGCCATCCGCGTCTCCCATATCTTCCGCACCGACCTGCCGGGCTTTATCGCGAACGAAAAAATGCAAGGCCGTTACATCCTTCTCTATCGCCGCGCCCACTATGGCCACTGGTTCTACAAAGGTTTTTTTCCTCTCCTGCTGTTGCCGGTCTTCGTGTTGTTCAAATTCCTGAGGATCCTTTGGCGCATCCTGGCCGCCGGGCGATTGGGGGACGTCGCCGGGTTTTTGTCCTCACTGCCTTATTTTATTCTGGGCTTCTGGTACTGGAGCGTGGGATTTTTCCAGGCCTGTCTTGAGCCGGAGAAAGCCCATGTCTAAGGTACGGCTCTTGGGCGTCTCGATAGACTCCCTGACGATGGAGGAGGTTCTGGATAGGATGGAGGAGCTCATCCATGACCGCCGTCCCTCTTATGTGGTGACGCCCAATGTCGACGTGCTCGTCCAACTGCAGAAGGACACCGAGTTCAAGCGCATCTATGAGGGCGCCTCGCTTGTCCTGCCCGATGGCATGCCGCTTCTCTGGGCCGGAATGTTCCTGAGAACTCCGTTCAAGGAAAAGGTCTCGGGCTCCGACCTTTTTGTGCGGTTCTGCGAACGGGCCGCAAAAAAAGGCTATAAGGTATACTTCATGGGCGCGATGCCAGGCGTGGCCGCCAAAGCCGCCGAGGTCCTCGAACGGCGGTTTCCGGGCCTGCGGGTGGTCGGCACGCATTCGCCTTCTTTTGGGTTCGAAAAAAAGGACGCTGAGTCGGAGGAAGTGGCGCGGAAGATACGCGAAGCCTCGCCGGATGTGCTTTTCATCGGCCTGGGCTCACCCAAACAGGAGAAATGGACGGACCGGTTCAAGGACAAACACGGCGCGCCGGTCTCCGTCATGGTCGGCATCTCATTCGACTATGTCGCCGGCACCGTGAAGCGCGCACCGGTCTGGATGCAGAATACCGGCCTGGAATGGTCCTTCCGGCTCCTCATCGAGCCCAAACGGCTCTGGAAACGGTATCTCGTGGATGATCCCAAATATTTCTGGTATGTTCTTAAGCAGAAACGGGGGCAAATGAAGTGAGCGAGAAAGACCTGAAGAAGCTATGGGACCCTGCCAATGTCCGGACCGATTGCCGTTGGTTCCGCGGGCATGTCCCTTGCGCACCCCACAAGAAGGAGGGCGTGGTCTGCACCTGCGACCACTATGAGAAGCTCGAAAAACGCATCCTCATCATCAAGCTGGGTGCGGCCGGCGACGTCATCC
>Ga0247727_10019214_pt1 | contig 10617 bp, 11 predicted proteins | sample WisWelCaveWW1625_FD_202498 | JGI IMG/M metagenome (GOLD analysis project Ga0247727, IMG submission 202498) | Biofilm microbial communities from Wishing Well Cave, Virginia, United States - WW16-25 | ecosystem: Environmental > Aquatic > Deep subsurface > Groundwater > Cave microbial mat | place...
CGTCGTTGGTTTCAAAACCCACGAGCAGATTGGGGTCGTGCTTTTTGGGCAGCGCCGCCAAAAGATTCCCAAGCCCGACCGGGCTTAGTTTCGCGGCTCAACCACAGGTTTTGGCTAAGCTGGTCAGCGTGTACTTTTTTTCGTCAGAAGCCATTCAGCTTTATCTCCCATTAGCATGCATTACTCATAAACCGCAGAGAGCGCAAAGAACGCAGAGTTTCTTTTAAGATTAAGGACTGAAATATTTTCATCTCAAAAATCAGCCTGGAAAGTAAAACCGACTTTATAGAATCTCTGCGCTCTCGGCGACCTCTGCGGTTAAACTCAAGCGGAATGTAACTCATTCAACAAATTTTTCCAAGTGTTTCGTTCAAATTTAGGATCAAATACCTGCCGCAGGCGTTTTCCCCAAGCCTGAAGTTCAGCCAGAAACGTAGGCTCAGTCTCGGCTTTAATCAGCAGCTCTTTGAGCCGCTCGGTATTTCCGACTGGAAAATAGCCGGCATAATCTTCTCCCAAAAGTCCGACCGTGCCCGAAATCCGCGACGCCAGAATCGGCACCGAGGCTACCACCGCTTCGGAAATGACGTTGGCGCCGCCTTCCATCAGCGACGAGAGCACCACCGCCCGGCAGCTCGCCAGGATTCGGCGGGCCTGCCACCGCGGTTTTTCACCTAACCAGTAATAACGCGGATTGGCCTGCATTTCATTCCGTGCGGTTCGTTCCATTACGTCACCCAACGCCGCGCCGATGTGCAGAAGTCGGATGCGCGAAGAGGGGGGTAGTTGGCGCACCGCCAGCGCCGTCCGAAACGGGTCTTTCACCGCGCGGAGGTGACCAATCACGCAGATGTCAAACGTTTTTTTTCTTTTTGCAACTCCACCCCGGGTTTTCTCGACTGACTGGTACACGACCCGGGTTTTGCCGTGAAGATGTGCCGGCAATTCCTCGATTCCATTGGGCTGCAAAACGATCAGTCGGTCGGCCAGCTCCAGCGATTTTTGGGCGCCGGCGTCGGAATGGATGTCGTTGTACAAATCTGTTCCGGTCAGCGCGACCATCAGCGGCCTGTCCGGATGATCCCGCTTAAATTTGGCAATGCACGGATAACTGCGGCGGGCATGCAACGCGACGACCAAATCACAGGGGTTGCCCTGAAATTCCGTGGCGATTTCAACCCGGTGTCCCAATTCCCGCAGCAGCCGCGCCCAGCGCAGAGCGGTGATGCGGTTGCCTGTGCGGGAATAGCGGGGGGCGGGAGTGATGATACAGATTTTCATGATACTGTGCGATGAGACAGAGAATCGAGAATATTCTTTTTCTTAGCCTGCCTCGGTGTTCAAGTTATTACCAAGTTTCGATTGAAGTTCTTTAAGTTCCTCACGGACTTTTTGGCGCGCTTCTGTAACTTGATATATAGCCTCACTCAATCCAGTATCTGCCCGTATCGCGTCACGGAAGATATTTCGGGCCCTCCGAATTCGCGTATATGCTTCCACTGAACCATCATACTCCCATAGCGCTCGCTGAAATTCGAACGCCGCGTCCCGCGTAATTTCCTCGGCTAACAGACCACCTTTTGAATACCGCCAACGCTTTATCTTTCGCGCGATTGCTTTTGTAGCTTTGGGGGTAAGCGCGCCTTTCTCATGTTGGTTCTTAGCTACACCTTCAGCGAATGACCACACTTTTGAATACTCATCTAAACGCGCTTCTACAAGTCTTACAGTGATTTCGCGTGCTAATTGCTCACGCCACTGGCGTTGCTCATACTCGAACTTCATTTTCTCGAGTTCTTTCTGATGTTCAAATTTCTGCTGTTCGAGCTTTAGTTCGCGTTCAGCTTGTCGGTCATGGATTCTATCTCGACTAAGTACGTACATCGCCTGCAACAATACCCCAACTATTGCAGCCAGTATTGCAATGGGCGTTCCCGTAAGCAGGGTGTCTATGAATGTCTTGAAGTCCATCTTGACTTAATACTTATGCTTGTAACCCAGACTTTCAGACTTAATATTCTTTCAAGAGTGGGCTAACATTATATTAGCAATGCCTTCTACTTCGCGCACGTCCGGAACCCCGCAAACACATCCCGGCGGTGCGGCAAATAAAAATTGCGGTAGGTGTTGCGAATCAGTCGCGAGCGGGTGGCCCAGCTGCCGCCGCGCAATACTTTTTGATAGCCAAACGCACAAGTCGAACGTCAAGCTGTTTAAAAGAAAATTACTTGATAATAACACCAATTGTATATACATTGAAGCCCATGCAATATGAATGGGACGAGAACAAACGAGCTGCCAACCTTTTCAGACACAACGTTGATTTCGCCGCCGCCGTGGATTTTGAATGGGACACGGCCCTTGAGACCATGGATGACCGTTTCGATTACGGTGAGGAGCGTTGGGTTGCCCTGGGTTTTATTGGCAGCCGACTGCACGTGTTGGTGTATACCTACCGTGCCGAAACCATCCGTATAATCAGCTTGCGCAGAGCCAATAAACGTGAGAAGAAATATTATGAAACGCAAACCTAAACCTATCGCACAAGAAGATTGGGATGCAATTGAATCTCCGCCTCTCTCTAATGAAATGCTATCTCGCATGAAACCGGTAAAGGAGCGGCACCCGGACATCCCGCCGAGAATACGCGGTACCCAGAAAACCCCGCTCAAGGTGCCTGTTTCTATCCGGTTAAGTCCGGAAGTGGTAGACTTTTTCAAAGCAAGAGGCAAGGGATGGCAGACCAAAATCAACAATATCCTCCACGAATACATTAAAACTCATAACGGTGTTTGATGCCCAGTACACCGTTACCATAGGTTTGTAGTCCCCGCCCCTCGTGGGCGGCTTTCAAAGACAGCGACCCACAAGGGGTCGGGACTACGTGAATTTTTAGTTTACCTCGCGCACGTCCGGAACCCCGCAAATACATCCCGGCGGTGCGGCAAATAAAAATTGCGATAGGTGTTGCGAATCAGCCGGGAGCGGGTGGCCCAGCAGCCGCCGTGCAACACTTTTTGATAGCCAAACCACGGCGCCGAGTATTCTTTATAAGGCTGGTCGACAATGAATCCGGGGAACGGATAAAACGGCGAGGCGGTCCATTCCCAGACGTTGCCGATCATCTGGCGGCAGCCAAAGGCGCTGTCGCCTTCTGGAAATGCGACGACATCCACACAGCCGACGAATCGGGCGTCCAGATTGGCGTGTTTTGGAGTGGGCGGTTCGTCGCCCCAGGGGTACAGGCGCTTTTGGAATCCCCCTAAATCCCCCTTTACAAAAGGGGGACTTGAAGTATCGCGACTTTTTTCGAGGGGACTGGCGCTGGCGGCCAACTCCCATTCTGTCTCGGTGGGCAGCCGGCGCCCGGCCCATTTGCAGTACGCCTCGGCTTCGTACCAATTCACAAAAATCACCGGGTGGTGTTCTTCCAGCCGCACCCAGGTGCCAAAATGCCGGCGCCGCCAAGTTTTGCCGTCCTTCTGCCAGTAAATGGGATGTTTAGCGCCGGACTTTTGGAGCCAGGTTCGTCCGCCGTAGCTCCACAGTTCGGGGCGTTCGTATCCCCCGGCTTCCACGAACTCGGCAAACGCGCCATTGGTCACCGGCGCGCGGGCGATTTTGAACGGCTTCACTTCCACGGGGTGAGCCCACTTCTCGTTGTCGAACACAAAGGGCTGATCGGGAGTCGCTCCCAGCATGTACGTGCCGCCCGGAATCCCCACGTCGCCGGGGAGCGGCCCGGCATCTACTTTGATTTTCGAGATGGAATTCGTGCTGTAGCGTGGCTTGGAATATTCCAACGTTTGCCGGGTGTAGGTAAAAGCCTCGGCGTGCATGTCCTCGTGAAAGATGCCCAGCAGGTAAAGATACGTTTCCTTCGCGGAAGCCTCGCGAGCATTAAGCCGGTCGATCATGCGCTCCAGCACCGTCTGCATGTAGGCCAGCGTATGGCGTCGCGTCGGCAGCAGCAGCCCCCAGCGGTCGTCGTGAGCGACCTCGAACGAGTCGTAAAGTTCCTCGCCGCCTTTGAGGAGCGGCTCCATTTCCTCGAGTTGGCGCAGCACAAATACTTCGTGAAAAAAACTGACGTGGCCAATTTCCCACAGCAGGGGATTCACAGTGGCGAGCTGCGGACCCAGCAATTGCTCGTCGCTCAAATCGGCGATCAAATCCAGGGTGCGCTGACGGGCGTCGTTTGCCATCTCAAAGAGTTTGGCGGCTGGAAGTCGGTAATGTTCGTTCATGATATTTTCCAAAAGGGTTCATTTGCTGGAAGCAATTAATTGAAAATGAGATTAAATTTCAACAAAAAAATTTTGCGGGAATGAAAAACTGCTCGCCAAAGTTGCAAATTATCGTTTACAACAGATTACCCTTTATTTTTATCTTCTTTTTTCTATATTAATTCCAAGTTCGCTGCACCTCAGTGTTCACACTTGAGCTAAAAAATGGGGAAACCAAATCTCGACATAGAATCCGTTTCGGATGTCACGCTTTTTCAAGAGATGGCGCGCCAGAAGCCGTGGGCATTGTCGGCGCTGTACGACCGCCACGCTTCGCGTCTCTACGGCCTGGCGGTTAAAATTTTAAAAGACGAAACCATCGCGCAGGATGTCCTGCAGGACCTGTTTCTGTACCTGTGGCAGAATGCCGATAAATTTCAGCAGAGCCGCGGCCAGCCGCTGGCGTGGCTGATGATTTTATGCCGCAATCGCTGCATCGACCAGTTGCGTTCCCGAGAGAAGCGGCAGAGGCGCTCGACCACCATCAGCGATGACGTCCTGCGGAACCTCAAGTTAGATGAATCTGAAAGCCCGCTTGAAAGCGTACATTATAATGAATTGCAGCTAAAGATGAACGCGGTGCTGAATTCGTTGCCCGAGGAACAGAAGCTCCCCATTCAGCTCGCCTTTTACCGTGGGTTATCCCAATCTGAAATCGCCAGCGAGCTCAAGATTCCGCTGGGCACCATAAAAACCCGCATTCGTTTGGGCATGCAAAAATTGGGAGTTTTGCTGAAGGAGATGAGCAACCAAGAATCCTGAGCATGGAACACGAGGAGTTAAAACTTTCTATCCCGGCATACTGCTTGGGCGCGCTGGATGAGGCGGAACGACAAGCGCTGGAACGTCATTTGAAAGACGGATGCGATGAGTGCCAGCGCCTCGTCATGGAGATGCTCGCAGTTCCGAACGTTTTAAGTTTCGCCTCCGAAGCGCACCCCCCGCCACGGAAGCTGAAAGAACGTATTCTCACGCAAATCCAACCGGCCAAAGCGCGCGTCGCTTCCGCCGCCGAAAAAGTCGTGGATCGAATAGAAGAGGCAACCTATCGCGCTCTGCAGAAATCCCGCCGCCGCTGGATGGGCGCGAGCGCCGCGCTCGCGTTTGCCCTGGTCGTTGTTGTATTTCTTTTTTCACGAGAGTCGGCGATCTTAAAAAAGAACCTCAAGGCGCTGGAAAGCCAATTGCAGTTTAATGAGCAGGTCGTTATTCAGCTGCAAATGGAATTAGAGCACCGACAGCAAATGATCAACGTCTTCCAGTCGGACGCGGTAAAACTGGTTGATTTAAAGGGCACCGGACCGACGCCGCAGGCGTCCGGCAACGTCTATTGGGACCCCGAGAATGACAAGGCCGTTTTTTGTGCTTTCGATTTGCCGCCGGCGCCGGCAGATAAAGACTACCAGCTCTGGATGATCCGCGGCAGTGAACCCATCGATGCCGGCGTATTTTCCATCGATGCGCAAGGCAAAGGCCTGTCCTTTTTTAAAACTATCCCGGAAGATCGCGAGTTGAGCGCTTTTGCGGTGACGTTGGAACCCAAGGGCGGGCTCCCCAAACCTTCGGGGGCAATTCATTTGATCGGCACCATTTAGCCAATGGGGCTGTTGGCTATTTTGCATTTTATAAAAATGAATTGCTTTTCAAACTCAAAAGTGATTATGTTCGCTGTCTAATCTGTACTATTCATAAAACCGGCGAGAACGCAAAGGTCGCATTTTAAATTCTCATGGTTCGACTTCGCTCACCATGAAAAACAGGCTCAGTACTTCACCCCGAGCGGAGTCGAGGGGTGCATTTTAAGAGTTTTTCAGCATTCTGTTAGATGTAAAAAATGGATGGGGCGGTGCGCAGAAATTTTGAATTGTTGTCTGATTCTGAAATCGTGGGAATGATCGCTGCGGGAAAGGAGGAGGCGCTGGCGGCGCTTTATGATCGCCATGCCGCACGCCTTTACGGCTTGGCTCTGCGGATTTTAAAAGATCAATCTCAGGCGGAAGAGGCTCTGCAAGACACGTTCTTATCGGTCTGGAAAAACGCCCAGCGCTTCGACAAGCATATCGGCGACCCGCTGGCGTGGATGATGATTATGTGCCGAAACCGCAGCATCGACCGGCTGCGATCAAAAGAACGATCCCGAACCCGCTCGGCGGCGTTGAGCGAAGGAAGCCTGCAAATAAAGTTGGAGTGGCACGCGCAGCACCCCCTCGAAGCCATTAACCTGGACGAACAACGAACGCGCGTCGTCCGCGCGATGATGAAATTGCCGGATGATCAGCGCCTGCCAATTGAAATGGCCTTTTTTGATGGGCTCACGCAGAGCGAGATCGCGCACGCGTTGAACCTGCCGCTGGGCACCATCAAAACGCGCATCCGCCTCGGCATGCAAAAACTAAAAAGTCTGCTGCAGGAAAATTTTGCGGTGTCTTAAAAAACAGAAACACTATGAAACACGAAAAGTTTGAGGAACGGTGCGCCGCCTATAGCCTGGGAATTTTAGAAGAAAAAGATCAGCGCGGTTTTGAACAACATCTGCGCCAGGGCTGCAGCGCCTGCGAGGCGAATCTGAAAGAACTCCGCAACCTGGTGAATTCGTTAACTCTTCTCGCCGAGCCGGTCAACCCGCGCGCCGATATAAAAGACAAAATTTTGCGGGACGCTGCCCGGCAAACCCGCGCACGTCAAAACGGCCGTCATATCGGCGAACAGAAACCATTCCTATTCATTCGCAAAAACGCGGGGGACTGGCAAACCGTCGCGTCAGGCGTTGCCGCAAAAATTCTCTATGCCGATGCCGGGCGCGGCGTAACCACCATGCTGGTGCGGATGGCGCCAGGCAGCACCTTCGCCAGTCATACCCATCACGGGGCCGAGGAATTATACATGCTCGAAGGCGAATGCCTCTGCCAGGGGGAACGGCTCTACGCGGGCGATTATCACCGCGCCGAAAGCGGCAGCACCCACGGCGTCACCTCTACGGAAAACGGCTGTCTGATGCTGGTCATTTCTCCCGAAATTGAAATCGTGGTGTAAATCCAAATCTTCTCTGGCAACGTATTTCTAGAAGCTTGGTCGGAAAATAATTAACGTCACAAATTCATGATTCGACTCCGCTCACCATGAAGAGATTTAGCTTCATCCTGAGCGGAGTCGAAGGATGTTTTACTCGCATGATTCATTTTCCGACCAGACTTCTACAGGGATTCTAATTAACCTAACCAATAATGATCAAAGGAGGAGTTGTATGTTAAGAAACTTCTGGGTTGTGGTGTCTGCCGTTCTATTGGTCTCCGTGCTGATGTCGAGCTGGGATGCCAATCCCGCTCAGGCGCAGGTGCAAACCGTGAAGCCGCTCTACCAGCGGTTAGGCGGATACGACGCCATTGCGGCGGTGGTGGACGATTTCATTGGACGGTTAGCTACCGATCCGAAATTTACCAAATTCTTTGTCGGCCATGGCACTTCTTCGATTAAAAAAATTCGCCAACTGATTGTGGATCAATTATGCGAAGTCAGTGGTGGACCGTGTTACTACACCGGCCGCGACATGAAAACCGCTCACGCCGGCCTGGGTATTACGGAGACCGATTGGAATGATTCGGTAGTTCACCTGGTGGCCACGCTGGATAAGTTCAAGGTGCCGCAAAAAGAAAAAGATGAAGTTATCGGCGCGATCGCCGGCTTGAAGGGCGACATCGTCGACAAGCCCATGAGCGCCAAGTAATTCACACCCCTCTTGCAGATTTCGAAATCGCCCCGGCCCAGGTGCTGGGGCGATATGTTTTTACTAGTAGGGGCGAAGCATTCTATTAAAATTATGGTGGCAAATCAGAAATTAATTTTTGGAAGAATGCTTCGCCCCTACTCTTTCAATTTCAACGCAGCATAAATCCGATCTGTATTTTCAAACGTATTTTGTTATGTAAAAACCTTAAATCGTTGCGCTACTTTAAATCTTTTCCAGGAAAGGAGGGATAGACTCGATGTTATAGTGCATATCTCAGGCAAATTTTTGGCGGTCCATTTTTTAATTAACAGAAAGGAGTTTTAACATGAAAAAATTGGCTTTTTTTTCATTACTGGTATTTGCAGGGTTGGCTGCGGTTATGATTTTTAACAACCCTAAATATGGCGACGCCTCCAGCCATCGCGAGGCGCCGCTGATCAGCAACGATCCGCTGGCGGACAACACCGATTTATATGCCTTCCGCGCGCCAGACGACGACAATTCGGTGGTCATCGTCGCCAGCTATATTCCGTTGGAGCTTCCCGAGGGCGGCCCCAATTACGGCAACTTTGGGGAAGATATTCTCTATGAAATTCACATTAAGAACCAGACCCACGTGGGCACGCTGGGGACTGCCAAAGACGACATCACCTATCGCTTCACGTTTACGTTAACCAATGGAGACCCGACCACCTTTTTCAACATTCGCCTGGGCCAGCAGAATTTAAAGGCCACCTACACCTGCGAAAAAAGCACCGATGGCGGCGCGACCTTTACGCCTATCGTCACTAACGGCGTTGTTCCGCCGAACAACATCGGTCCCCGCTCCATCGAAGGCGGTGCTGGCCTGAACACGAACTACGACGCGTTGGTGCAGTCAGCAATTATAAGCATCCCCAACGGCGAAACCGTGTTCTGCGGCCCGCGCGACGACGTCTTCTTTGTGGATCTGGGCGGCGTGTTTGACCTCGGCCAAACCCGCAGTGACTTTGGCGCCGATCCGACCAATCCCGACAATGCCCGCGATGCCGTGGCCGGCTTCAATTGCCATTCTATCATCATGAAAATTCCTATTGACTTGCTGAAAAAAGAAGGCGTTGGCGAACCTGCCAACATACTCGATGGCGATTTTGTGATTGGCGTGTGGGCGTCGGCCAGCCGCCGGCAAATCACCACGCTCTCGCCGGTTGGCGCCAAGCCGGAAGTTAGCGGCGACTATATTCAGGTTTCCCGCTTAGGTATGCCGCTGGTCAACGAAGCCATCATCCCGCTTGGAGATAAAGACTTCTGGAATGCCGTTACCCCGTACAGCGCCGAAGAGCAAAGCTTTGTTCAGTACTTTGCCAATCCTGAACTGGCGCTTTACATGGGGAATGGTGCCTTTGGCGCGGCCGTACTGGCGCTGAGCGAGCGCCTCGTCATCCCGATGCACGCGTACCCCTCAGTCGGCGATCCCGATGGCGACGGCAGCGTCGGGTTCAACTTCAACAACGGGGCTGACGGCGTGTACGACCTGGTTGAGGCCGGGGTTGACCTTTCCGGCACGGCTTTCGTCGCGCCGATCCAACCCGGTCTCGCCGGCGACAACCAGCCACGCCTGGTGGATATTTTCCCGATTTTCTATTTTGGCGTGCCCAATTTAAAGCCCTATCAACTGGCAACGGGCAAAACCGGCGGGCCGCTAAGCGAAGGCAAACCGTTCATCAACAACTTTCTGCCTATCACACAAGGCCCCGAGGGTGAGCTCTACGGCGGGGACATATTGCGTCTGAATATGGCCACGCCGGTCACCGATCGCAGCTCCACTGAATTTCAAAATAATGCCCGCATGGGTTTGATTCGAGCCGCGGCTCTGGGGCTGACCGCCGCGCCGTATAACACCAGCAAAGATCTGGAGTTCATCCCTCACATGGATGGCTTCCCCAACGGCCGCCGTCTGGAGGATGACGTTACTACCATCGAGCTGCAGGCGGTGGGGTGTTTGGTGCTGGCGGCGGTGGGCTTGCCCTATGATGATGCCACGGCCGGCGATTATTCCGACTTGCCCTCAACCCAGTTACTGGCGGCGTTGAATTACAACGCCGGCCCGACAGCGAACGACTTACCGATTCTGGCCGCGTTCCCATATGCGCCGGATCCGCACCGCGGCTACGATTACGTGAAACAGCTCACCTCCGACTTTCCAACCAGCGTGGTCGGCGGCGGCGTTGGCGTGAGCGTGCCAAAGGCGTTCATTATCGACCAGAATTACCCGAATCCGTTCAACCCCTCCACTACTATTCAATATCATGTGAAGGTGGCGAACAACGTCAAGATTCGGGTGTTCAATTCGCTCGGCCAGGAAATCGCTACTTTGGTGAATGAACACAAAACCCCCGGAACTTACTCCCTGACCTGGGATGCGGCCGGTTTTGCCAGCGGCGCGTATTACTATCGTCTCGAAGTGGGCGACGACGCCATACAAACCAAGAAGGCCATACTGGTGAAGTAATGTTATCCGTAGGGGCACAGCATGCTGTGCCCCTACTTGATTAAGGGGAACCCTGACAAGGTTTAAATAATTTGGTGAGGACATGAAATTAAAAAAACAAGCTATCGTTTACC
>Ga0247727_10019215_pt1 | contig 10617 bp, 13 predicted proteins | sample WisWelCaveWW1625_FD_202498 | JGI IMG/M metagenome (GOLD analysis project Ga0247727, IMG submission 202498) | Biofilm microbial communities from Wishing Well Cave, Virginia, United States - WW16-25 | ecosystem: Environmental > Aquatic > Deep subsurface > Groundwater > Cave microbial mat | place...
GTGTTATGATGAGCCATAGCCTAATCCTCCTTATTTGCCGACGGGAATCGGCAGGGTTGCGGAATCCTCATCAACAATCTTAAGGCCTGGATTAGGCTTTTTCAATTCATAATTTGGTCACACATGAATTACGATATAAAATTATAGTGTAATGTCCGCCTTACGAGGTTCATATGTCAGCTGTAGAAAATTTTTTACAAATCGACATTCATCAAGCTAAACAAATGATGGCTCAGGGCGGCGTCACCATTGTTGACGTCCGCAGTCCTGATGCCTATCATGCCGGGCATCTTCACGGCGCTGTCCTCGTGACGGATGAGACCATCGATAAATTCTTGGCCGACACGGACAAGGCAAAACCTTTGATCTGCTATTGTTATCACGGTTTTTCGAGTCAAAGCGCCTGTCAGTTCTTTAAGCAATCGGGTTTTGAAAAAGTATATAGCGTGGAGGGTGGTTTTGAAGCTTGGAAGACCGTCTATCCTTTTATTAATAAATGAAATTTATTTTGGGGAGGTGAATATGGGCAAAATCATTAAAGTAGCCAATAAGAGTGACGTTAAATCCGGCCAGGGACTTTGTGTGTCGGCCGAAGGAAAAGACATCGCGTTATTTTGCGTGAATGGTTCTTACCATGCCATCGATAATACCTGCACCCATTCGGGCGGGCCATTAGCAGAAGGCCCGGTTGACGGTAAAGAAGTCGTCTGCCCCTGGCACGGCGCGGCGTTTGATGTGACCACGGGGGCTGTTCTCGCCGGCCCGGCCACCGAATCCGTCAACTGCTATAAAGTCCACCTCGAAGGGGAAGACGTTAAACTGGAATTACCTTAAATTCATTCTGTGCATATCCATGGTAAGAACTTTTTTTCCATCCCATCCAGCACCTTCTTGGGTCTACTCCTTTTAACGGATTTTGTTTTTATTCTCCTCGGTATCGCCTACCTCGCCGGCGGGGGGATGTTTTTTGATTTTTACGCCCTGGATACCGACCGCGGGTATGCTGAAACTTTTCAATATATCAAGGAATTCTGGATTCTGGTGCTGGCGGGAATATATTTCTTGCGCACCCGATCCTGGATGTATTTGTTCTGGTCAGCCGTGGCCGGGTATATCCTTTTTGATGATGCTTTGATGATTCATGAAAAGGTGGGAGAATTTATAAAATTTTATTGGCATCTTTTACCACAACTGGGATTGCGTGATCAGGACATTGGTGAGCTGATCGTTAATGCGGCGGGAACGGTGTTCTTTTTTTTGTTCTTCGGGCTTACCTATCGTTATTCGCGTCCTGCCGAAAGAAATATTTTGTTTAAATTATTAGGATGTCTTAGCGTTTACGCATTTTTTGGAGTCGGGATGGATCTGGTGCATGGCCCGATGGACAAAACATTTTTAGACCCCTATTTTCTTGTCCTCGAAGAAGGGGGCGAAATGGTCGCCATAAGTTTGATGGTTTGGTACATGTATTCATTACCAGATTCAGGACAAGTCCGTGTTTAAACCCAGTGTCCACCTGCGCGCGGTTATTTTTGACATGGACGGCGTTATCACCAACACCATGCCGGATCATTATCGGGCGTGGAAGGTAGTTTTGACACGATACGGTTACACCCCAACGCATCTCGACATTTATAAACGGGAAGGTCAGCCGGGGATTATCAGCATCAGGGATCTTTTCGCCGAAAAAGATCTGTCATTCCCTGAACGGACGCTGTATAAGGTTCTTAGTGAGAAAGAAAGATTATTTAAGAAGATCGTTAAACAACGTTTTATCCCTGGTGCGCGGCGTTTTTTGCATTGGCTTTATCAGCAGGGGTTTATTTTAGCCTTAGTGACTGGCACTTCCCGTCACGAACTCCATAAAATTCTTCCCGATCATCTCTATAAATTGTTTAGCGCAGTCGTCACCGGCAACGACGTCAAAATGGGTAAACCACATCCGGAACCGTTTTTGAAGGCCATGGAAGCGTTAAAGGTCAAATCTACCGAGGCCATCGTTATTGAAAACGCACCGTTTGGGATTCAGTCCGCCAAGTCGGCCGGTTTAAAGTGCCTGGCTGTGCAGACCTCACTTCCCAAAGAATTTTTAAACAAGGCCGACCAAGTTTTTCATAGCATAAAAGATTTAAGTCAGTATCCTTGCTTTACGCGTCCGGCAAATTCGTTATAATAAGCCGCCATGAGAATCAAAAACGCACTTGTGCTCTATAAGCATAGCGCTTACGAAAATTATTTTTTGAAACGGGGAAGTTCTTTCCGGCGTCAGCCGCGCGATTTTAATCCGAAAGATGTTTCTCCCTTTAAATCAGCCCATAGTGAGCATTACAAAACGCTTTCCTTTATTGAAGATATTCTTCGTAAGAAAATGGTTCCCTACCGCAAACATGCACGGTCGAGCAAGATAGATTTTGACCGTTTTGATTTTGTGATTACGGTCGGTGGGGATGGGACTTTTTTGGAGGCGGCCCGTAACGTCAAAGGTCAGGCGATCCTGGGAGTCAATTCCGACCCCAAAAGCAGCGTCGGCCGTTTTTGTTTTGGGAATGTATCCAATTTTACCGCTCTTTTGGAAAGATATTTACACGGTACCGCCCCCAGTCGGTGGCTACAGAAAATTCTCCTAAAATTTTTAAAACAAAAAGTGTCTGCCTGCGTTACAAATGATCTGTTGATTTGCCACAGTAATCCGGCAGCCATGAGCCGCTACCAGATCACGGTTAAAGGGGTCGAGGAAATACAGCATAGCTCCGGCGTTTGGGTGGCTACGGCGGCCGGTTCGTCAGGGGCAATCAAGTCGGCGGGAGGCCAAGCTCTGCTTTTTACCAGTCGTAAGTTCCAATACCAGCCCCGCGAACTGTATGAAAAAAAAGGGGGAGGGTATCGGCTTAAAGGTGGAATCCTTTCCCCGGGACAAACGATCCGGGTAAAATCTTTGATGCGTAACGGTGTGATTTTCATCGATGGCTCACACGTCCGTTTTCCTTTTCATTTTGGAGAAGTGGCCGAGATGACCGCTTCAAAAAATTTTCTAGAAATCATCCACGGATAATTTTTATGCACGCGATCCTTCTTGTTTCTCACGGTAGTCAATCCCCAAAGACCAAGGAAGAGATAATTCCCCTTCTTAAAAAGATCGCGCGGCATTCCCCGGCAAAGATCCATGAATACGCCTTTCTTGAATTAGAGAAGCCGAGCATCCCCCAAGGCATTGACCTTTGCGTGCAAAAAGGGGCGAGCCGCATCACGGTGTTGTTAAATTTTCTTAATTCCGGCCGGCACGTGGACGTGGACATCCCCGAGATCATCGAAGAGGCCCAGCAGAAATACCCGCATGTTGAAATCCATATGACCCCTCCGGTCGGGCAGCACGAAGGAATCGTGGAATTATTTTTGGATATGATTAAGTAGAGGCACGGTGCGCCGTGTTCCTACAGGAAAATTAATGAAACATTTTTCGAATGATCTCATCCAATGGTACAAAAAACACGCCCGCGACCTGCCCTGGCGTAAGACATTCGACCCTTACAAAATTTGGATCTCCGAAATAATGCTCCAGCAGACCACGGTTAATGCGGTCATTCCTTATTATGAACGCTGGATCAGCGAGTTCCCGAATATTAAAAGTGTCGCCATGGCCCCTCTGGAAAAAATTTTGAAAGTTTGGCAGGGGCTCGGGTATTATCAGCGGGCAAAAAATATTTACAAATCCGCACAGATCATTGTTCGCGATCATGGCGGTAAAATCCCGCAGACACGCGGTGAGTTGCGGAATTTACCTGGGTTCGGGCCGTATACCACCGGGGCTGTTTTAAGCATTGCCTTTGACCGGCGCGAGCCGATCATCGACGCCAATGTCCGTCGGGTTGTGATGCGCCAACTCGCCATCGAGGGCCATGCGGACACCTCCCAAGATTCCCGAATCCTGGGATTCCTTGATAAGGTCATGCCGCCTAAAGGTAATAATATTTTTAACCAGGCGCTCATGGAATTGGGCGCTTTGGTCTGCCGCAGCCGCGAGCCGATTTGCCTGTTTTGTCCGGTCAAAAGCAATTGTCTGGCTTATCAAAAGGGGGTTCAGGAAATTATTCCGACGCCTAAAAAGAAAATAATTAAAGATGTAGATGTGGCGATTGCTCTGATCGAGCGCGATGGAAAATATTTTATCCAAAAGCGTCCGGCCAAGGGATTGTTGGCCGATCTTTGGGAGTTTCCCGGCGGAAAAGTAGAGAAGGGCGAATCGTCCGAAGAGGCTTTATATAGGGAAGTTAAAGAAGAGTTAGGCGTTCAGGTTCGCGCTGCGAAATTTGTCATGAACTTAGTCCATTTTTATACTGAGTTCCGGGTTAAATTGCATGTTTGGCTTTGCGAACCTGTTTCTTGGCCCAAAGAGGATAAGACGCACAACTGGGTGACGCTCAAGGATATTTCTAATTATCCCATGCCTTCTGGTAGCGCGAAGATTGTAGATTGGTTGATTGAAGATAGCAAAGAAGATGTTATGTTGGGACAGATCGCGCAACAAAGAGAACGTGATTCAAAACCAAGTGATTATTTTGACTTAGAGGGACTTCTAAAAAAACAAAACGTTGGTCACAGACTGTCGTAGTATGTCCTATTGACATCTTTGTCTTAAAGCTTATTATAGGGAGCGCTAACTATAGGATTCAGATTATGCGTAATAAAACTCATTTAGCTATTATCTTTTTTGTAGCACTTCTTGCGGGGCTATCTTTCCCGAGAACTATTCAAGCCAAAGAGACCATGGGCCAATGGGTCGAACGAAAGACCAGCGGGGCCTGGCACCTTGGCGCCAAATCTCAAGATTCGAACGATAAATCAAACCCCCAGAAAGAAGACCATTCAGACGACGGCCTTTGGACCACGCGCGAACTTGACGAGGGAAATCTCGTTGAAAAAAATCTTCGCCTCGGTGTGCCGGAAAGTGGTCCTAAACCTAAGGTGGTTGACGAAGGTACACTGGTTGAGAAGAATTTAGGTTTGGCTTTTGACGAGAATGGCCCTAAGAAGGTGGTCAAAGAAGGCGAGCTGGTCGACAAGAATCTTGGTCTGGCGTTTGATGAGGAGGGTCCTAAGAAAGTTGTTAAAGAAGGTGAGTTAGTCGATAAAAACCTCGGTCTGGCGTTTGATGAAGGTGGCCCCAAACCTAAGGTTTTAAATGAAGGGGAATTGGCCGATGAAAATGTCGATTTGGCTATCTCTGATTCCGGCCCGAAACCGAAATCCGTTGATGAAAAGACCGTTGTTGAAAAGAATGTTGTTTTATCCGATGATCAGTTAGACAAAGCCCTGGCCAATAGTTCTGTGGATGAGGGTTCTGTCGCAACGGATAGCGCGGGGACTCTTAGGATCGGCCAAGGCTATGTCAGCCTTGGCTCCTCCAACGGACATTCAACCGGCGGCTCTCTTTCCGGTCTCGGAGGAAGTCTTCAGGGCGGATTATCGACGGCCAACTCCGGCCGCTCCACCGCTCAGAATGTTTTACAGAATGTTGGTTTTAATCCGCAACGATAGTTTCCTTTCTTATCTTTTCCTGTCAGTTCCCAATTAGAGCGAAGGTTGAGAAAATTTTTGAAATAATCTGTTTTTATGTTATTGTTGTTCATGCTGTTTAACTTTTAGACTATTTTAAAAAGATAGAAACAAATGAATGCCCTAAAACAAATTGAAGGAATCAGAGAGAAGGCGAGAGGGTTGAACGCCGAACAAATTGTGCGATTGGCGTATAACGAATTTGGCGGACGTGTTAACTTTGCCTCAAGTTTGGGAGAAGAAGATCAAGTCCTCACGGATATCATTGCCAGGGTCGCTCCCCAAATAGAGGTTTTTACCCTCGATACCGGGCGGCTTTTTTTAGAAACTTATGATTTGCTTGCAAAAACGCAAAAACGATATCCGCTAACTTATAAAATTTATTACCCTAACACGGAAGCGGTCGAAGAGATGGTGCGGACAAAGGGCATTAACCTGTTCTATGAAAGTGTTGAGAATCGTAAGTTATGTTGCGGCATTCGTAAAGTCGAACCGCTCAAACGCGCCTTGGCCAATGTCGATGCCTGGATCTGTGGATTGCGTCGGGCCCAGTCGGTCACGCGCAATACCCTAGAAGTATTTGAATATGACGAGGTCAATCAAAAGATCAAAATCAGTCCTTTGGCCGATTGGTCGTTGGACCAGGTGCATGAATATATTGAAAAAAATAAAGTGGACGTCAACCCGCTGCACAAACAGGGGTTTGTCAGTATCGGCTGCTCATCGTGTACGCGCGCCATTAAACCCGGAGAAGATATCCGCGCCGGGCGCTGGTGGTGGGAAGCCCCAGAACAAAAAGAGTGTGGGTTACATAATAATCCTAAAAGGAAAATACAATGATGATAAGATGGATCGTAGCTTTATTTTTTCTTTTCAATATATGTGCTATTTCACCTTTCTTAATGATAGTTGAGTCTGCCCCAGAATACGAAAGTCTCGATTTTCCCGAAGACGCTCAGTACGATGTTTATTATCAGGCTTCTGAGAATGAGGTGCAGCGAATGGAATCGGTAAAAATTGTCGGCCTTAAAACCATCGGCAAAAAAGATTTTCTCGTGGTTTTTCGTGATCAGGGTTTAAATTCTGCCTCGAAGCTTTCCTTTATCGCCATGGAGGCGATTAAAGCGATCGTTTACGCGGCGTATAGCCAAATTCCATTATTCAAAGGGTTTAGAAGGGAATAAGATGAAAGCAGGTATGGACAAACTTGACAGCTTGGAAGCCCAGAGCGTTTTTATATTAAGGGAAGCCTATCGGGAATTTAAAAGCCTGGCCATGCTCTGGTCGATTGGTAAGGACAGTACCGTCCTCTTATGGCTCGCCCGGAAAGCCTTCTTTGGTCACGTGCCGTTTCCGCTGGTGCATATCGATACCAGTTTTAAAATTCCAGAGATGATCCAATACCGTGATAAACTGGCCAAAGAGTGGAAATTGAATATGGTCTATGGCCAGAATAAGGAGGCCCTGGAGGCTAAAAAAACTTTTCCCGATGGGGCTATCGACCGTCTTAGTTGTTGTAAAGCCTTAAAATCCGAAGCGCTTAAGCATACCCTGGCCGGTGATTGGCCGAGGTACCGTTTGGACCATTTAAGCGGAAAATATGTTTTGGACCAAAACAAAGAACCCTACACCGGTGTGATCGTGGGGGCCCGGGCGGATGAAGAGGGAAGCCGCTCGAAGGAAAGATATTTTTCGCCGCGCGATAAAAACAGTGACTGGGACATCGGGGATCAGCCCCCCGAACTCTGGAATCAGTTTAAAACCGATTTTGCTCCGGGCACACACGTGCGTATCCATCCACTCCTTGATTGGACGGAGTTGAACATCTGGGAATACATCGAACGCGAGAATATCCCCATCATCTCGCTTTATTTTGATCAGGGCCATGGCCAACGTTACCGTTCATTGGGATGCTATCCATGTACGTTCCCGGTTGAATCCACGGCCAAAAATGTTCATGAGATTGTCGAAGAATTAAGAACCGGCAAATTCGCTAACATCGCCGAGCGCTCCGGCCGCGCCCAGGATAAGGAAGATTGGGGCGGGCTTGAGACGTTGCGCCGGGGAGGATATATGTAGCTCAGCTTTCAGTCATCAGCTATCAGCTTCTGATAGCTTGAAGACTGAGCGCTGATAGTTAATGGACAAATTTTATGCCGAACACACAACGCGAACAGATGAACGTCGTGATCGTCGGCCATGTCGATCATGGGAAGAGTACCCTGATCGGCCGACTTTTAGCCGATACCGGATCTTTGCCTAAAGGTAAACTTGAGGAAGTCAAGGCGCGCTGTGCCAAAAACGCCAAACCCTTCGAATACGCTTTTTTGCTAGACGCCCTCAAAGATGAACAGGCTCAAGGGATCACCATCGATACCGCCCGAAGTTTTTTCAAATCAAAAAAGCGCGATTACATTATCATCGACGCGCCCGGGCACATTGAGTTTCTTAAAAATATGGTCACGGGTGCCGCCCGCGCCGAGGCGGCCATCCTGGTTATTGACGCGCATGAAGGCATTAAAGAAAACTCCAAGCGTCACGGGTACATGATGTCTTTTTTGGGGATAAAGAATATCGCCGTGTGCGTCAATAAAATGGATTTGGTCAATTACAGTGAGAAAGTTTTTTATGGGATTAAAAAAGAGTATACGGATTTTTTAGAGGAAATTAACGTCCAATATACAAACTTTATTCCGATAGCCGCCCGTGAGGGGGATAACATTGTTGCCCTTTCTAAAAATATCCCCTGGTACAACGGCGCTTATATTTTAGAGACATTGGATAACTTTAAAAAGGCTGCCCCTAAACACGAGCAGGATTTCCGTTTTCCCGTTCAGGATATTTATAAATTTACCGAAAGCGGAGACGACCGGCGCATTGTGGCCGGCCGTGTGGAGACGGGGACAATTCGCGTCGGCGATGAGGTTATTTTCCTGCCGTCGCGCAAGAAGTCAAAGATTAAAAGCATCGAGGCCTTTAATGCCTCAGCTCTCGTTGAGGCTATTTCCGGTCAGAGTACCGGCTTCTGTTTGGAGACGCAGATCTATATCCGTCCCGGTGAGATCATGGGCAAGGCCAGCCAGCCATCAGCACATATCAATACGAAATTTAAGGCCAATATCTTCTGGATGGGCCGCCAGCCGCTCGTCTTTCAGAAAACATACAAACTAAAAGTGGCCAGCCAACATGTGCCTGTCGTCCTTTCTAAGATTGTCCATGTCCTGGACGCTTCGGAACTCTCGTCCGTTCAAAATAAAAATCAGGTCGACCGTCATGATGTGGCGGAATGCGTTCTTGAAACCTTAAAGCCCGTGGCCTTTGATGAGGTGACGAAGATTGCTGAAACCGGGCGTTTTGTGGTGGTTGATAATTATGAAATCTCCGGTGGGGGGATTATCCTGGCACCGGTTTATGATCAGGACTCCACTTTAAAAGAACACATCCGTCAGCGTGAGTTCCAATGGACCCGCAGCGAAATTACGCCCGAAAAAAGGGCCGAGCAATACAAACATAACGCGACGTTGATTATCATCACTGGACAGATGGATACGGGCAAAGAAAAAATCGCGAAGGCCTTGGAGGAACAACTTTTTAACGACGGGCGTTTTGTGTATTTTTTGGGCATATCCAATAAACTTCTCTCGGGTGAGGAGGTGGTCGCTGATAAGACCATCGCCCGGGCGGAACACATCCAGCAACTGGGAGAGATGTCGCGTATCCTGACCGATTCCGGCCTCATTTTACTGACTAGTGTTTCGGATATAGATGAACATGAGTTGTTTGTTTTAAAAACTCTCAACCGTCCCAACCCGACTTTGGTGATTAATGTGGGGGAAAATAAGTTCAGCGACAACCAGGTCGATGTGTCGCTTATGGAAAACGAGGACCCCGCGGCGGCCGTTGCCAAGATTATGGCCTTTCTCAATAAAACCATCCTGCTCGACCCAGAGTATACGATCTAAATGTTCCCGATGGTTCCCGGAGGAACGGTGAAAGGTGTTGACAAAAGTAATACTATGAATACAATCTCGAAATACGTAGTAATTTAACGTATTTAAGTAAGTCTGATGACAGGAAATCTTTTGGAAAATCTTAAAGTCCGAGTTGCCATGTGAACAAACAACCTGATTCTAAAGAAAAAATTTTGGAAGGCCGTTGCGAGTGCGGTCGATTACTTATTCGTAAAACCCCCAAAGGGTTTGAGTTAAAATGCCCCCGCTGTAAACGGTTTCATGTCTTAAGATTTGACGGAGATCAGCTGTTGGTCAGCTATGATCTAGAGACCTGTCCGGTCTTAAAAGTAGTTGAAGAGTAGCCCCATCGCCCTCATTTTTCGCATCACAATCTTCTAAATCCCACACTGGGTCAATTCCCACGGACTTCTGGCCTTTTTTGTGGTTCGACTCGCTTCGCTCGCTCACCATCGAATCACAGTGTCGAACCACCCTGAGCAAGCGACGAGTGAAACGAGGAGCGCGTCGAAGGGTCATGGAAATTTCTTGCGAAGTAATAGAAACCCCCCAGGGGATATGTTATAGTGGGCCCGTGACGATTCTTTTAACCAACGACGACGGCATTTATGCCGAAGGGATACTGGTCCTTTACAAACAGCTGAAGAAAATCGCTCACGTTACGATTGTGGCTCCGGATTCGGAGCGTAGTTCTGTTGGTCATGCCATTACACTGGCGCACCCTTTGTGGAGTAAAAAGATTAAACGGGAGGGTAGATTTTTCGGTCATGCCGTTTCCGGCACGCCTGCGGATTGTATAAAATTTGGAATGAACGTTATTTTGAAAAAAAAGCCGGATCTGGTGATTTCCGGAATTAACTTAGGGCCGAATGACGGCTGTAGTATTTTTTATTCGGGTACGGTGGCCGGGGCCAGGGAAGGGGCCATCATGGGGATTCCCTCGATGGCCGTATCTCTGGGGACGTTTGTGAATCCCGATTTTTCTTTTGCCGCCCGGTTTTCGACAAAACTGGTTAAAATGCTTTTTCAAAACGGCCTCCCGAGAGGAACTTTTTTAAGTGTGAATATCCCCGCCCATCGATCCTCAGAGATC
>Ga0247727_10019216_pt1 | contig 10617 bp, 8 predicted proteins | sample WisWelCaveWW1625_FD_202498 | JGI IMG/M metagenome (GOLD analysis project Ga0247727, IMG submission 202498) | Biofilm microbial communities from Wishing Well Cave, Virginia, United States - WW16-25 | ecosystem: Environmental > Aquatic > Deep subsurface > Groundwater > Cave microbial mat | place...
TCCGTTTCCAGCAGCGCGTCTGGTTTCTGAAAGAGACGAAGAGCGTCTGCCCAAACTGCGCGACCGGCTGTAATACCGTGCTCTGGTCACGTGAAGGCGTTGTCTACCGGCAAACGCCGCGTGACAACGACGCCGTCAATCAATGCTGGATGTGCGATTACGGCCGATTGAATTTCAAGTTCATCAACGACCCGGCCCGGCTCACGTCGCCGAGCGTGAAGAGCGCGGTTTACGGCGAGCGCGTGAACCTCACGTGGATCGAAGCCACCCGGCAAATCGCCGGTAAACTGAAGGCGGCGAAAGGCCTGGCCGGCATTGCGAGTGGCCGGGCGACGACCGAGGAACTTTTCCTGTTCAAGAAACTCGTTGGCGAACTCGTCGACATCGTGCCGCATACCGGTGAGGCCGACGGCAAGTTGTTGCGGGCCGACCGGAATCCGAACACTGCCGGCGCGAAACTTACCGGTGTGGCCACCGGCTATCTTTCGAAGATCATGGACGGCATCAAGGCCGGTAAGGTCAAGACCCTTATCGTTCTCGGCGAAGACGCGATTGAGGAAGAGTTGCTGAAGAAACTCGAATTGCTTGTCGTGATCGACACGTTGCCGAACAAGACAACCGAGGTCGCGCACTACGTGTTACCGGGAACGACATTTGCCGAGAAGCGCGGGACGTTCATCAATGGGAAGAACCGCCTCCAAAGATTCGACGCGGCGATTCCGCCGGTCGGCATCGCGCGGCCGGAATGGCAGACGTTGGTGGCGTTGCTCAATGAGTTGGGTGCGAACGGCAGCTATCTGACCATTGAAGACGTGTTTGCGGACATGGCGCGGACGTTGCCGGCATTGGCGGGATTGAACCTTTCGAAGATCGGGGACTTGGGCGTGGAATTGAAGATTGAAGCGACGACTGGAATGCCGGCGGGCGCTCCAGTGGAGGCCACGGCGTGATCCCCGAGCTGGTAATTCACGTTATCAAGATTGCCGGCGTCATCGGCGTGATGCTGGGCATCGTGGCGTACACGGTGATGGCGGAACGCTGGGTGTCGGCGTGGATTCAGGATCGCATCGGGCCGAATCGGGTTGGGCCGCTGGGGTTGCTGCAACCGTTGGCGGACGGATTGAAGCTGATGCTGAAGGAGGACGTGCTGCCGCATCACGTGAACAAGGTGTTCTACACCATCGGGCCAACGTTGGTGGTGATGCCGGCCTTGATCAACATTGCGGTGATTCCGTGGGGCAGCAATCTATTCTTCGGCAGCCGGGAAGTGAAGTGCGTGATCGCGAACTTGGACATTGGGATCTTGTTCGTCTTCGCGTTTGCGGCGTTGTCGGTGTACGGCATCGTGCTGGCCGGGTGGGCGAGCAACTCGAAGTATCCGTTCCTCGGCGGCATCCGGTCGAGCGCGCAGATGATTTCGTATGAAGTGTGTCTCGGGTTGAGCGTCGTGCCGGTGTTCATGCAGGTGGGCGCGTTGAATCTTGGCAAGGTGGTCGAGTACCAGGCCGGCCACGCGTGGCTGGTGCTGACGCAGCCGTTGTCGTTTTTCATTTTTCTCGTGAGCGCGTTCGCGGAGACGAACCGGACGCCGTTCGACTTGCCGGAGGCGGAGCAGGAACTCGTTGGTGGTTACAACACGGAGTACAGCTCGATGAAGTTCGGGATGTTCATGCTCGGGGAATACGCGGCGATGTTCATCATGTCGTGTCTGATGACGACACTGTTTTTCGGTGGATGGTCGTTGCCGTTCGCGCCGTTCAATGCGCCGGCACAAACGCTCGGCGTCGGGTTGGCGCACGTCGGCGTGTTTCTGGTGAAGGTGTGTTGCTTCCTGTTCGTGTTCATCTGGGTGCGGTGGACGATTCCGCGATTCCGGTACGATCAATTGATGGCGCTCGGGTGGAAGGTGTTCATTCCGCTGACGATTGTGAATGTGTTCGTGACGGGCGTGTGGCTGGCGGTGAAGGCGAACTGACATGCAGGTGAAACGGCCAAAACTGAATCTGTTCGAGCGGACGTACATCCCGCAGATTCTGGCCGGGATGTGGATCACGCTGAAGCACATCCCGCGACGCAAGTTTACGCGGCAGTATCCGGAAGAGAAGCCGCCACTTTACGGGAAGTATCGCGGGGCGCCGACGTTGGTGAAGGACGTTGAGGGCCGGGTCAAATGTGTGTCGTGCCAGCTCTGCGAGTTTGTGTGCCCGCCGAAGGCGATTCGGATCACGCCGGGCGAACGTCCGTCGGACGCGCCGGATGCGAACGTGGAGAAGGAGCCGAAGGATTTCGTCATTGATATGTTGCGCTGCATTTACTGCGGCTATTGCGAAGAGGTTTGCCCGGAGGAAGCGATCTTTCTGAAAAAGGATTTCGCCATTGCCGGCTACAACCGCGAGGAGCTGAAGTTTCACAAGGACAAGCTGCTCGAACTCGGGGGCGTGCACGACGACAAGATTTGGAAGTGGAAACACGAATGAACGTTCACGACGCACTGTTTTGGACGTTCAGTATCGCGATGCTGCTGTGTGGCGTGGCGGTGATTGCGAATCGCAATCCGGTCACGAGCGCGATGTTTCTGGTGCTGCTGCTCGTGTGCATGGCCGGATTGTTTGTGTTGCTGGAGGCATTCTTTCTCGCGGCGATTCAGGTGCTCGTCTATGCCGGGGCGGTGATGGTGCTGTTCCTGTTCGTGATCATGTTGCTCGACATCAAAGCCGCGACGAAGCGCCGGATTCGTTCCGTCGCGGCCGTGGGCGGATTTGGGATTGCGGGTGTGTTTGCCTGGGAGTTGTGGACGATCCTGCAAGAGCCGGTCGTGTCGGCGGTCCGTGGGCCGGCGGACTTCGGCAGTGGATTCGAGTCTGTGCTCAAACCGCTCTTCACGCGCTACATGCTGCCGTTTGAGATTACCGGGTTGCTGCTGCTCGTGGCCATGATTGGTGTCGTGCTGTTGTCGAAGAAGGATTTGCGATGACCTCCGCGCTTACGCTCGACCATTACCTCATCGTCAGTGGGTTTCTCTTCGCGCTCGGGATGGCCGGCGTGGTCGTGCGCCGCAATGCATTGGTCATCTTCATGGCTCTGGAGATGAACCTCAACGCCGCCAACCTCGCGCTGGTCGCGTTTTCGAAGTTCAACAAGATCGTGGACGGACAGGTGTTTGCGTTTTTCATCATCGCCATCGCGGCGGCGGAAGTGGCGGTGGGCCTGGCGATCATTGTGGCGCTGTACCGGCGCAAGCAAACGGTGAACGTGGATGAATTGAATTCGATGCGGCGATGAACTGGCAAGATGTCAACGCGGTTGACTGGGGGATGAACGGAACGTTTCCGGTCTGTTCGGTGTGGGTCATTCTGTTCGCGCCGCTGGTGGCGGCCGCTCTCATCACATTGGTCACGCGAAAATGGAAAGCACTCAGTGCGTGTATTTCCGTTGGCGCCGTCGCCGTTTCGTTCGTGCTATCCGTGCGGATGTTTCTGCTGCTGGCTTACAAAGGCATCGAACATCAATCGCACCCGCTCCAATGGCTGACGGTCGGCGGCGTGAATATCGAGATCGGGACGATAACAGATCCGCTCGGGCTGCTGATGTTGCTCGTCGTCACTGGCGTCGGCTTGGCAATTCACATCTACTCGCTCGGGTACATGAAGGGCGATCCCGGCTTCTCGCGGTATTTCGCGTGCTTGTCGCTGTTCACGTTCTCGATGCTTGGGATCGTGCTGGCGAACAACTTCATTCAGATTTTCATTTTCTGGGAACTGGTTGGGGTGTCGAGCTATCTGCTGATCGGTTTCTGGTTTGAGAAGCCCAGCGCCGCCGAAGCCGGTAAGAAGGCGTTTCTCGTCAACCGCATTGGCGATTTCGGGATGATGCTCGGCATCTTGTTGCTATGGTCGCATACCGGAACGTTCAACTTTGCGGAGTTGCCGGCGAAATTGGCCGGCATTCCTCCCGGCACGCTCACGCTCATCGGCGCGCTGATTTTCTGCGGGGCAGTCGGCAAGAGCGCACAGTTTCCGTTGCACGTGTGGTTACCGGACGCGATGGAAGGCCCCACGCCGGTATCCGCGCTCATCCACGCGGCGACAATGGTGGCAGCCGGTGTGTACATGCTGTGCCGGGTGTTCTTCCTTTTCGCCCCGAGCGAAACGGCGCTGACATTGATCGCTTGGATTGGCGGCATCACGGCAATCATGGCCGCAACGATTGCCATCGCGCAGAACGACATCAAACGCATCCTCGCGTACTCGACCCTCTCGCAACTCGGTTACATGGTGATGGCGGTCGGTTTGGCCGGGCCAACGCAGGCAATGTTTCATCTGACAACGCACGCATTCTTCAAGGCGCTGTTGTTCCTCGGCGCCGGTAGCGTGATCGTCGCGCTGCACCACGAACAGGACATCTGGAAGATGGGCGGGCTGTGGAAGAAGACGCCGGTCACGTTCTGGACGTTCCTCATCGGCACGCTGGCGCTGGCCGGCGTGTTTCCGCTCTCCGGCTTCTACAGTAAAGACGAGATTCTGTTGCTGGCGATGCAAAAGAGTACGCCCCTGTTCATCATCGGCGTGTTCACAGCGTTTCTGACGGCGTACTACATGGGCCGGGAATGTTTCGTCGTCTTCTTCGGCAAGCCGCGCGACCGTCGCGCCTACGACCACGCGCACGAATCGCCGTGGGTGATGACCGTCCCGCTGATCCTGCTGGCGATTTTCTCCATCATTGCCGGTTGGAACTCAGAAGTGCCGCACTTCCTCGACCCGCACGCCGAGGTCGAGCACAGCAGTCTCGGCTTTGCTCTGTTGCTCGTGCCACTAGCCGGTTTCCTCGTCGCCGCGAAGATTTACTGGAAGGCGGAACCGAGCGACGCACCCGTAAAGGCCGCACTCGGAAAACTTTGGACTGTCGTCGAGAACAAGTATTACTTCGATGAACTATACGCGTGGATCGTGAAGTACGTGCAGGGCACGATTGCGACCGCATGCGAATTATTCGACCGCTGGATTCTGCAGCGTCTCGGCATCGGCGGTCTGGCCGGCACGACAAGCCTGGCCGGTAAGACTCTGCGCCTGCTCCAGACCGGCAACATCCAAAGCTACGCCTTCCTCTTCGGCCTCGGCGTGACGGTCATCATTTACTACGTGGTGGTGCGGTGAAACAAATGAAGACACCAACCAGCGCCTGTCATTCTGGGCGCAGCGAAGAATGTCTGTCCTCTGTAACCCCCAAGACTGGCTTGTTGTCCACACTGTTTGCTAACCGGAACGCGAAGAAAGGAGCGACCCATGGCTGACACATTTAACAAGGGCGATAAGTTTGGTGGATTTGTGACCGTTGCTAGGATTTCAATGGGCGAATTCGGCGAAACTTGGCTCTGTGAAAATCCCGTTACTAAACGCAAGGCCGTACTAAAGGGACTCAAGAAAGATATCTACGAAACGGCGGGGCGCTTGGTAGCGGGTTTTGATATCGTCGCGCGCACAAAGGAGGAGGCGCAGATTGTTGCTGCATTGGGTGATAAACGATTTCCATTTGTGCCAGTCCTGTATGACGCGGTAGAGATTCCAGACGGGCGAGTTTTTTTTCTTACAGAATTCGTCGAGGGATTGATTCTCCGTGACTGGATTGAAAAGAAGGATGTCACCAACGAGCAGCGGGCTACAGTTTCGGTAAACTTGCTGCAAGCCGCGAATCGACTACATGCTGTAGGCATTGTGCACCGCGATCTTGCGGGTGATAACATCATCATTTCCGAAGGTACTAAAGTAAAGATAGTGGATTTCGGTCTTGCCAAAATCAAATCCGAGTTACTGATTACAAAGTACAGCGCAAAGACAGTCGATCCATTTACTAAGGCAAAGTACACACCTCCCAAGGTCTTCAGAGCAAGAGCAGAAGGGAGAGTTGTTGAGGCGAACGAATCATGGGACTTGTACGCTATCGGCGTCTTGTTGTTTGAGATATTTTCCGCGAAATCGGTTTCCACTCCAGAAGCAGAGATTACATCGCAAGCTCTTGCAGAATTGCCTTGTTCGGAAGCCCTAGGGCAGCTGTTGGATAACGGTAAGACTGACAACGCCCCGGCTGGACCTCAGATTGCCATTACTCTTAATAGAGACTTACGCAAAGCGGGGCTTGAAAAGGGGATTCCGAGTGCAGAGGTCGACACGACAATCATCGAGACACTACGCGAAGAAATCGCACAGCTCCAAAATGATCTGCATGCGAAACAGGGAAAGACAGCGCTGACGGATATTACGAACTTCTTGTCTAGGCTGGGACTGGTGTACACGGTTCTTCCCAAAGAGAAGATGGTGAAGGTCGACTACACGACTGATAAAGCGGGAAAGATGACCTTCATAATCAATGCGTCAGATGATGAAATATTGAGGATTTCGTGTTTGGGATTGCGTTACATGAAATCCAAGCATCGCGACTTGTTGGAATCTCTTAATCAAGCAAATTGGAACTTGGCCATGATTAAGGCTGTGCATGATCCAAAGGATGGTGAAGTGAGGCTACTGCTTCACATCCCCCATAAGCATGTGGCAATTCCTTATGAGGAATTTACGGCTCAGTTCGTTTCCATGGTACAGGCGGCCGCTGTTCTTGCGGAACAACTTGATGGGAAGTTTCCAATGATGAGTACCAAAGCAAAGTCATCCAAGAAGAAGAGCCAAGATTAGGCATGCGAAGTCTTGGAGATTCTTCGCTGCGCTCAGAATGACGAACCAAGAAAATGGACAATCTTCTAACAATTGCAGTTCTCTTTCCGCTCGCAGCGGCGTTCTTCGCGTTTTTGTTCCCGGCGAAGAAGCCGGGGGCGATTCGGGCGCTGGCGATTCTTGCGACGGGAGTGTCGCTGCTGCTGACGCTCTACATCTTCTCGCAGTTTGACCGGACGCAGAGCGGGTACCAGTTTGTGTTTGGGATCGAGTGGCTGCCGAGTTGGGGGTGCTCGTTGAAGTTTGGTGTGGATGGGATTTCGATGACGTTGCTGTTGCTCGTCGGGGTCGTGTCGTTTTGTGGGACGCTCGTTAGTCACGAGATTCATGACCGGGAGAAGGAGTACTACATTTTGTTCCTCGCGTTGACGACCGGCATCAGCGGGACCTTTGCGACGATGGATTTGTTTTTCTTCTACTTCTTCTACGAGATGGCGGTGATTCCGATGTACTTGCTCATCGGCATGTGGGGGTCGTTGCCGGCAGGCAAGCATGGCCGGACGAAGGAATACGCGACAATGAAGTTGACGTTGTACCTGACGGCGGGCGCGGTGCTGGCGTTGATCGGGTTGCTGGCGATCTACTTCGTGGGCGGAACGATGGACATCGAGAAGCTGCAGCATAACGTGTGGATCGCGGCGAACACGCAGAAGTGGGCGTTCGCGTGTTTGCTGTTCGGTTTCGGATTTCTTGCGTCCATGTGGCCGTTTCATACGTGGTCGCCGCTGGGATACGCGGCGGCGCCGACGGCCGCCTCCATGATGCATGCCGGGGTGCTGAAGAAGCTCGGAGCGTACGGGATCATCCGGCTGGCGTTGCCACTCTTACCGGAGGGTGCCCGGCATTGGGCGAACGTGATCGCGATCTTGGCGTGCTTCAACATTCTCTACGCCGGTTGGGCGGCGCTGACGCAACGCGACTGGAAGTTTGTCATCGGCTACAGTTCGGTCAGCCACATGGGCTACGTGCTGCTCGGAATTGCGACACTGAACGTCATCGGCGTGAGCGGCGCGGTGTTGTTGATGTTCGCGCACGGCGTGATGGCGGCGCTGACCTTCTCGTTGATTGGATTCTTCTATCATCAAACGCACAATCGTTTCGTGCCGGACTTGAGCGGGCTGGCGCGCAAGATTCCGTTCATCGGCGTGTGCATGGTGATGGCGGTGATGGCGTCGAGCGGGTTGCCGGGATTTGCGAACTTTGTCAGCGAAGTGATGGTGTTTATCGGCGCCTGGTCGCAAGGCTCGCTACTGTTCCGCATCGCGACGATTTGCGCGGTGTGGGGCATTGTGGTGACGGCGACGTATCTGCTGTGGGCGGTGCGGACGAGTTTCTTCGGGCCATTCGACGAGAAATGGAACATGCTCAAGGACGCAACGACGCTGAAGCAGAAGTTTCCGTACGTCCTGCTTCTCGCGGTGCTGCTCACTGTCGGTTTCTATCCCCGAGTGCTGACGGACATCATTCGATCCAGCGTTGCGTCGCAGATTGTGGAGAAGCAGAACATGCGCGGTCAAGAAACCGTTGCCCAACGGAGCGGCGAATGAGCTTCTACGCGATCCAACTCGACGCGCTGCTGGCGGTGTGGGGTGTGATTATCCTGCTCGTGGACGCGTTCCGCCCGTTTCGGAACAAGAAAACGCTCGGCTATCTTGTGGCAATATTTGTCCTCGTCGCGTTTGCCTACAGCTTCCTCGTTCAGCCCGTCTCGGACACATTTTTTCACGGGATGTACCGGCTGGACACGTTTGCGCTGTACTTCAAGCGATTGTTTCTCGGCGCGTTGACGATCGTATTGGTAATGAGCGCGGAGTTCTCCGACCGCATCGAAGCCGGGGTCGCGGAGTTCTACGCGCTGCTCCTGTTCTGCGCGACCGGGATGTTGATCCTCGCTTCGGTCAACGACTTTATCCTCCTGTTCGTCGCGCTCGAACTCGTGACAATCACATTCTACATCTTGGCGAGCTATTTGCGCCGGCAGGTTCAATCTCTCGAAGCCGGTACGAAGTATCTGATCCTCGGCGCGCTATCCAGCGGATTTACTGTGTACGGCATCGCGTACATCTTCGGGACGACCGGTACGACGAACTTCGACACGTTGGGCGCGCTGCTCTCGAATTACGTCACGCAGCCGAAGGCATTCACGTTCGGGGTGCTGCTCGTACTGACCGGTCTCGGCTTCAAAATCGCGATGGTGCCATTCCAGATTTGGGCGCCGGATGTTTATCAGGGTGCGCCGACGCCAGTCACCGCGTTTCTGGCTGTCGGCAGCAAGGCGGCCGGGTTTGCGCTCGTGTTGCGCGTGTTGTTTACCGGCCTGCTGCCGGCGCACGCGGTTTGGGGGCCGCTGCTCGTCGTGCTGGCGGCGGCGACGTTGCTCTACGGCAATCTCGGCGCCATCCCGCAACGCAACATCAAGCGCCTGCTCGGTTACTCATCCATCGGTCATGCCGGCTACATGCTCATGGGCATTGCCGCAATGAACGCCCTCGGCGTCGGCGCCGTGTTGTTTTATCTCGGCCAGTACGCGCTGACGAATCTCTGCGCGTTTCTTGCGATCGTGGCAGTAACGAACGCCACCGGCAGCGACGAGATTCCGAGCCTGGCCGGCCTTGGCCGGCGCTCGCCGATTGTCGGGCTGGCGTTGTTTCTCGCGATGATGTCGCTGGCCGGTGTGCCCCCGTTGAGCGGGTTCTTCGGCAAGTTCCAATTGTTCGCGGCCGTCATCGAACGGGCCCGGTACGACTGGCACTACTATGTGCTGGCCGGCATCGGCGCGGCGGCGGTGGTCATCTCGCTGTATTTTTACCTCGGCGTCGGGCGCGCAATTTATTTGCAGGAATCGGACGACGCGTCGCCGATCCCGGTCAGCTTGCCGATGCGTTGTGCGCTTTACCTCTGCATGGCCGGCATGATCGGACTCGGCATCTACCAACGCCCGCTCGTCGAAGCCGCGATTCAAGCTGCAAAGACGTTTGCGCTGCGCTAGAATCACGGCGTCATGAAAACCCGCACCGAGAAGGACTCGCTCGGCTCACTCGAAGTACCGGCCGACGCTTACTACGGCGTCCAAACGCAGCGCGCCGTCACTAACTTTCCCATCAGCGGTTGGCCGTTGCCGCCGCGATTCATCCACGCGATGGGCCGTATTAAACGCGCCGCTGCCAAGACCAACCTCGACCTCGGCCTCATCGACAAGAAGGTGAGCGACGCCATTGCTGCTGCCGCGACCGAAGTCGTCGAAGGCAAACTCGACAAAGAATTCCCGGTGGACATCTTCCAGACCGGCTCCGGCACGTCGACCAACATGAACGCCAACGAGGTCATCTCCAGTCGCGCCAACGAGATCCTCGGCGGCAAGCGCGGTGACAAATCACCCGTTCACCCGAACGACCACGTTAACCTGTGCCAATCATCGAACGACGTCATCCCGACCGCGATTCACATCAGCGTGATTCAGGCGATCAAGGAAGAACTCCTGCCGGCTCTCGATCACCTCCGCAATCTGCTGGCGAAGAAGGCTGGCGACTTCGACGACATCATGAAGATTGGCCGGACACATTTGCAGGACGCGACGCCGGTACGGCTTGGTCAGGAGTTTTCCGGTTACGCCGTCCAGGTCGAGATGGGGTACTGGCGTGCCGAACGCGCCGTGAAATCGTTGGAACGGCTTCCGCTCGGCGGCACGGCGGTGGGCACCGGTCTCAATGCGCATCCGGAGTTTGCGATGCGCACGATCAAGAAGCTGTCGGAGGAAATGGGTGTGCCGCTGTTTGAGGTGCCGAACCATTTTGAAGCCGCCGCCGCCCGCGACGCTTGCGTGGAAGCGAGCGGTCAATTCAAGACGATTGCCGTCAGCCTCGCGAAGGTCGCCAACGACATTCGACTTCTCGGC
>Ga0247727_10019217_pt1 | contig 10616 bp, 5 predicted proteins | sample WisWelCaveWW1625_FD_202498 | JGI IMG/M metagenome (GOLD analysis project Ga0247727, IMG submission 202498) | Biofilm microbial communities from Wishing Well Cave, Virginia, United States - WW16-25 | ecosystem: Environmental > Aquatic > Deep subsurface > Groundwater > Cave microbial mat | place...
GCGCCTTCGGCGACTTCTCCACGATCGACTTCACGGCGAACGGCTTCGGCGAGCCCCGCGTGGTGCAGGCGGGCGTCGTCAGCGGCTCGTACTTCGAGGTGATGGGCCTTCGCCCCGTGCTCGGCCGCCTGCTGAACCCGGCGGACGACGGCCCCGACGCCGCGCGCGTGGCGGTGCTGACGCATCGCTTCTGGACGACGGTACTCGACCGCGACCCGGCCGTGGTCGGCAGGACGGTCAAGCTCGGCTCGCAGAACACCAGGATCGTCGGCGTGCTCGAGCCGTCGCTGCCCTATCCGGCGGACACCGAGGTCATCGCGAACGTGGCGACGAGCCCGCACCACCTCGGCGCGACCATGGTCGAGGAGCGCACCCACCGCATGACCGAGCTCTTCGGCCGGCTGGCGCCCGGCGCCACAGTCGAGTCGGCGCGCGCCGAGCTCGTCGAGGCGCACGCCGCGATGATGCGACGCCATCCCGAGGCGTACGGGGCGAACGCCGGCATGCAGCTCCGCGTGACGCCGCTGCGCGACGAGCTCACCGCGCCGGCGCGGCCGATCCTGCTCGTGCTGCTCGCCGCCGCGGCGCTGGTGTTCGCCGTGGCCGGCTCCAACGTCGCCAACCTGATCCTGGCACGGGGCGTGCGGCGCGAGCGGGAGCTGCTCGTGCGCGCTTCCCTCGGCGCGAGCCGGGGCGCGCTCCGGCGAACGCTCCTCGCCGAGAGCCTGGTGCTCTGCGGCGCGGGCGCGCTGCTGGGCGTGCTGCTCGCGCGGCCTTTCGTCAGCGTCATCAGCCGTTACGCCTCCCGCTTCTCCGTGCGCGCGCTCGACGTGACGGTGGACCAGAGCCTGCTCTGGGTCGGCGCCTTTCTGGCGATGGCCGCGGCCGTGGCGCTCGCGTACGTCCCGCGGCTGCCTTTGCCGCACGCGCCGACCCGGTCCGGGCCGTCGACCGGCGGCGTCCGGATCACGCCGGGCACGAACGGCCGCCTGCGGGTCTTCGCCGTCACCCAGATCGCCTTCTCGTTCGTGCTGCTGACCGGCGCGGGCATGCTGCTCGCCGCGCTTTTGGCGCTACAGACTGCGAGGACCGGCTACGACATGCGGCAGGTCCTGGCGCTCGACGTCCCGCAGACGCTCGAGGCCTTCGGTCCGAAGACGATCGACTTCTTTCAGGAAGCGACGCGTCGCATCGAGAAGCTGCCGGGAGTAGAGCGCGTCGCCGTCTCGAACTTCGTCCCGTGGCGCGATGCCGGCAGCTTCGGCCATGGCACCCAGTTCGCCGTCGAGGGCTACACGCCCGCGGAGGGCGAAGAGAACCCCTATGCCCGCATGCGGATGGTGACGCCCGGCTTTTTCGCAGCACTGGGCGTCCCGTTGCTGGCCGGCCGCGACTTCACCGACGAGGACCGGAATGGCAACGAGCTCGTGGTCGTCGTGAGCCAGAGCCTCGCACAGCGGCAGTTTCGAAACGGCGACGCCCTGAACGGCCGCCTGTGGTGGACCGACAAGTACTTCGGCAAGCCCGCACCGCGCCGCATCGTCGGCGTGGTGGCGGACGTGGACGACGAGAGCGTCGTTCCCGGTCCCGCGCTCACCGTCTATCACCCGCTTGGGCAGCTACCCTACGCCGGCCGTCTGTTCGTCCACGCGGCGGGCGACCCCTACGCGCTCGTGGAGCCGGTGACGCGGACGATCCGCGAGATCGCACCGGACCAGCCGGTGGAGCGGGCCGCGACGCTCGCGGACGTGCGCGCGGAAGTGCTGGCGCCGGAGCGGCTCAATGCCTTCGTGGTGTCCGGGTTCGCCGGCGTGGCGCTGCTGATCGCCGTCGTGGGGGTCGCGGGTGTCCTGGCGTTCTCTGTGAGCGCGCGCACCCGCGAGTTCGGCGTGCGGCTGGCGTGCGGCTCGACGCGCTGGCGCCTGCTCAGACAGGTCCTGGCCGAGGGCGCCCTGATCGCCGCGATCGGGACGGCCGCCGGCGCCGTGGGCGGCTATGCGCTCGGCCGTGTCGCGGCGGTCTCCCTCGAGAGCCTGCGGCTCCCGGGTCCCCTGCCTGTGCTCGGCGCGGCAGCCGTGCTCATGGGCGCCGCGGTCGCTGCGTCGCTCGTGCCGGCGGCGCGCGCCTCGCGCGTGGACGTGGTTCAGGCGCTCCGCTCGGAGTAGACCGGCTGATGCGCGCAGGAACCCACATCGACGAGGACCGGCTGCTGACGGAGCTCATCGAGCGCGTGAACCGCGCGTGGGACGGACCCGCGGCGCGCGACGCGTATCGCGAGGGCTTCGCACGACTCCGCTCGCGGCTGGAGCTCCATCCGGTTTCGGCACGACGCGCCTCGCTCGTCTTCGAGCCGGCTGCGACCACCGTCAGGATCCTCGCTGCCGGTTGCCTGCCATTGGGCATCGCCGTGGCCATGCACCTCTACCCGCTGTGCGTCCTGCAGTGCATTCCCTTGCCATTCCTGAGCTTCGCGAGATTCCAGCGGGCGATGCTCCTGCGGGCGATCCGAAAGGGGTCGCTGATCCTGGCCAATACCGGGGGCGAACGCACCCGAGGAGCCCAGCATTCCGTCGTTGCACGTCAGGACCCCGAGGGTGTTCGAATCGATGGGACGTTCGAATACATGTCGCTCGCCAGCGTGGCGGACGTCGTCCTGTTCAAGTCGCGATTGGAGGACGGCGGCGGCTCGGTCTTCTGCGCGGCTGACCTGCGGGGCGACTCGGTGCGGATCGGAGCGTGGAGATTCTCCGGAAGCATGCGGCTTTCGGACACGTCTTCGGTGACCTTCGCCTCGCACCGGGTCCCCCACGGGCGCTACGTCGTCGTGGCCGACGACGACGTCCTGCGCTGCGCTTCGGACTACCAGAGGTGTTGGTTTCAGCTGTTTCTCGCCGACGCGTATCTCGCGCGACTCGAACGGCTGCACCGGCTCTGGGGGCTGCGGCGTTCGGCCGAAGAGCTCATGAGCCTCAACGAGCTGTCGCAGCTGCGAGCGTATGCGCTTCGCCTGCTCGACGACTTTGCTTCGGGCTCCGACGTCGAGCCCCTGAAGCAGACCACCAGCGCGATGAAGCTGCGCGTTTCGCTGATGGCGCGATCGACGATGGCTGCGCTGCGGGGCCGAGCCGAGCGCACCCCCGCGGATGCGCGGCCACTTCGAGCCGATGCGAGCGAGCTCGGCTACATCCAGTCGCAGCCGACTGCTGACGAGACGATCCTTCGCAGCATCGGCGTCCTTCCCGGAGCCGCCATGGACCATGCAAGATCCGAATCCAGTGCGCTATTGAGCGGGGCAGGCTCTCCGATCGGAGTAGGACAATGACCTCGCGATCACTCACTACCATTGCAACGGTCTTCTTGTGCTTCGGAGCCGTGTCCGTTTCGAGGCCCGCCAACATGGGCACCTCGACTTCCGACTGGCCTCAGTGGCGAGGCCCGGAGCGTAACGGGATCTCGCGGGAGGGCGGCCTCCTGAAGGAGTGGCCGGCGGCGGGACCGAAACTGCGCTGGCAAGTGAACGACTTAGGGGACGGCTTTTCAACGCCGGCGGTTGTCGGGACGCGGATTTACCTGATGAGCAACCGTGGCATGGAGAACGAGTTCGTTCAGGCTCTCTCAACTCAGGATGGAAACCCGATCTGGACAACACGCCTCGGCAGCGTCGGCAACCCGAATCAGGACCCGCCCTTCCCGAAGGCCCGGTCCACTCCGACCGTTGACGGAGACTTCGTCTACGCGCTGGGCTCGGACGGCGACCTCGCCTGCCTCGAGACCGGAAGCGGCAAGATTCGCTGGCAGAAGAGCATCCGTAAAGAGTTCGGCGGTCAGCCGCACGAGTGGGGTTACGCAGAGTCTCCGTTGGTTGACGGTGACGTCCTGGTCGTCACCCCCGGCGGCCCAGAGGCCACGATCGTGGCGCTCGACAAGAAGACAGGCGCGGTCATCTGGAAATCGGCGGTTCCGGGTGGCGATCCGGCGGGTTATGCATCGGCGATCGTCGTTCGAGGGGGCGGGCGAAAACAGTACGTGCAGTTCTTGAGCAAGGGCATCGTCGGGGTTGATGCGAAGACCGGGGAGTCCCTCTGGCGCTACAAGGAGGTTGCCAAGGGGCCGGCGCAGGCTTTCACGCCGGTCGCGCGTGAGGGATATGTCTACGGCGGTGCCCTGAGCGTGGGAGGAGGACTCGTCCGCTTGAAGCCGGACGACAACGGAGTCGCCGCAGAGCAGGTCTACTTCGAGCGCGGCCTGCCGAACGGCTTCGGCGGGGCAGTGCTGGTCGGTGACTATCTTTACGGCGCTGCAATGGGGGAGCAGCAGTTGCTCGCCGTCGAGTTCACGACGGGGAAGGTGATGTGGAAGAACGAGAGTCTCGGTCGGGCTTCGGTAGCCTATGCCGACGGGCTTTTGTACGTTCACGGCTTCAATGGAGATGTCGCCTTGGTGGAGGCGACACCCGCAGGCTATCGCGAAAAGGGCCGATTCACCCCGCCGGCCCAGCCCAAGCATAAACAGGCGGGGCAGATGGCGGAGCACGCGTACGCGTATCCGGTCATTGCCAACGGAAGCCTCTACATTCGGGATCTCGGGACGTTGTGGGCCTACGACATCAAGGCAAGACGTTAGGCACTTATCCAGCCCGGAATCGAACCTCACTGCTCCCGACTCTTCGAATGTTGCCTGCATCTCTCAGATCTCGCGTTTCCCTGATGCCGCGGTCGAGCCTTGGACCAGGCGCGGCCCGCATCCAGCCCGTTGTTGAGGGGGCATCGACGTGACCATCGCTCAAACCAACGAACCGACTCCTCGCAAGCCGCTCCGGCTGTGGCCCGGTCTCGTCACCGTGGCGCTGCTGTTCCTGGCGCGGTTCGGCCTGAAGGCTGTCATCCCCGGGTTCGAGGGCTTTTCGCTCGGGATGATGTGGTCGTTCGGCGCCGCGGCGGCCGTCCTGTTGTGGTGGCTGTTTTTCAGCCGGGCGCGCTGGTTGGAGCGCCTGGGCGCAATCGTCCTGATGGGTGCCGGAGTCTACGGGACATGGCACCTGAGGCACGAGTCGATGGGGCCCCTATGGCTCGTCGGCTACGTGGTCCCGGGCCTCTTCCTCGCCCTGGTCGCCGGGGCGGCCGCCTCGCGCCACCTCCCGGATGGGCCTCGACGCGCGACGATGGTCGCAGCCATCCTGCTCGCGTGCTTCGCGTGGACGCTCGTCCGCACCGAGGGCATCAGCGGCGACCACGTCGCGGAGTTCGCTTGGCGGTGGGCGAAGAGCCCCGAGGAACGGCTTCTGGCCCAGGCCGGCGGCGTGCCGACGGCGCGCTCGTCGGCTCCGGCCACGGAGTCAGCCCGGGCCGGCGACCCGCCCGCCGCGCGCCCTTCGGCTCCGGCAGCCGCGGAGACTCCCCGAGAACAGGTCCTGCCGCAGGCCAGTGAAGCAGGAACGGCCATCCCAGCGGCTTCGGCAGGAGCGAGCACCTCGGCGGCTTCGGCAGGGCCGAGCACCTCGGCGGCCTCGGCAGGAGCGGGCACCACAGACGGCTGGCCGGGCTTTCGCGGACCCGGGCGCGACGGCGTCGTTCGCGGCGTGCGGATCGCGACGGACTGGGCGGCGTCGCCGCCGGTCGAGCTGTGGCGCCGTTCGGTCGGACCAGGCTGGTCGTCCTTCGCGGTCCGCGGCAACCTCGTCTACACGCAGGAGCAGCGCGGCGATGACGAAGTCGTCGCCTGCTACGACGCCACCACGGGCGCGCCCGTGTGGACGCACCGCGACGCGGCCCGGTTCTTCGAGTCGAACGCGGGGCCCGGCCCGCGCGGGACGCCGGCCCTCGGCAACGGCCGCGTCTACACGTTCGGCGCAACCGGGATCCTGAACGCGCTCGATGCCGGTGACGGCGCCGTCGTGTGGTCGCGCAACGCCGCATCCGACGCTGCTCGCGCGTCCCTCGCCGGAGCGGAGCCCAAGCTGCCCGACTGGGGCTTCTCGAGCTCGCCCCTGGTGGTGGACGACGTCGTCATCGTCGCCGCCTCTGGCCAGCTCGTCGCCTACGACCTCGCCACCGGCGAGCCGCGCTGGTTCGGCCCGAAGGGCGGCGAGAGCTACAGCTCGCCGCATCTGGCGACGATCGACGGAGTGCCGCAGGTCCTGCTACTGAGCGGAGCCGGTGCCATCAGCTTCGCGCCCGCCGATGGCACGCAGCTCTGGCAGCACGCATGGCGAGGCTTCCCCATCGTGCAGCCGGCCGTGACCGCGGATGGCGGTGTCCTGATCACCGTCAGCGGGCAGAGCGGCACGCGCCGCATCGCGGTCGCGGACGGTCCCGGCGGTTGGACGGTCGCCGAGCGCTGGACCTCGGCCGGGCTGAAGCCCTACTTCAACGACTTCGTCGTTCACGAAGGCCATGCCTACGGCTTCGACGGCCGCATCCTCGCATCCATCGACCTCGCGGACGGCAGGCGCAATTGGAAGGGCGGACGCTACGGCAGCGGCCAGGTCGTCCTTCTGCCCGACCAGGACGTGCTGCTGGTGCTGTCGGAGGAAGGTGAGCTGGCGCTGGTCAGGGCGACCCCCGAGGCGTTCACGGAGCTCGCGCGGTGGAAGGCGATCCAGGGCAAGACCTGGAACCACCCGGTGCTGGCCGGCGACGTCCTGCTGGTTCGCAACGGTGAGGAGATGGCCGCGTTCCGGCTCTCCCTCGCCGGCGGCTAGAGGCTGCGACTATGTCGAGAGAGCATGCGTCGTCCTCGCTCGGAGTGGGAGTGGGAGCAGGAGGAGGCGGAGGCGCAGGCGTAGGAGGAAGCTGACCATGGCTCAGATCAACGAACCGGCCGGTGGAAAACGGCTTCGGCTGTGGCCCGGCGTGCTCCTGGTGGCGCTGCAGTGGCTGCCCTGGCTCGTCCTCCGCTTCGTCTCTCCCGAGGCCGCCATGTACGCGATGATCGCAGCGGTCTTCTGGGGGCTTGTGATCGTGGTCTGGTGGCTGTTCTTCAGCCGGGCGCCGTGGTCCGAGCGCGTCGGCGCCATCGTCCTGATGCCTATCGCGGTGGTCGCGACCAAGCTCGTCGTTCACCCGTCCATCGCGAGGGCGGGAATGGGGAACATGCTGTACTTCTTCGCCATCCCCGTCCTGAGCCTCGCGCTGGTCGCGTGGGCGGTGGCCACCCGTCGCCTCTCCGCCGGACCGAGGCGTTTGGCGTTGGTCGCCGCCATCCTCCTGGGGTGCGGAGTGTTCACTCTTCTGCGCATCTTTGGAGTCAGCGGCGACGGCCTTGCGGACTTACGTTGGCGCTGGACGCCGACGCCCGAGGAGCGGCTGCTGGCCCGGTCCGGCGGCGAGCCTTTGGCGCTTGCATCTCCGCCGGCAGCGAAGGCTCCTGTCGAGCTGCAACCGGCCCCAGCGAGCGAGAGTGAGGCAAAGGCGCCCTCGGCTCCGCCAGCCACGAAGGCTTCCAAGAAGGGGGCCGAGGCTCCAGCCCACCACGAGCCGGCGGCACCTCCCTCAGCACCTCCCCCGGCTTCCTCGGGAGCTTTGGGAGCCGATTGGCCCGGCTTTCGCGGACCCGCCCGTGACAGCGTCATTCGCGGCGTGCGGATCGCGACCGACTGGTCTGCGTCGCCGCCGGTCGAGCTGTGGCGCCGTGCGATCGGACCCGGCTGGTCGTCATTCGCGGTCCACGGCGATCTCGTCTATACCCAGGAGCAGCGCGGTGACCAAGAGCTGGTCTCCTGCTACAAGCTCCACACCGGGGAGCCGGTGTGGAGACACGGCGACCCGATCCGGTTCTGGGAGTCGGAGGGCGGCGCCGGTCCGCGCGCGACGCCGACCCTCGGCGCCGGTCGCGTCTACACGTTCGGCGCGACCGGCATCCTGAATGCGCTCGACGCCGGCAGCGGTGCTCTCGTGTGGTCGCGCAACGCGGCGGCCGATACGGGCGTCGAGACTCCGGACTGGGGCTTCGCCGGCTCGCCCCTGGTGGTCGGCGACGTCGTCGTCGTGGCCGCCTCCGGCCGGCTCGCCGGATACGACGCCGCCACCGGCCAGCGGCGCTGGCTCGGCCCGGAAGGCGGCGCTGGCTACAGCTCGCCGCACCTGGCGACGATCGACGGAGTCGCTCAGGTCCTGCTGCTCCGAGGAGCCCGCTCGACCAGCGTCGCGCCGGCCGACGGCACGCTGCTCTGGGAGCACAAGGCGCAGCCGGCCGTCAGCATCCTGCAGCCCGCTCTGACCGTGGACGGTGACGTCCTGGTCGCCAGCGGCGACGAGATGGGCGGGAGCGGCATTCGCCGGCTCGCGGTCGCGCACGGACCCGCCGGATGGACCGTCGTAGAACGCTGGACCTCGCGCGGGTTGAAGCCCTACTTCAACGACTTCGTGGTCCACAAAGGTCACGCATTCGGCTTCGACGGCAGCATCCTTTCGTGCATCGACCTCGCGGACGGCACGCGCAAGTGGAAGGGCGGACGCTACGGCCACGGCCAGCTCGTCCTGCTGCCCGACCAGGACCTGCTGCTGCTGCTGTCGGAGGAGGGTGAGCTGGCGCTGGTCGGGGCCACTCCCGGCCAGTTCGCCGAGGTCGCGCGGTTCCCGGCGATCCAAGGCAAGACCTGGAACCACCCGGTGCTGATCGGTGACATCCTGCTCGTGCGCAACGGCGAAGAGATGGCCGCGTTCCGGCTGCGCACGGCCGCCGTGGCAGCCTCGACGCAGCTCAGCGATCCGGTTTCGAGATGAACACGGGCGGAAACGGCGAGGTGCGTGTTCCTTGTCGTAGGCGAGGTTCGTCATCTCGAGCGGGTCGGCCTGCTGGTCGAACAGCTCGTCCACGTCCCACAGGCCGTGGTAGCGGATGAATTTGTAGCGGTCCGCCTGCAGCGCGAAGGCGGTCGGCGTCTGCGGGAAGTTGCGCTCCCAGTAGTACTCGTAGAGCAGCTCCGTGCGCCAGGAGACGCGCTCGCCGCGCGCTAGCGGGAGGAGGCTCGCCCCCAGCATCTCGGCGGGCGGCGTGAGGCCGGCGGCCGAGAGGATCGTCGGCGCCACGTCTTCGAGATACGGAAGAGTCCTGCAGGCTTGGATACCAGCCGGGATGCCAGGTGGTCCGGCGCTATTCACGCCCCGAGTGAAGCACTCGAGGAGCTGGGGAGGGTCCGTTCAGGGCTCCGTCCTGACTTGCAGCGTCTTGACGTAGGTCACGAGGGGTGCGTACTCGTCCTTCGCGATGACGCCGTCCCAGGTAGGCATCTTGATCCCCGGCACCTTGGCCGACGGGTCCTTGATGTACTCGATGAGCGCCGCGTCGGTCGGGTACTTCTTCCAGGCGCTGCGCAGGTCGTGGAGGCCGAGCCCATTGTCCCCGTGGCAGGAGTTGCACGAGTACTTGTAATAGACCTGCTTCCCCTGGCCTTCGCTCGCCGGAACGACGACCACGGGCCTCGCTGGACGCGTTTTGCGAATCGGAGGCACCGTTCTCAGGTACGCGAACACCATGGCTGCCTCCTCGTCGGTCATGTCGACGTACTGCTCCATCGGGAAGAGAACGGGCGTTCCGTTCGGGCGGAAGCCGCCCTTCAGGGCGCGGAGGAACTGCGCTTCGGTCCACGACCCGATCCCCGTCTCGGCGTCGGGCGTGATGTTCGCCGAGTAGACCTGCTGGCCGCTCGCGTCGAGGAGCATGTTGCCGCCGCCGTAGTAGCCGGGTGACTTCGATGGCTCGAAGTAGTCGTTCGTCTTGAAATCAGCCGAATGGCACGAGTAGCAGTCGAGGAGACCGTCGGCGAGGTACCGGCCGAAGGCGACCGGGTCCTTGGTGTCGGGCGCTCCGATCGGCGCCGTCGGATACGGGAAGGGCTTGAACGCCACTCGCGAGAGAACCTTGGTCAGGAACGACACCTCGGGCACATGCGTCGGCGCGGCGTTCGGGGCCACGAGAGGATCGTCGGAACGAAGGAACGCTATGATCGACAGGATGTCCTCGTCCGATGCGTGCGGGAGCTTCACCATGTACGGGGGCGCGTAGCGCCCGTCGCGACGGATCCCGGTGCGAAGCAGGTACGCGATCTCGCCATCGGTCCAGGACCCGATGCCCTGGGTCGGGTGCTTGGTGACGTTGGCGGAGTAGATGACGCCGAACTCGGGAGGCACGTCGGGCATCTTCCTGCCCGAGAGGACGCGGGTCGTGGCGTCGAGATGGCAGGTCACGCACAGCATCTGCGCCAGTCGCTTTCCCCGCGCCACGCGCTCGGGCGTCGCCTCGACTTCGAGCTGGAGCGTGGGCTTCGCGTACCGCGGCAGGCCGGTGAGCTGCACGTAGAGCGCCGCCGTGCCGATGAAAACGACGACGGCGCCGAGAATCCAGGCCAGCGCCTTCAATGCTGTCTTCATTGGTTGAGCTCCTTCGAACCTGCTTGTCCTTGACTAGCCTGGCGACGGCCTCGGTCTCGCGGCGGACAGCCTCGGGGTCGCCCAGGACAGCGAAGAGTAGCACTTTCTTCTGCCAGCACTTTCCGTGGATTCTCGCTGACGACGGCCAGAACATCACCGCTCTCTCGGTGTTTGATAACGGGAATGGAGCGCACTCCGGACGATCCCGAGGAGTTCGCCGTGTGGGACAAGGTAGCCGTACGGCCG
>Ga0247727_10019218_pt1 | contig 10616 bp, 13 predicted proteins | sample WisWelCaveWW1625_FD_202498 | JGI IMG/M metagenome (GOLD analysis project Ga0247727, IMG submission 202498) | Biofilm microbial communities from Wishing Well Cave, Virginia, United States - WW16-25 | ecosystem: Environmental > Aquatic > Deep subsurface > Groundwater > Cave microbial mat | place...
CCAACTGGCGAATGAGCGTGATGTGCCGTATCAATCCCTGATCAAGATGTTTTTACAGGAACGGATCGAGCAGGATTTCAAGTCGCGCCACCTGCCAAGCGGAGGATAAATACCAGCCGAAGGAGGAAGTCCTGCTGTTGGGATGGGGAGTCCCGATGCCGCTGCCTGTGAAGTCACGCAGGTATGATGAGACGTTTTGGAAGGAGTTGTTGGGAGGGAAGGAAAAGAGGAGCAAGGAGCAGAATTTGAAGGAGTTGGGGTTTTAGATAAAAACAACTATAATACTGTCCAGAATATTCAAGTCTCCAGTAGCACACAGAGGATAAACATGAGTGCAAAGAGAACTCTACAAAAGTTATCTGTGCTTGTTCCAGATAACCCTTTCATCCACGAAAATGAGCAAAAAACATGTTTAGCCGCATTAGATGTACAGAAGCTAATGGAATGGTGGCCCGGCAAACCTCATGATCCTCATCGCGATCCAAATAAAGTTCGGGCAATTCAACGATCACTAGACTGGAAGCGGGTTGTACAAATCGCGGCTTATTTACTTCAGCGTGAAGTAATTGATGCTCCTGAACAAGTAAACAAATACTTTCGCAAAATATACCAACCCAAACTACTTGATGCAGGAGGTGTGTGGCCTCCCAAAGTTCCTAATGTTGTGGGCTTTCAAAGAAGCGAATATCCCACATTTTCAAATGTCCTTCTTCACGTAAACGGCGCCGAGCTAATACCTGAGAAAAAAGAAGAAGGTGTTGCAACGTTGAGCTTCGACGAAAATGATCCTGAACTGAATTTTTCCGTTATTGATGGGCAACATCGGATCAATGGTGCCTATCTTGCAGTTTGCTTGATAAAAAAAGAAATACCTAAGGTCAAATGGGAAATACCAGCTGAAATATTTATCGACCTCGATCCTAGAGGCGAAGCGCCACGCAGACAAGCACAGATATTTATTGATGTTAACTTTTATCAAAAGAAAGTCGATCGATCTCTTGTTGCTGATTTGTTCCCAACGGCCCGAGGTGAACGAGGACCTTTAGATAATAAGGAACGTGCGCAGGATTTGGGGCGGAAGCTAATGCTGGAAGTTGGTCCTCTTGTTGGAATGATCCAGATTCCTGGCATCAAGTATGGTGTATCAGATGTTGTTACACTCTCTACTTTGAATTCTGCGATTGAAGATGAGCTAGAGACTATGGAAAAAGCAGGAATTATGAGTTTAGATGTCCAAGCAGGATTTCTTGCACAGTGTCTCGATGCGTGGCTTGACGCATCTGGCAGGAAAGAAGATGTTACCGAATCTCAAAAATTAGATCCAGAAAATGTTGCTTACCAAGGGCGTGTTCTTGTTTCATTTCTTACTTTGATACCATGGTGCATTTGGCTATTACAGAAAAACAATACTCCACTTGTGTCAGAGAATGCCCAAGGCTTGCTCACGAGGCAACTACGCAATATTATGCAAAAATCAGGTATGCTGACAAACGATCAATTCATAGCTAAGGGACAATTTAAGAAAAAGGGCTATCTCGGGAGTGGTGGTTTAGCAAAGTTTCGCAATACACTCTGGGCGGCAATTATGGGAACAGGTCAATTACAAAGACTAAAAGCGGAAACACTTGCAAAACGCGCCGAAACAAATCGAGATAAAGTCATGGCAGAGTTGGGCAAGAATTAATGAGAATAGATAAAAACATCCAGACCCGTCTTGAGTTAACGTTTAGGACACTCAGTGCCAGAGGAGCAGCGAAATCCTTTCCTCCTCCTGGTACTTTAGCTACTGCGTTAGAAAAAGTGATTAACCCGTCGGGGAAATCCTCATTTACTTTAAAAGACACATACCAAACCACGGTACATCTTGATATTTCAAAATGGTTCACAACAGCTGCTATAGAAATGTGGTTGCGCGCTGTTCACAGCTTCTTGATCTCTGCATCTTTGACGAATGTTAGTCCTATATGGGCATCTGTTTCTGGTTATTATTCCAGTCATTACAGCATTAGGGCAATTGCGCACTTACTCGGATACTTCCAACTCTTTCGGTATAGGCAGATTGTTCGATTAGAACTTCAAGGAGCAACAAATGATTTCGTTTGTACTTTCGAGAGCAAGGATGGCAGTTCGCGAGAGCATGTTTTCTATTGGAAAGTAGTCTATAAGAATTCATATTTTAGCTCAGATCCTCTTTTCATTTTGAATAATAGCCAAAGCGGAGATGATGCATCAGATTCTGGACATCGAGAAAAGAGTAACTACGCTGACCACCTTTTCGAACTTCCACAGTTCAACCCTCTAGATTCTGTAACATTGCAGAATCGCGTCAAATATATTTCACAAATACCATTTAGTACACCTCCCATTCCAAGGCGTAGTAAATTCCCCGACATTGAATCGGTACAAATTGTTGCATATCATCGATTAGTTCGATTTCGTCAATTTGTCGACGAGATTGCAGGAGGTTCAAATCGGTTTTGGAGTGTACACCGCGATCCAAGTTGGACGCGAGGCTTTATTGATTTCCAACTGATAGAACAGGGTGGTTTAAGATCGAGTCCCATAACGGAACGTATACATACTTAGGAACGCGCATGAAATACATGGGATCTAAGCGTTCCATGCTCAAAAACGGGCTTGGAAAGCTTTTGTTAAGTGAAAGTAAGAATTATGACCGCTTTGTAGATTTGTTTACGGGTGCGGCGTTTGTGGCATGTTATGTCGCAGAAAATACAGACCGACCAGTTCTGGCAGTGGATTTGCAATCATATTCAACAACTTTAGCGCGAGCGGTTATAGGACGTACTAAACGGTTGGATTCAATTAGCTTGACAGAAAAATGGATTAATTCTGCTGTCAAACTTCGCAATGAAGATCCACTCTGGAAGAAAGCAGTAAAGCATTCTCAAGATTTCAAGAAAACTAAAAAATGGGTTTTGGATGCACGTGAATTGTGTGAAATAGAATCCAAAGTAGGTTCTATTTGGAATGCATATGGAGGATATTACTTTAGCCCAACACAAGCTTTGACGTTCGATTATCTTTTGGCAGGATTACCTAAAAACAAGAAAGAAAGTAGCCTTTCTTTGGCTGCGTGTATTTCTGCGGCAAGTGAGTGCGTTGCCGCGCCAGGGCATACAGCTCAACCTTTTCAGCCTACAGCATCAGCCAAGCCATTTATCTTTGAAGCATGGCAACGTGATGTTATTCATTACTGTAAGAAAAACCTTGTCGACTTGGCTAGTCGCCATGCACAGGTTGAAGGTAAAACGATTACGGGAGATGCAATAAAAACAATAAAAAGCTTGAATTCGAATGATCTTGTGTTTATTGACCCGCCATATTCCAGCGTTCAATACAGTCGTTTTTATCATGTGCTTGAAACCATGGCGCGTAGTGAAAAGAAAATATCTGTTGAGGGTATTGGGCGTTACCCCTCAATAAAAGATCGCCCTCAGTCTCATTTTAGCAATACTGGTCAAGCAAAAGATGCACTTAAATCTTTGATACAAAAGTTGGCAGAAAAACGGTGCGCAGTTGTTTTTACTTTTCCAAGTGGTGAAGCCAGCAATGGCTTGTCAGGCAAATATATCAAGAAAGTTGCTAGTGAATACTACAACGTAAAAGATTACCCAACCATAAATGGAAAATTCAGCACACTTGGTGGGAATAATGAAGGCAGAGACGCTAGACAAGAATCTAGCGAGTTAATCTTGATGATGAAACCTGGATAGAAAGAGAACGACAACAAAAAACACTGGAATGAACATCCAGTGTTTTTTGTTATATGAACGAATGGGAGTTGAAATTGCGAAAGATTACTCAAGCGGCAATCCGCGAAGGACCTCAACCCCGTCCCCTCTCCTATAGGAGAGGGGAGTCTGCGCGTGCTATAATTTAATCCATGGAAAGAAAGAAGAAGTTCAGAATACCCCGCAAGAAAATCGCCGAGTTCTGCAAACGCTGGAGCATTACCGAATTCTCCGTGTTTGGGTCAGCTCTGCGTGATGATTTCCGTGCCAATAGCGATGTGGATGTGCTGGTGAGCATTGATCCCAGGGCGCATATCGGCTTATTCGAACTTATTGACATGAAACTTGAACTCGAAAAGATGTTCAAGCGCCCTGTTGACCTTGTGGAAAAAGAGGGGCTACGCAACCCATATCGCAGGCGTGAGATTTTACGCACTGCGCAGGTGGTCTATGTCGCTGGATGACCAAGTCAAGGCGTATTTGTGGGATATCCGCGAGGCCGCACGCGAAATCGATGATTTCATGCGCGGCGTAAAGTTCCATCAATTTGAAAAGAACAAAATGTTGCGCTATGCTGTGGAAAGGCAGTTGCATGTCATTGGTGAAGCGGCAGTACATATCTCGCCACAATTCCGTAAGAAGCATCCTGAAATCAATTGGAAGCGGCTGGTTGAGCTTCGTAATGTCATTGCGCATGAATACGGGGAAACCTTGATGAATCGTATTTGGCTTGCCGCGACAGAGCAAATACCTGAGTTGTTCGAGCCCTTGGGTGAATTACTCACTGAAGATTCAGAAGAGTAGATTTCCATTTTCTGTTCTCAACAACCGAATCAATCACTTCAGCAAAAAAGGTTGAATCTGCGGTTTGATTGGCAACAGCCGGGCGGCATATGCTCGACAGGAAACTACCCTCATACAAATAACCGGAATTAAAATAGCATTATTGGAGACTCAACCATGTCCCTCCCCCTCAACCAGATCCTCAAAGGCGATTGCATCGAGATACTCAACTCCCTGCCCGAAAAATCCATTGACCTGATCTTCGCCGATCCCCCCTACAATCTGCAACTGCAAAACGAGTTACACCGTCCCAACATGACCAAAGTGGATGCCGTTGACGACCATTGGGATCAGTTTGATTCCTTTGAAGCCTACGACGAGTTCACTCGCAAATGGCTGACGGCTTGCAAAAGGGTATTGAAACCCACTGGCACCATCTGGGTGATTGGTTCGTATCACAATATTTTCCGCGTGGGAACAATCATACAGGATTTGGGTTATTGGATGCTGAACGACGTGATCTGGGTGAAGACCAATCCAATGCCAAACTTTCGCGGCGTCAGATTTACCAATGCCCACGAAACACTGATTTGGGCGAGTTCAGGCAAGGGCGCAAAATATACGTTCAATCATCAAGCCATGAAAGGCTTGAACGAAGAAAAACAAATGCGTTCCGATTGGTGGCTGCTGTCACTGGCTACGGGTTCAGAACGCGTCAAAGATGAAAACGGCAATAAAGCACATTCCACACAGAAGCCAGAGCCTTTGTTGTATCGAGTAATTCTTTCTTCGAGCAATCCCGGTGATATTGTTCTTGACCCATTCTTTGGAAGTGGTACAACGGGCGCGATTGCAAAGCGATTGCATCGAAACTGGATTGGTATCGAGCGCGAGGAGAGTTACATCAAGGTTGCGCAGAAGAGGATTGATGCCGTTCAGGCGGAAAAATATGACGCGCAGACCTTCGATGTGAGAAGCAAAAGCAGGTCCGCGCCGAGAGTGGAGTTTTCCACGCTTGTAGAGAATGGACTGGTGAAGGCAGGGCAGAGACTTTATTTCGCCGGAGACGTGTCTCGTTTTGCGAGAATCAAACCTGACGCCCGCCTCCGAACGGCGGATGGCTTCGAAGGAAGTATCCACAAGGCAGGAAGTCATTATATGAATGGCGCGCCGTGTAATGGCTGGGATCATTGGTACCTGCGGGAAAACGGCGGAATGATAAGTTTGGATATCGTTCGTCAAAAATATAGAATTGTCGCGGGATGACGATGTTGACAGCGGCCCTGATGAAGTATATCGGTTTGCGAGCGTGCTATAATTTAATCCATGCCAAGAAAGAAGTTCAGGATTCCACGCAAGAAGATCGCCGAGTTCTGCAAACGCTGGAGTGTTACCGAATTCTCCGTGTTTGGTTCCGCGCTGCGCGATGATTTTCGCCGCGATAGCGATATTGATGTGCTGGTGAGCATTGATCCCAAGGCGCATATTGGGTTGTTTGAAATTGCCGAAATGAAAATCGAATTGGAAGGCATGTTTAAACGCCCTGTGGATCTGGTTGAAAAAGAGGGGCTTCGCAATCCGTATCGCAGAAGCGAGATATTACGCACTGCACAGGTAGTCTATGCCGTTGGATAAGCGCGAACTATCCTATTTGTGGGATATGCAGAATGCCGCAAAAGAAATCAATGGATTTATGCGCGGCGTCAAATTTGCAAGATTTGAAAAGACCAGGGTTTTGAGATATGCGGCAGAACGTCTATTGCTGATTGTCGGTGAAGCGGCGAATCACCTCTCTCCGCAATTTCGCAAGAAACATCCTGAAATTCCCTGGGCGGTTTTTATGCAATTCCGCAATATCCTTGCGCATGAATATGGAGAAAGCCTGCTAACTCGTGTGTGGCTTGCCTCAACGGAAAGCGTGCCTGAGTTGCTGGCTGGTCTGGAAGACTTATTGGCTGATGAACCAAACCCCCCTCAAAGCCAGGCCTGAAAATATGGGGTATTCAATTCATAATTATTCATCCCAAGCGAGAGGAGAGCCATGACGAACTATATCTGTATCACTTGAGGGGGTCAATTCGAGGAAACCGACGCGCCACTCACGGCGACATACGGTTTATATCGTCGAATTTAGGTACTCCCAGGATCAGGGACGCTCCACAATTTTCCAAAGGCGCACCTCTCCGTTGACGCTGCCGGTGGCGAGCAAGCCGCCATCGGGTGAAAGCGCCAGGGCGCTAATCCCGCCCGGGGGAGTGGCTTCGAACTGCAGTTGATAATCGGACGTGGTATAGACGCGCAGCGTCCCATCGCGGGACGCGGCGATCAAGGACGACCCATCCACAGAGAACCCCACGCCCTCAATCACATCAGGAAAGCCTGCATGCTTTCCGATCAATTTCCCTGTCCGCAGATCCCACAGCCAAATACTTCCTTCGGTGCATTGATCGTTGAGTGTGGCTGCGCATGTGGCTGTTGCCGCCGTGGAACTGTCGAGCGAGATGGCTGCCTCCATGACCTGGTGGGCGTGGTTGAGGGTAAAGATGGAAGTGCCATCGCTCGTCCGCCACACTTGCACGTTACGGGATGTCCCGCCGCCGACCAACAGCCTGCCATCGGGCGAGTAAGCCAGGGCTGTGACATTCCAGTACTCGGGGAGTTTGAACATGGGCTTCCACGAATCCACCGAAAAGGTCCAGACGGCGGCGCTCTGAATCTGCGGCTCATCAACTCCTCCCACAGCCAGCCTCTGACCATCTGGGGAAAACCTTACGCTGACAACCTCATGGGGAAACTCCAGCGACTGAAGCAGTGCCCCATTGCGCCAATCCCAGACTTTCGCGGTCCCATCACTCGAGACCGAGGCGAGCATTTGACCATCTGGCGAAAAAGCCAGATCCCAGACGATGCCACTGTGTCCACTCAATGTGCCGAGGTCCCTTCCATTCGCCGCCTCCCATAATCGGATGGTGAAGTCGTCCGTGTTGCCTCCCGCCGCGGCAAGGACCGCGCCATCCGGTGTGAAAGCCAGGCTGCGCACAACATCCCCCAACTCAAAGTTCTCGAAAATCTCGAGCATGTGAATCGTATCGACTCTGATGGGTATGAGGGTGGGAGTCGCAGAAGGAGGGATCGCGGTGGGAGGATCTGCTGTCTGCGTGGCAGTTGCTGGAGTCGACGGCTGCGCAGACGTCGGCGGAGAATCAGCCGCGGGGGTTAAGACTTCAACTGAAAAGCTGCAGGCGTCAAGCAACAGCGTGCTCAATACGAAAACAATAATCGCTGGTAACCATGTGCGTTGTTTCATTGCATTTTCTCTTTTCGCTTCGGATAATATGAGGGAGTCCGCCAGGCATACCTGCACAGCACACGATTTGCCAAGCAAATCGGGTGCAAGTGTCCTCCTTTATTGGAATCTGTCGTTGGAATTTCAAACAGGGAACTATTATAAAACGTTTGCCTCCGGTTTCCTGTTCCCTTATTGAAACGGGAGTGTGAGTGGATTGGTTCACCCTTATAATCCAGCCTGAATAAGGAGAAAAACATGACCAACTACATTTGCGCGACATGTGGAGTCCAACACGCGGAGACAGACGCGCCGCCCGGGCATTGTCCCATCTGCGAGGATGACAGACAATACATCGGGCTCAAAGGTCAACGCTGGACGAACATCCCTGGCTTTGCCATCGGTCAACGCGCGCTTCTGGTTCAAACGCCAAACGGAAATGTGTTATGGGACTGCATCAGCCTGCTGGATGATGCGACGGTCGAAGCCATCCGTAGGCGCGGTGGGATTTCAGCGATTGCGGTTTCGCATCCGCACACGGTTGGGTCGCTGGTGGAATGGAGTCGCGCCTTTGGCAACGCTCCGATCTACTGGCACGCCGACAATCGTGAATGGGCCATGCGACCTGATCCCGCTTTTGTATTCTGGGAAGGCGAGACGCACCCATTGCTGGATGGACTGACCCTGATCCGCTGTGGCGGGCATTTCCCAGGTTCGACAGTATTGCACTGGCCAGATGGAGCGGATGGCCGCGGCGCACTGTTGGCTGGCGATACCATGCAAATCGCGCAGGATAAGCGCTATGTCAGTTTTATGTACAGTTACCCCAATATGATTCCCCTGAACAAGCGCGCCGTCAAACGCATTGTCAACTCAGTCGAGCCGTTTGACTTTGATCGCATCTATGGCGGCTGGTGGGATTATCTCGTGGCGCCCGATGCCAAGTCCGCGGTGAAACGGTCTGCAGAACGATATATCAAGGCGATCAGTTAGTAGAATCTTATCAGCCTGCCCATTTATATAACCGGCCCAAGACCAAAGGACTTTAACCAGCTACCATCAACCTACCTCAATATTCACACGATGCCAGGCATTATTCATGTATCCTTTAAAATTCCAAACCTGCGAAACATCCTGTGGTTGCGTGTTGCCGGAAGTGTCCATTGCGCGCACAACCAGTTGATATTTTCCGGGCTTTAGCCCAAAGTTTGCCTTCCATAACGTCCATGCCCAGCAACCTGCGTTATGAATTAACTCGGCATGAACCCAGGACTCGCCGCCATTGCAGGAAACATCCACGCGCGCAACTTCCCTCTCACCGCCCGCCAGTGCATACCCTTGCAGGGTCACAGTTCCTGAATGGATTTGTTCGCCTTCCTGATGCGAACAGATCACGGATGTAACGTTCATTTCACTGAGCATCACACCCTCCTCCCATTTCACCGTCTCGGCATGAACATGCGGGGCAAACAACCGGTACGCATGACGCTGAAAATAATTATGTGACGGTTCATCCTGCACAGTAATACGATCCAGCCACTTGGCACTGCGCGCGCCGATATAACCCGGCACGATCGCCCTCAGCGGAAATCCATGCGCAGGCGCAAGCGGCTCGCCATTCATCTCATAAGCCAGGATGACTTCAGGACCCAGTCCCTTTGCAAGCGGGATGGACCCGCCATATCGAAACTGTTTACCAAGACGTTCAACCTCATCAAGTCCGTCAAATTCCACGTGCAGATGAAGATCCGCCTCGCTTTCCACGCCCGCAACTGCCAGCACATCCCGAAGCCTGATCCCAGCCCACGCCGCGTGACCGATCGCATCCACGCCCCAGGGCAACTCATTGGGGATCGGCTGTACAGCCATTAACTCTTCGCGTCGATTTCCCGCGCACTGCAAAGTGGCAGGGACAGTGACGCGCTCAAAATTATTTTTGATCTCCTCTAACGACAGGGACAGGGTCTTTAAGACCCTGCCATTGATTTCCAAACGATACGAGTCAACATCCACCTCAGGTATATCCCCATGACTGCGGACAAAGAATAAGTCCGTTGGCGTGATAAGCGATTGCCCCAATAACCGCGGCGGCGGTCCTCCATTAAACGGATTCACCTGCCTTACTGCAAAATCAGGACGTTTATCAAATAATGGCTTGGCCATGGTACTCAATACCTGAATAATAATCGAAATGGACCTGCATCACAAACACAAAAGTTCACGGAAGAAGGGACGAAAATCAAGTATCATATCCAAAACCCATAACAAAGGATATAGATAAAGGACATGCAACCCATTTTCGTGATTATTCTTATCGGTTTAATTGGCGGTGTGGCGGTGGGACTGCAAAGCCCCATGGCAAGCATCCTCACTCAAAAACTTGGACTCTTCGAGAGTGTATTCATTGTCCACGTCGGAGGCGCGGTCATTGCGTTAATTCCACTGTTGTATTTTGGAGGCGGGGGTTTGGGTCAATGGAGGAGCATTCCGTGGTATGTGCTCGGCGCGGGGGTCTTTGGGTTAATTGTGATCGGCTCGATCAGCTACATGATTCCGCGCATTGGCATCGCGGCGGCAATCACGACAATCGTCGCGGGTCAACTGCTGGTGGGGACGATCCTCGATCACTTCGGTTTATTAGGCGCTGCTGGCAGGTCCATGGATGTGAGCGCGTTCGGGCTGGCTGTCGTTTTGGTGGGCGTCTGGCTGACGGTGAAATAGAACTCACACAAATGTTTTTCACTGTGCTCTTTATGGCTAATTCCTCTTCTCGCACAAATAACACAGGCGCAAAA
>Ga0247727_10019219_pt1 | contig 10616 bp, 6 predicted proteins | sample WisWelCaveWW1625_FD_202498 | JGI IMG/M metagenome (GOLD analysis project Ga0247727, IMG submission 202498) | Biofilm microbial communities from Wishing Well Cave, Virginia, United States - WW16-25 | ecosystem: Environmental > Aquatic > Deep subsurface > Groundwater > Cave microbial mat | place...
AACGCGCTTCAGAGCCAGGGTCGCTACGCCGAGGCGGTGGCGGGCTACGACGCCGCGCTGTCGCTGTTCCAAGCGCACGGACTGCCGGCCGACGTGGCACGCTGCCAGACGAACCGGGCCAGCGCACTTGCGAGCCAGGGTCGCTACGCCGAGGCGGTGGCGGGCTACGACGCCGCGCTGTCGCTGTTCCAAGCGCACGGACTGCCGGCCGACGTGGCAGGCTGCCAGACGAACCGGGCCAACGCACTTTGGAGCCAGGGTCGCTACGCCGAGGCAGTGGCGGGCTACGACGCCGCGCTGCCGCTGTTCCAAGCGCACGGGCTGCCGGCCGACGTGGCAACCTGCCAGATGAACCGGGCCAACGCACTTGCGAGCCAGGGTCGCTACGCCGAGGCGGTGGCGGGCTGCGACGCCGCGCTGCCGCTGTTCCAAGCGCACGGGCTGCCGGCCGACGTGCCACGCTGCCAGATGAACCGGGGCAACGCGCTTCAGAGCCAGGGTCGCTACGCCGAGGCGGCGGCGGGCTACGACGCCGCGCTGCCGCTGTTCCAAGCGCACGGGCTGCCGACCGACGTGGCACGCTGCAAGCTGAACCGGGCGAGCGCACTCGCGAGCCAGGGTCGCTACTCCGATGCGGTGGCGGGCTACGAGCACGTTGATTTCAGCTTGCTCGACGGAGAAGAGCGCCGCAAAGCGCACGAGGGGTTCGGCGAGTCGCTCTGGAAGCTGGATGAACGGGATCGCGCGATGGAGCAGTATCGTGCGGCGCGGCGGGAAATGCGGCGGGCCCGGCGACTCGCACGCGTGGACGAAACACGCTACGAATTCGTGAACAAGCAGCGCGGACTCGTGCGCGATTCGGTGCGGTGCGCCCTGGAGGCGAATCGAGCCGACGAGGCGTTCGCCGCGGTGCAAGACGGCAAGGCCGGCATGCTCGGCGAAATGCGCCGCCGCATCCACGAATCCGCCGATGACGAACCGGCGGCGGTGATCGCGGCGCGCGCCGCGTTCACGGACCTGCTCCGCAATCCGCCTGATCCCGACGCCACTGGAAACGAATGGGACAAGTGGAATGTCGAGCGAACGCGGCTCGCGGCTGAGTTCCTCGACGGCTGGGGCCGCCACCACCACGCGTATCGCGAGCGATCGGACGACACGGACGGCGAGCCGCCGCGGCTGGCGGAGGTCCAGTCGGCGCTGCCGGACGATTGGGCGATCCTCGACTTCTGGCAGACCTCCGAATCGGAATTCGTGTCGTTCGTCGTGACGCGAGATAAGCTGCACGTGGAACGGCTCGAACTCGCGGACACGATGACGCGAGACGGCGGAACGATCGGGCGATTCTTGAATTCAGTACACGGGGAAACGCCCGGCAACCAGGATGAAGTCGTCGATGACCTTGACGACTGCCTGTTCAAGCCGTTGCGTCGCCGGCTGCACGATCGCGGGGTGCGCGGGCTTTATCTGGTGCCGCACGGCATCCTGCAACTCTTGCCACTGCACGCGAGCCGCGACACGGACCGGGCCGGTCGCCCGCGCTACTTGTGCGAAGAATTCGCCGTGGCGTACTTGCCGTCGTCGGCCATGCTGCCGACGCTGCCGCGACTCGATCTGGCGTTGCTTCCTTCGGGGTGGCTGGGGTCGAGTCTTCGATCCCCCAGCATTTCCGATATCGAGGCCCGCCCGGCTGGGGGCTCGAAGACTCGACCCCAGCCACCCGTCGCACTCGGCGACGCCATCCTGAGCCTGGCGAATCCGGACCACGGAAACGAGCGGTTTACCTTGCCGTTCTCGGAATGGGAGGGGCGGGAGTTCAAACGTCGGCTCGGCGGTGCGGCCGGCCGATTTCACGCGGGGGCCGACGCGACGCTCGACCGCACCGCGGTCTGGCCCGCCGGCGGACTGGTCCACTTCACGTGCCACGGTTTTGGTGATTCGTCCCTCGCACCCGTCTCGCACCTGCGACTGGCCGACGACGTGCTCTTGGCCCACGACGTGGCCTACCGGCGGCCGCCGCTGGCCGACGGCTCGCTGGTCATCCTGAACGGCTGCCAGACTAGCGTTCCCGATTGGCGGGCCGTGGACGATGGCATGGGCTTGGCGACCGCGTTCCTGGCCCACGGGGCCAGCGTGGTACTGGCCACGAGTTGGAGCGTGGCCGACGGCTGCGCGGCCCAGATGGCGCTCGAGTTCGTCGGTGAACTGCTCGACCGCGGGGCCAACCCGACCGACGCCCTGCGCGAGGCGCAACGGCACGTGCGAGAACTTTCCGCCGAGCAGATTCTGGCTTGGTGCGACGAGGTGGAGCACGAATTTCCCGAATCCGACTATCCGGCCGAGGCGATGAAGATTCACGCGCAGGCCGCGTTCGTGAGTAAGCGATCGGGGCTGGATTCAGCGGCGCGTCATCACGGCGCCCACGCCGCCCGGCTATTGCGCCAGCTCAATTGCGCCGCCGCGGCGGACCGAATCCTTGCCCTGACCCGCGCCGGCGCCACGACGGGCCGCCGCGTAAACCAGCGCGGATTCGACGAGCCGACCTTCTGGGCCGCTTTTCAACTCATCGGCCGGGTGACGTGAATGGCCTCGATGAGAATGGCTCGACGGGTGGAGCAAGATCGCCAATGACGGACGCAAGCTGCCGCCGGCCCGTGGGGCCCTGATGATCTGGGGCCGCCAATTGAACGGCACGGGCCACGTGGCGTTCGTTCTGGGCACGGTCAACCCGCAGACACGCACAGCCCGCGTGATCGATTCCAACGAGGGGTTGGACGAGCGCGGCCAGATTCACGACGTGCGGATCGACGCCAGAGTGCTCGGCTGGATCGTGCCGGCCTGCTAGCGGCTCTGGACGGTTTGAACGAAGAATCGAATAAGAAAATGAAAAAGGGCCCGTCCACTGGAAGACGGGCCCTTGCTCAATTCGCGACGACCGGTGTCGGATCACTTCTTATCGGGCGGTGAGCCTTTGGCATCCGAGGGCGGCGGTGCGATGCTGTCGGGGACGGTGATTCCCGCCTTTTTCAGGATCGCCGTCGCGCCGTCGAAGTGGATTTTCGCGGCTTGCAATTCGCCGAGACCCTCCAGGGCCACGCCCAGGTTGTACATCGTGGTGAGTACGTAGGGGTGATCCGGGCCGTAGACCACTTGCTCGATGGCCAGCGCTCGCTCAAACAAGATGCGGGCACGAGCACAATCGTTCGTCGCCATGAGCACCAGACCCATGTTGTTGGCCACCGCGGCGACGTGGGCATGGTCCGATTCGTGCGTGGATTCGTAGATTGACAAGGCTCGGCGATAGTAGGCAAGCGCGGCTTCGAGATCGCCCACCTGATGAGCGAGTGAACCCAGATTGTGAATGGCTGCGGCGACGAACAAGTGGGCCGGTCCATAAAGATGCTCGTAGAGCGATACGGCCCGACGCACATAGGCCATCGCCTCGGTCAGGTTTCCTTGCTCCTGTTTCGATTTTGCCAGCGCGTTGAGCACCGTTGCCACGTCCGAGTGATTCGGTCCGAAACTGGCCGTGAACATGGTCAACGCGGAGTGGAAATGCTTCTCGGCCGTGTCCGCGTCGCCTTCCGCCAGGGCCACCAGGCCGAGGTGATACGTGGAGGTTGCGATGCGTGGATGATTCGGCGAGATACCGTTCGAATGAGAGTAGGTCGCCTTGGCACGCTCGAACAACTGGCGAGCTTCAGCCAGGTGTCCCTGGGCCAAGAGCACGCGGCCCAGGTTATCGGCGGCAATGCCCGTCTCGCGATGGTCCACGCCGACGGTCGCCTCGAAGCGAGCCAATGCCTCTTCAAAGTGGGCGCGAGCTTTGAACAAGTCGCCTTGCGTGTGTGCCACGATCCCGAAGTTCGTCGTGGTGACGCCCAATTCCGGGTGATTTGACCCGTAGCTGATTTCCTGAATCTCCTCCGCCTCGATAAAGTGCGACACGGCACCGGGCAAATCGCCCTGAGACTTGAGCACGCGGCCCAGGTTGTTCAGCACCGTCGCCACGTACGGATGATCGGGCCCGTACATGCCTTGGTAGATCGTCAGTGACCGGCCGAAGTTTGCGCGGGCCGCCGGCAGGTCGCCCTGATTGTAGAGCACGATGCCGAGGTTGTTGGCATCGCGGGCGACATTGTGCAAATTCAGCCCGTGTTTCTCATCCAGATTTAATGCCCGCCGATGATGGGCGCGGGCCTCCTCGTAGTGACCTTGCAATCGCTTGACGGACCCAATGTGGTTCAGGTCGCGAGCCACGTGGCTGTGCTCAGGACCATATTCCGCTTCGTTCATTTCCAGCGACTTTTCAAATTTCTTCAACGCCCCGCCTAGCTCACCTTGCAACTTGAGCACCGTGCCGATGTTGCTCAGGTCTCGGGCCACGTACGGGTGATCGGGGCCATAAAACTTTTCGTCGAGAGCGAGGGCTTTTTCATATTCCGCCTTCGCCGCAGGATAATCGGCCATGGTGCGGAGCCGGTCGGCCATCTGGCTGTGGATGCGGGCCGCGATCGGCGAGCCGGCCTGCTCGGCATCTGTCGCCATCAGAGCCATGCGATTCACCTCGCGCCGCAAAGTCATCGCCGGCGCCGATCGGAATGACTCTTGTTCAAATTGCGAATAGCCCCACGGATCGCGCGGCAAAAATCGCGAGCGGTATCCCTTGCCGGGCATCGCAAAACTGACAAACGGAGTCAGCCCGACTTGCGGTTCGGTTGGTGATTCGGCGACGGAAGCAGTTCCTGGAATCGGAGCGGCTGCTCCGGGGCTGGCATGCGGCGCTGATGCCGCTTCCGCTCGAGGAGTAGCCGCGCCGGAATTTGTGTGCGGCGCTTGATTTGGTTGCACTTTGATCTCCGGCATCGGCGTGGGTGCCGGAACTGTGCCTGCGGGCAGCGGGCTCGTCGGCGGGGCCGGATCCTTCGGAGCGAAGTACCACGGCCGGCCTTTGTACGGACCCGTCACGTCGCGATTGCGGGCGTTGATGTGCGGCCCGGTCGGCGTCAATGCCTCGGGGCCCTTGTAGCCCCAGCGCGGAATCGGCAGATAGGCCTGGTATGGATACCACGGCTCGATGTGGACCGGAATCTGGTTGGCCTGACGCGGCCCGGCCCACGAACCCATTCGAGGCCCGCCCGGTCCCGAAAACGATGGGCCACCGAATCCGTAAATCGGTGCACCAACGTGTCCCCAATCTCCACAGTAATGGCAGGCAGAAGCATCGGGTGCAACTAGACTGAACAAGGCCAAGACTGCAACAGCCGAAAGAAACCGCTTCATGTTGGTAGCCGTCCAGAGTTGAGGAACCTGGGCAAATCCGCCCTCGAACAATGTCGCGTGACTGCAGACTGGAGCAAATGGAGTGCCCCCAAGTCCAAGCCGGCGGAAGGGCTGATAACCGGCCGTGTAATCGAAAAATGCAGATCAGGCAGAAGTGGGGTGATTCAAATTCTTGATGAACGTGGGCACCGGACGTTGCAAAAAGAAAACGTGCCACGCGATCTCAATTACAACCATTCTCGCGGGGTTTCAGCTGCTCCACGACTACTGAGCCGCCGCGACCTCCAGTGTCGCGTTCGGGGCGGTCACCTTCTGATTCTCGCCCGCCACATTGGTTGTGCCTTCGACGCTGAGATTCTGAATCGTTCCGACGGCAGCATCGGCCCCGGCTGTCAGTTCAATTTCGGCATCGGTCGCCCCCTCGGGAATCGTGACTTTCGGTGCCGTCACGCCTTTGGGCAGATTCTTCAACTCCAGTTCGATCGGCGGCTTGAAGCCGAGCAGTCGATTCACCTTGACCTTCACCTTGGTCTTGCCGTTCACGGGCAACTTGGCTCCGGCCGTATCCAGGGTCAGCTCGATCGGCATGCGCAGGTTGAGATTCAGGGCGGGGGCGACCACCGTGATCTGCTGATCGCCGCGTTTGCCCGTGCCGGTAATTACGATCGAATGCACGCCGAGCGGTGCATTATTCTTCGAAGTGAGCGTGACCTGCGATTGGGTCTGTTCCTTGTCGATCGGCTTGTTGCCGAAATCGACATTCGCCGGCAGGCCCTGGATGGCGAGCGTGATCGGGTCTTTGAAATCATCGGCCCGTTTGGCGGTGACCGTAATCGGCAGCGTCGTGCCGCGACCGAGTCCCGGCGCCGCAGGATCGAGCTTTACCTCCAGCGTGAAGAACGGCTTCTCGGTCACCGACAGGGCCATTTTGTTCGTCAAGTTCCGCGGCGGCCACGGGAAATTCGCCAGTGCGGTGATGAGAATCTCGCTGCAGTCGGCATACTCGACCACTTTCTTTCCATTGATCTCGGCCGTGCCGACAATCCGCACCTGAGCACCGCCGATCGCCGCCCCCTCCGCCGCTTGCACGGTGATTACGGTGTCGGCTTGGCCGGGGCCGATCACTGTCGGGCTGACCGTCAATCCGGCGGGAAGTCCCTCGACGGAAATCGCAATCGGGCCGCTGTACTCGACGCGCACCGGCCGCACCAGCACCATCGCCGCGGCACCCTGCGGCACGTCCATCTTGTCGATCGATGTTTTCTGGGCGTCGAGCTGCCGCGCCAGCAGCTTGAAACCCGGCTCGAACGGTACCGCCCGAATGCGGTAGACAAACTCGTTGCCGCCCCGTTTGTTCAAATCCCACACGCCCACCGTGTAGTCGCCGTCGGCCGGCACCTTGAAATCGATTCGTGCGTCGTCCTTGCCGGTGTCGTCGTTCGAGGCCAGTTCCTGACCTTGAGCGTTTTGGATGACCATGAAGAGATCGGCCGGCGAACCGAGCGGCCGCGAGACCGTCTCGAACACGACGCGCTCGTCCTTCTTCGCCGTGAAGACGAACCGGTCCACGTCGCCAGGCTTTTCAAATCGGCCATTCAGTACTTGTGGCACGGTGAACCGCGTGGCGGCTGCGAGTTCCTCGTTCGGTTCCTTCTCCATCGTTTCGTCGAGCGAGCTGAGTTGAAACGTGAGCGGCTCGACCTTGCCGCCGGTCGGACTCCGCACCTCAAGCGGCACGACGCCGTTCGGGTTATCGGGGACTACCACATCGACCGGTGGGATCGCCTCGGTCCCCTGACCCGTCGCGATCACCGGCACCTTGGTCCCGCGCTTGCCGCCCAACGGGAACGGCAACGTCGCGGCGGGAAAATCGCCGACACGCAACCGATAGACCGAATCGGCCCCGCCTTGAAATTTCACGTCCTGCACCTTGAGCATGTAGTCGCCGGCCTTGGCAAACGTGTGTGCAAACCGGCAATCGGAACCCAGTCCGTCGGTGTCGTCGGAATAAGCCAGCCGCCTGCCCGTGGAATCGAGCAGCTCCACAACCGGATCCACCTTGCTGCCCAATCGCCGTGCAACCACCTCGACCGTCACGCGCTGTCCGGCCTGGACCGAGAATCGGTAGAAGTCCCACGACTCGGCCTCAATCGTGGCCGAAACGACGCACGGCAGCTCCAGCTTCTGAGCATGTGCCGGCGTCTTGTTCGTCCCGTTTTCCGCCACCGGTTGCAGGTCGTCGATCATGAACAGCTTGAGATTTGAAATCCCCTTCGGCGTCACCACGCGGATTCCGCCAATCCCCACGATGGAATCGGCCGGAATCTGAACGCGAGCCACGAATTTTCCTGCTTCTTTTCCGTTGTTGGCAATTTCCGCGGGGATCACCGCCGTGATTGGCAGGTCCGTCCAAATCGAACTCGCACCAACCAGGCCTGTCCCGTTGATCGTCACATCTACCGTGCTGCCCCGCTGTCCCCCGGCAGGGCTGAGGTAAGTGATGGCAGGAGCTTGGGCCCAAACTCTCTCCGTGGCCATTGCAAGTGCAAACGTAGCTACGGTCATCCAAACTATGCAACCACGGATCGAGTGGCGGACGAATACAAATCGTGAGCCTGGTGAATCTGTCATGATGAGATCCTCGGTGGTGGGACAAAACTAGCGGCGTTTTGGAGTGCGGTGGCTTGACACCGCTTTGGTTTGTCTGGAATCGAGCGAGCCACAATCCAAAGCAGTGTCAAGCCACCGCACTCCAAAGTTCACTTGTGCAAACACTACCATGATACCGGCCTCACGCGCACAACGGAAGCATGTCCGCGCCAAGGTCACGCTCGTCGCGCCTGGCGCTTGCGTTCGGTTTCGGTGAGGAGGCGTTTGCGCAGGCGGATGGCGTTGGGGGTGACTTCGACGAGTTCGTCTTCGGCGATGTATTCCAGCGCGATTTCGAGTGTGAGTTCGCGCGAGGGCTTCAGGAGGATGTTCTTATCGCTGCCGGCGGCGCGCATGTTGGTAAGTTTCTTTTCGCGGCAGATGTTGACGGGTAGGTCGTTGTCGCGGCAGTGTTCGCCGACGATCTGGCCAGTGTAGACGGGGTCGCCCGGCGCGGGGAATTCAAGGGTGACTGTCCCCCTTCTGTTCCCCCGTCATTGCTTTTGCCGAGTAATTGCCTTGCGAACGAGCGGATGATTGTCGTCTTGCAATCTCTTCACCATTTGTGGTGTTTGGAATTCCGGATCATTGCTCAGTATCTCTGCGACGTAGAGCCGAACCCACCACTCCGGTCGCTTGGAAAGTTTTTCGAGTTCTTCAACTGCAGCCGGTTCTACCTCATTCGGTTTCAAGAAGCCATGTTGTTGCTTCCAAAGCACGTCACTCACCACGTGCTCAGCCCATTTGAGCAGCTTGACCGTTTCCGGCCTGACCGTTTGACCGTCCTCTGCGTACACCCGCAGCATGGTCATCAGCGCATCGCCGGGGCTGCCCTGGTACATGATTTCAAACAACGGCAGTGGTGGCTCCGCCTTCCTTGCGCGCAGGTACGAATCAAACTCGGAGTAAATCGGCAATGAGTAGGCGGCGCTGTTCATAAATAGTAGCTGAAACAACCTGTCTCGCACCCTGCCATCAGTCTCGTCCAAGTGCGGGACAATCACATCGATTAGGTGGCGGGAGGAGTAGAATGACAGGTGCCGCATGTGCTGCAGGATATGTCGTACACCAGCGGATTCTTCCATTGTTTGTGCGTGCGCAAAAAAATAAGCCAATTGTTCCACCAAGAGTTCCTGCTTGTTGGCAGGGACCGTCTTCTCAAGCTTGAGCATGCGCCGGACGAATTCTACGTAGTCATCATCCAGACGCATTGACAGGAATCCGAGCACTGTCTGGCGGATGTGCTCTTGAAGTCTTGGATCTGGTTTCCATTCAGTCTTCTGACTGTTTGCGTCGCTGCTGGGCGCCTCGTTCCACCCGGCCAACGGGAGAACGGTGCAGAGACACGCGAACATCGTTCGCCTGAGGCCTAATGATTGTCTCATCGTGGCAGCACCTTCCGCACGAGTTGAACAACAATTCCTTCCGTTCCCTGCTTCACTAGCTCCTCATCGTCGATGGTGCCGTGAACTTCCGTGGCACTGTGATCTCTGTCTGGAACCGAAGTTGGAATGGAATCACCTCTTAAGAGGAGATGACGTTGGTAGTAGTTGCTGTGTTGACGATTGCTTCCAGGAGGGACTGGGGGCAAGTCTGTCTCGCGCAGGAACCAATCCGTTGCGACTGCGTCAATGTAGGCTGTGTAAGGAATCGTAAAGCTGCCAATTTGGGCCGCATTGCTTGTGAGTCGATTCGCAAGCCAGTAAGTCTTTCCCCCGCCATGACTGTAGCCGAAGATTGCGACTTGAGTCACTTCTCGGTACCGTACGGCACTCACGACCTCGTCGTAGGGTCTTCCGGAACCAAGAAACAGAGGCACCGGGCTAACGTAGTCCTCATCGTACATGTGCACGTCATAGGCTCGGTCGTACAGGCGAATGGCGATGTCGAAGAGTCCCTGTCCGGCGGGTGCTGGGTCGGCGGGTTTGTTGGTTTCTCCGCCGAGGGCAATCACGATGCTCCGAAAGCTAAAGAAGCGAATCTGGTCCCCTGCCCCCGGCAAAACCTGGCCCCCTGCACGAGCCTGAACCTCCAATACGGATGAACCATGATCTGGGCCTGGAAATTCAACCCAGACATCCAGCGAGCCTGTCACCGACAACCTCTCCTCCAATGCGAAGTTGTCCCGAAAGTACGGCGTTCCCGCCATCGTTGCGTTTCTCCAGACTCTAATCTTAAGGTTCTCCCTAACCAAAAAGTAATCAACGCCACGAGCACGTGGGATTGAAAGGGAAACTTTTATGAGGTCATTTTCATTGACCACTGCTCTCCTCTGGTCACCATCAACACGGTCAGGGATTGGGTTGCCATTAGCATCAGTATTGCCGTTGTCGTTGTCGCCGTTGATTCTGATGCCTGCTCCAGGATTGGTTTCATTGTTCCCTGGGTTCACCGGTCGCCCGCCCTGGAAATCTTCGGGAACAGCGTGTCGGGCTGCCTGCCACTCAAAAGGTGATAGCACACCTTCTGGCCAACGTGTCGGTTGCGGCCGGAACGCTGTCATGTTTGCTTGTGGTGGCGCCTGAAACGCAACTGAAGCTACTCTTTCCATGGGATCGAGAAAGTACCAGCAAGGCACCAACTCTACGTGGTACTGGCCGGTCCAGGGGGTGTATTGGGTGGTGACGAGCGTGTTGTTGGTGCGGGTTCCGGGAGCCGGTAGCCAGTCGCCCCAATGGAGGGGGCCT
>Ga0247727_10019220_pt1 | contig 10616 bp, 8 predicted proteins | sample WisWelCaveWW1625_FD_202498 | JGI IMG/M metagenome (GOLD analysis project Ga0247727, IMG submission 202498) | Biofilm microbial communities from Wishing Well Cave, Virginia, United States - WW16-25 | ecosystem: Environmental > Aquatic > Deep subsurface > Groundwater > Cave microbial mat | place...
AGGCCGATGAGTACGAGACCCTCAGCGGCTATCTCCACAAGCTTACGGGGCGAATCCCGGATCTCAATGAAGAAATCATTGATAAGAATCTCTCGTTTACCGTTGTGAAAAAAAGTCAGCGCCGGATACGGCTGGTGAAGGTGCGACGGGTCGTGAAGCATCTTGGAAATGAGATCGGTGCCGAGCATGGTTCTGTCCGTAAGTAATGTGGCTCGTATCGTAGGTCGACACGCACATCGCACATTGACCCTTTTTGATCATCAACATTTCCTACTGTGTAGGCGAACCGACTGCGTTAAACCGGGCAGAAAGCAGAGCGAATGAATTTCATGCACAGCAGGAGTAGCGTTTGGCACGCTTCCTGATGCGTCACATGGAGCGCATCTATATTTTTTCGCCGATTCCATACGCATTTCTTCATCAGCGCCCCCAGAAACTTGCCGACCAGTTCTTGATGATGTCGATACCTGTCACGTATGTTGAGCCATCCGGACTACGTGATTCTTTACGGAAATCATGGGTGGCCTGCGTGCGTGCGATTCTAGCGTCTCTTGGGTATCACATTCTTGCGCTGATGGCGATTCTGATTCCAATGCTCACCCGCAAAACCACCGTGAACACACCACGCGGTCGGTCACGCAAAGACCTCGAAATTATCCCGATGCCGCCAGTAATTCCTCACAACCGTTTCAACTCGGAGTGGTTGGAGAGACTCAACGCTGCAGTATGCCGTCAGGCGTTGCGACGCCGGGTCTTTCGAATACAAGAACCTGCTGAACGGTCCATTGCTATTTTTCAAAATCCGTTCTGGGGGCTTGTCCTGCAGCAAAATGATTTCTTCAAGATCTACTATGACTGCATTGATGAACTATCGATTTACGCGGGAAGGAGCTCCCGCGAAAGGTTCAGCATGTACGAATCGAAGCTCGTTGATCAGAGTAACGGAGTATTCGTGACAGCGAAGATTCTTGAGGATTCTTTGCTGTCTCGCTATGGACACAAGCCAATCTACCGGATTCCGAACGGGGTAGATTATTTGTGGTTTCAAGACCGTGTTCGTGACTATGCGATCCCAGAGGATATGATGAATCTTCCTCGACCTGTAGTGGGATATATTGGAGCGCTCTATTCCTGGCTCAATTATGATCTTATCGTCACAATGGCAAGACGATTGCCGGGGATATCGTTTGTCTTCATCGGTCCGGTAGAAAATCGGGAAACACTTCACCCGCTTTCCGACATCCCGAATATCTATTGGCTCGGTCGGAAAGAATACCATGAGGTTCCACGCTACATCCAATCGTTTGATGTGTGCATGATCCCGTTCTTGGTAAATAGGATTTCAGAAACGGCGAACCCCGTGAAGCTTTTCGAGTATCTTGCGTTGGGGAAGCCGGTCGTCGCAACACGCTTGGCCGAACTTGAGCGCTACAAGAACGGTTTGGTGTACCTCGCGGGGACAGATGAAGATTTCATTGCCGCAATACGTGCTGCGATCGAGGAGCAAGACCCCGAGAAAAGTTACCAGCGAAGAGAAATTGCAAAAGACCATTCATGGCAAAAACACGCTGCCACGATGATGGCCGTGTTCAACTCCGAGGGCCGTTGATAGAGTGACTGGCGCAGCGCACCTTTTCCGCCGTTTCCTTGAAGTGATTGATCGAGGGATGGCATCTCCCACATTTCAGAATACACTTTGGTTGGGATCTGCATCAGTTCTGACGGGTGTCGTTGGTGCTGTGTCTTCAGCATTATATGCACGCTACCTTGGGGTAGGTGATTTCGGCGTATTGATTCTGATTTTAACGATCCTGACTGCAATGAGCGATTTGTCCGACCTCGGGTTAAGTAACTCATTAATCCGATTTGGCTCTCGAAGCGTCGCCGAAGGGGATTCGGTGCGATTGAAGACAGTTCTCTCAATTGTGTTCCGAGCCAAGTTGATCGTGGCCGGAATTCTTCTTCTTGTCGCCATTGGCCTTGTTCAGCCATTTGTTCGTTTGGTCTTTGACCATGTAGATGAGAAAATAACCTTCTATTTCCTTTTTTCTCTTGCTGCGGTGGCGCTCAATGCGGTGGCGAGCATCTTTGCTCCTCTCTTCCAAGCATTCAAACGATTTCGTGTGCAATCCCTGCTTTCCGTTCTCCGCTCCGCGGTGAAATTGCTATTGTTGCTGCTCTGCATTCTTATCCTTACTCAGATCTCTGTTACTCTTATCATCTGGATAGAGATTGTCTCACTTCTTCTCTATTTGGGTACGTGTTACTACTTTTCTCCGGTGAAATCGTTTTCACTGTTTTCCAGGGACCAAACTCTTCAACGAGAGATCTTTTCCTTTAATAAATGGATTTCACTGTACCAGATCATTGCGTTGGTCGGAGGGAGGTTGGATATCCTTTTAGTGGGAGGTCTTGCAAATGCGAATGCATTGGGACTTTATGGAGCAGCATCGAAAATAGCATTCCTACTCATCACCGTTGCAAACTCTTACCTCACTGTTCTGTTGCCGGAGTTTTCCTCGTGTGTTTCATTTGATGATCTCAAAAGGAGGCAGCGGAATGCAGGAATGGGGGTAGCGTTCATTGCTCTTTGCATTTTGCTGTTGGGTATTCTCGCTGATCCACTTGTGCGGGTCATTTTCGGGGAGGAGTTTACCGAAGCTGCCTCGGTCTTCCGCATAATGTGTGCCGGGGTGATCTTCACCGTTCTGGGATATCCGTTTAACGCGACCTTGTTTGCAATGAACAAATCTGCGGTGTTTCCAGTTATTTCCGCAGTTTCCATGACGACTTTTGTGATTGCAAATATCTATCTCATTCCACAACTCGGTGTGAACGGAGCTGCGATTGCATATTCGACCAGCAGCGGCGTGGCGTTCCTGGTCTCCCTGGCATTCTACCGGAGTATCGTGGGGAAAGTACGAGAGCGAGAGGCCGCATTGTGAGTGTGTTCGAAGTCTCCGCGGCAAAACCTCTTGTCAGTATTGTCATCGTGAACTTTAACGGCGCGCAGGTTCTCAGGGACTGCCTCACGAGTGTGTACGCACAATCATACCGCCCGATTGAGGTCATCGTGGTAGACAATGCGTCGGTTGACGGGAGTGTTGAGATTGTCAGATCGGAATTCCCAGACGCGCGCTTGGTCATCAATAGCAAAAACGAGGGATTTGCAGGCGGGAGTAATCGGGGCGTTTCGGTGGCTACCGGCGAGTACATTGCATTGCTGAATAATGACGCGGTTGTAGACAAGTCTTGGCTTGCCACCTTGTTCGGAACGCTCCAAGGATCGACAGCCTGCATTCTCGCATCAAAAGTGATCACCGACGGGGTACCCTATGCCTTCTACGAGATGAACGGGACGCTGAATTATCTTGGGTACAACATTCCACGGAAGTTTTCCGATCTTTCCAAGATATTTTATGCGAGCGGCGCATCACTTCTCTATCGGCGGCTGGGAAACGAATACCCATTTCTGGATGAGTTTTTTCTTTACCATGAAGATGTTTTCTTTTGCTGGCGGCACAGACTTCGGGGTGGCTCGGTCTCGATGCTCCAAGAGTCAGTAGTGCATCACCGCGGGAGCGTGTCGACAAAGCGGCAATCAACATCGTTTATTACGTTCTATCAAGAGCGAAACCGTCTGTTAAATTGCCTGTTACTGTATGAACGCACAACGTTGGTTGCACTTCTTCCTTACATTGTGCTTGATATGCTGGGGAAGATCCTCTTGAGTGTCCTTGGTCGTCGGAAGTCGCTCAAGGGCATTATGCGGGGATACGTGTGGATCGCTGCACACATAGCGTGGCTGCGTGAGGAGCGAGGGAAGATACAAGCGGAGCGAACGGTGCCTGACAAGGAAATCATGCGACTCATGACTGCGGACGTTGTGGGTTCCAACTCTTCGCTGGCAGGATTTGTGAACCAGCTTTCGCGGACATATGCAAGAATTGCGGGCCTCTCATACCATGTCTGATGTTGTGATCATTATCGTCACTTGGAATTGCAAGGACTACCTCGACCAGTGCCTGCGTTCTCTTGCATGCTCAGGGATGAAGTTTTCTTCCAGGATTATTCTTGTCGATAATAATTCCTCGGATGGGACTGTCCCCCATGTTCGGGAGCATTATCCGGATGTGCAGATCATTGCGAACGCCGAGAACATGGGCTTTGCCGGCGCAAATAATCAGGCGATGAAACATGCACGAGGCCGGTACGTGTTGCTTTTGAATCCGGATACCGCAGTGCATCCCGGTGCTCTTGATGGTCTTGTCGAGTTCCTTGATTCCCATGAAAACGTCTGGGCGGCCGGTCCGGCAATGCTGAATGCAGACAGCACTCCTCAGCGGACGGGTGTGCGATTTCCGAACAACTGGGATATTGCTGTTGAATCATTCTTCCTCGATAGGGTATTTCCACACTCGAGGCTCTTTGGAAGGCATAAGGAGTTGTATGAAGATCCAACAAAGCCTCGGCCTGTTGATTATCTTCAAGGTTCATGCCTCATGGTGCGATTCAGCGCGATAGAGAACGTGGGTGGTCTCGACGAACAATTCTTCCTGTATTTTGAGGAGGTAGATTGGTGCTTCATAATAAAACAAGCCGGTGGGCAGGTCTATTATTGTCCGTCGGGGAATGTAACACACTTCGGCGGAGGGGAATTCGGACACTATGATGAACAAAGGCTAATCTATTATCATAAGAGCCTAATGCTCTTTTATCAGAAGCACTACTCCTCCAGCCAAACTCTTGTTCTGCGTGCTCTTCTTGCTGTGCGTGCCATGGTACGCATCCTTGTGTGGTACACTGTGAGCCTTGTTCGGCCGTCCGTGCGCGCATGCGCGATTTCCAGCTCACACGGGTATGTGAAGATACTCGGACTGCTGCTGAAAAGGTTCTAAGGACAATGCCTTCTCTACTGGTTTCCGTCATTATACCAACACACAACCGTAAGGAGTTGCTTGTAAGGTGCCTCGATTCTCTCGCCGCGCAAACAATTAAGGCCTCTCAACTCGAGGTCATCGTTGTCGATGATGGTTCAACTGATGGGACCGGGGACCTTCTGAAAGGCAAAAAGTATTCGTTTCAACTGAAATATCTCCGCATAGAGAGAACTGGCCCGCCGAATGCACGGAACGTTGGAACCAAGCATGCCTCTGGTGAAATTGTCGCCTTCATGGACGACGATGTCGTGTGCCACGCCGATTGCATTGAGAGAGCCATTCCATGTTTCTCTCAAGACAACGTCGCAGCGGTAGAAACGAATCTCTTGCTGGAGGGAACAGATCGACCTCTCTTGAAACGATCTGCCGTTCAAGGATTTATTACGGCGGCGATCTTTTTTCGCAGGCAGGTTCTGATTGAAATCGGTGGATTCGATGAGGACTTCTTCGACCATCACACGGGGGTGTTCTTTCGTGACGATTCCGATCTTGGTTTTCGTTTACTGGAAGCCGGTTACGATGCGGTTCAGCCCGAAGAGGTAAAGGCCTGGCATCCTATGATCTTTGGTACTATCGCATCCTGTTTTGCGCATGCCCGGCGGTACATGTTCGACCCCCTCCTGTATCGGAAGCACCCTAGGTTGTTTCGTTCCAGGCTGGAGCGAAAGCGAATCGGGCCCTTCTCTTTTGGCCGTCCAATGCACTATGGCTGCGAGTGTTACTGTGCAGCGGTGAGTGCTGGTGGGATGGCATTGGGAATGGGCTTCCCATCCCTTGCTGTGATATGTGCAGCACTGGCCGTTCTTCCCTATTTTGTGGTCCGCTTCAAGTTTCAGGGCCGGCAGGCTCTCCAGATCTGGAAGTTACACCATACCTTGGCGTTTGCCCTTCTTCCGTGGTGGTACATTTATTGGTTTGTGCGGGGCTGTATTAAGTTTGATGGATGTAAGTCCCTCGTCTGAAAAGAGTATTGTTATGAGGACGACACATGAAAATCGGTATTTTTGGCGGCACCTTTAACCCACCACACATCGGTCACTTGATCGTCGTGGAACACGTCCGCCAATCCATGGGCCTTACCAAGGTGATTTTTGTCCCTGCCGCAGTTGCACCACACAAACGCGAGATGGAAATCATTGAGCCGCACCACCGAGCGGAAATGCTCAGGCGCGCGACCAACGGGAATGATGCGTTTGAGGTTTCGGATATCGAGATCCGACGAGGCGGCATCTCCTTTTCGGTAAACACACTTCAGGAATTCAAGAAAATCTATCCGAATGATTTGATGCATTTGATTATCGGGATGGATAACTTGACCGAATTCCATACCTGGCGCGAACCAGAGAAGATTATTGGGCTTGCAGGAATTATTGCGATGACAAGGCCTGGGGTTAGTCTGAACATGGCTCAGATCCCGTTGGGGGAGAAGATCACTCTCTGTGAAGTTCCTGAGATCGCGATCTCATCCAGCGAGATCCGCAAGAGAGTGAGGGAAGGAAAACCAATCCGTTATCTGGTTCCTGTCTCAGTTGCTGAGTATATCCGCGAGCACCGATTGTATCTATGATGTTGTTTAGCGGCCAGAGTTTCCTCAAGGTTCTCGATGACACCTATCTGGTTGCTGCGCAATAGGGAGAGGTGAACCCGTCCTAGAGGAATAAGTTGCTTATCGCTTCGCCCGAGAAAATAATCAGGAGAATAAATGCGGCAATGGTAACACCAATCTTGAAAATGTCTTTCATATCAATCATCATAAGGTAACCTTCCCATGTCCTCGCTGAATATTGCCCCTTCGTTACTATCTGCGACAAATCTCGGGCCAAACTCAGCATCGTGCATAGAATCAACAACTTACACTGAGCCAGCTTGATTCTTCAGGTCAAAATTACAGAGTTGTGATCCAACGTTTGTGAAATAGAAAGAATCCATTCGTCCAATGGTTTAGCTCCTGTTATCGAGAAGATTCTCTACAAGTCACTCATGCCTCTTCATGAAGGTCCGGTGCTGAGGCGATGGTTATTACGACCGAGACGATCCACAAAAAACAGATCGCCGTGAATCGATCGTTCAAGAGAAATCCATACTTTCACAATAGTGTGAGTCAATGGAGTTATTTTGCAACGGCGACGGACGCGATGAACGGCTTCGTCAAGCTAGTGCGATCTGAGCAATCATGGCGTAATGTATCCCATACAGGGACTCCGACCTACTTGCGATTTTCAGTCAGGTCAAATAGTCGGTGAGCCATGGCATCAATTCTTGCCATCACCGATGAAGGTTCGTATATTACTCCACGAGTGTACTGCCCTCATAGCTCAACGGGAAAGAGCACAGGTTTCCTAAACCTGGGATCGAGGTTCGAGTCCCCGTGAGGGCACAGTAATATTGGGGATTTGGGATTGTGGATTGAAAAGACTTCCAGGAATGGGCAAGTCGATCCCGAATCCGAAATGCAATTATGGTGGTACAAAAGCCTGCGGATTGAGAAGAGTCGAGAATGGATCGCGGATTAAGGGTCTCAGATAGTTACTTCATAATGGTTGATCGCCGAGGTAGCGATTTTCTTCAATCCGAAATCTCAAATCCGAAATCCGAAATGCACTTGTCCCCGTGAGGGCACGCAAGTTGTGTTTCTCCCGCTCGAAGGCGTATTCTGTAAGCGGGATCCTTAAATTGACATACGAGTTAACTTCACCTCGTTCGTTAACTCGTGTCAATTTGGGACTAAACCTGGGATCGAGGGAAGTCTATCCGCCATCTTTTTGGCGGAAGTCCCCGTGAGGGCACGAAAAACGTTGGCGGCCAGTTCCCTGCGCGCTTTCACATAGGCCACAACTCTTGCAGGTGGGGAATCTGCCGAGGGCACGGCAAAAATCTTATGTCCTTATTTATTGCGTCCCAACTCGAAATTTTCATTCTATTGCATGCGACTCAGCAAGATATTCATTCCCACTGTTAAGGAAACTCCCGCAGAGGCAGTCATTCCAAGTCACACCCTAATGATCAGAGCGGGTATGATCCGCTCGTTGGCCGCCGGCGTCTACTCATTCCTTCCTCTTGGCTATAAGGTGATGAAAAAGGTAGTAGACATCATCAGGGAGGAGATGGACGCGATCGGGGGGCAGGAGTTTCATCTCCCTGCCCTCAATCCCATCGAGCTCTGGGAACAAACAGGGCGCGTAAAGGCATTCGGAGAAACTCTCTTTCATCTGAAAAATCGTCCGTTGGTGCTGGCACCCACACACGAAGAGGTGATTTGTTGGCTGGCGAAGGGTCATATCAGGTCGTATAAGGATTTGCCCCAGATCTGGTACCAGGTCCAGACAAAGTTCCGGAACGAGCCCCGCCCCCGGTCCGGCGTGCTCCGTGGAAGGCAATTCTTAATGAAGGACAGCTACAGTCTTGATGCAACCTGGGAAGGACTGGACAAAAGCTATGATCTTCACGCTGAAGCATACAAGAAGATTTTCTCCCGCTGCGGTCTGAAATTCTTCGTCGTCGGCGCTTCCAGTGGTGCAATGGGTGGGAGTGGATCGCAGGAGTTCATGATGGAATCCGACTCGGGCGAAGACGTCCTGGCAATCACAGAAGATGGAAGCTACGCGGCGAATATCGAAGTGGCAACGTCAAGCGTACCGGAGGCCATCCGCGTTCCCGAAAATATACCCCTGAAGGAAGTCCATACTCCGAACGTAAAGACGATCGACCAGCTTGCGGAGTTTTTGCATGTGGACCACGGCCGTCTCGCAAAGTCTCTGGTCTATTTGGCTGATGACATGCCTGTGCTCATTCTCATGATGGGCAACGACGAGCTGAGCGAATCGAAACTGACCTCTGTGTTAGGTGTTCCTGTTCGTCCCATTGAAGCAGAGAAGTTGATGCAGATGACCGGTGCAGACGGGGGATCAATCGGTCCCGTTGGCCTGAACGGGTTTCGCGTCATTGTCGACAAGAGGCTCGAAGGGGGCAACAACCTGGTGAGCGGGGCAAACAAGAACGATTATCATATCATGAACATTGATCTTGAGCGTGACTGCAACATCGAGGGCTATTATGACTTGCGAACGGTTCAGGCAGGAGAGCTAGGCCCAAACGGCAAAAGCAAGCTTCGGATCACACGAGGTATAGAGCTCGGTCATATCTTTAAACTCGGTACAAAGTATGCAGACGCACTGAAGGCTACGTTCCTTGATGAGAATGGAAAGGGGCTTCCCATCATCATGGGAAGTTACGGAATTGGCGTCGAACGAATCATCGCATGCCATATCGAACAGAACCACGATGAGAACGGCATCATCTGGGACAAGGCACTGGCTCCGTACTCCGCACATTTGATGGCTGTCAGCGCCAAGAGCAAAGATGTGGTGAAGACTGCTGAGCAGATCTACGCAGAATTATCAGAGGGTCGCGTGGATGTGCTTTATGATGACAGGGAGGATGTGAGTTCGGGATTCAAGTTTAAGGACGCCGACTTGCTCGGAATGCCCTACCAGGTGATTGTTGGGGAACAGAACCTGGCCAAGGGCAAGGTCGAGATCAAAGTGAGGAAAACCGGAAAGCGAGAGCTGGTTGACCGGAACAAAATTATCTCCAGAGTGAAGCAATTGGTAGCATAATGGTAACGCAGATGGATAGAGGCGTCCTGTGCTCCCGCCTGACCTGGCTCGCCACGTAGCCAGCTGACTTGGCCGTGCTCGACGCCCTCATATAGGCCTAGTTCTCTTCCCCTTCTTGTTAAGGCTACACGTTTTACGAACTGGCACTGACAGGTGCGGGAATAATCGGTTCACTCCTTATTTATTGATTTACTGAGACTACGTGCTGACTTTAATATAGTGTCTAAATTAGATAATATAAGTCAACTTCTTGTGTATGAAGACGTTATTCTTGTTAATTTCATACCAAATCTATGTGGTGGCCAGGGCATAGAGGGAAAGGCTGGTGAAGGGGGAAGGTGGTGTGGGAGTTGGAGAGCCGGGTCATTGCAAAGTGTCAGGGAAAGCCTGAATCTTGCCCTCAACTCGAGATCCGGACGCTGCACTGAAAAAGGAGAGCTTTGTAGTTGGGGTTGCTTCTGCGGGAGCACGGCAGAAGCGGTATTCGAACGGCTGCCGCTATACTTCGAGGAAGCAGTAGCAAGATCGGATGATTTCAGCGTTGGCTTAGAGGTTGAGTGCGGACGAATGTGCAAACAAGGCTTCTTAATTGGTTCATGCATTGCAGGTCGTCGCGGTTATTGTAAACGGCTATCCAACATATCGGATTCACGACATGCCCCGCGGCTTGGACAGAGATTCTGTTTTGAGACGTGCACCCACATTCACGGTGTGAAATCTTTGTTCCAATTGGCATATTCGAATGCCGATTGACAAGAATGGAGCTTTCATCAGATTGCGACGAGGCTGGGTTAAAGGCGCGGAAGATTCGGTCTGAGATTTGAGGGAATCCTTTTCAGGTCCGGGTGTATCACCTAGCGGCGTAGGAACTTATGCTTTGAGATGTGCTAAGTCCTTGAAGAGAATTTCCTTTTTGTTCCACGCGGCTGCAAAAGTTGTTGATAACTTGCCTCATCCGCCTCTTGACTTTGCTCCTTCTGGACTATAAGATATCGTCTGATCTCATTCAGTCATTCATTAATCTAGCGGGCTGTTGAAAAAGAAAAACCGCCAAGGTCTG
>Ga0247727_10019221_pt1 | contig 10615 bp, 6 predicted proteins | sample WisWelCaveWW1625_FD_202498 | JGI IMG/M metagenome (GOLD analysis project Ga0247727, IMG submission 202498) | Biofilm microbial communities from Wishing Well Cave, Virginia, United States - WW16-25 | ecosystem: Environmental > Aquatic > Deep subsurface > Groundwater > Cave microbial mat | place...
TCGGTGCCTTTCGCATCGGTAATTAAGCTCACGTCGAGAAAATCGGGGTCGGTGGAGCGGTAAATACGATACCCTTCAAAATCATTAACGCCGGTCACCGGGTCGAGGCTGCGTTCGGCAATATCGTCCCAGGATAAACGCACGTAACCATCGCCGGCTTCGGCTTTCAGCGTGGGCCGCGGCGGCGGCTCAGCAAAGCGATAATTGGCGTTGTAAATATTCTGAACAATGCTCACGGTTTCCCGGAGCTGATCCAGGTCGGCACCGTAAGCCAGCGCCAGACTGAAGCGCTCGGTTTTTCCGGCCGGCAAAGTAAACGGTCCCGATGCAAACAAAAAGCCGATGTTATAGTTGAGCACCAGCGCATCATCGAAGCGGTCAGCCGGATTGGAAGCCGTGAACTGCTCGTACAGCTTGCGCGGCCAATCGTTGCCGTTGTCGAAAAATACGATGTTATCCACTTCGGTGCTGGGATTGCCCGAGCCGACGCGAATGCGATTCATTTTGAAGCCGGTCAATCCGATCTGGTCGGATTCATGGAGATCGGTGCGATCAAAGCCCGGTTCGCCGAGAGTCGGCATCCCATCCTCCTCGCCTTCATCGCGATCCTCTATCTCCTGGGCAAAGACGCCATCCTTGCCGGTATCGTTCACTTCCAGAATCCAGTCCAGGTCCTCGTCACCGGTCCACCAGCGGCCGGCTTTATAGGCCGGGCGATCTTGCAGCGGGCCGTACGCCGTTTCCAACTTAGTGAGGTCATAGTGCGCTAGAACATAATTCTCAATTTCCTGTCGACCAACAATCAACTGTCCCGGCCCACCGTCGCGCTTTTCATCGATGATGCCGTCGTCGTCGTTGTCGATGCCATCGAGGGATTTACCGGGGGTTTCGAGATAAGCATAGCCGAGGTAGCCGGTCGTACCGCAATTACCGCTCAGGTCGCGGCCGTGGCCAAGTTTGTCCCAGGTGTAAACGAGATTGAGGCCTAATGATTTGTCGAAGAAAGCATTGTCGTCGTCGGATTCCGCCACGCCATCGCAGGAGATGGCCGAGCCGCCCACACCGGAATCCATGTACATGCCAAAGATGATGTTTTCAACATAGTCGGTGTCGCTTTCATTGGTAATGTCGTAATGCCAGAAGATGACGTTGCGCGCCTGCGGGTTAGCCCACTGGAACCCCCGCACTTCAACGCGTAAGCCCAGGCCGCGGCGGGTGGGGTCGCGGCTGTCCGGAAAGTAATCGAAGCCGTCGTAATAATCGTCGTCCATAACAGTGAAGCTTTCTTGATCCGCTGCCGGGCGTTTGCCGAAGTAACCGTTCCAGCTACCCCGCCAACCCGGGTCGTCCGAATCATTTTCCTTATCCGGCCAAAAGTCTGGCCAGGTGCGCGGATCATTGCTGATGGCCGACGACTCGGCTCGATTGATATCTGGATCGGCCTGAAAGTACCCCGGCCGGGGTTCGAAACGCATCTCAACATTGCGAGTTGGACTTCTCTGCTGGCGCTCGCGATAGCCGGTTTCCATGATGTATACCGTTCGCCCACTGCGCTCCTGTACCTTCGCCAGCACAAATGGGGTGGTGCCATCGCTGTAATTCATGCCGCTGCCTTTAGGCACCTCGGCCGAGTGAAAGACGCTGAGATCCACGTTAAGGGGATCGCGCGGGTAATTGCCCACCATGCCGTAGTTCCAAAACTCGGTTCGAATGCTGGCGGCGTCATGGAAGCCTTTGCGCTCGAAATCAATGTTTCCGCGCTGCTCGGGCGGCACCACTGGCAGCGGCTGGGTCAGGGCCGGTATCGTACCCAATCCGCACAGTGCCAACAAGGATATAGATACAAAACGTTTCATTGTTACTCTCTCCCAATTATGATTCTGCTAATCTATGCGCATGTAAGGTTCTCATAGCGAAGAATTAATCGTAAAGCCAATTTCGATGCGGCGTGGTGGAAATAATCGAACCGGGTCCGCGAGGGCGACCTCGTCAGCTTTGGGGTCGATGGAGTAGTATGGGCTGCCAGTGGTATTGAAAACCGAGCCATTCGAGAATCGAGCATCAAACAGGTTGAACACGCGCGCGAAAAGACTCAGCCTCATATTGCCGAGTCGGAAAAATTTTTCGCCGCGCAAATCGACCAGCACAAAGGCCGGCTTGGTGCCGGAGTTTGCCTCCAGTCCCTGGCCAAAACCGATTTCAAAGGCCGGGGTATAGGGTTGCCCACTACCGTAACGGATAATGCTGGTGAGAGCAAAGACATTGGGTTTGCTCAAGGTTACCGTGCAATTCAAGGTATGGCGCTGATCCCCATTCAGCGGAATCTGCCGCGGCCGCGGGTCTTCGCCGGCTTCCGCGCGGGTGTTGGTTTCACGCGGGTCGCTGGAATTCCCCTGTGCACGCTGCCAGGTGTAATCAAGCATCGTGCTTATCAATCCAATTCGTCTTTGATCAAAAGCGATGGTGAAACCCAGAACGTCACCGAAATCTATATTAGTCAGGCGGGCATATTCCGCGCTATTGTAGGTGGTAATAAACTCAACGCCGAGCAGATCGCGGATGTCCTTGTAGAAGGCGCTGATGTCCAGCCCCAAAAACTCCGTGAGGGCGTGCTTGTAACCGAATTCATATTGAATGGTGCGCTCAGGTTTGATGTTCGGGTTGCCCAGTACGCCGACCTTAGAGATTCCAGCCTGCAGGTCGACCAGGATCGAATAGTCTGAATTGGTAAAAATCTCTTTCAAAGCCGGGAGTTGATAAAAATGGCCATAGGCAAAGAACAAGGCGGCGTCGGTAGAGATGGGATAGGACACCCCCAACCGCGGCGCCAGCGAAAGCCGCTTTTCCGTGGGTAAAGGAAAAGATTGCGGCGCTGGGGGAGGAAGATCGTTGGCCGGATTACGCAATTCGCTGGGCACGGTCGAACGGGCGCTAAAATACTCCGCGCGCAGACCCGCGCGGACGACCAAATGGTTCCATTCCATTTGATCCTGAGCGTAAGCCGAGAATGATATCGGATTGGACTCTGATATGCCGGGGAAGAATGGCCGAAAATTGATAAAACGAAACATCTCACGAACGCCAAAATCAAATATATAGCCAGGCGTACCAAACTCTATTTTAGCCAGTTGTAGTTCTGTACCCAATTTGAGTTGGTGCACGCGCGTCACCTGGCTGGTCAACGCGCCCTTAAAAACAAAACTGTTGGTACGCTGTTTGAACCGGGTAAGATCGACGCCCTGGACTGCCGCACCCATCTCATAATCGATGCGGCCCACCGCGCCGCCGGCCAGATCATAGCGCGGATCGTTCACATCTTCATAGACATAGTCGGTGTAGTCAAACAGGTTCTGTCGGAAACTGAGGTTGTAAAATGTCTTGGGAGACAGCGTGTGGGTCCAATCCAAACCATGAACCAGCGAGAAAGTGCGCTGGATCGGCCTGCCGTCCGGATTTAAGCTGAATCTGAACATGCTGCGATCGGCAGTATTGGTAATGGCTTCCAAATCATTGAAAATTGCCTGGTACCCCAACTCGATATTGCGCAGCGAGCGATTTGTAATCTTCACGAGGCCGGACCATTCGCGAGTATAACCCAAAGGCACCGCTTCCCCATCGCCTTCCGGGGTTGGGTCCGGAATCTTATTTTGAAAATCGAAGCTGTCGGTAGGGGCGAAGCGACGGATGGCGTTTATATATCCGTCGTCAACGAATCGACGACCGCTGGCCACAAAAAACGTGTTCGGTAATAGGGCTGGGCCGCTGATACTTAATTGATAATTTTGCCGGGAAATGGCCGGAATTCATCACTCACTCTTCGCCGGTCGCCGCCAGAAAAAACATAGTCACTGGTAAAAACTTCTGCGCTCCAATTAAATTTCTCGGTTCCCGATTTGAGCACGGCGTTCACCACGCCGCTCATGGCCTGGCCGTACTCCGCGTCAAACGTGCCGCTGATCACCTGCACCTCCTGCAGCAGCGAGCGGTCGATGCGCAGGGAGTTTGTGTTATCGTACGAATTGTTGACGGTCACGCCGTTGATCTGATATTGAACCTCGCCCAAACGGCCGCCGCGGAAGTGCCCGTCGATGACACCGGCCTGCAGATTCACCACATCGTTCAACTCTTGTACCGGCAACAGAGAAATATCCTTACTCGTTACCGTAGCCACTGAGCTCGTCAAGTTTGTCTCCACTACCGGACGCTCGGCTGTTACTGTCACCGTTTCACCGCTAATGGAGGCCTCTTTAAGCTCGGTGTTCTGCATCGTGGTTTTATCAGCGCTTACCAAAACATCTTGAACTACCAAAATCTGGTAGCCGATAAAACTAAACTGAATGGTGTAGGTACCGGGAGAAATGTTGATGATGGTGTAATAGCCTTCGGGATCGGTGGCGGCGCCCAAGGTGGTGCCGACGAGCTGCACGTTGGCACCGGGAAGCGGCTCCTTGTTTTGGTCCAGCACCCGGCCGGCAATCTTGCCAGCCGTACCCGCGTACGCGATCCTTGTCGCCGCAACCAACAAAAAGCAAAACATGCAGAGGAATAAAAAAGTCCAGCCACGATTAGAAAGTTGGTGTTTTGAAATAAGCATGTTGTTCTTCTCCTTAATGGGCCCCGTTCGCCCCTACCGGATTAGTAGCATTTTTCGAATGAACGCCGCTTGGCCAGCAATGGTCAAGCGCGAGAGATACAACCCAGAGGGAAGGGGTTTTCCAAAACGATCCGCCCCCTGCCAGGCGATTTTATGGGAGCCGGCTGGCATGGTTTTATTGAGCAATTCCAAAATTTTCTGGCCGCGAACATTGTGAATCGACAACACCACCTGGCTCTCACGAGGAAGTTCAAATGAAATCATCGTCATCGGATTAAATGGGTTAGGGTAGTTCTGCAGCAAGGCGAACTGCTGCGGCAGTGTCGGGAGTGTTTCCGACTCCTGGACAGCGGTGACGATGCCCTGTCCTTCCACAATTTTTATTTTCTGATTAGAAAGAACATCAAAATATTTCTCAGTCATTCCCGATGGCCAATAAACCAAAAGGGAATCTATCTTATCACGTTGACCGAGACCGAATGCCAGCGTCAGGCTGTTTTGCGAATTATAGCCGCTGCCCGCCCGCACTTCATCGACCCGCCGCCAATCGCCGGCAAAGGCTTCGGCTCGGGCTCCAATAGCCGAACGATTGCTAACCGTACCTTCCAAATGCAGCTTCAACCAATGGTTGGGCCCCCCCAGGTTTTTTAAAAATTCATTATCCGTTGGCGAGGCGGTTTTATTGGCGACCGCGATATCGACCCAACCATCGTTATTAAAATCCAGCGTGGCCGAACCGAAGCTATCAAAAATGGTAGCGGAACCGGCTTGCTTTGCAACTTCTAAAAAGGTGCCATCGCCTTTATTCCAGAAGAGCATATTGGGATAGATAGTCGGTAGGAACTGCCAGAATTGGCTTTCATTGGCCACAAAAATATCGAGCCAGCCATCGTTGTCACAATCAAGAGAATTGACCCCCCAGCTCATGCCACCTCCCACCACGCCTGCTGCAACGGTAACGTTGGCAAAGGTGCCATCACCGTTGTTCCTATACATTAGATTGCCATTCATTTGCGTGATGTATATGTCCAGCCAGCCGTCGTTATTGTAGTCACCGAAATCGACCCCCATGCCATCGCCGGCGCGATTAACCCCGGCCTGTTCAGCTACGTTTACGAAATGACCGGTGCCATCGTTTTGATAGAGATGGTTAGCCTGGCCAAAATCGTGAACGAGGTAGAGATCGACGTCACCATCTTTGTCGTAATCAAAAAAGCCGGCGCCCATGGCCCGGCCGTTATAGACTGCGCCCGATTCAACGGCAATATCCGTAAAGGTACCGTTGCCATTATTTTTATATAGTTTATTTCCTTCTTCGTTTACCGCTATATAAATGTCCAGAAAACCGTCGTTATCGACGTCGGCCATCACGGCATGAACGGTACTGGCTTTTAATGCCAGCCCCGCTTGCTGGGTGACCTCTTGAAAGGTTTTGTTGCCGTTGTTCAAAAATAGCCGATTCCCTCTTTGCCAGGTGCCGGCAAATAGGTCCAGATCGCCGTCATTGTCGAGGTCTCCCCACACGGCGCTGAAACCAAGGCGGTCGGTCTTAACTCCGGCTTCCTGGGTAACATCTTCAAACAGGCCGTTTCCTAAATTTTTATAGAGAATGTTCGACCCGCTCTGGTTAGAGAAATAGAGATCATCATCGCCGTCTTGATCATAATCTCCGACCGCTACACCGAGATAAGCGCCCCGTCCAGTGATGCCAATTTGATCGGCAATTTGCTCAAAGGCGACCGTTTGTGCTAAAGCTGGGTATACAACCCAGCTATTGTAACGACGAGATAACTAACGAATTGCGTTTTCATCTTTTCTCTCCAGATCACCATTATAAAAAGCAGAAACCGACTTTATCAAAGAAAGCCGGTTTCTGCTTCTGATTTGACTCTTACTTCAGGAGCATCATTTTGCCGTAAAGCGTGGACAACGTTTTGTGCGATGACATGCTGACCATCTGTAGTCGATAGAAATAAACACCGGTGCTAAGCTTTTCGGCGTTAAATTTTACCTCTCTTATACCGGCGGACTGCAACCCCAAAGGCGTGGTCACAACATTTCTACCGAGCAAGTCATACACCTTGAGAGTGACGAAGCCCGGCTCCGGCATCACGTAGGCAATGGTGGTCGAAGGGTTGAACGGGTTAGGATAATTACCCAGGAGAGCAAAATTTCTCGGCAGGCTGGGTTGTCCTTCATCCTCCACGCTCACGACGGTTCCGGGATCCATGAGGGCCCAAGCTGGGGCGGCGCTGTTCTGTTGGTCCTCGGCCTCATGCATCCACCAGACGCGATTGCCATAGTTATCCGCTGGATTGGGGAACTCGTCTCCGTCAAACAAGATGGCGGCGATAAACAACACGCCATCGCCTCGCCCGGGGGGATAGCCAAAGTGGCTCAGGTCAAGGCAGATCTCGATGGCATATCCGGTGTCTTCATCGTTAAAGTTGTTGACGGTTGTGCCGGGTTTGAGCGCCAACGCCGCTTTCGCGCCTTTAACCGTGTCGGCCAAAAGCGTGGCCAAGAACTTGTCGGCAAACAACCCGCCGTCATCACCCACTCGGGCCTCGAGGTTCCGAATGAACAGGTTGTTATCATCACTCTTTAGCTTCACGCGGTCTCTGAGGTAAATACGAATGCCATCCATTTGATCGAAGTTAGGGTTACTCCCGACGACTTTATCGCGGACATCTACACCGAGGTACAGAGTATCTGCTATGAAGAAAAATTTGAGTGTGGCATCGGCGGAATCCAGAACCGCGGCACGCACGCCGTTGATTTCCGGCTGAAATTGTCCGCTGCGGAACGGGCCGATGCTGGGATACGAATCGCGTAGGGTGGTATCGCTAAAGCGGATGTCCAAACCAGGAGCGTTAATCCAGACCGATTCGTCGAGCTTCCCATCGATGAACGGCGGCGCGTGGGTCCCACCAGCCGGAATGATGAGCTCCGGACCAATCTCCGGAACCGAACCAGAGCTGACCGTCACATCCGGACGGGCGTGAATCCGTAATATGCCATACCACGAAGCATTGCCCCACGGGCCCTGCAGCCAGGTGCGATTTCTGCTGAACCGGTTAGACTGAAGGGGCCATTGCCAGTCGGCATCGTAGAGAGAAACATTGAATTCGAGGATATCGCCATCCGTGTCGGTTACATCGTACCCTCTGGGCGCCAAATTGAAGCAGATTTCCGAAGTGTATCCCTGATCCAGGATACTATCTGCATTGGAAAGCCCCTGTATTGTTGTAGCGGCGTTCCAAATTTGCGAGTTCACCGAATCGCGCGGGCCGCCGGCAAATCCAAAAAATCCCGGGTTGGCGCCCACCAGACCGGTACTGGGATCCGCCCACGGCTCGGTCACCCAGGCATAGAAGTATTCAAACGGCGGCGACGGGCGACCGGGGTCGGCGTGGTTGCGCAAGTTCATAAGGAAACCATCAAACTCGTTGAACAGACCGCCGCCCACCGAGCTGTCCTTAACGACCGCTGCCAAATAAAAATAGTTATCTTTAACCAGGAACTTGGGTAACGTCGGTTGGATCGGTGGCCAGCGCGCCGCCTTCATTATGCCAACCACTGCCGGGAATGATTTCCGACGAGGTGGGATACTGCACCCGAATGGACTCGGCTTGCGCCCAGGCCGCTTCGTCCAATTTGCCATCCAGAACGATGTTCTCCTCAACAACCATTCGTGCCCAGATAGCATCCAGACGCGTGATCGTTTGGCTATGTGCTGTCGTTATGCTTAACATAAGCACAAACACCAGCCCTACCATTAAAATTTTTGCTTTCATCACTGGAAGCCTCCTTTAATTTTTGGGTTGATAGCAGTTTCCACGAGCAAAATTAAAAGCTCGTGATGACACCCCAAACCTCCTAAAAAGTAATGCATGATTACGTTTTTGCTCTCACCTCCTTTTCCGTTTTACCTTTTATTTAGAAAATTGAAAGCCCGCCATTTGTACACCCGCAGGAACCACCGATAACCAGTCCTGTTGAGAGCTCTTCTCGGTGCGCTTTTTTCGCATCCACCTCGCCGTTGATCATCTTTAAAAGAAAACGCACCGCTTTCGTGCCCAATTCTGAAATTGGGACGTGCACCGTCGTCAAACGCGGCGAAAGAAAGCGGGTCAAATAGATATCATCAAATCCGACGATGGCAATATCTTTAGGAATCTGCATCCCACCACTTCTGGCAGCTTCATACGCGCCGACGGCCATCATATCATTGGCCGCAAAAATCGCCTCGGGTTTTTTAAGTGAACTAGTGAGGCGCATGAAGCCATAGTAACCCGATTTGGTGGCAAAATCCCCACGAACGATTAGATGATTTTGTAGAGGAAGATCGTGGTGCAACAAAGCTTCGTTAAAACCACGCAGGCGCTCATCCGCATCACAGTTGCCCTCCGGCCCTTGAATCATCGCAATGTTTTTATATCCATGCCGGATCAAGTGTTCGGTGATAACGTAGGCCCCTTGATAGTTGTTAATGTTAAAACTCACCGACTGGGTAATACCCCGACCGCTATTAAGCAACACAATGGGGCGTTTGCTTTTCTGAATGAGTTCCACCACTTCGCTGTGCATTTGAGGAGCCATAAGAATTACCCCATCTACTCGACCACTCCCCATAAATTCAAGAAGCGTTTCTACAATATTTCTTTGACTGTGTGAGCTGGATACCATAATGTAGCAATTAGCATAATAGGCTTCCTCATCAATCCCCTGCAAAATATCCATAAAAAATTCGCCTGCCAACTCTGGAAGAATCACCCCGACAGTATCAATTTGATTCTTTGATAAACCCCGTGCAATTGGATTGGGCTTGTAGTTAAACTCCTTAGCAATTTGTAAAATTTTCTGACGCGTCTGCTCACGCACCGAGCCGTTTCGGTTTAAAGCACGAGAAACCGTGGCAACGGAGACATTGGCACGTCGGGCAATTTCATGGATGTTAATACTCATGGATTGCAACCGGGTTTATTTTATTTGTACTACGAGATAAGAAAAACGGAAGGGAAAAATGTAACCGTTTACACTCGGATAATATAATATTCCCTTTGTTTTTGTCAAGCACTTTTTTTGGATTTTCTATAATTTTTCGCTTTGAATAGAAGGCGTGTAAGGCTACTTTACTCTAAAAATTCACTTGACAATAATGAAAAAAATCTTAAATAGAATAAGAATATTGAAACCGTTTACACTAACAGAATAAGCAACTCCTAACCTAAAATGAGTTTTTCATCATTATTCAGAATCAGAGCAACTGTTGTTGTTTTAATGAAATGTTTATTTTGTTTGTTTATTGTGACCTGCCGGAAAAATCAACCAGCTCAGTTAGAACTAACCTTTTGGGCCATGGGCGCCGAGGGCGAACAGATCGAAAAGCTCTTGCCAGGGTTTGAAGAAAAATATCCCGACGTCAAAGTCAGTGTCCAATCCATCCCCTGGAGTTTAGCGCACGAGAAACTGCTTACGGCCTTTGCCGGCAATTCCCATCCCGACGTCTGTCAGCTCGGCAACACCTGGATACCTGAATTTCAAGCCATTGATGCGCTTCTGGAGTTGGATTCGCTGGTCTCACTATCCAATACTCTTGAGAAAGAGTCCTTCTTTCAGGGCGTATGGGACACGAATGTTCTTGGGGAAAGGATTTGGGGAATTCCCTGGTATGTGGATACGAAGCTACTTTTCTACCGTACGGACATTTTAGGCGAGGTTGAATACCGGCAGCCGCCGCGCAACTGGGAGGATTGGCTGGAGGCTTCGCGAAAAATCAAGAATTTGGCTCACCGAAAATATGGGGTGTTTTTTTCCCTCTTGTTTAATGATTTTTTTGTCCCGCTCATTCTCGTCATAAATAATGAAGGCAAATTTCTAAAAGAGAACGATTGCTACGGTGCGTTTGATGACCCGGCAACCCTGGAGGCATTCCGATACTATTTAACCTTCTTTGAGGAAGAACTGGCCACCCGCAGTATGACCGAATTTCCCAACATTTATCAAGGGTTCGCGGAC
>Ga0247727_10019222_pt1 | contig 10615 bp, 10 predicted proteins | sample WisWelCaveWW1625_FD_202498 | JGI IMG/M metagenome (GOLD analysis project Ga0247727, IMG submission 202498) | Biofilm microbial communities from Wishing Well Cave, Virginia, United States - WW16-25 | ecosystem: Environmental > Aquatic > Deep subsurface > Groundwater > Cave microbial mat | place...
TCCGCGCCAGGCGGACCGAGGACCGACGAGCCGTACTCGACGTACGGAGAGGAGGCCGCAGGGAGCATGGCGCGGAGATTGCCCCGGATCGTCGGCCGCAGTAGGCGGCGTTTCACACCAGCCTCCTTAGCGCCAACGCCCGTCGTTGACCTTCCGGATCGTTTTTCCTAGTCTGCGCCCACCGCAATGGACGCTCGTTTCCTGGCGGCCGACATCGGCGCGGAGGGGCTGGTCGCACTGGGGGTCCTGGTAGCGGGGGCCCTCTGGCTCGCCACGCGGATCGCCCGAGCCCGCAGGAGAGACCGGGAAGGCCCCGAGCCGACAGGGCGTGAAGAGCGGCAGGGTTTGCGCGAGGAGCCCGCCGGCGCGGCGCGACCGCGCGAACGCGAAGAAGAAGAAGAAGGAGAAGAAGAGCAGGCACCGGCGACGGCGGCGCAAACTCCTTCCGCAGAGGTGGAGCCGAAACCGAAGAAGCCCACCGCGCAGCAGGCCCCGCTCGCCGCCCCGCCCGATAGCGCCTCGCCAAAGCCCGAAGAAAAGGGCGCGAGGGCCGGTCCCTCGCCCGCCGAGCCGGCCGGGCCGCAGCGCCGCGAAAGCGATGCGGATCGGGAGGGTCTTCGCAAGGGCCTCGCGAGCACGCGCGGGGGATTGCTCTCGCGCCTCGGGGCGCTGCTCAAAGGCAAGGACACGCTCGACCCTGCCCTCGTCTCGCAGATAGAGGAGGCATTCATCACCTCCGACATCGGCGTCAAGACGACCGCCGCACTCATCGAGCGGATGAGGGCCGAGCTGGACCGCAAGGCGCTGAGCGATCCAGCGAAGGTCTGGGCGTTCCTGCGCGGGGAGGCGGAGCGAATCCTGGCTGTGGCCGCCCCGCCCCTCACCACCGGCAAACCGCACGTCATCATGGTCGTGGGCGTGAACGGCGTGGGGAAGACCACGACGATCGGAAAGCTCGCCAGCCGCCTGCACGCGGACGGAAAGAAGGTCGTTCTCGCGGCGGGCGACACGTTCCGCGCCGCCGCCGTCGCGCAGCTCGAGGTCTGGGGCCGCCGGACGGGCTGCCCCGTCGTCAGGGGCAAGGAGGGCTCGGATCCGTCGAGCGTGATCTTCGACGCCATCAAGCAGGCCCAGAAGGACGGCGCCGACTACGTCATCGCGGACACGGCCGGGCGCCTTCACACCAAGACCCCCCTGATGGAGGAGCTGAAGAAGGTTGGGCGGGTGATGGGCAAGGCCTTCGAGGGGGCGCCGCACGAAGCGCTGCTCGTGCTCGATGCGACGACAGGTCAGAACGCGATTGCCCAGGCGCAGATGTTCAAGGAAGCCCTGCGCCTGACCGGGCTCGTCCTGACCAAGCTGGACGGGACCGCGAAGGGCGGCGTGATCCTCGGGATCTGCGACGAGCACAAGATTCCCGTGCGCTACATCGGGATCGGAGAACGAGTCGAGGATCTCCGTGAGTTCTCCGCGGCGGCGTTCGTGGACGCCCTCCTTTACCGGGCAGAGGAGGACTCGATCGCGGCGTAGGTTCCCGTGCGGCCCCCCCCGCTGGGGACTGCATGACCCAACGGCGCGACCCAAAACCCATGACTTTCTTCGTATTTTCCCTTGATCATGCGTTCGGCACCGTGATATAGAACGCGGCGATTCGTAGCGGGCGCGCCGAAAATTTGCAGAGATTTCAATAACTTAATGCCGATCGCAGGACGCAGCACGGGCGATGTGACTGCGAGGTGACGCGATGAGGCGCAAGCTCCAGATGGGACTCCGAGTTCTGATCGTCGTGCTCGGATTCGCCGGGAACGCGGCGGCGCAGCCGGCGGGTGGCGGACAGCCTCCTGGGCCGGCAACTGCGCAGCCTGCCGAAGGCGAGATGGAATTCTCGACGGAGGAGGCCGCGCAGGCCGAGGCCGCGCCCGCCGAAGGGGAGGCTCAGGCCGAAGGCGGCGACGTCCTCGCCGAGCTCGCAGCTCCAGCGCAGGGAGGGCAGCAGCAGGCGGCCCAGGAACAGACCGTCATCCGCGCGGTCCCCGAGGAAGTCATCGCGGTCCAGCAGGTCTATCACAAGCGCTCGAAGCGCTTCGAGCTGGCGCCGGCGTTCGGGACTTCCCTCAACGACCCGTACGTCAACCACCCGGCCTTCGCGGTCGCGGGCAACTACTACATCACCGAGGTCCTCGCGATCGGTCTGAACCTGATGTGGTACGAGTTCGGCGACGCGGGCAACCTGCGCAGTGACACCGACTTCCACGTTTCGCGCTCGTTCGGCCTCGTCGTGCCGATCAATGAATTCCAGATCGGCGGCGGCCTCAACTTCTCCTACGTTCCGCTGTACGGGAAGTTCGCGCTCTTCAAGGAAGTCATCGTCCACTGGGATGCGTACGTCATAGGCGGCATCGGGATCATGCGGACTCGGCCGATCCCGGTCGTCGATCCCGCGTTCCGCAAGTTCGACTACGGCAACCGCGTGTCCATCCTGAACCCCGGAATCGGGTTCCGCGTGTACACGAGCCGCTTCCTCGCGCTGTTCTTCGAGCTGCGCGACTACATCTTCCTCGAGGCCACCGAGGCGCGGCAGGTGCAGGTCGGAGTCGAAGATCGCTTCGACGAGGCCCGCTGGCTCGAGGAGGGCGGGACGCTCACGAACAACGTGATGATCAACTTCGGGCTGTCGCTCTGGGTGCCGTTCACCTTCGAATACAAGCTGCCCCGGTAGGGAGGACGACGATGAAGACCAGCATGATCATCGCCGCCGTCCTGCTCTCGATGGGGACGGAGGCGTTCGCGCAGGAAATCCAGCTGACGGGCCCCCTCGCGGGGGCACCCGCCGTGCGGGAGCTTCGCCTGTACCGCCAGGGACGCGTCTCGATCGCCCCGATGGGGAGCTTCACGATCAACGACGAGTACCAGCGCCACCTGATGGGCGGGCTGCGGATCGAGTACAACGTGTTCGACTTCCTCGCGCTCGGCCTCTTCGGCGCGTACACGGGGTACGGCGTCTCGACGTCCTTGACCGACGAGGTCCAGGACAAGGGCGTGTGGCAGCGGTTGAACTTCCCGTACCGGCCGACGGGGACCGACTGCGGCGACGACGCCGACGGATCCTGCGCCCACCCCCGGAACGAGTACACGAACCAGCTCGGACTCATCCAGTACTACGGCGGAGTCCAGGCTTCCCTCATCCCGTTCCGCGGCAAGTTCTCGCTGTTCTCACGCGCCTACATCGACTCGGACCTCTACATCTTCCTCGGCGTCGCGGCGGTGGGCATCCGGGAGCGCGGCAACGCGAAGCTGACCGACAACGGGGGGCAGGACCAGAACCCCGTGCTGGACCCCAGCACGGACGTCGAGCTGATCAACCGGACCGCCGTTGCCCCGACCTTCGGTTTCGGGATCACGAGCTACTTCAACAACTGGGTTTCGCTCTTCATCGAGTACCGGATGATGCCGTTCTCCTGGAACACCTCGGGGACCGACGAGGCGGGTTCGGACCGGCACGGCGGCGAGTTCCCGAACGGCGTCGTCGACCAGGAAGACGCCCTGCTGCACTTCAATCAGTTCTTCAACATCGGCGTCGGATTCCACCTCCCCTCGCAGCCCAAGGTCTCGGAGTAGACGGTCCGCTCATCCGCTTCCTGAACCTCTACTTCCCCCTCACAGGCACCTTCACCAGGCCCGCGCGGTCGATCGCATAGCCCTTCGGGAGGAGCTTCTCGACCTCGGCGCGCTGGCCCTGGACTCCCCAGCCGAGACCGGCGAAGCCATCCAGGATGCGGTTCCGGATTCGGACGCTCTCCTCCTTCACGAGGTGGGCGAGCAACGGTTCGCGCGTGGCGGCCTCGTCCGCCTGGTGCAGGACGGCACCCGCGGCGTGGAACCGAACCGTCTCGTTGGCGTCCTCGAGGAAACGCGACGCCGCCTCGGCAATCCGCGCGTCTGCGTGCTCCTCGAGCAACGACAGGAGATCGATCTTGCGCTGAGGGTCGCGCTCGTAGTCGGTGTCGAAGTGCGACAGGATGTCCAGGATCTCGCCGATATACGACTCCTCCTCGAGCATCTCGTCGAGCATCTTGAGCGGCCAGACCAGATTCTCCGCAGATCGCGCGTAGCGCCGGATCGGCTCGAGCGCGTCCTCCCCCAGGGCGACGATCCCCCGGAACGCACGGTCCATCTCTTCCTCGTCCGTGATCGACGGGTCGATGTGGAAGCGGAAGCGCTTGAGGAGCGCGGCAACGGCCTCGGGCGAACCGTCCGCGACGAGGAACTCGATGCTCGCCATCCGATCGAGCGCCTGCGCGCGCCGGTCCGAGGCGCGCTCGACGTGCTTCTTGAAGCTGCCACCACCGCCGAAGAGCCCGAAGAGATCCGAAAGTCCCATGGGAGCGCGGTAACCTACCGCCTTCCAGGCTCGTTCCCTAGCTTTCCGGCCAGGGGGCGCGGCCCCAGGACTATCCCTTCGGATCGTCCAGATCGCCGGACGGCGTACCGGTCCCCTCGTCGTCTTCCTCGGTCTCCCCGAGCATCTCGCCGATGAGCTGGTTGATCCGGTAGGCGAGGCCGCCGAGCTCGGTGCTCTTGATCTCGATGCGATGCTGCGTATCGCCGTTGATGACCCGCAGGACGCTCTCCTCGATCTGCTCGACGGGCTTGAGGAAGTGGTTGCCGAGGACGATACCCAGGATCGCCGCGAGGACCGCAGCGAGCACCGTGATCCACAGGATCCGGTTTGCCCCCCCGACGGGCTCGAGAGCGGCCGTGGCGTTGGCGAGAACCACGTAGCCGGAATCGCGCGAGGTCGTCTGGCCGGGCAGGGGTGCGGCGAAAGCCTGGTAGTCGCTCTCGCCGAGCTTGATATCGAAGGAGTCGGACACCCGACGCAGCTGCAGGGCCTTCGCGACGGGTTCCCGGCCTGAGCCCTTGAAGAGGGTCTCGCTGAGCTGGCGCTGGAGGTTCGCGTTTCCGAGGGAGGAACTGTAGACCCGCCCGCCGATGAAGAACGCGACGTCGCTGCCGAGCGACCTCGCGTTCTGCTCCGCGACTCCGTTGGAAACCTCGAATCCGACGACGATCGCCCCGACGACCTGCCCCTGCACCCGGATCGGTGCGAACGACACGTCGAGCATCTGCTCGTCGTACAGCCAGACGTCTCGACCCGGGGTCCCGTTGAGCGCGAACGACAGAGAGGGGAACTGCTGTCCCAGGGGCCTGCCCACGTCGACGTTCGGATTCAGGTTGCGGCAGATCACGTTTCCTCGGACATCCGTCAGCGCGACGAACTCCGGCTGCCGCCCGCCTTGCTCGGGACGCCCGAGGGCGGCCGCGAACGCGTCGACCTCGCCGGACGCCTTCGCGCGCCGGCTCATGGCGTCGGCTTGCGAGTAGGCCTCGATCACCTCGGGGATGGTCGCCCGCTGGGCGACGCGGTCGACGTACTGGCGCGATGCGAGCAAGGCCGAGCGCTCCAGGACCTCGCGGTCGCGGGCCAGCTCTACCGAGACCTGCTCGGCGAAGAGGTCGGCGTAAAAGCCCGACACGAGCAGGTAAGACACGACCCCCAGGAGCAGGACCGTTGCGAGATTCGCTGCGATCAGCTTGACGCGCATGGGCCCCCGACGAGCGAGGTGGTGGTCGGCGGCATTGAACCGCAGGCCTTTCGAATGTGTCAAGGACGAGCACCGCGGCGGGCGCGCTATCATCGCGCCGACCTTGCGGATCCTGCTCCTCGACGACGACCTGTTCCTTGCCCACCGGACGCCCCGCGGGCACCCCGAGCGGCCCGAGCGACTGCTCGGGGCCCGACGGGGGCTTTCCCGGCGCCGCGACCTGATGGCCGCGGTTGCGCCGCGGCAGGCGACCGACGACGAGCTCCTGCGCGTGCACGACCGCCAGTACCTCTCCGCGCTGCGCGAGGCGACCGCGCAGGGAGAGGGACGGCTCGACCCCGACACGTCTTTCGGGCCCGGGACATGGGACGCGGCGCTCGGCGCGGCGGGCGGCGTCGTCGACGTGGCGCTGCCGATCGCGCGGGGCGAAGCACAGGTCGGGATCTGTCTGGTCCGGCCCCCCGGCCACCACGCGGAGCGCGACCGCGCCATGGGGTTCTGCCTGCTCAACAACGTCGCCGTCGCGGCCGCCGCCGTGCGCGCCTGCGGCAAGCGCGTGCTGGTGCTGGACTGGGACGTTCACCACGGCAACGGGACGCAGCACGCCTTCGAAGCCGATCCCGGTGTGCTCTTCTTCTCGGTCCACCAGTCGCCCTTCTACCCGGGAACGGGAAAGGTGGACGAGACAGGCCGCGCAGAGGGCGCGGGCTTCACCGTGAACGTTCCGCTCGCCGGCGGCGCGGCAGACGCGACGTACGCGGCGGTCGTCGAGCGCCTCCTGCTCCCCATCGGTCGCGCGTTCGCCCCCGACGTCGTCCTCGTCTCGGCCGGGTTCGACGCCGGCGCAACCGACCCGCTGGCCGGGATGGAGCTGACGTCGTCCGGTTTCCACGCGCTCGGCGCCGCCGCGCGCGCAATCTCGCCACACGTCGTCCTGGTCCTCGAGGGCGGGTACGACGTCGAGGCGCTCGGAGACCACCTCGCCGCGGCCATCGAGGGCGTCGTGACCGGGGAGGCCGAGAAGTTCCCTGGGCAACCGAGGGATGGGGATCGACGCGCGATCGACCGAGTCGTGGCGGCGCAGAAGGGGTTCTGGCGGGAACTGTAGAAGCGAAAAACAACAGGACACCGGGGACAGGCAACGGGCAACAGGCAATGAAAACCCTGGCCAGTGGCGAGGGTTCATTGCCGGTTGCCGGTTGCCGGTTGCCCGTCGCCTGTCTCCTGTTGCTTTTCGGCTTCCTAGAATCTCGCCACGACCCCCGACTGCGCGGCGGGGTGCGTCTCGGTCGCCACCGCGGATCCCTCCACGAAGTACAGGATCACACCCGTCACGCCGAGGACGATCGCGGCGCCGAAGAGGTAATCGGCGCTGTCCGCCTGGCTGCGGGCGTCGCGCTCGAGCTGGTGGGCAGTGGCGACGTCTCCGGCGTCGTAGGTCGCCTGCGCGTCGTTCATCGTGCCCTGCGCCCCGGCACCGAGGATCACGCCGCCGAGGCCGGCCGCTACGGCAGTCCCGCCCGCGATCCAGGTCCACAGCCGCCCACCCTTCACCGCCTCGTGGACGGTCGCCGCGGGGAGCTCCGCCACGGCGTGCGTCGTGTCGCCCGCGCGAACCTGGACGCGGCCGACCCAGTCCTGCCGGCCCGCCGCGACGATGGAGAGGCGGTGGTCGCCCGGCGGAAGCGGCAGGGGCTCGGCAAAGGGCGCCGCGCCCATCGGCCGATCGTCTATCGACACCTGCGCGCCCGCCGGGTCGACCGAGAGCCGCAGCAGGCCCGTGGTCGCGCGCTCGCGGCCCGCTTGACGGCGGGCTTCGATCTGCTCGCCGAGCCAGGCGATCTTCTGCTCGACATCCGCGCGATCCGGCGGGTCGATCTTCTCTCTCAGGTAGCGCTCGTAGTAGTCCTTGGCGGGGCCGAACTCGTCGAGGTGTTCGTAGCAGCGCGCGACGTTGTACGCGAGGTCTGCCGACGGGACGAGCGAGCCGGACAGCTCGAATTCCCGGATCGCCTCGCGGAACTCGCGGGCCTCGTAGTGGCGAGAGGCGGCCTCGAAATGCTCCCGCGCCTCGGCCATACGCCTGGGGTCCTCGGGGCTCGGCTCCGGCGCTGCGGCCGCGTCCTCGGCTGGCGGCGGAGTCGGCGGCGGCTCGGCAGGCTGCGCACGTGCCGACGCACCCAGCGAGAGGACGAGCGCGAGGGGCGCGAATGAAACGACGACGCGCCAGCCTCGACTCACGACCGAAGGATACCAGGACTTTCGAGCCGCCGAGAGATACCATGCATCCGGGTCGACGATGGCGCTCCGGTTCCGCTGGATCGTCCGCGGAGTGCTGGCGGGCATGGAGCGACCCGGCAGCTACCACTCGATCGCGGAGGATGTCGCGCTCCTCCACCGCCATGGAGTCCGCCGCGTCGTGTCGTTGACCGAACGGCCCCTCGACTCGACGCCCCTGACCGAGGCGGGCATCGACGTCCATCATGTCCCGGTGCCGGACTTCGACGCACCGACTCTCGAGCAGGTCGAGACGATCGTCCGGATCGTGGACGACGGATTGGAGCGAGGCCACGCGAGCCTCGTTCACTGCCTCGCGGGCCTGGGAAGGACGGGCACGATCGCCGCGTGCTATCTGGCGCACCGCCATGGCTGGGAAGGCGAGGCGGCGATCCGCAGCGCCCGCGAGCTCGAGCCGGGCTACATCCAGTCGCCCAGGCAGGAGGAATTCGTAGTCAGCTTCGCGGCGTCGCGAACGCGGCCGCGTTGACCGCGCGCCTTACTCCGGCGCCTTCTCGGCGGCAGCGCCCTCACCCGCCTGGACGCCGCGCTCCTGGGCCTGCTCGGGCTCGGGCATCAGGAGGTACGCCAGCCCCAGAACCGCGAGAATTCCACCCACGACGATGATGCCCTTCGTTGCTCCGCTCGCATCGGACCAGAACGACATGGTTTTTCCTCCTTGGGTCGGCCGTCTCGAAGCGGTGGCGATCTTACGCCAGGCCGGCAGCCGAGGTCAAGAAGATGGATCCGCTGAAACAGGATGATTCTATGAACACTGGAGCAGGCCCTCAGTTCCCCTCCGCCCTCTCCTTGATGGCGCGCAGCATGATGAGCTTGGCGCCGACATTCAGGCCGTGGTCGAAGAAGGGCTCCTTCGCGATGAGCCTGCGCAGGACGATGTTCGCGCGGGCCATGTCGGTGATCCCGAAATACGCGGCCGCCGATCCGCTCCCCATCGGCCGAAACTCCCATCCCCATCGGGCGCCGGACAGGTCCCCCTCGGTGCAGGAGACGCGCAGGGACCCGTCGGCCCGGCGCGAGAGCTCCATGCGTCCGTCGAGGTCGAAGATGGGCGAGTCGATCTCCATGTCGTAGACGGTACGTTCCTCGGAGCGCTCCACGACGTCGCAGGAGTCCACGTTGCTGACGAAGTCGGGATAGCGGGCAGGATCGGCGACGACGCCGCGCACGCGATCGGGGCTGGCGTCGACCTTCGCGAAGAGGCCGACCTGCCGCAGGACGCCGCCGCCGCCGGTCTCCACGAGGGCGACCTCGCCGCGCGAGAGCAAGGGCTGCATCGGGGCGAGATCGACATCTGCGAACCCCCGGAGCGTGCCGCCGCGGCGCCCGCGCCGGGACGGCGGGTGCCCGGCGAGCGCTTCCACCCGCGCCTTCATGCCATACGCGAACACCATCCCGACGCTCAGGTTCATGCCGTGCAGCGTGCTCGGGTTGCGCGCCACGAGCGTGCGTGCGAGCCAGTTGCCGCGGCGCGGGTCGGTGAACATCGTGGAGACGGTCAGGGTCTTGCCGCCAGGCAGCTCGTGCAGATCCACGAGGAATCGGCCCTCCCCCAGGTCCCCGGAGGTCGTGCGAACGTCGATCCGCGACGGCGGGGTCAGCGTCATCATGTTCGAGCCGCGAAAGTCGAAGAGCACGCCGCGCCAGGTCCAGTCGTAGGCGAGCAGACGGCCCTGCGACTGGCGGATGTCGATCTCGCTGAACGTCCGCATGAACTCCGGATAGCGCGCCGCGTCCGCGATGGTCCGGAACACGAGGTCACGCGGGGCGTCGTCTATCGACGCGATCGCGACCTGCCGCAGCCAGCCGCGTGCGTCCGACTCGATGATCGCGAGCGTCCCTCGGCGCAGCAGCGGCATCGCGGTCTCGAGCTCCGCGCGCGTCGGGGGTCGCAGCTCGCGACCGGCCGCGGGCGCGGCGACCGAGAGGATCCCGAGGACGAGGATCGAGCGCGCGCGCACGTCCATTGGACGAACCCTAGCGCGGAAGGTTCAGGGGGGCGAGCCGTTCGCGGTACCATCCCCGCGGTGATCGGAAGGCTCGAGTCTCGGCTCCGTCAGGTCGCGACGCAAGCGCGCTTCCTGCGCCGGACGGGCCTGCTTTCCGCACTGCGCCTGCCAGGCTGGAGGGAGATGATCCGGGCGGCGCAGAAGAACCCGGGGCCCGACGGCATCTACCGCATCCACGCGAAGAACACGCCGAACAAGGTGGCCGTCGTGTCGGGCGGGCGCCGGCTCACCTTCGCGGAGGTCGACCGCGACATCGATCGCCTCGCGGCGGGGCTGCGGGCGCGGGGGATCGGACGCGGCGCGGCCGTCGCGCTCGCCCTCGAGAATAGGTCGGAGTTCCTGATCGCGCAGGCCGCCTGCCACCGCGTCGGCGCGGCGGCCGTGTCGGTCTCCTGGCGATCGACCTCCGACGAGATCGCATACGTATTGGCCGACTCGGGCGCGCGCGCGATCTTCTTCGAGGCCGACCTCGCCGACCGCGTGGGCGCGGCAAAGGAGCGGCTCGGCCGCACGATCGATTGCGTGGCCGTGGGGGACGACCCGGCGGGGTTCCTGCGATGGGAGGAGTACCTGGCGAGGACTCCCGAGCGCTTCGCGGGGGAGCGCGGCGGCTCGGTCGTGATCTACACCTCCGGCACGACGGGCCGGCCGAAGGGCGCGGTTCGCAAGTTCGGCAAGGCCTCGATGGACGCCGTGCTCGGG
>Ga0247727_10019223_pt1 | contig 10615 bp, 7 predicted proteins | sample WisWelCaveWW1625_FD_202498 | JGI IMG/M metagenome (GOLD analysis project Ga0247727, IMG submission 202498) | Biofilm microbial communities from Wishing Well Cave, Virginia, United States - WW16-25 | ecosystem: Environmental > Aquatic > Deep subsurface > Groundwater > Cave microbial mat | place...
GATTCCCTTTCCTGGTCGTCTGGTACGCCCGCAAGATCCTGAGCTTCAAGGGGTTGATTCCTCTCGTCTTTTTCATGCTGCTGGTCTGGTTCTCGGCGGTCTACCTGGCCCACCACTACGTGATTGACCTCATCGCGGGCGTTCTCTATGTCTTCGTGGCCATTCTGATTCACCGCTTACTATGCCCCAACCCGAGGAAGGCCCCATCACACGCTTCGTCCGCCTGACGCTTCGACGCCCGAGAACCGCATTGGCCGTCGCCGCCCTGATCACGCTGGCGGCGGGATTGCTGACGCAGCGGATCGGCATCCGCTCCAATTTCAGCGATCTCCTGCCGAACGACCATCCGAGCGTCGTGCAGGCCAAGGAGCTGGAAAAGATCGTGGGCGGAGCGAGTTTCGTCGTCGTCGCGGTGGAGGCCGGGAAGACCCCCCAGACCGCCGCGGCCGCGGACCGCTTTTTGACCGACCTTCGCGCCCGCCTGGAGCCGGCTCAAGCGCGCTTGGGACTGAGGTCGATCGATGACCGTCCGCCGTCGGACTTTCTCCGCAAATCGTCGCTGCTCTACCTGTCGCTCGAGGACCTGGACCGGCTCCAAGAGAAGATCAAGTTCCGGATCGGTTCCGAGAAGCTGAAAAGAATGAAGCTCCTGATCGACTTCGACGAGGAATCGTTCGACCAGGACATCGACGAGATCAAAGGCAAATACGCCGCCTACTTGAATCCGGCGCCGCGCTACCAGAACAGGGACGGCACGCTTTTCGCCTCTCTCCTCAAGCCCGACTGGAGGACGACCGACGTCAACCGCACGCAAACCCTCCTCGAAGCGCTCGGGGCCATCGTCGGCGGGTTGCAGCCGGAACGTTACGACCCGAGCCTCAACGTCCGCTTCACGGGTCCCTACGTCAAGCAGGCGACGCAGAAAAAAATCCTCTTGAAGGACGCCGCCCTGGTTTCCTCCCTCTCGTTCGCCGGCTCGCTGCTTTACCTCATCTTCCACTTCCGCCGGAAGCGGGCGGTTTTCCTGATCGGCGTCCCGTTGGTCATGAGCCAGATCTGGTCGCTGGGGGCCGCCTATCTCCTGTTCGGCTCCCTCAATCTTTTCAGTTCCGCCACCTGCGCGATCCTGCTGGGGTTGGCGGCGGACTACGGCATTCACTTCTATTCGGAATACCAGCGGCACCGGAAGCTGGGCGAGAATCCGGAACAGGCCCTGGCCACGTCGATCGGCCACCTCGGACGCGCCTTCGTGGCGGCCTCCTCGACCACCGCGGCCGCCTTTCTCGCGCTCGCCTTCTCGAGCTTCAAGGCCTTCCGCGAGACGGGACTCATCGCGGGCGTCGGCATCCTCCTGTGCGGGGCGGCGTTCGTCTTCGTCCTGCCTCCCCTCACCCTGCTCATCGAGAGGCGCTTCCCGGAAAAGCTCAAGGCGCGCGTGAAATCCGCGGAATGGACCGAAGAACGGCAGCATTTTTCGCGACGCTGGATGCATTGGGTATTCTCGCCCAAGAACCTCGTCCTGACGGGCGTCGTGCTGCTCCTGCCGTTCGCGGCCGTCCTTTTCGGGCGTCTCGACTTCGACTTCAACCTGAACAACATCATGGGGCGCCAGGACACCAAGGAGCTCGACGGCCGCATCGACGGCATCTTCAACCATTCGGTGAATCCCGAGGTGGCGCTGGCGGCGAACTTTGACGACGCGGAGAAGGTCGCGTCCAAGATCCGGGCCGTTCAGGAGAAGAACAAGGCGGCGCCCGAGGGCACCACGATCCGCGGCGCCCTCTCCTTGGGCGATTTCGTCCCCGGCAACCAGGAGGCCAAGCTCGAGAAGATCGCGGCCATACGGTCTTTGTTCACGCCGGCCATCGTCAAGGCCCTGACGGGAGAGGACGCGAAGGCCTACGCCTCGCTCGAGCCGATGCTCGACCCCAAACCGATCACGCTGGAGACGGTGCCCGAACAGATCAAGAGCAAGTTCCAGGACCGCGAGGGTTCGGTCGGCCGGATCGTGTTCATCTTCCCCAACTTCGACATGTCGCGCGCGGACCGCTTCATGCGCTTTGTGGAGGAGATCCGCGAGGTGCGCTGCGAGAGCTGCTCAGGCCCGTTTTACGCCTCCGGCGAATCGACGGTCTTCTACGAAATCGTCAAGATGCTCTTCGTTCAGGGCCGTTACGTCATGGGCCTCACGCTCGCAATGCTCCTGGCCGCGCTTTGGATGAATTTCCGGTCGCTCAAGGCGACCCTGACCGTCTTCGCCCCGCTCGTGGTGGGCCTTCTCGCCACGTTCGGCTGGATGGCTCTCGCAGGGCTCAAGCTCAACATCATCAACATGGCGGCCATCCCGATCATCTTGGGAACGGCCGACGATTACGGCGTGCATTTCTTCCAACGCTATTTGGACGATCCCAAAAATTCGCTTCAAGACAGCTACGCCGTAACCTTCCGGCCCATCCTGGGCGCGGCTATCACCACCCTGATCGGCTTCGGATCGCTGGCCTTCGCCGACATGGGAGGGATACGGTCCTTCGGCGTCGTCTGCGTGGTGGGCATCGGGCTCTGCACGCTCACGACGCTCGTGTGGTTTCCGGCCCTGTTGGCGGCTCTGAAGCGGAAATCGCCCCAAAAAATGAAGACGCTCCGGCTCGCAACGCTCCTGATCCTTCTCCTCGCCGCACCGGCCGCCTGGGGATACAGCACGGTCAACGTGCCGATCGACGACCCCGCCTATCACGACATCGACCGGTTGGTGGCCCTGGGATTGGCGAAGGACGTGATCTACGGCCAGCGCCCTTGGAGCCGGGGAGAGATCGCCCGGATCATAGCGGTCGCCGCGAAAAAGCATCGCGACCAAGGGCCGATCCTCGCCCCGGACGAAGGGGAGATCAGCCTGCGCATCGAAACCGAAGACCTCTTGGAGAGGCTGGAAAAGGACTACCGGGAAGAATTGGTGCAACTGGGGGCGGCCGACGGCGACCGCAAGACCTTCTCCTTCCACCCGCTCGCCTACGTGGAGGGCGGATACACCCTCCTCGACAGCGAGGCGCGACCTGTGCTCAGCAACGGGCTCGGCCGGGTCGTTGCCTCCATCGAGCCGCTCTCCGCCTACCGGGAGGGACGGCGCTACCCCGACGGCCACCAGTTGGCCTTGGAAACCGAGCACCGGCTCCGGGCGGGCCGCTTTTTTTCCTTCTACTTGCGGCCCCGCTTCCAATTCGACGTGACCCACGGCGGCGATGCCGGCGTTCATCCCTACGTCCAACAACTCTACGCCAAGTTCGCCGTTCCACACTTTGAACTGTTGGCCGGACGCGATTCCATGGAATGGGGGCAGGGCGAGTTCGGCGGCATCCTCCTCTCCGACAACGCCCGCCCCCTCGACATGATCAAGGTGTCGAACCCGTCCCCGAGCATTCTGCCGTGGGTCTTCCGCTACATCGGGCCGATCCGCTACACCCTCTTCGTCGCCAACTTGGGCCCTGAAAGGGAATTCCCCCATTCCTTCCTGACGGGGTTCAAGGTCAACCTCAAGCCGGTGTCCTTCTTCGAAGTGGGATTGGGGCAATTGGTGATGATGGGGGGAGACGGCGCTCCGTCACTCTCGTTCGGCCGCGCCACAAGCGAGTTCTTCGGCTTCCGGGGCAATACCCTCGGCGCGGCCAACGTCGCCAACCGGGAAACGGGTTTCGATTTCCGGTTCTATCTGCCCTTCCTGCGAAACACGCAGCTCTATTGGGACATGCAGTTCGAGGACGTGTATCAAAGCAAGATTTTCATGTTCACCGAGCTCGCCAACCACCAGGCCGGGCTCTACATTCCGCGGCTGAACAACGAAGGAACGATGGCGCTCCGTCTGGAATATCGTCACGGGTCTCCGTATTTCTACCGTCACGGAACCTTCACGACCGGCATGGCCCTGAACGGGCGGCTCTGGGGCGACGAGCTGGGACCCCAGGCGGACGGCGCCTACGTGACCTTCACGCACGATCCTTCGGAACGCCTGCGCATGACCTGGAACTTACGCTACGAACGTCGGGACGGCGACGTGCTGTTGGAACTCCTCGATCCCGACGGCGGCAACCGGCGGCTGACGGTCGCCACTCCGCTTCCCGCCGAACACCGGATCGGGGCGAACATCCGCGGCGATTATCGCGTACGTCCCAAAATCAGGCTTCGCTTGGAGTTGGGCTACGAACGCGTCCTTTCGTTTAACTTCGTCAAAGGCGACGGCCGCAACGGCTTCCTCGTCGGTACCTCGGCCCGATTTGATTTGTTTTAGCGTGTCGGGTAAGCGACGTTTATGGACCTGAACGCCCTCCGCAAGCCGGCCGACGGCCTCGTGTCCCGCTGGATCAACCGCCGGGTTTCGCTGGCGATCACGCGGCGCCTGGCGGGCCTTCCCATTACGCCGAATCAGATTTCGATCGTCACGATGCTGCTGGGACTCGCCTCGGGCGTCGCCGTTGCGCAAGAAACCTATGCCCTTGGGGTGCTTGGCGCGGCCCTCCTTCAGCTCCAGTCGACGTTGGACGGCGTGGACGGCGAGTTGGCCCGGCTTCGCTCGCAATGCACGCGTCTCGGGCAATGGCTGGATACGCTCAGCGACGACCTGGCCGAATTTTCCTTTCTGCTGGGACTGACGATCGCGTCCTCTTCGTCAGGGTCGTCGGGACTTGCGACCCTGGGACTCTTGGGACTGACGGCCTATGCCGTGGCCAAAGGCATTCTCTACACCCTCCTGGCGACGGTCTTCCGCTCCGGCAATCTCCAAGACTTCAAATGGGAGGTCGGCGGCCCCCGGTCGTGGACCGCCCGCATCGAACTCCTCTTCAAGCATGATTTCCTCTGCCTGTTCTTTCTGATTCTCGCCCTGGCCGGACGCCTCGATCTCGCCCTGTTCTGCATGGCCTTCGGGTCCTTCACGATGCTGGCGAAACTCCTCCAGCAGATGCTCTTGAAGCGCGTCCGCGCGGCGGCGGCGGTTTCCGACGGAGGAGACCGGTGAACAAGCGCTGGATCAAAGGCTCGGTCAGCCTCGTGGCCCTGGCGGGACTTTTCTGGCTCCTGTCGCGAATCGGCTGGGACGAGGTCGGGCTGCGCCTGAGCCAGGTGGGCGTCGCCGGTTTTGGCCTGCTGTGCCTCACGGGACTCATCGAGGCCGCCCTGGACGGGGCGGCCCTCCACAGGGCCGCGTCGGGGCGCCTGTCTTTCCTCGCCGCCCTCTGGATCAACCAGGAAGGGGCGGCGGTGAACATCCTGGTGCCCGGCGAGGCCGGAGAAGTGTTCAAGGCGTCGCTGCTCGCCAGACACCTGCCTTCGCGTGAGGCCACGTCCGCGGTGGTGGTCTGGAACATGGCCTTCCGGCTCTCGAAATCCCTCGTCATCCTTGGGGCGGCCTGCATGGCCTTCGCCTTTTTCCCCGCCGAACGCGACGCGGCAACCTGGGCCTTGGGACTCGCGGCCTTCAACTTGAGCCTGTATTTCGCGCTGAACGCCGTCCTGAAGCGCCGGTGGATCGGGCGCGCCTTGTCGGCCTTGAATCGTCCGTCCCAGTCAACCCAATCAAGAATGATGCGTTTCGTCGGCCATATTCGCGACGCCGAGGAAAAGGCCGCGACGTTTTCCGGCCGAAGGCCGGGCGACTACGCGGCGATCGCCGCCTTCCAGGCGGGCGCGCGCGTCGCGGGATTCACGACCTTGTGGCTGGCCCTCCGGCTCTTGGAATACGGTTACGCGTTTCCGCTTTGCCTCCTGATCTATGCGCTGACCGAGCTCGCCACTTATGCGGTCGCCCTCCTGCCGACGAAGATCGGCACGACGGAGGGGTCCACGTATCTCATCTTCGAATTCCTGAGGCTTCAAGGCCCGCTCGGGGCCATTCTTCAGGTCGTATTGCGCATCAAGCAACTGGCCCTCGTTTCGTTTTTTCTGACGTCGGGCCTTATTTTTTCACAACAACTCTCATGCAATCACGCAACGTTTCGGTCATCCTGACCACCTACAACCAACCGCGTCTCTTGGAGATCGCCTTGGCCGCGCTCGGCCGCCAAACGGTCCGGGGGTTCGAGGTCGTCCTCGGGGACGACGGGTCCGACGAACGCACCCGGCAGCTGATCGGGCGCCTGCAAGCCTCGGGGCTCCCCTTCCGCCTGAAACACCATTGGCAACCGGACGAGGGCTTCCGCGCCGGCGAGGCCCGCAACGGGGCGGTCCGGCTGGCGACTGGTGACTGGCTGATCTTCATCGACGGCGACATGGCGGTTCATCCCCGCTTCGTCGAGGCCCATTTGCGGAGGGCGGCTCCGGGACGTGTCCTGTTCGGCGCCCGGCTGAAGCTCAACCGGGCCTTCTCCGAACGGATCACCGCGCAGGACGTCTTGGGGGAGGGCATCGAGGCCCTCGTCGCCCGGCGTTTTCCGGAATGCCGGGAGGGCGCTTACGCTCCCGTGACGGAAGGATGGGGCGAAGCCTCCGGCGGCAGGCTCGTGCAACGCTTCGCCGATCGTCCCAGACCTTTTTGGGAAGTCGCCTTGAACGCCTTGTCTCGTGTGACGTCGCGCCGGCTTTTTCACAAAATCTGTTTCAAGTCGGGCTCCAACTTTTCCACCGGCCGCGCCCTCGTGGAGAAGGTCAACGGGTTCGACCGGCGATTCCGGAATTTGAGCGGCGAGGACGGGGAATTTTTTTGGAGGCTTTTCCATGCCGGGGCCCGCCCTCTCTCGGCGCTTTTCACCGCGGTCGCCTATCATCTCTGGCACCCGGAGAACTGGGAGAGGGCCGGTGAACAAAGGCGTCGATCGCTCCAACTGGCTATCGAAACGCGGGATTCGGGAAAGTTCCGCTGCGAGAAGGGCTTGGCGGAAGGTGTCTCATGAGCCTGCAAGGGGCGAAACCCAAGTCGGTCGAGGAGCTGATCGATTTCTATTTCCATCGGCGACTGGCCGTCCCCGTCGTCGCGGTCGCGGCGAGGCTGAAATTCTCGCCCAACCAGATCACATGGCTTTCCCTCCTCTTCGGCTGCTTCAGCGCCTATTTGTACTACCGGGGCCAGTTCCCGTTAGGCTCCCTCGCCTTGCTGGCCGCGATCGTCCTGGACTGCAGCGACGGGATGCTCGCACGCGTCACGGGCACGTCCAGCCCCGTAGGCCGCATTCTGGACGGATTCTTCGATCTCATTTGGGTCGTCCTGGTGTGGATCGCCGTCTACTTGGGCCAGTCGTTTTCCCCGCCCAAGGCGACTGTGCTCCTCCTCATGATCTCGTCGGGAGCCAGTATGTTCCTTCACTGCATGACATACGACAGCGTGAAGTCCACCTACCTTACGCTCTGCGAGCCCGACTCCTCCGAGAAGAACCTTTCGTGGCGGGAGGCGAGAAAACGCTCCCGGGAAAGCTTCGGCCGTCGCCGCTTCTTCGAAGCCCTGATCTATCTTGTCATGTCTCTCCATCACGCCTGTCTCGTGAGTTCGCCCCATAAGGCGCCGGCGTTGGGCGTTTCGGACCGATCCCGCGCACAGCGCAACCTGGCTCCCAGCATGAGACTTTGGAGCTTTCTGGGCGAGGGCACCCACCTGGCATTGATCTTCATGGCCGGCCTGATCACGCCCTGGTTCCAAAACGCCTTCTTGGCCGCCTGCGCCGTCATGCTGATCCCCCTCAATCTGCTCTGGCTCGTCGCTGCCATCCTATGGCGGCGGGACAAAAGGCGGGTGCTGGCGGACACCCGATAAACCGATTGATTCCGCACTGATATTCGCGCTATCGGCTTAACACCGATGAGATCCACCAAGCGGCGCAGAACCTCATTCACCCTTTTCACGCCCGGACCGGTCATGATGTCGGACGATGTCCTGCGGTCGGGGGCCGAGCCGCTTCCCTATTTCCGCACGGACGCCTTCTCCCAAACCGTCCTCAACTGCGAGGCCATGCTCCTACGCCTTTTGAAGGCCCCGGCGGGGTACCGCACGGTCCTTCTGACGGCCTCCGGCACGGCCGCCATGGAAGCCGCGCTCGGCGGGTTCGGCGATCACGATTCCTTGTTGGTGGTGAACGCGGGCGCGTTCGGAGAGCGTTTCGCCGAGATTTGCCGTTTCCACCGTCTCCCGCACGAAGAACTTAAAATAGCCCCCGGCGCCCCCTTGCCGTCCCGCGGATTCGAGGCACCCGCCTCCGTCACGGCCGTCGCGGTCTGCCACCATGAGACAACGACGGGAACGGTCTATGACCTGAACGCATGGGACGCCTTCTGCAAGGCCAACGACGCCCTGCTGGTGGTGGACGCGATTTCCTCTTTTTTGGCGGATCCCATCGACATGTCGCGGCAGTCCGCTGACGCCCTGATCCTGAGCTCGCACAAGGGCTTGGCCCTGCCGCCGGGCTTGAGTTTCGTGGTTCTGAGCCCCCGCATGATCCGGAAGTTAGAGACCCAGCGCGCGAGGTCTTATTATCTCGACTTGAAACGCTACTTGAAGGAAGGCGCCCGGGGCCAGACCCCCTTTACCCCCGCCATCGGGGTCCTTCGCCAGCTCGAGAAGAGACTCGAGGCCCTGGGCCAGAAAGGGGCCGACGCCCAGGTGCATCGCACGGCCCTGCTCGCCCGCGATTTCCGGAAAAAGATACGGGGCTTGCCGTTGGACTTGTTTTCCTCGAACCCGTCGAACGCCCTGACGGCCCTGGAGCCGCGCGACGGGCGTTCCGCCCTTTGGTACGTCGAGAGGCTGCGCGAGGATTTCGGATTCTACGTCTGCCCCAACGGAGGCGATCTGAAAGACAGGGTGTTCCGGGTGGGCCATCTGGGAAATCTGTCCGTCCGCGACAACGCGCGCCTGGCGGCCGCTCTCAAGAAGCTCGCCGCCTTGAAATCAAACCGGAGGTTGGCGGCATGAAAACCATCATCATGGCGGCGGGGGTGGGGACGCGGATCAGCCAGCGCCTGGGAGACACCCCCAAGTGCTGCGCGCGCATCGGGGACGAATCCCTCATCCAAAGGACGATCCGAACGCTCAAGAAGTTCGGCGTGCACGACATCTCCGTCATCGTCGGATTCAAGGCCGCGCGGGTGCGCGATGACATCGAAGGCTTGGGCGTCAAGACCTACGAAAATCCCTTTTTCGACATCACCAATTCGATCGCTTCCCTGTGGTTCGCCCGCCAGGAGCTGCAGACCGACGACGACGTCATCGTCATGAACGGCGACCTCTTCTTCGAGGAACACCTCATCCCGCACGTCATCAAGGCCCCGCAGGAACGCGTCGTCTTCGCGGATCCGAAACGGACCCATGAGGCCGACTATCGCCTCAATTATTCCGAAGGAATCTTGAAGGGGTTCGGCAAGGAGCTGTCGGTCGCAAAGACCACGGGGGAATATGTCGGCATCGCCAAGATCCGCTCCCCTTTCCTGCGCACCTTTCGCGAGCATCTGGATTTTCTGATCGATCAGCAAAGGCACGGTCTGTGGTGGGAGGACGTCCTTTTCGACCTCTGCGCCCGCGGCGAGCCGATCTTCGTGCAGGAGATCTCGGACGTTTTTTGGGCCGAGATCGACTATTGGGAAGACTATCAGAGGATCCAGCTTTTCCTGAGGGACGAGAGCGAACACCGACGGACGCGCCTGACCGCCGTGCGTTAGTTTAGGCCTCCACGGGCTCGGATTCGGCCTCTTCCCCCGCCTCGACGTCCCCGCCCAGGCCCAGTAGGGCCAGACACTTCGGAAAGAACAGAACACAAACCACAGTGACGGCGCCGATGCCGGCCACCGCGATGAAGCCCGCCTCCCTTAAAGCGGCGCTGGACGTCCACAGGAGCCCGCCGAAACCGATCATGGACGTGAGGTTCGATACGAAGATGGGCGGCAATTCCTCCCGGATGACCCGGTCCGGGAAGGTTTTTTCCATCAGAGCCTGGCTCAAGTGAATGAAGGAATCGACGGCTGTGCCCACGATGACGGGCAGGACGGCGATGTTGATGATGTTGAGCTTCACGCGGAAAAGCCAAAGAACGGCCGAGAGGAGGACAAGGCTCGCGAAAAGGCTCAGGCAGATCAAAACAGCCCTTCGCAGGGGTTTGACCCTCAAGAGAAGCAGCGCCGAGAGAAAGAGCGCGAACAGGAGAAATCCCCACGGGGCCTTTCGCTGGACCAGTTTTACGATTTCATCGCTGATAAAGGTATTGTCCGCGGCCTCGAAGGACAGACCCGTTTCCCGTTTAAGACTTTGGATGCCCTCGTGATACCTCCGCATCGTCTCGTCGTTCGCCCTGGCGAATGACGGATTCAAATAGACGGCGTGGAGGGCGGGATCGTTTTCCGAGACGAACTGTCGCCTCACCTCCTCGGGCAGGGAGCCGCGGTCGGGTGCTGCCGCCGCAAGGGAATCGTCGAGGCTCTTGAGGAAATCATTCCTGGAAGGCAAGTGCGACGACGGCAGCAAGGCGGCCTTCGACCGGATTTTTCTCAAGATCTCCTTTTTACCCTCGACGTCGTCCGGAAGAAAGCTGCTCAAACCCACGACTTGGTTGAAGACGCCGCCTTTCGGACGGGCCTCCAGGTAATCCTCCAAAACCCGCACGGTTTCTCGCTCCTTTTCGGCGCCCCGGACCAGAAGGACGGTCGGGTTGCC
>Ga0247727_10019224_pt1 | contig 10614 bp, 11 predicted proteins | sample WisWelCaveWW1625_FD_202498 | JGI IMG/M metagenome (GOLD analysis project Ga0247727, IMG submission 202498) | Biofilm microbial communities from Wishing Well Cave, Virginia, United States - WW16-25 | ecosystem: Environmental > Aquatic > Deep subsurface > Groundwater > Cave microbial mat | place...
GCGCCCGGTGCACTGGAGAATTCAACGCCCGCGGCCAGCACAGAGTCGAACCACACGACCACGCCGTGCGCCGTGCCGACGCGGCGCGCCACGGCGTCGAGCTCGGCGCGGAGGGAGCTTCCCTCCAGCGTGGCGTAGTCGAGCGTCGCCACCTGTTGCGGTGTGGTGAGTAAATCGGCGAGACCCGCGCGCACCTTGCAGATCGAATTGCACACCACGCGCCGCCCGGCGCGTAAATCCAAATCAAAGCGTTTCGAGGTCCACGGGGCATTCAGCGTGTTGTACAACCGCGGGGTTTCGAGGACGGCCGCCCAAAGCGTGTCGCGCAGCGGGATCAAGGCGCCGCCGGGCTTCAGGAAGCGCCGCCGCGCATCCGCAATTGCCGGGAGATGCTGCTCGAACAGGGGCAGGATGCCGCGCAGGTCGGAGACGATCACATCGGCGGGCTCGGGCAGCTCGACCCGCGTGGAAAGCTCCTGAAAGAAGACGATGCGGTCGGCGCAGCCGTTCTCCTGCGCGGCGGCGCGAGCCACTTCGATGGCGCTGTCCGGCTCGATGGCAAAGACGCGCCGCGCGCCGTAGCGGCAGGCCAGCAGGGCCATGATACCGGTGCCGGTGCCGATGTCGGCCACCACCGAGCCCTTGCGAACCGCCCGGCGCAGGGCGCGCGAATAGGCGCGCATGCGCGGCCGGTCGGTGAGCATGTCGCCGTATCCGCTGACGCTGTACATGGCGGACTCAGGCTCCTTGCGCTGCCGCTCTGCGAACTATGCCTTGAAAATCTGCGGCGATTAACCGGCACAGGCTGGGCAGATGCTCCGGCCCCGCCTGCGGCCGGACGCGGAGGACTGGCACGCGGTTCACCAGGCGTCCGAGGAATTCAAATTCCTGGCTGCGCATGGCCTTGTCCAGCAGGTAATTCACATAGCTGTGGGTGATCAGCGCAACCAGAGCCTCGGCCGGAGCGATGGTCTCAATCGCCGGCCCCGCCTCTTCCGTTCGCTCGTCGAGCAGGTAGACGGCAGCCAGCGGCAAGGGGTCGGACTGAAAGCTTTCTCCATTCTCATCCAGCGTCAGGTAGCGTTTGTCCCAGTTGGGAGTGAGTAGCGGCAGCGCCTCGTCGGTGCCGTAGAGCGCGCGCACCGATTCCGGCCACAAGCGCACGCGTGGGTAAGCGGGCTGCGCCAGAAACGCGTCGCCGCGCTCGAGCACCGGCAGGGCATCGTCCGAAAGCACGGCGTGGCCGAGCCGCGCGAACGCCGCCGCGGTGGTGGATTTGCCGGCGCCGCCCGGCCCGAGCAGCGCCAAAGCGCGCTCTTCGACGGCCACCGCGCTGGCATGCAGACAGACAATCCCGCGCAAGCGAAGCACAAAAGCCATCACCGGGCCGAGCAGATAGGTGGCCGTGTCTTCCAGAGTGAGGGGCGGCGGCCAGATTGCCCAGATGTTGGCCCCTGCGCGATCGAGAAGAAACTCGGTCCCATCCACGTAACGCAGCCGGATGTAGGCGCCGTCTGCGATCAGCGACGCGGTCAGATTCGGTATGGTTTCGGGCGTCAGGCCGTGCTCGCGGTAAAACATTTCAGACGCCTCGGAGAATTCTTCCAGGCCCGCGGGCATCGCGCCCAGATGCACGGTGACGTCAGGCGCGCCAGCCGCAGACGCGAGCTTCAGTCCGGGAATGGGTTGGGAAGAGGCCAGCAACAGTCCGTAGGCGGAGGCGAAAAAACTCACGGCCTGATTGTCCGGAAGAGAGGGATCAAGCGGCGCACTCAGTCTGCGCCCCACCGAAGGAGCGCAAAGTCACCGCAGGGAAGTTAACGCGAAGGAACGCAATCTGCAAGCACGGAGGAACAGACGGATCGTTGATCCCCACCCTGTGGAATCAGGTCTTGAGGAAGCTGACGATATTGTTGTCCTGCTTGCCCTTGCCCATCCCGTTGGTCAGGGTGATCTCTCGGATATCCCCATAGACCCGAAGCTGGGGGTTTTGGTAGGGCTTTTTGTCAGAAGTCGGGGACGGCCTTTGCATTTTGAGCCTGCCTCCTCGCTGGAAGTTTATAGCTTACCCCATGCAAGAATTGCAATCCTCAATTGTGCGCTTGTGAGTAATAGTCAACAGGGAGGCAAAGGAACGCCGCCTCCCGGGACTCCCGGTGGAGATTCGCGCTTGTCTGCTGCTCATCCGGCGCCGGATGCGGCGGCACGCGGCACTGCGGCAGGCGCTTCGCTGGTCGCGTTGCCCACCTGCTGAAGCCAGCGTTGCAGGCTCAGCGGCCGCAAGTGCATCCACGCGCGGTTCGAGTCGGTCTCGCCCGCCACTTCCGGCACTCGCTCCACCTGCACAAACGGCGCGAGCGGGCCGCTGCGCAACAAACGGCTGGTCCACTGTGACGAGTCGTGCCGCAGCGCCTCCACCAGCGGATCAGCAACCAGCGGCGTTTTGGGGCGAAGTCGGATCTCCTCCGGCAAAACCCCGCGCAGGGCCAGCCGCAGCAGCTCCTTGTCCGAACACCACGGCAGCGCCGGCAGCCGCAGCAAAAACGAAACCACGCGAAGGTCGAAAAATGGATGGCGAAATTCCAGCGGCAGGCGAGTCACGCCTGCGTCAAACAGTTCGAACATCTGCGCCCACTGCACCGAGCGAAAGCTTTCAAATGCCGATGGGCGCGGCGCGCGTCGCGGCGGCGGACCGGGACGGTTGATCTCTGCCCAGCGCGCGCGGAGATGAAGGCGCGTGGCGAACTTCTCGTCGAGCCACGGGGGAAAAAAATCCGGCGGGTGAACCCTCCGGGAAAGTATGCCGAATCTCGTCCGCGGGTAGAGCCGCGAGAGGCGGCCCTCTGCACTCACAAACTGGGCGAGATCGCGAAGAATCCGCCCGAACCGGCGGCGTCGCGCGAGGCCGGCAAAGTGCACAGAAAGAGAAGAGGAGAACGCCGGGTCGCCTCCGTTGCCGGTGAAAGCCACCCGCGCGCGGGAGGCAACGGCCGCCAACTGCGCGTGCGAGAAGGAAGAAAAAGGGTCGTGAACCGGCTCGGGCGCTGGCGGAGGCGGCGAGTCCGTGGATTGATAAGGACCAAAGTCGTCGCCGGGAAGAAAATCAAGTGGAATTCCGAGGGCAGAGGCGGCCAGCGGAGCATAACGTCGCTCAGGATCGGAGACGCGCTCATACACCACGGTCAAGGCGCGCAATGCAGGCGAGTCGGCCTCCGCGCGCTGCCAGCCGAGGGCGGCCGCAGCCACAGATGTCGAGTCCAGACCGCCGCTCAGCAAGACAACCGCAGGACCTTCGGGCAGGCGGTCGCGTGCTGCAGTTGAGAGCAGCGTACGGAGTTGCGCGACGCCCTCGACTGAGTCGCGAAGTTCAAGCGGCTCCTCGTCAGGAAGGTCGGCGTACCGGAGAAGGCGTGTCCCTTCGGCGGAAACGGTCAGTGAATGAGCCGGCGCAAGGCGGCGTATCTCCGCATAGACCGTTGTGCTCGGCTCCTGATTGGATTCAAAAAGGAGAAAGTCGGCGATGGCCTGCTCGTTGAGTTGGGAGGAGATGCTGGGGTGCAGACGCAAACACTCCAGCGTGTTGCTGAAGGCGAAGCTGCTGCCGGGGTGCGCATAAAAGAATGGCTTGATGCCGAAAGGGTCGCGGGCGCAGAAGAGCTGCCGTCGGCGCCCGTCCCAGATGGCAAAGGTAAAATCGCCGAGCAGATGGTCCAGACACTCTTCGCCCCACACAAAATACGCGCAGAGAAGCAGCGTGGCGTCAGGAGAAGAGGTGGAGACGTCTTGCCCGTGCGAGCGGAGCGCAACAATCAATTCGCTGCGAGCGTCAAGCCGCAGGTCGGCAACGACCGTGATGCCCTGGTGCGTGACGGGCTGTTCCCCGGAGGTGGCGGGCGAGGTGGCGAGCAGCGCGTGGCCAAAGCCGACCGACGCTTCGCTCCAGACTTGTTGTGCATCCGGGCCGCGAAACGCCAGCCACTGCGTCATGCGCTCAAGCAGCGGCTGGTCAATGGACCCACCATCGAGTTTACAAATGCCTGCAATGCCGCTCATGAGCGCCGGACCAAGTTTGCTTCATACATAGGTTCAGACCTTGGGCTGGAGAAGCCGACTGAGACGGCCATCACGAACTAATCTGCAATGAGGCGGCTGGTTGGCGCAAGGGGAAAAGGGATACGCGAATCCTTGAAGGGGGAGAGGTCTGAACGCTTCCAATCACGGACAAGCGTAGTATCAGTACCCATCTCTGGATTCACTACCGAGTCTTATGCATAGGTGGCGTACCGTTATCCGCCGTTCCCATGTTTCCCGCCGCCAGGGTAAGCTCACGGATGTCCCCGTAGACGCGCAATTCCGGACTCTCATAAATTTTCTTCTTCGCTTGCCCCGGTATCATTGCAGGGGTCCCCTTTCCGCTTACAAGAGAATCGTAACAGCGTGAAAGTTGAGGGGGTAAAGGGATTCACTGGCTGTCATGCCCTATGCCGAATTAACGGAAGGGCGAGTTGTACGGGGGAATATGCTTAGAAAAGTTAGCCTAGGCCCGGGGGGGAGCGGCGACAGGCTGCTCGAAGGCGGCAAACCGGGTGTGGGGGTCGTCCTCTTCGCCCAGGACCCGGCCGGCCAGCTCGACCCAGGCGTGGGCTTCCAGGGCCGCGTCCTTTTCGCGCGTGCCGATGCGCAATTCAGCCGGACATCCCTGGCGAGTCAGCAGCCACCAGAGAACCAGCGAGCGTTCCAGGCAGTTCGGTTGGCCCAGCCCCTCGCGAGCAGCCGCCTGAACCATTCGCGCTGTCATCTCGCCGCAGGTTTGTAGCGGCGACTTTACGTCGCCGTCTGCTGGTGCTGGGAAGGTCTGTAGCGGCGACTTTACGTCGCCATCTGCTGGTGCGGTGGGATGGTGTTGCGGCAACAAGCGTAATAGAAAGGACTGCCAACGGCGGAAGCCGACGAAGTACAGGGCCAGGCGCGTCAGGGGCAGAAGGACGAGGGCGGAGATGAGCAAGCGCCGCTCTTGCGACGGCAGCTTCCAGAAGCGGCTCCATCTACCCACTGCGAACCTCGAGCAGACCGTTGGCCACCAGTTTCTCGACAAGCTCTTCGATGTTTTGCCGCAGCCGCTCGTCTTCGACGTCGTACTCGGCGATCAAGGTATCGTAGGCGACCTGGATTGAGGGCGAAGTGGTCAGCGCCGTCCACATCCGCGTGCCCACCGCGTCGAGCCCGAAATAGCGCTCGCTGGTGAGGTTCAGCAGGACGGATTCGTTTTCCACCTGACGCACCAGCACGTGCGCAGGCACCGCCAGCCGCGCCGAGAAGACCAGGCTCATCTGTGACTCACTCCATTCGGGGACGAGGAATGGGCTTCGCCTCTGAGAGACGCACCGATCATAGCAAAAGCCCCGCGCGCGCGGCACACCCAAGTGCGAATCAGATACGCCGCTTGCCGCCTCCGCCGCCGCCGTACTAGCTCAGTTTCCGATTAGCACGTTTATCAGCCAGTAGCCAGCTCTATTCGATTGGTCCGACGCAAGTCAACTCCCCCGTGGGGGCCTTGAAGAGTCTTGGGGGCTTCGGACACAGTCCGAATATAATGTGATTGTCGTCCGAAATACGTACTTCTTCAGAGGGTGGCCGAGCAGGCCAACCGGCGTTCGAATATTCGACAAAGTAAAGATTTCCCGCCGCGTCTCCGGCGAATCCAACACTGTAGCCCGGCCCTCGGCCCCTCTCGTCATAACTCACGTGAAATGGCCTTTTGTCAGCGAAAGCTCTAAGAGCACAGTCAAACGCGGCGTAGGGCTTCTCGCTGAGGGTTACTCGTCCGCAATTGAGCGCATCGCTCCCAGCCAGTACACCGAGTTGATTCGCCATGCCGGGCACTACATATTCCAGCAAAAGTACCGGGTACAAGGTCCTGGCATCCTGCAAGAATATGCGCGTGCCGTCGAATGTCAGATACCGGAGTTCTGTCTCCTTGGCTTCGCGACCAGCACTAGAGAGGTGGAACAATCCGGATACTTGAATCTCCCCCGAGCCGTCTTTATAGACAGTACACCGATTCGCGCGCAGTGCCTCCTCAATAGAACATTCAATGAAAAAGCCGTCTACCCAAACAGCGGAGGCAGGGACGTTGGTGGGGCGATGTGGGGCAGTTTTACATCCTGACAAGCAAATGAAAAGGAATACACAGACGGATTTGGTCCCGCAATTCTTCATGCTGATCGCCACAGCCAAACAGTGCGGGAAGAGAGCATGGTCTCAAGTCCTACATACATTGGACACCATCACGCCCGCACATGTTTCGAGCGGCCCTCAAAGCTCATAATTGTAACGGCGTCCAACCCAAGAGTCTCAGACTCCTCCTGATAAGTCGGCTTCTCGGAAACTGACCCACGACCGAAGCGCCACCGCTTTGACCGCCTCTGCCGCTTTCGGGTAGAGTGCGCGACGTGGCTGCTGAAGCACTCATGGTCGAAAACCTGGTGAAGTATTTTCCCCCGGCCCTGTCCGGCCAGCTTTTGGCAGATAGTAACGCACCTTTGCGGACGGATGACCACAATGAAACTTCTCATCTTTGGCGCAACCGGCGGAACAGGGCGAGCGCTCATTGAACAGGCGCTTGAGCAAGGACACGTTGTAACCGCCTTTGCGCGCGACCCCTCGAAGGTCCGAACCGCGCACCAGAATCTGCGGGTGGCGAGGGGCGACATCTTGAACTCCGGCTCCGTTGAGGCGGCTATCAACGGTCAAGACGCGGTGTTGTCAGCTCTCGGCATAAGACCGCACGTGGGACTCGTCGTGATTCTGGTGATCATCTGTCAGGTGCTCGCCAGGCTGCTGGCGCTTGCGGGACCCTTCAACTGGTTGCTTCGACTTGGCGTGCCGCTCTTGCTCATCCTCTTTTTTTCGCGGAAGAAAACCACTCTCTCCGACGGCACGCGGAATATTGTCCAGGCCATGCAAAAGCTCGGCGTGAAGCGCTTCATCTGCGAGTCTTCGCTCGGCATCGGGGAGAGCAGAGGCCAGTTGGGGCTCCTCTACAATTTCATTTTGATTCCGCTCTTTCTGCGGGGACTTTTTGCCGACAAAGAGGTTCAGGATAAGATCATCAAAGACAGCACGCTCGACTGGGTGATTGTGCGCCCAGGCGCTCTCACCAATGGCCCGCGCAGGGGCGTCTACCGGGCCGGGATGGACATTGGCCACTGGTTCTTCACCGTAAAAATCTCCCGAGCCGATGTGGCGGACTTCATGCTCAAACAGCTCACGGACAATACCTATCTGCGCAAGACGCCCGGCGTGTCCTACTGATGGCGGAGGCTTTCCCATGACTTGGATCGTCACCAATATCCGGTGGATCATGATTTTGTCGGGTGTGCTGACGACAACGATGATTTACGCCGCCATCGCGCCCGAGGCGGCACTGAGTTCGACATTCGGCGAGACGTTGAACGGACCGCTGGCGCAAATCGTCGTACGCAACTGGGGCGCGCTGATTGCGCTTGTCGGGGCAATGCTCATCTATGGCGCCTTCGATCCGCCAGGGCGCCCACTCATCCTGATTGTCGCGGGCGTCGGCAAAGCAGTCTTTGTCGCCCTCGTGCTCTCGCAGGGCAAGCGATACCTCGGCCACCAGCCCGGCCTCGCGGTCGCGATTGATCTAGTGATGATCGCCCTGTTCGCTTGGTATCTGCTGTCGGTGCGCGCCGCGGGAAAGCGGCACGAGGTTCCTGGCGTATAGTCGGCTGATCGGAAACCAACCCGCTGCTGAACCACCCACCGCTTTGACCGCCTCTGCCGCTTTCGGGTAGAGTGCGCGACGTGCCCAATGAAGCGCTCATCGTCGAAAACCTGGTGAAGTTTTTTCCTCCGGCGCTGTCCGGCTGGCGGGCGCTCGTGCAGCCCTTCACGCGGCTTACCGAGCGGGCGCTGGATGGCGTGAGCTTCTCCGTCGCCAAGGGCGAAATCCTGGCGCTGGTGGGAGCGAACGGAGCGGGCAAATCCACGCTGTTGCGCGTGCTGGCCACGCTGCTTGTCCCAACACGCGGCCATGCGCGTGTGGCTGGCTATGATGTCGAGCGTCAACCGGCGGACGTGCGCCGTCGCATCGGGTTCCACACCGGTTCGGACTCGGCGTTTTATTCGCGGCTGACCGGCCGCGAAAACCTCGAATTCTTCGCCGCGCTCAACAACCTCTCCGGCCGCGAAACCTCGGAGCGGATTGCCAAGCTCTCCGACCTGCTCGGCCTCGCTGCGTCGCTCGAGAAGCAGGTGCGCACACTCTCCACCGGTAATGTCCACCGCCTCGGCCTTGCCCGCGCCTTGCTTCACCAGCCTGAAGTTCTCCTGCTCGACGAACCCACGCGCAGCCTCGACCCGCTCACCGCCGCCGAATTCCGCCGCTTCCTGAAAAACGAATTAGTCCGCCAGCGCGGCACCACCCTGATTTTCGCTTCTCATGCCCCGTCGGAAATCGAGCAGGTAGGCGAGCGCATGGCGCTCTTGCACGATGGCCGCATCCTTGCCTGCGACGCCCCGCGCCGCGTCCTCGAACAAACCGGCAGCCAGTCGCTCGAAGAAGCCATGGAAAAGCTCACCGGCCGCGCGCCCGACAAGGATGCGAAATGAGTGTCGCCGTGCTGCGCAAGCTGTGGTTCCTCTTCCGCCGCGACCTCGCCGTCGCCCGCAGCTACCGCGCTGCGTTCATCTTTGAGCTGGCGGAGTCGCTCTTCGGCGTTGCTGCCTTTTATTTTCTCTCCGAGTTTGTGCACAGCCCGCAACTCGCTGCGGCCTTGCCGCAGGGCGAAAGCTACTTCGCGTTTGCGCTGGTGGGCTTCGCATTTTTCGACTACATGAGTGTAGCCATGAACTCGTTTGACTACAGCCTGGGCCAGGCCCGCCAAAACGGCACGCTCGAAGCCCTGCTGGTCACGCAGACGTCTCTGCCGGTAATCCTAGCCGGCTCGGCCATCTATCCGTTTGTGCTGAGCGCCCTGCGCACGGCCGTGTACCTGGGGTGGGGCGTATTTCTCTTCGACTTTCCGGCGGGGCAGGCCAACTGGCCCGGCGTGATCGTGATGCTGGTGGCTTCCGTTCTGGCGTTTACCGGGCTGGGGCTGCTCTCGACGGCCTACCTGCTGCTCTTCAAGCGCGGCAATCCGGCCAAGTGGTTGGTGCTCGGACTTTCCGGAGTGCTGGGCGGGATGATGTATCCGGTCTCCATCCTGCCCGCACCTCTGCAAGCGGTAGCGCGGCTCGTACCCGTCACCTACTCGCTCGAAGGCATGCGCGCCGCGCTGCTCGGTGGCGCGGGATTTGCCGAGTTGTGGCCCTCACTCCGCGCGCTGCTCGTCTTCGCCGCCATCCTTCTGCCATTATCATTCGCAGTCTTCTCCTGGGCGTTGCGCCGCACCAAAATCACCGGCACCCTCACTCACATGTAGGGACGCATGGACATACGCCCTAAGCAATAAGTTGAGCAAGCTGTATTTGATTTACGTTCCTACGGTCTTCCGTGCGTAGGGGCACGATACATCGTGCCCCTCGATTGTAGATCGTGCCCTCGTGCGTACGGGGGACACGACATCTGATTACATGATGTGGAAATCGTTCTTTGGAACGGCGGGCAGCGGACTCCCGAGCGGCACCTGCAGCTCCGGCATGGGAGCGCCCTGAAAGAGCAGCCGGGTGGGCTTGGCCAGCCATCGCGCCCAGTTTGCAGCGCGGCTTTCGCGGGCGCTGTCGGTGGCGACGCCGGTATTAGCATACATCTGGCGGTAGAGCTTCGAGACAAACAGAAACGCAAGCCGGCTGCGCAGCGTCTTCACACAGCGCGAGCGCTTCCAAACGGACCGCAGGCTGTAGAAACGATCCCACACGGTCTGCGTGCGCCGGCGAATCTCCTCCGCGGACATGACCGGATGCGGCGTATAGACCTTCGGCCGAAGACCCTGCGGGATGAGCCAGTAGCGAGTCAGCGGGATCTCGGCAATCCGCGTGGGATCGCTGGCCATGGACTTCTCCCAGCGCTGGAAATCCACCGTGCCGGGAAAAGGCGTCAGCATGACGAATTGCGCGAAGGTCACCTCCGCCTCTTCGGCCAGCGCGCGCGTGGCCTCGAAGGTTTCCGGCCGGTCCGTGGACAGTCCAAAGATGAAGGAGCCCAGCACGTGCACATCGTGCTTGCGGAACGTCTGCAGGCGATCGACCAGGTCCTTGCCGGCGAAGTTGAACTCCTTGAAGATGCCCTTCAACCCTTCCAGCGTCACGGACTCAATTCCAACCAACGCACCGCGGATATGGGCGCGGCGCATGGCGTCCAGAAATTCAGGGTCTTCGGCCGCCTCCATGGTGATTTGCGTGAAGAAAACCATGTCGCTGGGAAGCTCGGCCAGGCGCGCCATCAGCTCAAATCGTTCTGCGCGCAACGCCGCGAGCTCGGCCAGACGGTGTGCGTTCTTCTGACGCTCCGCAAGCTTCATGTCCTCGAGTGTGACCGGATAGAAGTTGTCGTCGGCCAGCACCACGAACCGAAATCCCATGCGCCGCAGCTCAACAATCTCCTGAACCACGACGTCCGAAGCGCGCTGGCGGGGCTGCTGGCCGTCGGTG
>Ga0247727_10019225_pt1 | contig 10614 bp, 12 predicted proteins | sample WisWelCaveWW1625_FD_202498 | JGI IMG/M metagenome (GOLD analysis project Ga0247727, IMG submission 202498) | Biofilm microbial communities from Wishing Well Cave, Virginia, United States - WW16-25 | ecosystem: Environmental > Aquatic > Deep subsurface > Groundwater > Cave microbial mat | place...
CGCCCGCCTTCGGCGGAAACACGCTCGCGCTGACGAACCTCACCGGCCATCCGGCGCTCGTGCTTCCCGACGGCTTCACGAAGAGCGGCGCGCCGACGAGCATCACGTTCATCGGCCGGCTCTACGACGAGGCGGAGCTCCTCACGGTGGGCCACGCATTCCAGGCCGCGACCGACTTCCACACCCGCCAGCCACCCGGATTCGCGGTCTGACGGCCGGCCCCAAGCGACCGCCGGTCAGTGGCTCGAGGAGCCGTGCGAGTCGGTCTCCTCGTGCTTCGCGAAGTTCGCCGCGAGCAGCGCGCCGGTGACGAGTCCCGCTCCCGCGGCCATGAGGCCGAGCGTCACCCGGTGTCCCGGCGGGAGGCCGCCCGACACCATCAGGTCGATGGCGAGCGCCGCGAGCGCGCCCACGACGCCCCACTTCAGGATTCGTCGTACTTCCGCCTGCATTGGCTCAATCCCCGGTTCCCAGACTCGGATCGCCGTCGGTCGCGACGCTCGCGGAGGATAGCTCCGGTTCGCGCCATGACGAAGCAGCAGGGGCTCATGGACGATCCTGGCCAGGTCGACGCCGCGGCTCCGTGCCTCAGCTCGAAGCGAGGACGCGCACCTTGAACCCGAGCTCGCGCGAGAGCGCGACCATCTCGCCGAAGACGTCGCCGTAGGCGACCGCGACGTGGTTGCTCTGGTAGTGGGCCATGACCGTCTCCATCGAGCATCCGAGGTCGCACGCCATGAACGGCCACTGCCGCGTCGTGCCGTTCCACCACTCGTCACGCACCTTCGGCGGGAGCTTCACGGCTTCGCCGCGGCCGACGTCCATCCAAGGCTCGTCGCCCTTGAGCCACGCGCGCGCCCACGTGACCCTTCCCGGCAGCGACTCGCCCGCGAACGTCCCGCCGGGCTTGGGGAAGTAGCCGCGCGGCTGGCGGTAGCTGTGCACTCCCTTCAACGTGTCGGGATCGTGGTTGAAGGCGTAGGCGCCGCACGAGCCGCTGTTCAGCAGCACCCACAGGAATCGTCCCTCGTGCCGCCCGCCCCAGCGCACGTCGTGGAACATCACGGCCTGGTGCAGCCCCTTCTTCTTGAGAAGCCGCTTCATGAGCTCCATCGGCAACACGTTGCCCTGATCGGCTTCCGTCGCCGTGATGATCACGTCGCCGTTCGACTCCGGACGGCACTTGCTGTTGAGCAGCCCCTCGCAGAAATCGCTCGGCGCGATCACCGGCCACAGGCCGAGCTGGTACTGCCAGCCGACGCAGTCGGCGCCGAACTCGGCGACGAGGTCGAGCACCGCGAGGTACATCGAGAGCTGCTCTCGCGTCGTCTCCGGAGTGAAGTCGCGGGTCTCCTCGTCGTCCGCGCGGCCCCAATGGAATTCCACGCCGTGGCGCTGCACGAAGTCGAACGCGGCGTCGACGCGCTTCTTGTCGATCGCGGCGGCCTTCATCGGGATCCACGCCTGGTCGACCTTGTGCTCGGAGAAGCCGAGCCGCGCGAGGACGCGGCTGCCGAAGCAGCCGTTGATCATTCCCATGCTCGTGTCGCCGAGCATCAGGACCAGCGGCCGAAGCGCGCGCAGCTCGGCGAGCGTCGCCTTGGCTCGCGCCTGCTCGCCGGGCGCGACGGGCGGGGACTCGTGGATCTCGTCGGTCGGCCAGAGGATCGCGCCGCTGCTGCACCAGTTTTCGAGCCGCTCCATGAATCTCGCGTCGCGCGTCCAGTCAGACGCCTCGGTCCAGAGCCGCGAGACCGGCCGGCCGACGCTCTCGAGGCAGGCCGCCGTGTTGAGCAGCCCGACGAGCCCCGGCCACCGCCCCGAGAAGTTGCTCGCCAGCAGCAGCGGGTTCTGCTTGCCGACGACGCCGTCGACCGTGTGGGGTCCGTAGAACCAGTGGACGCAGATCGCGACCATCGGGTCGTCGATCGGGCCGAGCGTGCGGATCGCCTCGTGCGGCTTCGTGATGAACTGCCGGATCACCTTCGGCTTGCGGCCGAGCTTCACGAGCGCGGCCGACATCTGCTCGGTCGCCTGCTCGATCATCGGGCGCGCCCATTCGTTCGGCGCCGGGCGATAGTCGCCGGGCCAGTAGAGGACGACCTGCCTGCTCATGCGTCGCTCCGCGCCGTCAGCGAGTGCCGCTCGCCGCCGGCGGCGGAGCGGGCGCGAGCCGCGGCTCCATCTCGGCGAGCACGAAGGCCATCACGCCCATGGCCGCGACGTTCAGCGCGAGCTCGTGCGCGTCGACCTTGTCGGGGGTGTCGGCCGGCGTGTGGTGGTAGTCGAAGTACCAGCGGGAGTCCTGGTTCAGGCCGAGCGTCGGGACGCCGAACTTTCGCAGCGGCGAGACGTCGGCGCCGCCGCCTCCGGAACGGACGTCGCCCGCGCCGATCCCTCGCAGCAGCGTGCCGAGCTGCTGCACGCGCGCGAGATCGGACTCGCTGCTGGTGCAGCCGAAGCCGCTCGGCCGGCCTGCTCCTCCGTCCGACTCGATCGCCGCGACGTGGCGGGCCGCCTCGTCGGCGTGCTGCGCGGCGTATCCCTCGCCGCCCCTGAGTCCGTTCTCCTCGTTCATGAAGAGGACGAGACGGATCGTGCGTCGCGGCCGCAGGCCGAGCTCCTTCAGGAGGCGCATCGCCTCCCAGCAGATCACGACGCCGGCGCCGTCGTCGATCGCGCCGAGCCCGAGGTCCCAGGAGTCGAGGTGGCCGCCGATGACCACGATCTCTTCGGGCTTCTCGCGGCCGGCGAGCTCGGCGACCACGTTGGCCGACTCGACCTCGCCCCGCGTCTCGCAGCCGAGCTCGAGCGACGCCTCGACCGCGACGCCGCGCGCGAGCAGACGCTCGATCATCTCCGAGTCCTCGGCCGAGAGGGCGACGGCCGGAATCTTCGGCACGCTCTCGTCGTAGCGCATCGCTCCGGTGTGGACGAGGCGGGCGTTGCCGGTGCCGACGCTTCGGATCATGACGCCGACGGCGCCGAGCTTCGCCGCCGCGATCGCGCCGCCGCCGCGGATCGAGACCGTCGGGCCGTAGCCGGTCTCCTTGCTCCCGCGCTCCATCCGCCGCGTGAGCAGCACGATCCTTCCCGCCACGGCCGCGGGCGCGAGCTGCTGGAGCGTCTCGAGACTCTCGGTCGCGACGACCGGCGCGACGAGCGCCTTGCCGCCCGTGCCGACGCTCCCGCCGAGCGCGCAGGCGTGCATCTCCTGCGGCCGCGGCGCCGACATCGAAACGCGGCAGCCGCCGCGCACCCAGCGTGGGACCATGACCTTCTCGGCGCGCACGTTCTCGAAGCCGTCGCGCTTCAGGCGCTCGAGGCACCAGGCGACGGCGCGCGCGGCGTTGTCCGACCCCGAGAGGCGCGCGCCGCAGTCGTCGCAGAGCTGCTCGAGCGTCTCGAGCGCGCGGTTGGAGACGAGCGCCCGTCCGACGATGCGCGCCGCCGCGTCGAGGTGGGGGGCGGCGAGCGGCGGCACGTCGCCGGGCCGCAGCGGCTCGCCGAGGTTCTTGTCGTCGAGCCACGGGCTCTCGGCCTGCGACTCCTGCGCGGCGAGCAAAGCCGCGAGCGCGAGCGCGACGAACGACGCCATTCGCTCCTCCTTGGGCATTCGGCCGAGTTCAGGACGGAGCGAGCATACGGGCGACTCAGGCCGCGCCGGCCGCGCCTCCCGATGGTGGAGACGAGCCGCCGGCCTGCGGCGTCGTCCCGCCCGGATCGCGCAGCCGTCCGGCGCGCACGAGCAGCCCTCGCAGCAGGAACTCGATCTGCGCGTTGACGCTGCGCAGGTCGTCCTGCGCCCAGCGCTGGAGCGCGCTCAGGACCTTCGGATCGAGCCTCAGGAGGAAAGGTCGGCGTTCGGTCGGCACGCAGCTCTCTCGCGCGTGGGTCGCGGAAGCGTGTGGCGAGGCGCGTCAGCTGTAGAGCGTGCCGACGTTCAGGACCGGGCTCGAGCTGTGCTCGCTGCAGAGGACGACGAGCAGGTTGCTCACCATGGCCGCGCGCCGCTCGCCGTCGAGCTCGACGATCTTCTTCTTCTCGAGCTGATCGAGCGCCATCTCGACCATGCCGACGGCGCCGTCGACGATCTTCTGGCGCGCGGCGATGACGGCGCTCGCCTGCTGGCGCTGGAGCATCGCGTGGGCGATCTCGGCCGCGTAGGCGAGGTGGGAGATGCGCGCTTCGATCACTTCGACGCCGGCCTGCGCGAGCCGCTCCTGGATCTCGGCCTTGAGCTTGTCGGCGATCTCGCCGGTGTGGCTGCGAAGCGCGATCTCGCCCTCCTGGTGGGCGTCGTAGGCGTAGTGGGTCGCCAGCGTGCGCAGCGCCGACTCGCTCTGGACGTGGACGAAGTTCTCGTAGTTGTCGACGTGGAAGAGCGCCTCGGCGGTGTCGACGACCTTCCAGACGACGACGGCGGCGATCTCGACCGGGTTGCCGTCCTTGTCGTTGACCTTGAGCTTCTCGCTCTCGAAGTTGCGCACGCGCAGCGAGACGCGGCGCTTGGCCGCGAACGGATTGGCCCACCGCAGCCCGGTCTCGTGCACCGTTCCGACGTACCTGCCGAAGAGCGTCAACACCCGCGCCTCGTTCGGCTGCACCGCGAAGAGTCCTGGCGCGAGGAGGATCGCGGTGATCGGCGAGACGACGGCGAGGAAGGCGGCGAAGCCGTTGTGCGCGCTGACGGCGATGACGATGAAGACGATGGTCCCGAAGAAGAGTCCGAGGTCGAGGAAGAGCATCGGCAGACCGGGCATGGCTTCGAGCCTCGTCTCGCGGACCGACTGGGGCAGCTGGGCCTGGGTCATGGCGGACCTCCTTGTGATTCCAAAATAATATCACATAGATATCGTACGACAAGGCCGCAGGTTCAATTCACTCAAGTCGTTTGAAATCAAAGGCTTGAGGAGGTCACTCGGACGCTGGAATGGGCGTCGTCCTGCGATCCTCGAGCTTGCCGCGACCGCGCCGGAACGCGGCGTAGAGCACGAGCCCGACGGCGAAGACCCACGCCCCGCGCTCCTTGGCGAGCGGCTCGGCGTAGACGAAGTGGAAGACGAAAACCCAGGTCGAGAGCAGGAGGAAGAGGCCGGGCAGCCACGGATATCCGAACGCTCGATAGGGGCGCGGAGCGTCGGGCCGCTTCGCGCGGAGCACGAAGAGCGCGACCGCGCAGAGCGTGAACCCGAGCCAGTCGAAGAAGGTCGCCATGTCGAGCAGGTCGAGCACGTCCCCGAGCAGCAGGTGGACGACCGTCGCGAGTCCCTGCAGCGCGATGGCGATCGCCGGAGTGCGGAACCGCGGATGCACGGTGCCGACGGAGCGGAAGAAGAGGCCGTCGTTCGCCATCGCGAAGTAGATGCGCGGCGTGACCATCAGCAGAGCCTGCGTGATGGCGAACGTCGAGATCATGACGAGCGCCGCGACGAAGACCTCGCCGCCGGCGATCACGCGACCGGCGGCGGTCGCGGTCGGCGTGGCGGTCGCCGCGACTCCGGCCGGTCCGAGGATCGCGAGCAGCGCGCCGTTCAACGCCAGATAGAGCGCGACGACCGCGACGGTCCCGACCAGGATTCCGAGCGGCAGCGTCCGCCGCGGCTCCTTCACTTCCGAGCCGACGGCCGCCACGTTCTGCCAGCCGCCATAGGTGAACATCGCCTTGAAGAGCGCGGCGTTGAAGGCGGCGAAGAGCGCGTCGCGGCCCGCGTTCGTGGTCGCTGGTACCGCCGTCTGAGGGACCGCATCGCCGCGCGCTACGACGACGACCCCGAGTGCGATGACCGTCAGGATCCCCGCGATCTTCGCCACCATTGCCGCGTTCTGGACGGCGGCGCCGAGCTTGAGCCCGCGAATGTTCAGCAGCGTGAAGCCGACGATCAGCAGCAGCGCGACCACCTTCTCGCCCGCCTCGCCGGCCGGCAGCGGACGGCGCGCGATCCAGCCGAGCGCGGCGGCGAAAGGCGCCCCGAGCGGCGCGAGGCTCGCGTCGGGGTCGAAGTGGCGCAGGACGATCTCGAGATGGCTGGCGAAGATCCGCGCCACCCACGCGATCGCGTTCGAGACGATCGCGGCGAGCAGCAGCCAGCCGAACATGAAGGCGGGAAAGCGGCCGAACGACTCCTTGACGAAGACGTACTGGCCGCCGGTGCGCGGGAACATCGCGGCGAGCTCCGCGAAGACCAGCGCTCCGGTCAGCGCGATCACGCCCCCGATCGCCCAGACGGCGAGGATGCCGCCGGTCGAGCCCATCTTCTGCGCGATGATGCTCGGCGTGCCGAAGCAGCCGGCGCCGATGATGCAGCCCATCACGATCATCGTGACGTCGAAGAGCCCGAGCACCGGCTTGAGCTCGGACGCGGGCGTTCCGGACGACGACGGCGGACGTCCGGCCCGCGCGTCCAACGTCAGTCGCCCTTCTCGATCCGGACCGAGTCGTCCTCGAAGTGCTGCGTCGAGAACTCGAAGAGCTCGCAGTCGTCCTCGCCGAGCCCGGTGAACTGGTGCGCCGTGCCGGGCGCGATCTCAAGCACGTCGCCCTTCTTCATCTCGAAGGACTCTTCGCGCCCGTCGGCATGGCGCAGCCGCATCCGGACGCGGCCCGATTGCACGTAGAACGTCTCGTGCTTCCTTCGGTGGAAGTGGAGCGAGCAGCGCTTCCCCGCCTTCACGACCAGGATCTTGCCGCAGTACTTCTCGTCGTTGTGGATCCAGAGCTCGTGGCCCCAGCCCTTGGGCTGGAGGTGGACGGGGCCGCGGATCGGCGGCACGGGCGGACTCCGCGGTTGCGGGGCGGGGCTCATCGGCGCGAGACTCTAGCGCCCCGATCCGATCCGAGGAGGAACGCGCGAGTGGAGCCGGACTTCGCACAGGAGCTCGAGCGCGCGCTGCCGCGCGACCTGCCCGATCGCGCCGCGATGCTCGACGTTGCGCGCCGCCACGCCGAGCTCGTGGTCGCCGCCAACGAGCGGCTGAGCCTCACCGGCCTCACGAGCCCGCGCGACGTCGCGGTCAAGCACGTGCTCGACAGCGTGCTGCCGTGGCGCCGTTTCCTCGAGCTCGTGCCGCCGCGGCCGGCCGGCTCGCCGCCTCCCGTGATCGCCGATCTCGGCAGCGGCGCCGGCTATCCGGGGATCCCGCTCGCGCTCCTGCTGCCCCACGCGCACGTGGTGCTGATCGAGTCGACGGGCAAGAAGGCGGCGTTCCTCGCCGCGGCCGTCGCTGAGCTGCGCCTCGCCAACGTCGAGGTTCAGGCCGGCCGCGCCGAGGTGCTGCTCGCCGCCCGCGACGTCGACCTCGTCGTCGCGCGCGCCGCCGGCCCGGCGCGAGATCTCCTCCGCCTGCTCAAGCCGGCGCGCGGCCGCTTCCGCCGCCTCCTGCTCTACAAGGGCAGGGGCCCCGAAGCCGAGCGCGAGCTCGTCCAGGCCGCGAACGACGCTGCGAAGCTCGGCCTGACCGGAACGATCACCTTCCGCGGCGAGCTTCCCGACGGCGCCGGCGCTCGCTGCCTGATCGAGTACGCGGGGAGTCGCTGACGTCGAGCGGCCGCGTGCGGATCAGTGCGCCGCGGGCTTCCCGTAGATGTGCACCGTGTCCTGGTTCCAGATGCCGAGGATGCTCAGCCGTTCGAGGTCGGCGTAGTAGACGTCCTCGATTCCCTCCCGATGGGCGATGTCGCCGATCGCGTTGCTGTCCCACATGATGTCGATGTAGACCGGGAACCGGTGCAGCGAGATGTGCTTGACGTCTCCTTCGCCAGCCTCGAGCTTGTCTCGAAAGACCGGCGTGTAATCGAACTGAGTGTCGAGCGGTTCGACCGTGTGGGTGAAGATCATGCCTGTGGCACACCCGGCCGAGAGCAGTGCAGACGTGGCGACGAGGATTCGATGGAGCATGGCCTCAGTCCCCGTAGACGATCGTGGTTCTCTTCAGGTACACGCCGTACAGGATCTGCAAGACCTCCTCGTCCGCGTGGTTGATGGTCGTGATGTTGCCTTGCGTCGCGGCCGCCTGCGTACCGGCGTCTCCCCACGCGACCGCCCACAGGATGCTCTGCCAGCTCGCGGTGCCAACCTTCGAGCCGAGCTTCGTCTGGTTCAGGTCGGTGTCGAGCGGCGACTTGATGTGCACGTACAGGCAGCCCGGCAGGGCGAACAGACCGACGGTGAGCAGGGAACGCAGCGGACGCTTCATGATGAGAGCTCCTCCTCGAGGTTTCAGGCCGCGAAGGGCGAGACGTTAGCAACCGCGTCCCGCGAGTGTCACGTCGCGGGCGCCGCGTGAAACCGGGAGCTGCGAGGGCGCGCAAGTCGGCGGTGAGTCTGCGGAGAATCTCGATGGTCGAGCGACCGTTGGAGCGAATGACCGCGCGCCTGCTCGCCGCGATCGAGCGCCACGGACTCCTGCTCGAGTCCGACCCGAAGTGGCCGAGCCTCGTCGCGCTCGTCGTCGGAGCGCCGGTCAAGGGCTCGTGGTGGAGCCACCCGCGCGGCCGCGAGATCTTCGCCGTCTCGAACGCGGTCGCCGACTCCGGCGAGGCCGAGCTCGTGAAGCTGCTCGCCGGCAAGCTCACGTGGGTCCACCGCCGGCTCTGGCCCGAGCTCCATGCCGTCGGGAGCGAGCGCGCCGCGTGGCAGACGCTCGACCTTCCCGTCGCTGCCGCGCGCATCCTCGAAGCCGTCGCGGATCGAGGCCGCGTGCGCGCCGACGATCCAACGCTCGTGCGGCTCTCCGAAACGAAGGACGAGCTGCGCGCCGCGATCGCCGCCGTCGAGCGCCGTCTCCTCGTCCACGTCACGAGCGAGCACACCGAGCACGGCCGCCACGAGCGCGTCCTCGAGAGCTGGGATCGCTGGGCCGATCGAGTGAAGCTGCGCCGCCACGAGGACGATCCGGCGAAGGCGCGCGCCCGGCTCGAGGCGGCCGCCGAGGCGCTCGCCGCAGGCGCCGCCGCCGCTATGCCGTGGCCGGTGGCGTCGCCACCCGATAGGCGCGCTCGAGGAGCTCCGCGACGTGGAGCACCTCGACCTGCGGCAGGTGGTCGCTCGCGCCGGCCTTGAGCTGGAGCTGGCAGCCCGGGTTCGCGGTGACGACGACGTCCGGTTTCGCCGCGACGAGGTTCGCCATCTTCTGCTCGAGCAGCGCGAGCGAGGTCTCCGGCTCGGTCACGCTGTAGAGGCCGGCCGCGCCGCAGCAGCTCTCCTGTCCCTCGAACGGCACGAGCGTCACGCCGGGGATCGCGGCGAGCAGCGCCTTGGGCGCCGCCGAGATCCGCTGCGCGTGCGCGAGATGACACGGCTCGCTGTAGGCGACGCGCAGCTCGAGCCGCGTCGGCGGCGGCCGGAGCGTCAGCTTCTCGAGGTACTCGTTCCAGTCCTTCACGCGCGCCGCGAACCGCCGCGCCCGCTCGCTCCACGCGGCGTCGTGGTCGAGCAGGCGGCCGTACTCCTTCATCGCCGAGCCGCAGCCGGCCGAGCTCACGACGATCGCCGAGATTCCCTCGCTCGCGCCGTCGGCTTCCGGGAACGCCGCGATCGTCTTCTTCGCCAGCTCGCGCGCCGCCTCGAGGTCGCCGAAGTGGGCCGCGAGCGCGCCGCAGCAGGGGCGCGACGCCGGGCAGACGACCTCGCAGCCGTTCTCCGCGAGCACCGCGATCGCGGCGCGATTCGCCCGCGGCAGGAGCTCGTGCGCGACGCAGCCGACGAGGAAGCCGACGCGGGCGCGGCGCTCGCCGCGCGCCGCGGTGAGCGCCGGCGGCTCGACCCTCTCCGAGAGCGACGGGATCTCGGGAAGCAAAGCGTCGCGTCGCGCCAGCCGCTCGCTGAAGAGCTGCAAGATCCCGAGCCGGCGCAGCAGCCCGCGCAGCCCCGTGATCCGGTAGAGCCGCAGCAGCAGCGCGATCCACCGCAGCCTCGATGGATGGGGGAGGATCGAGCGGAAGAACCATCGCTTCGCGCGGCGCGCGAAGCCGGCGCGCGCGCCGGTCGGCTCGATCAGGTCGCGCGTGAGCTCCATCATCTCGCCGAACTGCACGCCCGACGGGCAGACCGTCTCGCAGGCGCGGCAGACGAGGCAGCGGTCGATCTCGGCGATGCTCTCCGGGCTCTCGCTCACCCGCCCTTCGGCGAACGCGCGCATGAGGTAGATGCGGCCGCGCGGCGAGGCCGACTCGCGGCCCGTGAGCCGGTAGGTCGGGCAGACCGGCAGGCAGAGCCCGCAGTGGACGCAGTCGAGCGCTCGCTGGTAGCGCAGGATCTTTTCGGGCGCGTCCATGCACGAGAATCTTGCCGGCGCGCGCGGAACGGGGAAAGTGCGGGCATGTTGCGCTTCCTCGGCTTCATCGGCGGCGCGGCCGCGATCGGCATGGCCGGCGCTCTCTTCCAGGACGCGCCGGCGCCAAAGCCGCCGCCGGACTCCGCGGTACCGGCGGCCGCCGCGTCGAAGCGGGTCGAGCTCGACGTCGCCTACGCCGCCGACGACAAGGCGCAGCGGCTCGATTTCTACCGGCCCGAGAAGGACGGCTACGCGACGGTCGTCTTCGTCTACGGCGGCGGCTGGCACAGCGGCAGCGGCAGGAGCTGCGCGCCGATCGCCGAGAAGCTCGCACGGCTC
>Ga0247727_10019226_pt1 | contig 10614 bp, 8 predicted proteins | sample WisWelCaveWW1625_FD_202498 | JGI IMG/M metagenome (GOLD analysis project Ga0247727, IMG submission 202498) | Biofilm microbial communities from Wishing Well Cave, Virginia, United States - WW16-25 | ecosystem: Environmental > Aquatic > Deep subsurface > Groundwater > Cave microbial mat | place...
GTTTCAACGGTTTTCATCCCCCAAGACATCGAAACAAGGGCACCACGGACATTGAAAAACATCACGCGGGAGATACTCCTTAAGGCAAAGAAGTACGGCTTTTCCGATTTCCAGCTCGCGAAGATCTGGGGAACAACAGAGAGCGATGTGCGCGCCCTCAGGAAGAAGTTCGGGGTTCACCCTGTCTTCAAAACAGTCGATACTTGTGCGGCGGAATTTGCCGCCGAAACACCTTATCATTACTCCACCTACGAAACCGAAAATGAATCGCTGAGGACAGGAAGAAAGAAGGTGGTCATCCTTGGAGGCGGCCCGAACAGGATCGGCCAGGGAATAGAATTCGACTATTGCTGTGTCCACGGTGTGATGGGACTCGAGGAAGAGGGGTACGAGGCGATCATGATCAACTGTAATCCGGAAACGGTCTCAACGGATTACGATACGACGGACAAGCTCTATTTCGAGCCTCTCACTCTCGAGGATGTTCTCAATATCTGTGAGCACGAAAAACCGGATGGGATCATTGTCAGCTTCGGGGGACAAACCCCATTAAAGCTCGCAAAAGCTCTTGAGAACCACGGCTTCAGAATTCTCGGTACCTCAACGGAAGGGATCGACATAGCTGAGGATAGGAAGAGATTTGGCAAGCTGCTTGAGGATCTGAAAATCCCCTGTCCCCCATATGGAACCGCCTCGAGTTTGTCCGAGGCCCTGAATGTCACACGGGACATTGGCTTTCCTGTATTGGTACGACCCTCGTACGTTCTGGGTGGACGCGCGATGGAAATCTGTTACGATCACGGAGCACTGGCCGAGTACCTGCACAGAGCTGTCGACGTTTCACCCGAACACCCCGTACTGATTGACCGGTTCCTTGAAGACGCCTACGAGTTTGATGTCGATGCGATCTCCGACGGCACCGACGTTTACATCGGCGGAGTCATGCAGCATATCGAGGAGGCCGGGATTCACTCGGGCGACAGTTCCTGCGTCCTCCCTCCATACAATGTCACGGCACAGCAGCTTTATCAGCTTATGGCGTACACAAGACAGCTTGCCCTGGCGCTCAACGTCATCGGATTGATCAACGTTCAGTATGCGATGCACCGGGGGGTCATTTACGTGCTTGAAGTCAATCCACGTGCTTCACGCACCGTTCCGTTTGTCAGTAAGTCCACAGGAATCCCTCTTGCAAAGATCGCAGCCAAACTGATGGTCGGAAGGTCGCTGAAGGACCTGAACATCAAGGGCTATGGTTGGGCAAAGCATGTCTCAGTGAAGGAGTCCGTATTCCCATTCCCAAAATTCCCGGAAGCTCGGCATTTCCTGGGCCCGGAGATGAGGTCGACAGGTGAAGTGATGGGGATTTCGGATAGTTTTGGCGTTTCCTTTGCGAAAGCTTCGATCGCCGCCGGTATGAATCTGCCGACCTCGGGTGCAGTGTTCGTCAGCCTCAACGACTACGACAAGCGTGAGGTCTCGGCGAACGTCGTTCGGATGTTCGTTCGTCTCGGGTTTCAGGTTCTTGCCACGAAAGGCACTGCGGAATTTCTGCGGCAGAGTGGGATAGCCAGCACTCCGGTACTCAAGGCAGGCGAGCCAAGCCTGAATATCGTCGATATCATCAGGAACGGGTGGATTCAGCTCATCGTCAATACCCCTCACGGTCAGGTCTCCCGGCAGGACGAGCATGCGATCGGACGCGCTGCGTACGAGCACAAGGTGCCGTTCATTACAACCATTGCCGCCGCCGCTTCAGCGGCAAAAAGCATCCAGCAGATTCGGAATCGGGGACTTTCGGTGATGAGCATTCAGGAGTATCATGAGCTTGCTGCCCAAGGTGGACAGACCGGCCCCGTCGAGACCCTCGAAGATTGCAGCAGACTCGTTGAGTACATCAAATCCTTCCAGATGTAGGTGTGCCCCGAGTCACGCTTGACATTTCTTTTTTTCTTATCATTGAAAGAACAAACCTACTCTTGAAACTTTCAACAGGTCGGCACTCGTGCACATACTAGGCATATCATGTTACTATCATGATGCTGCGGCCGCACTGGTCCGTGATGGAGAGATTATCGCCGCAGCGCAGGAAGAACGCTTCACGCGCAAGAAGCACGACTTTGATTTTCCGCGGCAGGCTGTTCAGTACTGTCTAAACGAAGCGGGGATCACGGCGCAAGACCTCACGGCCGTCACCTTCTACGACAAGCCTCTCCTGAAATTTGAGCGCATCCTTGAGACCTATCTTGCTTACGCGCCGCTTGGGGTCAGATCGTTCCTGATGGCGATGCCCCTCTGGCTCAAGGAAAAACTCTGGATCCCATCGTTGATCCGGGAAGAGCTTGGTTATACGGGGAAGATCTTTTTCACTGAACACCACGAGTCCCACGCTGCATCGGCATTCTTCCCATCTCCGTTTTCCCATGCTGCGTTTCTCACGATGGATGGAGTGGGGGAGTGGACAACAACAAGTTACGGGGTCGGTGACGGGAATATGGTAACCATCCTGGGTGAGCAGAGTTTTCCTCATTCGCTCGGTTTGTTGTATTCGGCGTTCACCTACTTCACGGGATTCAAGGTGAACTCCGCGGAGTACAAAGTGATGGGACTTGCACCTTACGGTGAGCCGGGATACGTGCAAGCGATCTACGATCATCTGATCGATCTCAAGGATGACGGCTCGTTCAAGATGAATATGGAGTACTTCGATTACGGTGCCGGACTCAGGATGACCGGCAGAAAGTTTGCCGGGCTCTTCGGCGGACCCGCGCGGAAGCCGGAATCGAAGCTGACACAGCGTGAGATGGATCTCGCCTGTTCGCTTCAGGCAGTAACGGAGGAAATCATGCTCCGCCAGGCGCGGCATGTTCACCGGCAAACAGGAGAACAGAATCTGGTTCTGGCCGGCGGTGTCGCACTGAATTGCGTGGGCAACGGGCGGATCCTGAGAGAGGGGCCGTTCGAAAACATCTGGATTCAACCTGCTGCAGGCGACGCCGGCGGTGCACTTGGAGCGGCCCTGTTCACTTGGTACGCATGTCTCGGTCATCAGCGGCTGGTGGACCAAAGGATGGACGCTCAACAGGGATCACTTCTCGGTCCGTCGTTCAGCGATGAGGTTATCGGGAAATTTCTCACTATCAATCAAATCCCACACAAGAAAGTATCCGGAGATGACCTTCCCGTCCTGGCCGCTCAACTCATTGCCCGGGAAAACGTTGTCGGCTGGTTTCAAGGGCGCATGGAGTTCGGTCCAAGGGCGCTCGGAAACAGAAGCATCCTGGGCGATGCACGCTCTCCGAAGATGCAGTCGGTGATGAACCTGAAGATCAAGTTCCGTGAGTCCTTTCGACCGTTTGCACCGTCCGTCCTTCGGGACAAGGTCTCCGATTATTTTGAGCTGACGGTGGACAGTCCTTATATGCTTCTGGTGGCTCCGGTCGTTGCTTCGCGCCGCCAATCTCCCGATCCCGGCAACGATGGCCGCGAGGGTGTCGAGGAAGTAAATGCCGTGCGATCGGATATCCCGGCTGTTACGCATATCGACTACTCTGCGCGCATTCAAACCGTTGATGAAACCACGAATCCGCTCTATTACAAATTACTCCAGGCATTCTACAGGCAGACAGGTTGTCCGGTGATCATCAACACCTCCTTTAACGTCAGAGGGGAGCCGATCGTATGTACCCCAGAAGAGGCATACAAATGTCTTATGCGAACAGATATGGATTACCTGATCATGGGGAGTTACGTTCTTGCAAAGGGCGAACAAAAGGAAATCGAAAAGGACCGTGACTGGATGAAGGAGTTTGAGCTTGACTAAGGCACGTATCTCCGCCACCCCCCGCGAGGTGAGGAATTTTGGATTCCTGTTTGCGGGTATTTCCGGAGTCGCCGCGGCCTATATGCGCTTCGCCGGTGTAGAAGGGTGGAGTTGGCTTCTCGTCGCTGCCGTGTTTTTTCTGGCAGCGGCCTTTATCGGCTACGCGTTTCTGCGTCCGATCTACGTTGCCTGGATGACGTTCGCGTTCGTTCTCGGATGGATCAACACCCGGTTGCTTCTCGGCTTGTTTTTCTATCTGATTCTCACGCCGACAGGATTGATCCTCAAACTGTTTGGAAAAGACGTCCTCGACCAAAGGATCGACCGGTCTGTCGGAAGCTACTGGAAGTTGCGAGAGAGAAAGCCGTTTGATTCTGCAAGATATGAGAAATTGTTTTAGAATGCGGTCGGAACCGTCGAGGCGCAATTTTTTTTTGCGAGGCGGATTCATGATTTGGTTTCCAAAACGGAGGTGAATAAACAAATGGGGAAATTATCGATTGTTCGGGAGCTGTGGGACTTCATGAAAGTCCGGAAGAAGTGGTGGCTGGGACCGATCATCGTGATGTTGCTGCTGCTCGGAACGTTGATTGTGTTTACGCAGGGCACCGCCCTCGCTCCATTCATTTACACGCTGTTCTAGAGGTCGGCAGGAAGGCCTCGTTGACTTGGATGTCTTCATGGCCTGCCCGTTCCCTTTACCGGGGGTAGAGGGAGAAGAACGGACACCGGCGGCCGTTAACCGGTCGTGATCCTTTTCAGAAACAACAACAGTTTCTCGTTGAAGAAATCCGGGTTCTCGAGATTGCTCAAGTGAGCCGCGTGAGGAACAATATGAAGCTCCGAACCGGGAATTCGCTCGTGCAAGGCCTGAGCTGCTGCGGGAGGGGTGATCGAGTCGAACTCTCCGGTGAGAATCAATGTTGGTACCTTTACCTGAGCCAGAGACGCGGTCGTATCTGTTCGTGCGGCAAGGGCGAGCAGAGTTCCTGCGATGCCGAGAGGTGACGTTCGCTTGATAATGTGGCGAATCATTCCCACGGCTTCGGGGCCTGTCCTGAAGCTCTCCTTCGCAAAGAGCAAGGGGAGAAACCCCTCTGCAAACGCTTCCGATCCGTTTTCTTTTACCAGTCCGATGCTCGCATAACGCTTGAGTTTTGCCTCATTAGTGTCGGCCTCACTCCGGGTGTCACACAGAACGGCTGCACGAAAGCGGCCAGGGTGCTTTTCAAGCGCTCTCAGAACAATATACCCACCCATGGAAAGACCGACGACCACAACCGTTGTCAGCTGGAGATGATCCATCAGGGCAATCAGATCGTCGACATGCCCTTCAATCATGTATTGGCCATCTCCCACTGAACTCTCGCCATGCCCTCTGATGTCGTAAGCGATTGCCCGGTAGTTTCTCCCCACCGCGTCGAGCTGTCCGATCCACATCCCGCTGCTGAACGGAAACCCATGAATGAAGATCACCGGTAATCGGGAGTGGTCCCCATTTTCCCTGTAGAACAATGAAGCGCCTCTGAGGGTAGTGTGCATGATAATCACCAAGTGGATGAGACTGTACAGATTATCTATGGACAAGACTATATCTAAAATGATAAGGATTTGCAAGAGACATTGATACATGCGCAGTTTTTTTGTATTATTCGTATGAGAATAACAGATCAGAGGTCCTCCCGCCAGAATGGAACAGCTACTCTCGTACTTGGAGAAACATAAGAATCAGTACCTTGATGAGTTGAGGGAACTTCTCGCGATCCCCAGTATCAGCACCATGCCCGAGCATACCGGTGATGTCGAGCGGTGTGCGCGCTGGGTCGCGGATCACATGGCGACAATCGGTCTTCGGAATATTCAGACGTTCCCGACGGCAGGCCACCCGATCGTCTTCGGCGAATGGCTCGGGGCACCGGGGAAACCGACCGTTCTACTTTACGGGCATTATGACGTACAGCCCGTTGAACCTCTGGAACTTTGGACATCTCCACCTTTCCAGGCGACAATCAGAGATGGTAATATTTATGCCCGCGGTTCGGCCGATGACAAGGGTCAGATATTTATACACTTCAAGAGCATCGAAGCGTACCTTAAGAACACCGGATCTCTCCCCATCAACCTGAAGCTCCTGATAGAAGGGGAGGAAGAAATCGGGAGTCAGCATCTCGAACAATTTGTGCGGGACCATAAGGATCTGTTAAAGGCCGATCTTGTCCTTGTCTCCGATTCCGCCATGTTTGCAAAAGGGATTCCATCGATTTGCTATGGCCTCCGTGGTCTGGCGTACATGCAGATTGACGTTGTCGGCCCGAACCGGGATCTTCACTCCGGATCATTTGGGGGATCAATCCACAACCCCATTCAGGTTCTCGCGGAGATTGTTGCGAAGCTTCATGACCGGAACGGGGCAGTGGCGATTCCCGGCTTTTACAAAGACGTCCGCCCGCTTTCTGCCGGTGAGCGGAGCACTTTCGGCAAGTTACCGTGGAGCGATCGGAATTATGCGAGAGGCCTTGGGGTCAAACAACTCTATGGTGAAAAGGGGTACACAACACTCGAGCGTGTCTGGGCTCGTCCGACACTCGAGTGCAACGGTATCTGGGGCGGGTTCACCGGACAGGGTGCAAAGACCGTGCTTCCGGCGCGTGCATCAGCGAAGATTTCCATGCGTCTCGTTCCAGACCAGCAGTCGACGAAAATTGCGAGAGTTTTTGAAAAGCATATCAAGAAGATTGCACCCGGGACTGCAGAAGTCTCCGTGAGCACGATCCACGGTGGTGAGGCCGCGATCACGCCGATCGACAGTCCCGGTGTTCGTGCAGCTGTCGCTGCTCTGGAAAAAGGATTCGGCAAGAAACCGGTGTATCAGCGTGAGGGAGGGTCAATCCCGATCGTCGTTCAGTTCAAAAAGCTGCTCGGTCTCGATACCGTCCTGCTCGGGTTCGGCCTTCCCGACGAGAATGCCCACGCGCCCGATGAATTCCTGAATCTCGACAATTTCTTCAAAGGCATAAGAACTTCGGTCCATTTCTTCAATGAGCTTCCGAAACATCTGAACGGACAGGGAAAAAAATCCTGAACCGGTTGTTCCCTCGGTTCATCGCCGCCCAGTCTCGGCTGCAATCCCGCATTGACGCTCTCTGATGTATTCGGAATAGACGGTCTTGTTGGGCCATCCGGCTCGGGGAAAAAATTGCGGGCTGGCGGTAACATTGACTTGCCTTCCAACCGTTAACGATCTCTTTTCATTACCCTTCCCAACCGATTCCCCCACTTCGGTCACGCGCGATTGTGGCATGTCGCTTGCCCAGTTAGAACAATCCAGTGTTCATTTTCAAGACAAAATTGTTCAGGTGATTCATTGAAATCTGATGCGAGAATTCTTCTGGTTGATGATGAAAACGAGCTCCGGATGCTGGTGGCTGAGAGACTTTCCCAGGAGGGGTATTGTGTTTCGGAAGCTGCCCGGGTGAGTGAGGCGCTCAAGCTCCTTGCCCAGTCGACCTATGACCTGCTCCTGCTTGACGTCAAGCTTCCGGATGGTACGGGGTTGGACATTCTAAGGCATTTGAACAGCGCAGGCATTACGACGCCGGCAATTATGCTGACCGGAATGAGCGGCCTTGACATCGCGGTTGAGAGCGTGAAGCTCGGGGCCCAGGATTATGTCACCAAGCCGGCGAAGATTTCCTACCTTCTCCACACCGTAAAAGAGCATTTGAAAAGGACGATCGCATGAAGGCATGGATCGCGAGCAGCTGGAACACAGGTCGGGAGTTTATGGAGAAATATGGGATCGTCGTTGGTGCGCTCGGTATCTACGGCTACTACCTGCTTGTATCACTCAATCTTTTCTCCCATCAAAAGATGAAGGGGGGACTCCTCAGTCTGTTCCTGCAGTTCGATTCGCTCATCCTGATGTGGGGGGTGATGTATGTCGTGGTTCAGTTGCAGAAGTATCGGAAAGAGAAAACCGATCAGGAGAAAGAGCAGCAAAACCTCTACATGTCATATGAACGGCAGCGGATTCAGCTCACAAGTCTCGACGAAATCACCGAAATGTTGAACGACAAGATCAACAACCCGCTGTCGATCATCTCGTTGTCGACCGGTTCTCTCCGGCGAAAAACGGAACGGGACTCCGAGTTGGGTGCATATGTCGAAAGAATCGAAAGTGCTCTGAAACGGGTCCAGGAAGTGATGGTTGGCGTACATGGTTATCACGCAAAGAAGATTGTCAGGATTTCCAAAGAGGTTATCGATCTGGAGAGGCAGGAGGGGATGCCGGGGCTCGAAGGATCGGTCCGGTTGTAGTCCCGTGTTCCCGTGATACGAGTTGTGCTTCCTCTTTTTTTTGTCTTCTTTACCGATAATGTTTTTCCTGCCTGACACCAGGCTCCAATTCAGACCTCCCACTTGACCAGGGATTTACGCATGCATCGTGGCCCCGTCCACACGCGGAAAAGTCTTAGAGACCTCTGCAGGCCTCATGAACTCACATCGCAAACTCCGTTCTGCAGTAGCACGACGCCTTAATCTCGATATCGGCACGGGCCCACGATTGGGCGAAGAGCGAGTCTGCATGAGCCGCATCCCCGTGGCGGCCGGAACGATGCAGGCACTCTGCAAGACCCTTGAGCGCCCAGCCGTTCTGTGGGTGGAGCCGGAGATCCTCATTGTACACCTTTTCGGCTTCAGCCAGGCGACCCTGCTCAAGTAGCAACGCTCCCAACGAATGCCGGACCGGCATCATCCAACCCCAAGGCTCATCGTATCGCAACGCATCGTCTCGCTTTACTGCCTCCCCCAGCAGAGTGAACGCGCGTTTAGAGTGGCCCCGGCGGTACTCGAGTTCTCCCTCTGCCATTGCTAATCCGACTTCGAGAACTGTTCGCGCGCCATTGTTTCCAATCAGACGGCCCTCAGGTGTAGCATCGTAGGCCCCCTTCAGAGAATCAAACTCAGACATCGCTTCCGTCACTCGTCCAAGTGCGGAATACGCAACGGTTCTACCGTAATGCCAGAAGGCTACCGTGGCAAGGAGATCCGCCGGCGGTTTCGGCTCGCGAAGAAGCTCGGCCCACATTCCGAACCGGACCATGACGTGAATAGGCACCGCCATGAAACCATCGAGAAAGTCGATGTACTCGCGTACAACGTCGAGGGGAATCTGATTCAGCATGTCCCGTGATGCCTCGATCGCCAGATTGCGCCGTCCTTCAAACATTGCTGCGTAGGTGAGGAAATGGAAATTATGAGCACGATAAAGCGTATAGAATCCTCCTTGCGATGCCCATGTGCTGTCGATGGAAACTCCCTTCTTGTTGGCACGGATAGCTTCATCGTAATGTCCGAGGCGAATGTCGATGTGCGAGGGCATATGGACCAGATGTCCTGAGCCGGGGATACGATTCCGCAGCCTGTTTGCGGCATCCAGGGCACGCTCCGGGGTTGGCGACGCTTCCATCGTGTGAATGTAGAAGTGGCATGCTCCGGGATGATCCGGATCGAGTTGAAACACCCGTTCAATTGTAGCGATGATTTCCGGTGTCTCCGGTTTGGGATTGCCGTCTGCCGTCCAGAGATCCCATGGGCGGAGGTTCATCAGCGCGTCGGCAAACAACGCACCGACATCGGCGTCGTTCGGATACATTTTCCAAACCTTACGCATCGCGTTCGCATACTCAACGTCAAGCAACTTCCGGTCTTCAGGCTGCGGCCAGGCGTAACGCTCCGTCAGTGCGCGGATCAAGGCCTGTTCGACAGGTGAGGCTTCATCTGCCAGTTTGCTTGCCTGCTGCACGGCCTCCCACGCATTCTTCGTCGCTGTGCTGTCCATCGCAGGGTTGTTGATATTCGGCCCTGCTGAAATCGCCTGTCCCCACCAGGCCATTGCCAAATTGGGGCTCAGCATGCCCGCTTCCTTGAAAGACGCAATCGCCGCCTCGTGATTGAAGCCATAGTAGAGGACAAGTCCCTGGTCGAAATAATCCTGTGCCTCTCTCGAGTCAGCGGAAACCTCGCGGCTGTAATGAGCAAGATCTTCTCGAAGCGGATACTGCCCGGCTCTTCTTGGTTCCTGGCATCCCATGAGAACGACGATGATGGCTAGCGGAGCCAGGGGGAGTATCTTCATGGTAATCTCCTTAGTGATTGTTGTAATGATCAGCTGCGGCAATCGGCCTTCTGGGGGCTTACACGAGGCGATCTCGCGCGCACGGGTAAACACGTTCAGGGATTGTGAGTGGGTTCATTGTTGAGGTTGTCCAGGCAACTGAAATGTAGCTAAGGGATTTTTTGAACAAAGTCAAGATGACGCGCGACGGAGCAGTGTACAGCGCACATGCTTGGATGCACACAAATTGTGCAAGCTGCGACCCTAAGAGCCATGTTGAACATGTGGAAGAGGATCGAGGAAAATGTGTTCGCGTAATGTAAGCTTCTGCGCTTGCCACTGAAAGACCAGCCAGCCTGACAAGACTGATTCGAATCCTTTCTGAAGGCTGTGCATGGGACTATCGGATGTAGGCCTATTCCATGAATAATGTAACCCTTTGTGCAATCGGTCGGTCAAGGAGGCGAGGGATCAGTCCACCATCAGGCGGTAAACAGGCTCAAAGATCGGCTGAACCAGAGGTCGTGATGGGCATCCGTAACTATTGGGCTCAAATGCGACTATGTATGTAGCAAGCGGAGCGTCGTGTTCAAATCACAGCCAACCAACAAGCAACGTGATGCCTGCCCTAGTTATCCGGCTCCATCCTTGACGGACACAATGCTTTTGGTTA
>Ga0247727_10019227_pt1 | contig 10613 bp, 11 predicted proteins | sample WisWelCaveWW1625_FD_202498 | JGI IMG/M metagenome (GOLD analysis project Ga0247727, IMG submission 202498) | Biofilm microbial communities from Wishing Well Cave, Virginia, United States - WW16-25 | ecosystem: Environmental > Aquatic > Deep subsurface > Groundwater > Cave microbial mat | place...
CGGGCTCGGGGGCGAGCGCCCGGAGGCGCACCAGCCCGGCCATCACGTCGTGAACGCAGGGAGGGACGTCGATGTCGCGGGTGCTGACGATTTCGTCCTTCACCAGGTCCCGTTCGAGGTAACTGGCTTTCCCTGGAGGCTGGTTGAAGGTGACGCGGGTCTCGCGGCGCTTCTTCGATTCGCGGGTGAGCATCAGCGTGCTGCCGGCGCAGAACTGTTCGTCAAACAGGGCGGAGTAGGTGTTGTCGACCTTATAGAGGCTGGCGACAACCCCGGTGGTTCGAAGCTCCAGGTCCGCCTGGTACCGGCCGAGCGATTCACTCGGGGCGGTGAGTGCGAGCCGGGCTTCGCCGGCGCGCATCATCCGCCATTCGGCGCCATAGTGGAGCACGCTGCCGCCGGCGGGGGCGATGATCGCGCGCGCGCCGGCGTCGGTAAACGCCGTCTGCGGGGCAAAGGCCGGCGCCAAGGCGCACAGACACAACAGGAGCGCCGGGACGCGGGTCATTAATTCTGAGTTTGGCAGAAGCGGACGAGGGGGTGCAAGCGTGGCCGCCGGCTCTGGTGGCCGGCTCAGAAACGTTTCATGCGGCCGCGAATGCGCTTGGCCAGCTTCTCGATTTCCTCGGTCTTCCTGATGGCGCCGAGGGAGAGCACGTAGCGGTCATTCTTTTCGATCTCGATCTTCAGTTCTTCCGCGAGCTTGAGGATGCGGGCGGAGTCTTCAAGCGAGCGGGCGTGGTCGGCCTTGAGAATCTCCTCGGACTGGAGCCGCCCGCTCGGCATTCGAACCGGTTTTTCCGCTTCGGGCTGGGGTGGGATCTGGTCCGCGATGCCAAGCAGGCCTAGCATGCAAGCGGTGAGAACGTAAGGCGTGAACATCTTCCTGGCTGTTATCATAGCCGTTTATGCGCGACGTGAACGTCGGCATTGTGGGGTTGGGCAACGTGGGGGGAGGTACGCTGACGATCCTGGCGGAGAGCGCGGCGCCGATCGCGCAGAAGCTCGGCTTCCGGCTGCGGGTGCGGGCGGTTTGCAGCCGGTCGGTTCGGAACAAGACCCTGCCGGACTCGCTCGGTGAAGTGTTCCGGACCGACGACTGGCGCGAGGTGGTGTCGCATCCGGAAGTGGACATCGTGGCGGAACTGGTGGGCGGGACGGGGGTGGCGCGGCAGATCGTCGAGGCGGCGATCGAGAACCGCAAATCCGTGGTCACGGCGAACAAGGAGCTGCTGGCGGTGGAGGGGGCCGAGATCTGGGAGCGGGCGATCGCGGCCGGGATCAACCTGGCGATGGAGGCCAGCGTGGCGGGAGGCATCCCAATCCACGCGGTGTTGCGGGAAGGGATTTCGGGCGACCGCATCACGGCGCTCTACGGAATTCTCAACGGGACCAGCAATTACATTCTGACGGAGATCGAAAAGCACGGTCGCGGATTCCAGGCCGTGCTGGAGGAGGCACAGCGGCTCGGGTATGCGGAGGCGGACCCGAGCGCCGATGTCGATGGGCACGACGCGTGTTCGAAGCTGGCTATTCTATCGGCGCTCGCCTTCGGCGAGAAGATCACGCCGCGGGACATCCACACGGAAGGGATCCGCCGGCTGACGCCATTCGATTTTCAGTACGCGCACAAGATTGGCCACACCATCCGGCTGTTGTGCGCGGCTCGCCAGACGCCGGACGGCCTGCTGCTGTCGGTGCGGCCGGCGCTGATCCCGACGGATACGATTCTGGCGGGGGTGCAGGGCGCTTATAACGCGGTGTGGGTGCGCGGCGTCTACGGTGAGGACACGTTCTACTATGGACGGGGAGCCGGCCCACGGCCGACGGGGGTGGCGGTGGTCAGCGACCTGATGCGGGTGGCGCGGGAAATCCGCCACGGCAAACCGGAGCGGGTGTCTCCGTTCGCGCATGAACGGCTGGGCGAGTACAACCCGATCCCGATCACGCGGCAGAAGCGCGCCTGGTATTTGAGGTTCCGCGTGAAGGACCGTCCCGGGATCATCGCCGCGCTCGCCGGCATCCTGGCCGAGAAGCAAATCAGTCTGGACGCCGTCCTCCAGCTTCCCTGCGAATCCAAGAGCGATGTCCCGTTCGTGATTACCCTGGAACCGACCCTGGAGCAAGACGTTCGCGACGCCATCGGCCGGATGAGCGCACTGGACTTTCTGCTGGAGCCGCCGCTGGCGCTCCCCATCGAGACTTCCTTATGAAACGAATCTTCCTGGTTTTTCTGCTGTCCGCCGTCACGGCGTTGCCGCAAGTCGCCGACAAGGCTAACGCCGGCTATCGGACCAAGGAGGGCCGCGAACGCGTGGCGCGGAAACTGGGCGCCCACGACCGCGACACCCAACAGAAACCCGACGAGCTGATCGCCGCGATCGGGATCCGGCCCGGGATGACGGCCGCCGACATCGGGACCGGCATCGGATACATGCTGCCGTTCCTGAGCCGCGCGGTCGGTTCCGGCGGGCGGGTGATTGCCGAAGACATCTTCACCGACTTCCTGGAGCAAGCCAAGGCGACGGCGCGGGAAAAGAACCTGGCCAACGTCGAGTTCGTGCACGGCACGACGAAGGGCGCGGAGCTGCCGGCGGATTCGGTGGACGTGGCCCTGGTGCTGGATGCGTATCACCATTTCGACTATCCCGAGGCGATGCTGGCGTCGATCCGGAGCTCGCTGCGGAAAGGCGGCCGGATCGTCATCGTGGATTTTTACAAGGAAGGCTTTGGCGACCCCGATCACATCCGGCTGGACGAAGCGGACGTCATCAAGGAGGTCGAAGCGAACGGGTTCCGGTTCGTGTCGCGCCGGGAACACATGCCGAAGCGCCAGTACATGGCGGTGTTCGAGAAGAAATAGCCGGGCCGGATCACGGCACGCCGAGTGAGTACTCGTGCAGGTGGCGGCGGTGGAGTTGAAAGGCCTGGTAGAGCCGCTCGCTTCCGTAACGGACGTCTGGAGTGAAGTGGAAGCTCCAGGATTCGTTGTCGAGCAACAGCGGGATCATCGTGCGGGGCGGCGTATCCGCCGCCAGGCGAACCAGACTCGTGCGCTCCTGAGCGCTGGTCCATTCCAGTTGTTTCTGCTCCTGGATATCATCGATCTCGACCAGGTACGGCGAATCTGAGTAGACCTTGGACCGGCGCCAGGTGTTCTTGTCGAATGGGTCCAAACCTTGGGCGAGCTTCACCCAGATGGTGGCATCCTCGCCGGGCTCGAGGATGCCGTTTCCATTCCCCTTTCCTTCAGTCACGGTGCGCTCGACGGGCGCTCCGCCGCCCTGGTTGCCTTTCTGCCGGAAGACGGGGAAGGTCATGGTTCGGCCGTCGAGGATCTCGGCGGCGAGCGGTTTGGGGAGCACCGACGGGATGACGAGGACATCGATGGACTCGGCGGCGGTGTGCCCGCCGTCGTCGGTGATCCTGAGAAGGAGGCGGGCCGGAGCGAGGTAGCCGTCGCCGGAAGTGAAGCGAACCGTCAACCGGGGCGAGACATCGAGGGCGACCCCCCCCGGCTCGAGGCGCGGGATCGTTGCCTGGGCGGCCAGGATGGACACGGTCGGATACTCGCTCGACAGCGCCAGCCTCAAATCCGTCATCGTCTCGCGCCGGGGGTTGTAGATGCGGAGCGGGATGTGAACCTCGAGGTCCGGGGGAACCCGGAGACGATCCCGGGGCGTGACGGGGAGCAGGACCGGCGGTTGGGAGCCGGCGCCGGGACCGTGGAAGCTGAGCTGGTGTCCGTCGCCATCGACGGCGAAACGGAGCCGGCCGCGGGCGTCGGCCGGCAGGCGGGATCGCGAAACACGACCGGTCGAGAAATGGTAGTCGAGGAGCTCATAGTCATTTCCCGGCGAATAGAGCGGTGCGGTGACGACGGAGATGGCGCGGCCGGGGACAGGGGGGCCGTCGGGGGCATAGCGGCGGGTGGTGATGCGCAGCCCTCCACTTGAGACGTTGTCGAGGTGGGTGATGCCCGGTTCGACGCCGGCGGCCTCGACCTGCCAGCCCCAGACATCGAACCTGCGATACGGATTGGCGTGGCTCCAGACTTCCGGGACGCTGTCGAGGGACGGATTCTCAAAAGCGCGCTTGTGAAACGCGAACGTCTCCTCGATCGAGGTGGCCCAATGGCGGTGATACTCGTCCCGCCGGTACTCGAAGTCGACGCCGGCGGCCCGGGCATAGGCTTCGCGGGTCTCCTCGTGATACTGGCTGATGTAGTCGCCGCTCGAGCGCACCAGCCGAACCATGGTGCGGGTGTGGTTGGAAACGTGGTCCTTGGGGCGCCACAGCACGCGGCGGGCTTTGTCGCCGCCATGGAATTCGGGACCCGGATTGAAAGCCGACGCGCTTCCGATGAGGTGCGGATAGCGGGCGCTGAGCCAAAGACTCATAAAGCCGCCCATACTCAGACCGCTGATGGCGCGGAACCGGCGGCTGGCGCGAGTTCGGTAGGCGCCGTCGATGTGGGCGACCAGCTCCCCGAAGTAAGCGCCGAAGTCGTAATCGCCTCCGTCGCGCCGCACATCCCAGGGCGAGCCGCCGTAGAATCCGGTGTAGTGGCTGGCGACGTAGCCGTCGACGGAGACGACGATGACGTCGTTGGCGGCGACAAAGGCGGCGATGCGAGGAATGGTATCCTTGCCGCCGTCATAGTGCTCGAGGGTGTAGCGGTCGCTGTGGCCGTGATGATAATAGATCACCGGGTAACGCTCGGCGCCGGAGTCGTAGGACGGCGGCAGGAGGAGCCGGTAGTGGCGGTTCTCGCCGAACACCTTCGAGTAGTGTGTCCGATCGTGGAACGGTTCGGCGAAGGCGGCCGTCCCGGCCAGCAAGGGGATGGCAAGTCGGAGCATGGATTATTCATTGTAGAATCGGATTGGCTTGCCGATCGAACTGGTCCAGCAGGCGCTCGATCCGGACCCGGCGATCGCCGGTCCGGCGACGCGGGCGTTGTTCCGCGATGTCATCGAACCACTGTCGGACTCCTTCGAGCTCGGCGACGTGGACCGTTACGTCCGGCTGTTCGCGCCGGTGATCGCCCGGCTGGCGCCGGAACTGGATTCGAGCGAGCTGATCGCCCGCTATGAACGCGTTCGCCGGCGCGGCCCGTATACGGGAGACGCGTCGCGGGTGTCGAACGTGTTCGTCCTTTCGAGGGTGACGCTCGGCGCCGATGTCGCGGTGACGAGCCGGGTGCTCGACGCCGCCAAACGCCGGTTTCCGGCGAGCCGAATCTTCCTGTTGGGTCCGCGGAAGTGCTGGGAGCTGTTTGCCGCCGACGGACGCATCGAACACGTGGATGCCGGCTATCCGCGAGGCGGGACGCTCGTCGAGCGGCTGGCCTTGCGCCGGGAGTTGGGAGCGACGCTCGGGCGGCCGGGCTCGATAGTTATCGACCCGGACTCCCGGCTGACGCAGCTTGGGCTGGTCCCGGTTTGTCCGGAAGAGAACTACTTCTTTTTCGAGAGCCGGTCCTGGGGCGGGGCGGGCGCGGAATCGCTTTCGGCGCTCACCCGACGGTGGCTGGAGGAGACATTCGGCGTTGCCGACGCCCGGGGCTATGTCGCTCCGGAGCCTTGCGCGGAGGCGCCGGCGATCACGGTGAGCCTGGGAGTCGGCGAGAACCCGCGGAAGCTCGTGGCGGATCCCTTCGAGGGGGAGCTGTTGAGACACCTGGTGCGGCTGGAGCGCCCGATTCTGATCGACCGCGGCGCCGGCGGCGAGGAAGCCGAGCGCGTCGAGCGGGCCATTAACAGAGCCGGCGCGCCGCCGGGCCGGATCGCGACGTGGGATGGCGCGTTCGCCCCATTCGCCGCGCGCGTTGCGCGCAGCCGCCTCTACGTCGGATACGATTCGGCGGGGCAGCATGTTGCGGCAGCCTGTGGGGTGCCGCTGGTCACCGTGTTCGCCGGGTTCACGTCGGAGCGGATGTACCACCGCTGGCGGCCTGAGGGGCCGGGGCCGATCGAGGTGGTACGGGTGGATGGACCGGATCCGGCGGCGGTGCTGGAGAAGACGATCGCGGCGATCACCGAGCTGGCCTAGGATTGGGCCGCGAATCGACGCGAATAGACGCGAATCCAGAACCAGGGAAGGACTTTTGCGCCACGTGTAGGACATGCTTCAGCTTGTCGTCTTCGCAGGCCCAACAAGACTTCTACCACGGGCTGGAAAACATGATACCTGTAGAAGGATGACCCCCACCACCCAAATGGATTCCGAAGTACTCCTGCGGACCGAAATGCCCGGCGTCGAGCTGTTGTCGCGCGGAAAGGTGCGCGACAACTACGCCGCCGGCGACAACCTGCTGATTGTGGCGACGGACCGGATCTCGGCGTTCGACTACATTCTGCCGACAGGCATTCCGGGCAAAGGGCGGGTGCTGACCGAGCTATCCCTATTCTGGTTCGACTTCTTGCGGGATGTGGCGCCGATGCACTTCCTGACGGCGGCGGTGGACGAGTATCCGGAGCCGCTCGGGCGCTACCGCAATCAGCTCGAGGGCCGGTCGATGCTGGTGCGGCGCGCCGAGATGCTCCAGATCGAATGCGTCGCACGCGGATACCTCGCCGGCTCGGGATGGAAGGAATACCGGGCGGGCTCGAGCGTGTGCGGGATCCGACTGCCGCCGGGCCTGGTGGAGGGTGACCGGCTGCCGGAGCCGATCTTCACGCCGGCGACCAAGGCGCAGAGCGGCCACGACGAGAACATTCCGTTTGAGACGGTCGAGCAACTGGTGGGCGCGAAGCTGGCCGGGCGGCTGCGCGAGCTGACGCTCGAGATCTACGGCCGGGCGGCGCGGTACGCCGAGTCGCGCGGGATCGTGGTTGCGGACACGAAGTTCGAGTTTGGCTTTGCCGGCGACGAACTGGTTCTGGCCGACGAGGTGCTGACGCCGGACTCGTCGAGGTTCTGGCCCAAGGCCAGCTACCAGGCCGGCGGCGCGCAACCATCCTACGACAAGCAGTATGTGCGCGATTACCTCGAATCGATTCAGTGGAACAAGCAGCCGCCGGCGCCGGCGCTGCCGCCGGAAGTGGTGCGCGGCACGAGCGAAAAATACCACGAAGCCTTCCGGGCGCTGACGGGCCGAACGCTATGAACTGGCTCGACGTGGCGCTGGCGCTGATCATCGGCGGCTCGGTGATCGCGGGGCTGATGCGCGGCTTCGCCCGCGTCTTCGTCGGAATCGTTGCGGCGATCCTGGGTCTGATACTGGCGGCGTGGTTTTACGGGACGGCGGGCGGCTTTCTGACGCCCTACGTCAGTCACAAGTCGATTGCGAGCCTGGTGGGCTTCCTGCTGGTATTCTGCGGAGTATTGTTATGCGGAGCGGTGGCGGCCAAGCTGCTGGGGATGGCATTCCGATGGGTGGGACTGGGGTGGCTGGACCGGCTGCTGGGGGGCGCGCTGGGGCTGGTGCGGGGCGTGGTGGTGGCCGTCGTCGTGGTGATGGTTCTGATGGCGTTCACGATCGAGCCGCCTCCGCGGTCGGTGGTCGAGTCGGCGATCGCGCCGTACGTGATCGATGCCGCCGGGGTCATGGCCTGGCTGGCGCCGCGCGAGTTGAAGGACGGGTTTGCGCGCAGCCAGGAACGTGTTCGTAAGGCGTGGATGGATGCGCTGGCGCGGGGCGGGGTTGTCCAGAGCCGGGAATGAAGTTCGACCTGCTGATCTTCGACCTGGACGGCACGTTGATCGACTCCCAGCTTGACCTGGCCAACTCGGTAAACGCGGCCCGCGGGCACCTGGGCCTTCCACCGATCGACAACCAGCGCGTTTTCTCCTACGTCGGCGACGGCGCTCCGATGCTGATCCGGCGGGCTCTGGGTCCGGAGGTAAACGAGGACCAGGTGCTGGAGGCGCTCGAATTTTTCCTCGCCTGGTACCGGGACCACATGCTCGACCACACGAGGCTGTACGAGGGAGTGAGGGAGGCGCTCGACCGGCTGCACTGGCGGCGGGTCAAGATGGCAGTGTTGACCAACAAGCCGGTGGGGTTCAGCCGCCGGTTGGTCGAAGGGCTCGGACTGGACGCGCACTTCGAGCGCGTGTATGGCGGCAACAGCTTCGAGCACAAGAAGCCCCATCCGATCGGAGTGGAGACTTTGCTGGCCGAGCTCGGCGTGGGGCGCCACCGGGCGCTGATGGTTGGCGACAGCGCGGTGGATGTTCGCACAGCGCGGCAGGCGGGTATCGAGGCGTGCGGAGTCCGGTGGGGTTTCCAACCGGAGACATTTGAAACGGACCCGCCGGACATGCTGGTGGGCCGGATGGAGGAATTGGCGGAGGTGGTGCTGGCTAGCCCGCACAGGGCCGGCCCGGCCCTCGTTGCACCCGAGTAACTTCGGGTTGACCGGCCGGGCCAGGCTCCGTTGTGCGGGCTGTTAGTTAAATGCTGACCCTCACCCATCCGCCGGCGCGGTGGCTCTCGAGGCACTTCTCGAGCAGCTTCATGCCGCGGGCGCCGTCCTCGAAGGTCGGATACTCGATGGCAGCCGAGCGGTCGGCGACGCGGCGGTAGAAGCGGCGGAACAATTGTTTGTGCGAATCGTCGTAGCCTTCGCTATGGCCGCCGGGGAGGTCGGCGAAACCGGCGGCGGCGGCGGCGAGCAACGATGGATCTTTGACGAGGAGCTGGTTGGGCTGATTGCGGTGGCCGATCCAAAGCTGGTCGGGGGACTCCTGGTTCCACATCACGCCGGCCTTGGCGCCATAGATCTCGAACTGGAAGCGGTTCTTGTTGCCGGCGGAGACCTGGCTGACGGTGAAGGCGCCACGGGCGCGGTCTCCGAGTCGAATCAGGACGGCGCCGAAATCGTCGGTGGCAATGGGGACAGACTCGTAGTCCTGCGGCTGGAGCGTTTTACCGGTGAATGTTTCGACCGAACCTTTCGGTCTCTTACGCAACTTGTGGAAGGTCTGCAAATCGGCGCAGAGTGCGGTGATCGGCAGGCCGGTCAGGTGCTGGATCATGTCCATCCAATGGGAGCCGATGTCGCCGACGGCGCGGACGGAGCCGTTGGCCGCCTCCTCGACGCGCCAGTTATAGTCGGTGTCGTAGAGCAGCCAGTCCTGCGAGTACGTACCCTGAACAACCAGGATGTCGCCGAGTTCGCCGGCGGCGATCATCTGTCGAATATGCTGGACGACGGGGTAGTAGCGGAGATTATGGTTGGTGGCGTGGGCGAGAAGATTCGCCTGGGCGCAGTCGGCCATCTCGCGGGCTTCGGCATAGCTCATGGCGAGCGGCTTTTCACAGAGAACGTGCTTGCCCGCCTTGAGGAAGGCGACCGCCATGGAGTGGTGGAGTGAGTTGGGGGTGAGGATGTGAACGGCCTGTATGGCGCGATCGTTGGCCAGGTCGCGCCAATCTCCGGTGGCGCGCTCGATCTGGTTAGCGGAGGCAAAAGCGTTGGCACGATCCAGCGAGCTGCCGGCGACGGCGACGACGACGACATTGCCGAGGCGGCGGATGGCCTCGGTGTGCACTCTTCCCATAAAGCCGGTACCGATCACAGCCGATTGGATCTTGGGCATTGGGTGGCTTAGTCCTTTCGTTCCCTCAGGTTGTCTTTCCTGACACTTTATCGCAGTTTCCACGGTGCTGGTACACTGAAAGTGCGCCGCCAGGGAAGCGACTGTAGGTTCAACATGGTCATACGAATCCGGCTGAAAGATGGTCCTTTCATCCAGCAGAAGCGTGGAAAAAACCGGCAACTCGCGCTGGCGATGGCCGCGTTGCTGACACCGGCCGCGGTGATGGCGTTGGTGCTAGGATTCTGGCGCTTCACATCGGATTTGCATTGGACGGCGCAATTCGCGATTGCCAAAGGACCTTTCTCGCACTGGCAAGTTTGGGTCGCGGCGGCCATCACGCTGGAAGCGGCAGCGATAAAACTGAACCGTTACGGCCGCTCAAAAGAGTCCGTTCAGCGTGCAGGCTAGCCAGCCTAACCTAACCTCTTTAAGGGGTAAATGACAATGTTCAAGACCGCACTTGTAGAAGAGCGCGCCGGCCCACTGTGGGACCTCATCTCCGGCTTCGTCGCCTTTGCAGTACTACTGGCCGGCGGATATTTTTTGATCAGCTAATTCCGAACAAGCCAGCCTGGCCCAGCGATACGATCGAGTAGCGGCCAAGTCTGGCGGGACATCAAAAAGGCCTACGAGGAGATCGCCGGCCTGATGGAAGCCGCCGGCCACCTCCCGGCTCCAGTTCGGCGAGGTACTCTGGTGGTACTTCGCCAACGCCTCCGGTATGGCCTTCTATGACGCCTACACGACCAGCCGCTTCCAGACCCTGTTCGGCCGTCCGCTCTACACGTTCCTGGCGCCGAGCGACGACCCCTCGGTCAACGGCTACGTCGACGCCAACTTCCTCAGGCAGACCGTCAAGGACCACGTTGATGCCATCCGTTCCTACGTCCTCGCCTCCCATCCAAACGCGAAGTTCGAACTTCTCTGGCCTCTGGACGTGAACGACCCCACCACCCGGCGCCTCAACCGCTACGTCAATTTGCCTGTGGAATGGGAATCCAAAGTCGGCTCCGGTTTCGACACGTTTCTGATCGAGGGCTTCCAGTTCGCCGGCGTCGACCGCA
>Ga0247727_10019228_pt1 | contig 10613 bp, 10 predicted proteins | sample WisWelCaveWW1625_FD_202498 | JGI IMG/M metagenome (GOLD analysis project Ga0247727, IMG submission 202498) | Biofilm microbial communities from Wishing Well Cave, Virginia, United States - WW16-25 | ecosystem: Environmental > Aquatic > Deep subsurface > Groundwater > Cave microbial mat | place...
GGGCGAGCGCACCACGCTGATCCTGGGCCTGCTGTTCGGCACCGCCGGGTTTGCCATCTACGGCCTGGCCACCACAGGAGTGGGTTTCTGGGCCGGCATTCCGGTGCTGGCCCTGTGGGGCCTGGGAGGCGCAGCCTTCATGGGGCTCATGAGCGAGCTGGTGAGCGGTTCCGAGCAGGGCCAGCTGCAGGGAGCCAATTCGAGCCTGATGGCGCTGGCCGGAATGCTCGGACCGTGGCTCTTCTCCCAGACCTTTGCCTGGTCCATCGGACCGGCCGCCACGTGGTATCTGCCAGGCGCACCGTTCCTGCTGGCGGCCGCGATTCTGCTCGCGGCGACGGCGCTGGCGTGGTGGGTCACCAGGCCTGCGAGCGCGGCACCGACGGGGTAGGACTCTTGGCTGGCCGGTCGCTATAAGCTCGCGAGGGATTCGCTACCGAGCGCGGCTGCATGGACGCCAAAGCTTCCGCCGACATCACGCCCGAGATGGTCGCCGAGCATGGTCTGACGCCCGACGAGTACAACCGTTTGCTCAAGATCCTCGGCCGTGAACCTTCGTTCACCGAGCTTGGCATTTTCTCGGTCATGTGGAGCGAGCACTGCTCCTACAAGTCCTCGCGTGTGTGGCTCAGCAAACTGCCGACCACGGGTCCGCAGGTGATCCAAGGGCCCGGCGAGAACGCCGGCGTCGTGGACATCGGCGACGGCGACGCGGTCGTGTTCAAGATGGAGAGCCACAACCATCCCTCCTACATCGAGCCCTACCAGGGCGCCGCCACGGGGGTGGGCGGCATCATGCGCGATGTCTTCACCATGGGTGCGCGCCCCATCGCCAACCTCAACGCCCTGCGCTTCGGCGATCCGGCCCACCCCAAGACGCGCCACCTCGTGGCCGGCGTCGTCGCGGGCATCGGCGGCTACGGCAACTGCACCGGCGTGCCCACAGTGGGCGGCGAGACCAACTTCGATCCCGCCTACAACAGCAACATCCTGGTCAACGCCATGTGCATTGGGCTGGCGAAGAAGGACAAGATCTTCTATTCGGCGGCCAAGGGCGTGGGCCTGCCTGTCGTCTACGTCGGCTCCAAGACCGGACGCGACGGCATCCATGGCGCCACGATGGCGTCGGCAGAGTTCGACGAAAATTCGGCCGAGAAGCGCCCGACCGTGCAGGTCGGCGACCCCTTCACCGAGAAGCTGCTGATCGAGGCATGCCTAGAATTGATGGCAAGCGACGCCATCGTCGCCATCCAGGACATGGGCGCGGCCGGGCTCACGTCGTCCACCTCGGAGATGGCCGACAAGGGCGGCGTCGGCATCGAGCTCGAGCTCGATCGCGTGCCCCAGCGCGAGCCCGGCATGACCGCCTACGAGATGATGCTCTCCGAGTCGCAGGAGCGCATGCTGATGATCTTGAAGCCCGGACGCGAGGTGGAAGCCGAGGCGGTGTTTCGCAAGTGGGGCCTCGACTTTGCCGTGATCGGCCATACCACCGATACGGGGCGCATGATCGTCAGGCACAACGGCGCCGTCGAAGCCGATCTGCCCGTGACCACGCTTGCCAATTCGGCACCGCGCTACCAGCGGCCGTGGGTGCCGGTCAATCCGCCCAAGGTGATTCTGCCCGAGTGGGTGCCCGCCCCCAATGCGATCCTGGGCATGCTCAAGACGATGCTGAGCACCCATCACCTCGCCTCGCGCCGGTGGATTTGGCAGCAGTACGACCACACCGTGATGGGCGACACCATGCAGCGCCCCGGCGGCGACGCGGCCGTGGTGCGCGTGCACGGCACCAACAAGGGCATCGCGGCCACCTGTGATGTGACGCCGCGCTACGTCTTGGCCGATCCGGTGATGGGAACCAAGCAGGCCGTGGTGGAGAGCTGGCGCAACCTGATTGCCGTCGGGGCGGACCCGCTTGCCATCACCGACAACCTGAACTTCGGCAACCCCGAGCGCTCGGAGATCATGGGCCAGCTCGTCGGCGCCATCCAAGGCATGAAGGAAGCGTGCGAGGTGCTGAGATACCCGGTCGTATCGGGCAACGTCTCCCTCTACAACGAGACCAACGGGGTGGCGATTCCGCCGACACCGGCGATCGGCGGCGTGGGGCTGGTGCCGGACCTGGCGCTGATGGCCAACATTGCGCTGAAGGCGGAGGGCAATCTTCTGGTGGTGATCGGCAGGGAGGACGGCCATCTCGGCCAGTCGCTCTATCAGCTGATCGTGACCGGCCGCAACGAGGGGGCGCCGCCTCCGGTCGACCTCGCCGACGAGATCAAGGCCGGCAACCTGGTGCGCGCGCTGATCCGCGAAGGCAAGGTGCGCGCGGTGCACGACGTGAGCGACGGCGGCCTGCTGGTGGCCGTCGCCGAGATGGCGCTCGCCGGCGGGCTCGGCGTGCAGCTGTTCCCCTACGAGGGAAAGTTGCCGGCGCACGCCGCCTGGTTCGGTGAGGACCAGGGCCGCTACGTGCTGGAGGCGGATCCGGAGCTCGCCGAGGAGATCATCGAGCGCTCGCGTCTGTTGGCCCTGCCGGGGCGGGTCGTGGGGCGCGTCGGCGGTGACGCGCTGGCGCTCAAGAGTGAGGGCCCGCTCACGCTCGAGGAATTGCGAGCGGCCCACGAGGGCTGGCTGCCGCGCTACATGAGCGTAAGCTGATGTTCTGCTAATGTTCTTGACTTGCCGGCTTGGTCCTGTGTAGCCTGCAGAGTGTACAGCGTGGGAGTTCGACGTGGCTGACGAACCACAGAACCTGGTGCTGGAACATCTGAGGCGCATCGACCGCAAGGTCGATGGCTTGCTGGAGGAGTTCCGACATTTCAACCTTCGCGTGGGCTCGATCGAGAACCATACGGTAGGTCTGCATCTGTCGGACGTTCAGCAGAACGGCGAGATTGATCGCATCAAGAACCGGCTCGATCAAATCGAGCGTCGACTGGAATTGGTGGATCGCTGAACTACGGAAGCGGCGCAATTGCATGCCGATGGACGCGCAAGAAATCGAGCGGCTTATCAAGGAGCGCCTGCCCGGGGCGGAGGTCACCCTCAAGGACCTGGTCGGAGACGGCGACCACTATGCGGCGCATGTGGTTGCGAAGGGGTTCGCCGGCAAGACCCGCGTGCAGCAGCACAAGATGGTCTATGACGCTTTGCAGGGGCGCATGGGCGGCGTTTTGCACGCCCTCGCGCTTACCACCGCGGCCCCCAAAGATTGACTTTGGGAGCCCATTGCCCACATCCTGTGAAGACAGAACGAGGGCCGTCCGGGCCGCAACATCCTGCAAAAGGACCAGCATTGATGAGCGAGCAAGCCGTCCACGACTGGATTCGCAAAGCCGTCGCCAGCAACGACGTCGTGCTGTTCATGAAGGGGAACAAGAACTTTCCCCAATGTGGTTTCTCGGCCCAGTTGATCCAGATTCTCGGGCATTTGGGAGTTGCCTATAAGGACGTGAACGTACTCGAAGACATGGGCATCCGCGAGGGCATCAAGAGCTTCAGCAACTGGCCGACGATCCCCCAGCTCTACGTCAAGGGCGAGTTTGTCGGCGGCTGCGATATCGTGCGTGAGATGTTCCAGGCCGGCGAGCTGCAGCAGATGCTCGACGAGAAGGGCGTCGCCTACGACAACGCGAAGATGACCGCGTAGCGCCGCTCCGGCACGCCCCCGCAATCGTCACGCCTATGGCTCAGAACAAGCCGTCGTGCCTTGCAGATCTGACCTGGTACAGCGTACCAGGATAGGATGCGCGATGCCGAATTCGAGTGGCACGACGCGAAGGCGAAGCTAAACGTTCGCCAACATGGAGTGACGTTCGAGGGGGGGGCTTGCTTTCGGGGATCCTCGCGCGATCAATCGGCTGGACCTCGATGAGACCGATGAAGACCGCATGCTCTTGATCGGTCTCGCTGGCGAGGTGCTCTTGACAGTATGCTACGTTGAGCGTGGCTGCCGTTTCCGCATCATCTCCGCGAGGAGGGCAACCAAACGTGAGCAGGACGAGTACAACCGGGCGAACGCGTAAGGGCAGGAGCGGCGTGAACAGAAAGGCCGACGGCGATGGCATGACGCCGGAAATGTGGGCCAGGCTCAGGGCAATGACGAACGAGGAGGTGCTGGCGGCAGCTCGCAAGGACCCGGACGCGCGGCCTCTGGAGGACCGGAATCCCGAAAGCCTGGGGCCAGTTGGGCACGTCGCGCGCGCCACGCGCATTCGACGCGCTCTGCGCATGTCGCAAGCCAAGTTCGCCAAGACCTTCCGCATCCCGCTCGACGTGCTGCGTGGTTGGGAGCACCATTTCCGGGAACCGGATGAGGCGGCTCGCGCCTATCTCGAAGTCATCGCACGAGAGCCCGATGCAGTGCGCCGGGCGCTGGGCGCGCAGAAATCGAAGGCAGCCTGACTACGCCAATCCATCAAGCGGCGGCAAGCTTCTCGGCCTGCGTCAGGAACACATCGAGCGTGCTGCGGCTTTCGGGACCCATCACCCTGATCGTGCGCGTCTGCGCCTCGCGCCAGACCGGATAGCCGTGCTGGATGACCTGGGCGCCCTTGGGGGTCAAATGCAGGCCCCGCCCGCGGCGGCCGGCGGGCGGATCCATGGTGATGTGGCCGTCCTTCAAGAGCCGCTTCAGGTTGCGCGACAGCGTCGACTTCTCGATGTCGAGGGTGTGGCCGATCTCCACCGCCGTGATGCCGTCCTGCTGGGCGAGTTGGGTGAGCAGCGTGAACTGGCTGGCGGTGATGCCGAGCGGGCGCATGGCATCGTCGTACACACGGGTGATGATGCGGCTGAGCTGCCGGATGCGCGTCGAAAGGCAGGCCGCCGACGTGTTCTCGGCGATCTCTGTAATGTTGGCCGGTGCCGTAGCCTGAGGCATCATATTCATGGGCCGATCCTCTTTGCCCGAATTCCCCAGCCGGGGATGCCCCGATTCGGGTGTCCCTGTCACCCCGGCAGCCCGGAATAGCCTCAACTGGCAAGCAGATCGCTGTTAACGGCCGGCATCCGGCGGCAAGTTGTCAACGCAAGACCACGGTGGCCGTTGCCAGGGCGGCAATGCCCTCGCGTCGACCCGTGAAGCCCAGGCCTTCCGTGGTGGTGGCTTTCACCGCGACGCGAGAGAGATCGATGGCGAGGATCTCGGCAATGCGGGCGCGCATGGCGTCGCGGTGGGGGGCGATCCTCGGCGCCTCGCACAGGATGGTGACGTCGACGTTGCAGATGGCGCCGCCGCGCGAGCGCACGCGCCCCGCGGCGTCGGCCAGGAATAGATGCGAAGGCACATTCTTCCAGCGCGGGTCGTCGTTGGGGAAGTGCTCGCCGATGTCGCCCTCGCCGATGGCCCCCAGCAGCGCATCGGTGAGGGCATGCAGGGCGGCGTCGGCATCGGAATGCCCTTCCAGGGCGTGGGTGTGGGCGAGCCTGATGCCGCACAGCCAGACATGGTCGCCCGCGGTGAAGCGGTGCACATCGAAGCCCTGCCCGGTGCGCACGTCGGCAATTGCCCCAGCCGCCCTGGCGGCCAAGGCGAGGTCTTCCGCCGAGGTGAGCTTCACGTTGGCCTCGCTGCCCTCCACCAGCTCGACCGCAAGCCCGGCCCATTCGGCGACGGCGGCATCGTCGGTCAGGTCCTCGCGCCCGGCCGCCGCGGCTCCTTCGTGCGCCGCCAGGATAGCGTCGAACCGGAACGCCTGCGGCGTCTGCGCCCGCCACAGGCCTTGCCGATCGAGCGTTGCTTCGATCCGCCGGCCGGGCCCGGAGCGCTTCAAGGTATCGGCAAGCGGCAGGGCGGCGATGGCGGCGGGTGAGCGCCGCAGAGCATCGAGGACACGGTCAACGATGCCGATCGTCACGAACGGCCGCGCGCCATCGTGGATCAGGACCTGTGCGGGGGCGTGGGGTTTGAGCGCGCGCAGTCCGTTCAACACGGAGCGCTGGCGCGTTTCCCCGCCGAGGGCGGGCGGTATGAGCTTGGGATGGCCTGTACCGACTGTCTGGTCGTAAAGCGGGCGGTCAGCTTCTGCGATCACCGCGATGGCAAGGTCGATGGCCGGATGCTCCAGGAACACGCTCAGCGTGCGGGCAAGAACAGTTTCGCCGCCGATGGTGGCGTACTGCTTCGGGGCCGCGCCGCCCGCGCGCATGCCTTGACCTGCCGCCACGATCAGGGCTGCGCTTTGCAAACGGCCTGCTTGTTTTGTGCCACTATACATGCATCGATCTCAAGCCTTCGGCACAGTACCCCCGTAAGCTGGCGCACCGACAGCCGAGCCTGCACGGAGCAAGAGTGCCGATAGCCGACCTGCCGGGAATGATCCGCGTTCACTTGGCCTCAGCAATTCGGTAGCCAATGCCGATCTCTGTCGAGATGATTCCGGGATCATCAGGGTTCACCTCGATCTTCTGGCGCAGCTGGCGAATATAGACCCGTAGATACTGGGTGTCCTCGCTGTGCGCCGGTCCCCAGATGGCACCGAGGATCTGCCTGTGGGTGACCACTTTCCCCGCGTGGCGGGCGAGGAACGAGAGCAGGTCGAACTCCCTGGGCGTCAGCTTGATCTCCTGGCCGCCCTTCGTTACGCGATGCCGGACGCTGTCGATCTCCAAGTCATGCACCCTGAGAACGGGGACCTCGTCGCGCCGCTGCAAGCGGTGGCGCAGGGCCGCGCGCAGGCGCGCCATCAGCTCGCCGACGCCGAACGGCTTGTCGACGTAGTCGTCGGCGCCTAGGTCGAACGCCGCAATCTTCTCCGCCTCGCGCTCGCGTGCCGACAGCACCACGATCGGCACGTCCGACCACTCCCGCACGCGCCGGATGATGTCCTTGCCGTCGCCGTCGGGCAGCCCGAGATCGAGCACGACCACGTCGGGCCGCTCGCCGGCGATGCGCCTCATGGCCTCGGCGACGGTCCCCGCGGTTGCCACCTCGTAGTCGTTCGCCTCGAGGGCAGGCCGCAGGAAGCGCAAGATCGCGGGCTCGTCGTCGACCACCAGGACGCGTGGTTTGGCGGCCGTCATGGCGGCGTCACCGCGCGCGGGAACGTCACCACGATGCGCGTGCCGCGGCCGCCGGCAACCGGGCTTTGCGCCGCAATCGACCCCCCGTGTGCTTCCATGATGCCTTTGGCAATGGCGAGCCCGAGCCCGGCGCCCTCGCCCTTGTCTGCCGCAGACCCCCGCGCCCGCACGAACTTGTCGAAAACCTGCGGCAGCATGTCTGCGGCTATGCCCGGCCCGTCGTCCGTGACGCGCAACGCGACGTTGGTTGGCCCGACCTCGGCGCCGATCGTCACCGTGGTCTCCTTCGGCGTATGCGCGACGGCGTTGCCGACGATATTGGTCAGCGCCTGCTCGACCAGCGTCGGGTCGGCGCGAACGAGCGGCAGCTCGGGCGGCAGCTCGACGGCCAGCCGCTGGGTGGCGCCGCGCCGGCGCATCGCACTCGCGACATGCTCCGCGATCTCCCCCAAGTCGACCCAGTCGCGTTGCAACTCCAGCGCGCCGGCATCGATGCGCGTGATCGCCAGCAGATTGCGCACCATGCCGTCGAGGGTTTCCGCCTCCTGCTTGACCTGGCCGAGCAGGTCTTTCTGTGCCTCCGGAGCGAGCTTGTCGCCGTAGCACAGCAGGCTGGTCGCCGAGCCCAGGATCGACGCCAAGGGCGTGCGGAAATCATGCGAGATCGAGGCCAGCAGCGTGTTGCGCACGCGCTCGGTCTCGGCGGCCGTGCGGGTGGCGATGATCTCGCGCGCGAGCGAGGCGCGCTCCAGCGCGGCCGCGGTCTGCTCGGCCAGCGTGTCCAGCAGCGCGCGCCCCTCGGGGTCGGGCGGCCCGGCACTGCCGCCCTGGGCAATGCCCACGACGCCGACCCGGCTGCGTGGCGTGCGCAGCGGCAGAAAGTACCAAGGCACCGTTGGCAAGGTGGCCGTGTCGGCGCCGGCCGGCTCGTCGCGGGTGAAGGCCCAGCGCGCCGCGGTCATGGCGGCGGTGTCGAGTTCTTCTACGGGCGGCCATGCCGCGCGGAGCACGAGCTCGCCATCCTGGTCGAGCAGCACGACCGCCGGCCGCGCGAGGCTGGCATTGATCTCGCTGGCAGCTCCCTCGGCCACGTCGTTGAGAGTTGCGAGGGCCGAAAGCTTGCGCGTGAACTCGTACAGCCGGCGCGTTGCGCGCATGCGATGCGCGCTGAGCCGCGCCTGCTCGCGCGCGCGTCCCGCCAGCGCCGCAGTGATCACGGCAATCACGAGGAAGACCGCGAGCGCAAGCAATTCGTGCGCCTGGGCAACCGTAAATGTGTGAATCGGCTCGATGAAGAAGAAGTTGTAGGCGAGGAACGAGAGCAGCGACGCGAAAATGGCGGGCCAAACCCCGAACAGCACGGCCGAAAACACCACCGCCATCAGAAAGATCATGGAGACATTGGGGAACGGCATCAGCGAAGTCAGTCCGCGTCCTGCCGCGACCGCGCCGGCAACGGCTACGGTCGCCCACAGCAGGGCCAGCGGCTCGAATGCGCCCACCACGGAAAGCTTACCGCGACGCTCCGGCGGCCGTCCTTCGTCGCGACCGGTCACGAAGTGGATGGCAATGCCTTCGGCGCGCCGCACCAGCTCGTGCGGCAGCGAGCGCCGGAACAACTCGGCGATGAAGCCGCCGCGCGAGCGCCCGACGACGATCTGAGTCACGTTCTCGAACCGGGAAAAGCGCAGGATCTCTTCGGCAATGTCGTTCCCCACCAGGGTCTTCGTCTCGCCCCCCAGGGCGTCGGCGAGCTTCAACGTGTTGTCTATTCCGCGCCGCGCGGCTTCGTCCGCGCGGCTGCCCGCCTGTTCAACGGTGACCGCGATCCAGGGCGCGTCCATCAGGTCGGCCAGCCGCTTTGCCGTGCGCACGATGGCCGGCGAGGCGGGATCGCGGCCGACGCAGGCGAGGATGCGCTCGCCGGCCGGCAGCGGCCCCTCGATGGCCTGCGCCTGCATACGCTCGATGAGGTCGGCGTCGATGCGCTCCGCCGCCCGCCGCAGTGCCAGCTCGCGCAGCGCCGTCAGGTTCTGCGGTTTGAAAAAGTTCTCGCGTGCGCGGGCGGCCGTCTCCTTGACATAGACCTTCCCTTCCGCCATGCGCTTCAACAGCTCGTCCGGTGGCAGGTCGACCAGAACGATCGCGTCGGCTTCCTCGAACTCGCGGTCGGGCACCGTCTCGCGCACGCGCACCCGTGTGATCTTCTGCACCACGTCGTTGAGGCTCTCGAGATGCTGGACGTTGAGCGTCGTCCACACATCGATGCCGGCCGCCAGCAGCTCGTCCACGTCCTGCCAGCGCTTGGGATGGCGGCTGCCCGGAATGTTGGTGTGGGCATATTCATCCACCAGCAGCAACTCGGGGTGCCTGGCGAGCGCGGCGTCGATGTCGAACTCGCTCAGGATGCGGTTGACATAGACGATGGGCTTGCGCGGCAGCACCTCGAGGCCATCGAGCAGCGCCTCGGTTTCGGCGCGACCATGCGTCTCGACGATGCCTGCCACCACGTCGCGCCCCTCGGCCTTCGCTGCGCGCGCGGCCACCAGCATGGCGTAGGTCTTGCCCACGCCGGGGGCGGCGCCGAGGAAAATCTTCAAGCGCCCGCGCCGTTCCTTCTTGGCGCGCGCGAGCAGGGCGTCGGGCGAGGCGCGTTGGGCTTGTTCCGCGGGCATGGCTCTCCTCGGGCGAGCCCGGCGATCTTACGACCGCAGGGCGTCGAGCGCGAGATTGAGGTTCAAGACGTTAACGCGCGGCTCGCCGAGGAGCCCGAGCGCGCGGCCCTCGATGTGGGTGGCTACCAGCGCCCGCACGCGCTCCTCCGGCAGGCCGCGGGCCTTGGCGACGCGCGGCACCTGCAGCAGGGCGGTCTGTGGCGAGATGTGCGGGTCGAGGCCGCTGGCCGACGCCGTCACCGCATCCACGGGGATCGGCCCGACGACGCCCGCTCCGCGCAAGGTCTCCACATCGCCCTTCACGCGATCGAGCAGCTTTTGTGTGATGGGCCCCAGATTGGAGCCCGCGGACGACGCGGAGTTGTAGGGCGCATCGACCGTCTTGGACGAGTCGTTGGGATCGATGTCGGTAGTGGCGGACGGGCGCGGCTGGAAGTAGCGGTCGCTCTTGAAGGCTTGGCCGATGAGCGCGGAGCCGATGACTTTGCCGTCCTTGACGATCAGGCTGCCGTTGGCTGCGGCCGGAAACATGACCTGTGAAACGCCGGTGACGGCCAGTGGATATGCAAGCCCAGTCAGCAGGGTGAAGGCGACGATCATCACGAGCGCCTGGCGGAGCTGCTGAACCATGATTGCCTCCTTCAGGCGAGGTGCAGGGCCGAGACGAGAATGTCGAGGAGCTTGATGCCGACGAACGGCACGATGAGGCCGCCGAGCCCGTAGATGAGCAGGTTGCGCCGCAGCAGGGCCGGGGCGCCGATCGGCCTGTAGGTCACGCCCTTCAGGGCCAGCGGGATCAGCGCAACGATGATCAGCGCGTTGAAGATGATGGCCGACAGGATGGCGCTCTGCGGCGTGGCGAGGCGCATGACGTTGAGGGCGCCGAGCTCGGGAAGGGTGGCGACGAACAGG